>Ga0233438_10000127_pt1 | contig 102272 bp, 73 predicted proteins | sample SI_123_September_FD_182720 | JGI IMG/M metagenome (GOLD analysis project Ga0233438, IMG submission 182720) | Seawater microbial communities from Saanich Inlet, British Columbia, Canada - SI_123_September2016_10_MG | ecosystem: Environmental > Aquatic > Marine > Inlet | place: Canada: British... | reverse complement strand
TGCTTACTGTTCCATCATTCGCACTGAAGTAGAGCGTATCACCGACTAAGGTCTCCATGTATTCTCCGGAGTTACTGCTGCCAGCGCCGCTGTTGATATCAGCCACCCGCCAAGTTGAGGCGTTTGAGGTATCATGAGCCCACAGTTCCTGGCCGCTGCTTCCATCATCCGCACTGAAGTAGAGCGTATCACCGACGAGGATCGACATGAATGCTCCGGGGTCACTGCTGTCAGTCCCGCTGTCGATATCAGCCACCCGCCAAGTTGAGGCGTTTGAGGTATCATGAGCCCACAGTTCTCTGCCGCTGCTTCCATCATCCGCACTGAAGTAGAGCGTATCACCGACGAGTATGGTCCTGCCTATGCTGGAGAGACTGTCGTCGGTTCCGCTGTTGATATCAGCCACCCGCCAAGTTGAGGCGTTTGAGGTATCATGAGCCCACAGTTCGATGCCGCTGCTTCCATCATTCGCATCGAAGTAGAGCGTATCACCAACGAGCATCTCCATGTATTGTCCGGGGTAACTGCTGCTAGCCCCGCTGTTGATATCAGCCACCTGCCAAGTTGAGGCGTTTGAGGTATCATGAGCCCACAGTTCCCTGTCGCCACCATCATTCACACTGAAATAGAGCGTATCACCGACGAGTATCTCCATGTATTCTCCGGGCCTATCGAAGTTGGCCACCCGCCAAGTTGAGGCGTTTGAGGTATCATAAGCCCACAGTCCGCTGCTTCCATCAGTCGCATCGAAGTAGAGCGTATCACCTACGAGGATCGACATGTATGCTCCGGGCTTACTGCTTCTGCCGATCCAGATATCAGTCACCTGCCATGTAGAGCCGTTGCCGTTGGTTGTGGTGCTTCCCGAGCCGCTGCCTGAGCCACTGCCTGAGCCACTGCCTGAGCCGCTTGCCGCACTGGCGTTGTACTGGAAGGTGATGTTGGTCATGGCCTCATCGATGATGAGATCTGCACCTTCGACGCTTGCGGTAAAGTTGCTCTGCGAGGAACCTGAGCCTCCCGTCTCCATCACCGATGATTCCTCATCAAATGAATCATTACCGGTTCTTGGACTATTTATCAGGTCTAAGTACCCGACTTGTGTCATTATAATCATTATAATGATTAAAAACGCCGACTTTACGGTTTTTCCATGGCTTGCGCTACGCTGCATGAAACCAGTTCGATAAATAAGCGGATATAAATTAACCCGTTCATGAAAGGAATTCAAGCGGAATCATACATGTTGATGGTAGTCTCGAGACGTCGTGCCTCTTCTTCAAGTTCTGTCTTCTTCTTGCCTTCCAAATTAACATCTTTGAGCTTTTCTTGGATCTTTTCAAGACTCGCCTTCGCTTCTTCGCGCTCTTCAAGATGCTTTTTCTCTTCTTTTTCCATCTTCTTAGATGCTGCTGCTTGCTTTCTAGTGGATGCTTGAGTGTAGACACTTTCAGTCAACTCAACAGATGTTGGGTAGGGGATATTGATACCTTCATCACTGAATGTACTGTCGATTGTTCGTAATAACCAGTCTCGTGCCAGCCACTCATCTGAATAGTCATTGACCCAACCAAATAGGCGGAAGACTTTGGAAAAGTCACCAAGTTCGGTCAGTAATACCTGCGGCTTAGGCTCATCTATGACATATTCACATTCTCTGGCAATCTTGACCATCGTTAATTTAACGTGTTCTGTATTCTCTCGGTAATCAACACCTACATCGATAACAATTGAGATACGACGAGCCATTCCATCACCGCCACCACGAGCATGGTTAACTATCGTGGAGGAAACTAATGTATTGTTTGGTATAACCACTAACCGCTCATCTCGGTCTAGAACCTTAGTTGAAAGAATACCAGTGCCAACAACTGAACCCCATGTGCCTTCGACTTCGATTCTATCGCCGATTTCGAAAGGTCTGTCGATCGCCAATAGGAAAGAGTTGATTATATTCCCGAGAGTTTGTTGTACTGCAAGGCCTATGATTAAGGAGAATACCGCTAATGAAGCAAGTACTCCAAATAATTCAATCCCTATTTCAGTAAGGGCAAGATAAAGACCTCCGAACCATACTGTAAATCTAAGTGTAAAGGTAATCAAAGGATTACTACCAGATACTGTGACACTTGACTTTTCAGTGAAACGGTCCATTACCATTGGAATAATGTGTTTAATTGAAACGCTAGCAATCGAGGTGGCAAGAAGAATGTATATTCCCGAAAATATAGGATCTAATGAATCATTAAAGGAAAATCCTTCAAACACCCAAAGTAGAGTTAGTTGAGCTGCACCAACATATAGGAAAAAGTAGGCCCTAGTTGCTACAGGGCGATGTAATTTATCATCCCATGCGGTGTCAGTGGACATTACAATGCGGCCCCAAGGCCTTACAATACCATACTTTACGACTTGAAAAGATATGAATGTTAGAACGATACTAATACCAAACTTGAAAAAGGAATTTAATTCATTGATGGCATCTAGTTGCTCATTGATTGTGTCCATCAAATCATCTATTGCACTCATATCAAGACCTTCTAATATGTTTTCCACTAAAGTCGCTCTTTTGAGGTTTACTCCGATATTAAATTTCAAAAAACCCCCCCTATCCAGTATTTAATGACCAAACATTACATTCATATGTGTGAGACATGACCCGTTCATGAGAGGTTATTATGTCTGAAAATATTTTACGATATTTACAACTGAAAGTAACTCTCGAGCAGGCTAGAGATTCTCCTGGAGTTGTTCTAACCGATTACTTCACTAGAATGGAATTAATATCTTATGCATCAGGTATTGGATTATATCCTGAATATCTAATCAATCTACACTATTCAAATGAAGTTCCAGAATTAGAGGATTTCTCAATAGACGGAGTTTTCAAAGTCACCAGCATTATTTCGGAAAGTGAATCTTCGGCATTAGTTATCGCTCAATTACATGGGCCAATATTAGTTTTGATTCATCAAATAAATGAATGTTGGATTAAGACTCCGACATTCCTCACCAATAGCAACGGCCTATTCCTAACGATTCATGGGACGACCAATGGACTCAAAGAATTTAGAGATGGTATTAAGAATTTATTTTCCGATACGGTGAAAATGCGAATTACTAAGGATTTGAAGGCTGACTGGATTGCAACACCACAATTACCTCAACGTCGCAAAGAAGTTATCGACTTAGCCGTGGAGAGAGGATATTACAAAACTCCTCGTAAGTGTACTCAAAGAGAACTGGCCGATGAATTAGGAGTTAGGCAAGGTACTGTGGCAGAGCACTTACAATCAGCTGAAGGCCTAATTATCGAGTCGTGGTCTGCACAGTCTAATAATTCTTAAGCCAAATTACCTGATTGAAAGTCCATCACTGCTTGATGGATTTCAGCACGCGTATTCATTACGAAGGGCCCATATCTGGCAATAGGCTCATTGATTTCAGGGCCAGCCAAAACGAGGAATTCAGCACCATCTTCCGAAGTAATTTCAACTTCATCACCGTCATCAAGGATAATTAACTGACCATCTTCAATCACTTTACCAGATATTTCAGCCTGACCACCAAACATGTATATCATCCCGTTAAGTCCCGCTGAAATCTTATGAGATAATTTCGAATCTTCTTTCATTCGGTAGTGAATGTACTGAATCGGAATCACTGTGTCAATTACTGCCTTGGCGCCCATCGCTTCTCCGGCAACCACCTTGGCCCATATTTTACCATCAACTGATTCAACAACTGGTAAGTCATTAGATGGGATATCTTGGTATCGAGGTTGCATCATTTTATCCTTTGCAGGTAGATTAACCCAAATTTGGAACCCGTGCATTACACCACCTTTGTCATAAAAATCCGGATGAGGGAGTTCAGAGTGAATAATCCCGCGGCCCGCCGTCATCCACTGTACATCTCCAGGGTTTAAGTCACCCGAATTACCCGCAGAATCAGCATGTTGCATCGAACCTTCAAGCATGTATGTCACAGTCTCAAACCCTCTGTGTGGGTGTGATGGTGCCCCGATTGCTTGCTTTGGACCATAATTAACTGGACCCATCTCATCAAGAAGTAAAAATGGACTCATTAATGCGCCCATAGCAACTGGCCTTCTAACTTGAAAACCTCCTCCTTCTAGTACTGTATGAGTTGGAAATATTGATTTAACTGAGCGTTGCAATCTCTCACCGGACCTAAATGAGGGCTGAATATATTCAAAGTCTTGCTACCATCCATGATACCATGCCGTTAGCAAATATTAACAAAGCATGCAGACCGAGAATCGAATATGTCGGATGAGATTATACTCAAACACGCTGCTGAGTCTGAAACTGATTTCTTGATTTATACCGGTAATTTCTGTGGATATTGTAATGCTGCAAAGAGATTGCTGGAAAGTAAAAAACTCTCATTCACCGAGTATAATTTTGACCAGCATTCTGGCCTAAGACAAGAGATAGTGGCAGCGACTGGACATAGAACTGTGCCAGTCATATTCGACTTGAGAGGAGACAATGTAACCTATGTCGGCGGCTTTGATGAAACAAATAGTTACCTCAACTAATCGAAAGATTGTAACCATTCTTTAATCGAATCATGATATTCAAGTGGGATCATGTGACCCTTCTTGTGTTCAATGAGCTCGACAGACCATCCACCTGCTTCAAATAAATGAGCGACTGACCACCCATCTTCGATTGGAACTCTCACATCTTTTTCTCCATGCATCCAAAACATCCTCTTAGAATCTAATTCTTCTAACCGCATCCGTAGTTCCATCGGCCTTACCAGTCTTGTTCCAATGCAAATTACTCCAACGATTCGGTCAGCAACCGGCAGATGCATCAGTTCTTGAGCCATAGCGCCCCCTTGTGAAAAACCTCCAACAACTAAAGGTCCCATTGGAGAATGCTCAGATATAATCTGTTCTAGTTGAGAGAGACTTGAATCTACGTCTATCAACTCTCGTCGAGATAGATTCAATCGGCGTGTGGAATCGATATCATAGTCTTCATATCGCCACCAAGTCAAACCCCTCATCGGATGATTATACCTTGCTTCAGGAACTATCAAGGTCCAACCTTCAGGAAGAATCTTCTCGGCAAAGGGACGCATCATGCTTGCATCGCCAGTCATGCCATGCATCATGATGAGAGTAGGCAAGAAAACTCCTCACAGTGTCCAAGAACGTACTAAAGCCCCAGCAACTTTGAGGTGAACAAATGAAGTTTCACCTTGTAATGTTAGAGTTATTCTATGCTCGCCTGTCTTTGATGGAATAGTACCAAATGAGCCTTTTTCAGTTGCTCCATTGCCCCATGCTCTGGATAACGGAGAAGTTCCATCTTGCTGGTCGCTTATAGTCAAAGTTCCAGAACCTCCTTTGTCATCAATTTCTACATCCAAATACCAGACTAGTGTATCCCATGCTTCGTTAGACGAGTATCCTTCATCAAAGAATGAATCATATATTTCTTGGTCATTTTCTTCATACATGTTGTCGTGTAAATCTCCGGCACGATAGAAGAAAACGTCACCAGAGTATCCAGTATCTTTCAAATTAAGTGACATGCGAAGATTATCAACTCCTTCGTCATTTGTCCAAGTTAGAGTTTTGATAAATCCCTGTCGGCCACTAAAGACATAATCGAGCATATGTCCTTCACTGGAAGTTGCAGAAACAGTTACTTCGCCGTTGTAAATGTTATCGGTTTGAGCACTCCAATCCTGGCCCAATAATCTGAAATCCCAAGACGAGCCAACCTCCCAAGGGAAATTGAATACTGGTTGAGGCTCACCGTTCTCATAAACTGAAAGACCGTCGATAGTTACTCTACCGAGGAACGGATTGTGATTGATTACAGCGTGACGTTGTGCTTCGCCTTCTGATGAGATACCAAGCATGAACAGACCATCATCAACACGGACATCTGCAACAACTAGTCTTGCGCTATCTTCACCAAACTCTGGAGTAATGAATGTGTATAGCCACTGGTCGCCAATTTGCCAATCTGGTAAAGCCAATTCATCCTCAGTAGTATCACCGATTCCAGATGAAGAATTTCCTTCATCTGTAACACATCCAGCAAGGCTGACTGTCAACATCAATACCGACAGCAAGTAGGCACGCATGTTGGTGCGTGTATGGCCTCTCTTGAAAGCCTAACGCTTCAAAGTTCCTTCAATCTAATTAATCAAAGTAATCCGTTTTCGCTCATCTTACCTGTGCCGGCAAGAACTACTGCGACAATGGACATCAATTTGATTAGAATATTTAGAGAAGGACCAGAGGTATCCTTGAATGGGTCTCCAATTGTGTCACCGATAACGGCTGCATTGTGAGCATCATCGCCCTTCTTTGCGCCTTCGATATGACCTTGTTCAATTGCTTTCTTTGCATTGTCCCAAGCACCACCAGCATTAGCCATGAATAGTGCCATTAGAACACCTGTGACCAAAGATCCTGCTAGCATACCACCAAGAGCGACTTCTCCTAAAATAAATCCGACTACAACAGGAGCTGCTATTGCAACTACACCTGGGCCAACCATTTCACGAAGAGCGGCTTGGGTTGAAATGTCTACACACTTCTTGGAGTCTGGCTTGACGCCTTCCTTGCCTTCAAGAAGGCCAGGGATTTCCTTGAATTGTCTACGGATTTCTACTACCATTTCTCCAGCAGCCTTACCAACTGAAGTCATAGTCATAGCGGCAACTACGAACGGTAGTCCACCACCAATAAGCAAACCAACTACAACCATTGGATTGGTCAATTCAAGTTCAAGACCAGTACCAACAGCGGTTGTATATGCTGCAAATAGAGCGAGTGAAGTTAGAGCAGCAGAACCTATTGCGAATCCTTTTCCAACCGCAGCAGTTGTATTACCTATTGAATCAAGTTCATCGGTGATTGCACGTACTTCATCACCAAGACTGCACATCTCAGCAATTCCACCTGCATTATCTGCAACTGGACCATAAGCATCAACAGTCATTGTGACACCAACTGTTGCTAGCATACCCATAGCAGCCATAGCAATACAGTATAGACCAAGACCAGTAATATCAGTTTGTCCACCAAATTCATTAGCACCTAGAATACCAAGTGCAATCAAAAGGATAGGAATGAATGTTGACATCATACCAACAGACAATCCAGCGATAGCATTGGTTGCTGGCCCAGTCTTGGACATTTCTCCAATGTGAGGGATTGCCTTTGTCTTGATTCCAAATACAGGTTCGATACCGGTATAGTATTCAGTTACCAGACCAATTAGAATTCCAACAACGCTTCCAAGTACTACTGAGTGCATTACCCAGTACTCTACATCGATAATATTTTGTTGGATTGCAGCATAACCGCCAACTGCGAATAGTATTGCGCCGATGAAAGTAGTATTTCTTAGAGCAGCCGCTGGGTCTTTACCATTCTTTAGGAAAGCCATTGAAAATACACCGATAATGGACGCTGTGTATCCGATGAATCCAAGTAGGATTGGTAGAAGAACATAATCTGCTGCGTTTGGAATATCAAATTCATTAGCGATTATCATTGCTGCAATTATTGAACCAACAAATGATTCAAAGATATCTGCGCCCATTCCAGCAACGTCGCCAACGTTGTCACCAACGTTATCTGCGATAACACCAGGATTTCTTGGGTCATCTTCAGGAATACCTGCTTCGACCTTACCGACCAAGTCAGCACCTACGTCAGCAGCCTTGGTGTAAATTCCACCTCCAACACGAGCGAAAAGAGCGATTGAAGAAGCACCCATTCCAAATCCTGCTGCAGCCTGAATATCAACAAGTCCAGTTCCAGAAGATGCTGCATCACCTGCACCAAGCCACCAAGCAACTAGAGATATACCAAGAAGACCAAGTCCTCCTACTGAAAGTCCCATAACAGCGCCGCCGTTATAGGAAACTGCAAGAGCAGCAGGTTGTCCGCCTTCCTTAGCAGCCATTGCTGTTCTTCCATTGGCGGAAGTTGCAGCACGCATACCAGAGAATCCAGCAATAACAGATGCAAGAGCACCAGCAAAGAATGCGATAGTAGTATCTGCTTCTCCACCGTTAAGGAACCAAAGAAGAAGTCCGACCACTACTACGAAGATACCAAGAACACGGTACTCAGCCTTAAGGAAGGCCATTGCACCCTCTTGTATTTCGTTTGTAATCTCGGCAACTTTTTCGTTGTCAATTTCTACTTTGTTTACGCGCATGTACAGCATGAAAGCGATCAAAAGTCCTACAAGACCGGCTCCAGCTGCGATTAAGGGTATATTTTCCATCATAAAGAACACCTATTGAGCCGGCGACCAACGAACCCCTCATAAGTGGTTCGCTGATTTTTATACCAAACTGTTCATTGATATACCAACAATTCCAAGCCGATGGGTATTTGATAGTTTTAATGCCATAATTCAAGAATGATGGCTTCAAGGACTACTCATGGCGATTAGTGCTGAAGAGATCCTGGCGGAGATAGGTCCGGTCCAGGAAGTACTGGATGCTCACGATGGTGTAGTGACTGTATTGGACACATCAGATGGCAATATTATGCTCTCTTTGGATGGTGGATGTAATGGTTGTTCTTCCACTCCAATGACTGCAATGCAGATATTCTATGCTCTGATGAAACTTGATTCTGTCAATGACGTGATTTTCGTAAATGGGGAACTCCCAGAATATATGCGTGACTTCATCAATCAAAAAATGGCTAAAGAAGCCGCTAGTAATGAAAACTCCTCAGGCGACAGTGAGCCTCGTGGAGAAATCGTTTGATTACTCTTCTTCTGCCTTCTTTCCGATGCTATGTGGATTTGCTCCGAATGAAACATTGGTACCCCTAATGTTCAATCTGGCAGAGATTGCTAAGATTATACAAACCAATGACAGTGGCTTAGGAAGATAGTTTGAACCCCACAAAGAACCACCTGAAAGCGATAACCACCATAGCACACCTGCAGCAAGAATCAACGTGGCAGCAATAGTGTTTTGAGCCATCAATTCGGCTTTTTCCGAGCGTGAAAACGTAGCAATGAATGTGAAAAGAATAGCTGATATACCACACAGCGCCTCTGCGAGGTGTTCTATGAAAACTGGATCAACACCTGCCATAGTATTGCCAACAGGTCGTGGTTCTTAAGCAATCGAGGGGCAAGGTTTGAGAAGTACCAGTTCTCGTTTAGTGCATGGCTGGTGGCGCATTTGTACTCCCTAAGGCACGTCCGAGTGGTCCTCCTTATTTTTCTAGAAACCAAGTGGCTCAAGCACTTCATCAAGTAGCAGTACTCTTGGAGTTAAATGGTGCTAATGTTTTCCGAGTACGTTCATATCAAAACGCAAGTAGAATGCTTGGTGGACTTACTCAAGACCTTGGAGAACTGGTAGCCAGTGGAGAATTATTCGAACTTAAGGGAATTGGCAAAGGACTGGGCTCTGCACTGTCACAAGCAATTGGTGAAGGAAGATGGCCAGATGATTGGATTGCACTACACAGAGACACCCCTGAAGGGATGATTGAGATGTTAGGCATACCGGGCCTTGGACCAAAAAGAATCAAAATAATGAATCAGGAACTCGGTGTTGATTCAATAACTACTCTAAGAGAAGCAGCAGAAGATGATTCAATCGCTGGGCTGAAAGGATTTGGAGCAAAATCTCAGCAAAGAATGCTGGACGGAATTGAACTACTGGCAAGATTTAGGTCACGTAGACGGCTGGATATTGGACTAAAATATGGCGAGGCTTTTGAACAAAGAATTGCAAAGATACCAGGTGTACAAAAAGCGCAACTGGCCGGAAGTGCTAGAAGAAGAAAGGATACAATTGGAGACTTAGATCTGGTAGTTGCCGTAGAGGATAAAGACAAGGAAAGCGTATCAAATGCAATTTTACAATTGCCTGGAATCGCCGACATAAAAGGTGCTGGAGATTCTAAAATCAGTCTTATCTTAGACACGAGTATCTTTGACGAAAACTTCTCAATCGGCCATATCGATACAAATGTATTAGATGCTATTGGAGGAGATGACTACGAACAACTCGAAGCAGGTGGAACAATTGATGCTCAAGTTCGTTTGGTTAGTCTCGAAGTTTTCCCATTCACTTTAGCATACTTCACCGGTAGTAAGGAACACAACATAGCGATGCGACAAAGAGCAATCGACAGAGGACTTAGACTCAGTGAATTTGGATTGATTCCAGAAAAAGATGCTGGTGATTTGAAAGGTATGGCAGCGGCCAAATTTTCTCTAAACGCTATTGATGAAAACGAGATTTACCGACACCTCGACCTTGATTGGGTCACTCCTGAACTGCGTGAAGACACTGGAGAGATTCTAGCAGCACAAGAGGCAAAACTTCCACAACTAATTGTTCAAAGTGACATAAAAGGAGCACTACACAACCATACAACTCTATCCGATGGCGAAGCAAGCCTAGAACAAATGGCTGATGCGGCAAGGAAGATTGGCTGGAATTGGCTTGGTCTAGCCGATCACTCTCCGACATTGAAAATAGCCAATGGAGCGAGTGCAGAGGATTTGTTAGCACAAGGTGAATTAATCACAAAATATAACTCGGAGTGGGCCAGCGATGGCGTTGATTTTAGATTATTCCATGGAGTTGAGTCCGACATTCTCGAAGGTGGAAAGTTAGACCATCCTGACGATGTATTGGCTAAATTGGATTATACTGTTGCATCTGTACATGCCATGAATAAGTGGAAAGGTCGCGATGAACAGACCAATACTGAGGAATTGATGAAATGTATCGACCATCCATCGACCACAATATTAGGCCATCCAACAGGACGTATTCTACAGGGTAGAGATGGCTATGAAGTTGATATGTTCGCCATTATCGAATATATGGCTGAATACAATAAAGATGGGGAAATGAAGGCTGTTGAACTCAATGCAAGCCCCTATAGGCTTGACCTCGACTGGAGATTATGTAAATTTGCGAAGACCAATAATGTCCCAGTAATCATCAATCCTGATGCCCATTCCATTAGAGGATTAGGCGATATCGCTTATGGCGTAATGGCCGCAAGAAAGGGATGGTTGGAATCCGGAGATGTACTAAATTCCCTAAGTGGAGAGGATTTAGCAAACCGACTCAAATAGAATACCTTCATGATGGTCGGCGATTTGCCCACATCATGCGACTACTGCGGACCTTAATTATGGGAGCAATGATGGTATTACCTGGTTTGTTCCTTGCACTCATCATCTGGTACATTGCAGGAAAACCAGAAACTGAACCTCTAGAATCAATCATTTGTAATTTAATTCCACTTACTTCAGTCGGCCTAGGTTTATTTTTCGGTTGGAAAACTGGCGGCGAATATGCTAACTAGGGTTGAAATTTATGCAAACCCAATACTCGATTGAAGATTGGGATTCAATAAGTTCACATTTCACAAATCTATTCAACAAGTTGGGAGACATAGAGATTAACGAGATTTTTATTCGTTTCTCTTCTTTTAACTCTGATGTTAAGACCAGTATTAGTATCAATAAAAATGGTCATTTTGATGCATCTATGCCATTGCACGGCATAGGGGGCGTTATTGAACAAGTTAGTTTCACAGAAAATAGTGTTATGTTGACTGGTCAAGCTCTGAATTATACTTATAGAATTCCACCTGAAATTCTTAACAAGAGGAAGGAGTGATTGGTTTGAAGAGAGCAGAAAAGGCAGTCAAAATAGTAGAGATGCTGGAAGAGTTCTATCCTGAAACACCTGTTCCACTCGACCATGAGAATACCTTCCAATTACTGGTCGCAGTTTTAATGAGCGCACAAACCACCGATTTGAAAGTTAATCAAGTCACACCTGCACTATTCAAGAAAGCCCCCGATGCTAAATCAATGGTGAAACTCACAGTACAGACAATTCTGGATGACATTAGACAAGTAGGACTGGCACCAACTAAAGCGAAGAACATTCATCGCCTATCAGAAATGCTGGTAGAGCAGTATGATGGAGAAGTTCCTAATGGATTTGAACCATTAGAAGCATTACCCGGTGTTGGGCATAAAACAGCCGGCGTAGTAATGGCACAAGCATTTGGTGTACCAGCATTCCCAATTGATACTCATATCCATCGACTTGCAGCAAGATGGGGTTTATCTAATGGCAAAAATGTAGAAAAAACAGAGAAAGACCTGAAAGCGATCTTTCCAAAGTCTCTGTGGAATAAGCTGCATTTACAGATAATTTTCTTTGGTAGAGAATATTGCCCTGCTAGAAATCATGACCTAACAAAATGCCCAATTTGCTCCTGGACCGCTACTAAAAAGCGTATCTTAGAGGAATCTAAGCGCTGATTATAATAAATCAATGCTACTTGAGGCCAAATTGGTTATTACAAGTATTCCACCGATAATGATAGCAACACGTAGTGCTGTATGATGTGCATTACCATCATATCCTTCACGGATGAAAGCGTAGCCAATCATTCCAAGAGCGACCGATTGCATCATGGATGAAAATGCACCTAAAGTCCCAACGAGTGAATTATGACTTGAAGCAGCATCATTGAAATCTTTTTCATCATCATAATCAGTATCCACTGGCTCTCCCGTAATATTAGGTATTTGAGTTAAAATTGCAGCCGCAACTACAAGAATTACGCCAATCATGAGCCATCTTTGAAACGAATAAGTACCATACTTGTCGAGGAATTTTGGTTGAGGTTGGTATGCGGCCATAGACTGCATAGGTTGTGGTTGCTGGGCTACTACTGGAGGCGAGGGGGCAGGTTGCATAATTTAGGAAAAGCAACTCAATCTATCAAGGTTTTCAAATCTAAACCGAGAATATAGCCGATGCTGAATCTAGAATTAATGCCGTGAAAAGTGAAGTCAAACCTGCAATCCACAGCAGGTTGATCGATTGGCCTAGTGCACTAGTCATGCCTCCACCTCGTAACCTTGTAGCAATAATTGATACTGCGAATACTTGAATAAGAATCAAGATAGATACTACTATCTTGAACATTCTAATATTCTCTCCTACTGAACTAGCATCTTCCATCACTGGTAAAGCGACTCCTCCTCCAAAATCAGAGAGTGCTGACACATCGGTGTCCGTAAGACCACTAGCGACTCCTGCAATAGCGTCGCCAAGTTGTAGAACAATCGCAATTGTCACGTTTAGGCTGGTTACGCTTGCAATCAAAAGACCGATCGCTACACCCCACATTGTATTTGCAGACAATGCACGACGTCGTCTAAGCGAGAGAAGACTGCCAACCGAACGGGAAACCATCTCGGCTGTTTCTGCTGGCTTTCCAGACGATTGAGAACCTTCGATGTAAATGCGCATATATCTTGAAATTACAGAGGAATTAGTGTCTGCATTGAAGTAATCCCAAGCACGGTCAGAGTCGATTCGGGTTGAAAGTCGCTTCTCTAAGCGGTCTATCGAATCATCGAGCATACCAAAATCGATTCCACGCAATGCTTTGATTGTAGCAGAAGGTTCCGATGAACGTGCCTGAGCAGTACCACCAAGTGCCCTAATGAAATCAGGATAGGTTTCATCACGTCGCAAAACTTGCCTTTCTTCACGGCTAACCATGTATGCTGGGAACATGAGTGGAGTAAGAGGTATTGCAACAACTAGTAGACCGAACTTATCCCATTGATCTGAAATTGCATCCCATGCACTGATTACTGAGATTATCATAACAACTGTCATAAAAATTGTTATTGCTCCTGAGATAAGGAGAGCCCTTCTAAAATTTATTCTAAATGGAGTATCCATATCATCGCGTGCAAACGTTTGGTCTTCTGGAATAGTAGCCCTAAATGCAAATACTGCACCTGCCTGCACAATTACGAAAATCATCCCTGCCAAAAGTAGGAAGCGTATTCTACTGAAAACTTCGATAGGAGTGGACTCTGGCGAACCAACTTCGAATAAGACCATGTGAATACCAGCGATTACCAAAGCGAAGAGTCCTGCTGAAACTAAGGAAACATAGATTTCTTTCAGAGTATCAACCGATTCCAATCTCGTATCATACAATGTGGTATATTGCTCAGCGACAGTTTCCTGCTCTGCTCGCATAAACTCATCGATTGGTTGACCTGCTTCAATGGAAAACGCCATTCTGTCTAAAAAGTCAGTCCACAACGGACTAGGGCTTTGCTGAGCAACGATTCTGGCAGCCTCTGGAAGAGAGGTGTGCCATTTGTCAACAAGTGTCTCAATTCGCTTAACCTCAGATGCTAACTCACCATAATCACTCATCTGCTTCAAAATATCAAATATGGATTTTGCACCTACTTCTCCTAATGATAAAATTCCCATTCTGGTGATGAACATGTGCATCTCTTTTTCGATTCGGGTTGCAGAACGCTGAACCTCCAAAAATGGAAAAGATAAGGCTGCTAATCCTGAAATCAATGGCAATACTAGGATCATTAAAACTCCAGCAAAACCTTGGAAAAGCGCTCCTTCGGACAAACCACCCGTAGAGAATATTAGGACTATTGCAGCAACTAAGCCAATAAATGCAGAACCCCCAACAAAAAAAATGAGGAAACGAGCAATTGGAATCTCTAGACGGCGAATGGCTACTTGCCAAATTGGCATTCTTTCCATGCTTACACCTCCTAACTATGATTTACTCCAGTCCAATTATCAATTGCTCTATCAAAGGACTCAAATCCATTATTATAGTAGATTCCAAGTAAATCAAAGACATCGTCATAGTGAGTCAAATCTCTATCCGCCATCCTATCTAAAGAGGCAGCCCTTCGTAGCATTTCATCGTAAATATCACGCTTGTTGGCGAAACCAGCCATTGCAGCGATCTTGTTTTCTAAAAGATGACTTTGGAACATACCACGGAAGTAGTGCTTATCTTTGACCGGGTCCCACTCGAACATACCACGAGTAAGTACACCGTCACTGTGTTTGTTGTACCCAATAACTTCGTCAATACCTGTGACACGTCTTGCGATACCTCCACCAGGTGCTTCTACAACCTCTTGGAAAATTGCAAAGTTTAGGTTATCGAAGAAACGAATCGGAACATTGATTGGGTCACCAGTGAATCTTTGAATCATCTTTACGATTGAAGATGCGTGGAATGTCGCGATAACAGGGTGACCTGTCTGCATCGCTTGGAATGCTGTTGCACCCTCTACACCACGTATCTCACCGATAATGATGTATCTTGGACGACTTCTCAAAGCAGCCTTCAATAAGTCGAACATCTCGACTCTTGATTCTTCATTCTTAGAATCACGAGTAACCAATCTCTGCCAAATCTTGTGCCTAACCTTAACTTCAGGAGTATCTTCGGCAGAATATATCTTTACATTGTGGTCAATAAACGGTAAAATTGCATTCAAAGTAGTTGTCTTACCCGACGCTGTTTCTCCCGAAACCAGTACAGACATACCGTATTCTAAACATATCCAGATGTATGCTGCTACTTGTGAGGAGATTGTACCCCACTTGATGAGTTGAATAATTGAAATTGTTTCTTCTGCGAATTTACGTATAGTGAATGATGGACCTAACATAGATACGTCATCTGAAAATATGATATTGATACGAGAACCATCGAGAAGTGCACCGTCAATAATTGGCTTATTGTCCGATACTGGTCTTCCGATTCTCTCTGACATTGCTCTAAGATACCTCGAAAGCATTTCTCTCTCACGGAATCTAATGTTAGAGGTGACCATTCCAAACACCTTGTGGTCCATATGAATATGTTTTAGGCCGATGGAGTGTATATCTTCCAGCATTTCGTCAGAAAGAAGTGGTTCGAGAGGTCCGTTTTTGATTAAATCACGAATAACGATATATTGTAGCCTAGCTCTTTGTTCTGGAGTAACGACAAGCCTCTTGTCGTCCATACCAATCAATTCCCAAAATCGTCCTTGACGACGAACTGTGGAGCCAGCCTCGCTATCTAGCATAGTGAATCTGTCAATCATTTGTTCTAAGATATTCTCAAACTCGCCATCAGTAGTAAAAGTTGGAGCAGTTGGCGCTTCTTGAAGTAGAGTTTCAACTAATTCTCGCCTAATGTTTTCTTCTTCTTCACTGAGTTGTGGTTCAAGACCAAACCAAAGAATCTCTCCTCCAGCACCGTCCTCATCTTCTGGTGGCTCGTAAATGTGAATAAAAATCGGTTCTTTAGCAGAATAAATCAAATTGAATGGCCTTTCTTTTTTCGCATCACGGTCGAGTGGACCGTAATATATTGGACGAGAGCCGTATCTCGATTCAAAATCACGAACCCATTCACCTACGTGAGGGAAAGCAGCCATTACGCTGTTTAGGTCGCCCTTTGCAAAACGTGGTTCATCTGCCATCTAATCCCTCCTCAACTGACCGCCGTAATATCTACGATGAAGCCCATACTCGGCTCAACACGCCATCCTACCGATGTTTGCACTGGCCCTGCGGCTCTCAAGAATCTAGTAACAACAATATTTCTCTTTAAGTCTCCACCGATTAAAGTCGTGGACAAATCCAATACTATCTCGGAAGATGCTCGCATAGAGTGTAGTAACTTGTGATCCATTTCATCTGGGTCAACACACAACATAATCGAGCGTCCATCAGAAGAAATTTTACGTAATTTTTGCATCATCTCAAATCTTTGTTTATCATCTAGGTCATCTGGCATCAAAGCACTGGCTGAATCAAGAATGATTACATCTGCTTGGCTTATTGCCTCGCTGTCAAGAACCTGTTCTAAGCCAACATCTGACCTAGATTCTGCTATTGTTCCAAATCGGCTAAAAACCATCAATTGGCCATCACGGATATGTTCTGTCACACCGTAGCCAATCGATTCCATCTGCTCAATCCAACCCCTAGTTGTAAGTTCTGTAGTTATTACCAGTATTTTGGTACCATTCTCCAACATTCCGTGAACTAGTCTTTGGGCGATTAGAGATTTACCAGCACCAACAATTCCTTGAACTACATATAGTGAACGATTAGGTAGTCTAAGGCCCATAGTATCTGCAAGTGAATCGGTTTCTACATCAAATGGGAAACCATCCTCAACAGGTTTGTGAGGGATAAATAGTGGGTTTTCTTCAGACGACATTAAGTCTCACCTCCTCGGTAACGATAGTTTCTCCAGTATATCCTCCGACACTTTCAGAGATTGCTAATATGGTTAAAGATATCTCTGTATCATCTGCAAAGCCCCAAGCACCAGTGATTTCCACCTCGAGCAATTGCCCAGAAGCCCATTCAGTACCAGAGGGCAATATTGTAGTAGTTGTTTCCGTATCTGCTATTACTTGACCATCTAACTGAATGAATAACGAATCTTCGTCAATTTCATATTGACCGGTATTTTGTAAGTAGAAGGTTATTGTTTCATCGGTAGGTAAAGCATTATCGTACTCCACATTTGATAAATCTCCTGCAAATCCCATTTCCGTTTTCAGATCAGCCTCATCTTCTCGACGTTGCTGGTCAAGGGTAGTTGCCATTTCGCCCCATTGAGAAATCAATACTGCAGAAACACCACCTGAAACCAAAAGTGCGGTTGCAAGGAAAATAAATGAAGAAGCTCCGCCATCTGCCATAATCACACCTCAGTCTAATGCCCTCGCTAAGTTATATCCATGAGAAGAAACAGCCATTGTTGTGAATGATGCGGCACCAAAGCCCCTCCATTCAACTTTGACAGTTTCTCCAGAATACCAATTTGAGGATGGGCTAGGTAGTAATGCATCCATTGTCCTAGCATTCCCTCCATCGACGAAAAACCACACATCATCATGTGAAAGTGTGACTGGGCCGTCATTGGTGACGTTAGTATGAATCACAGCGCCTATGCTTGCGGTAATTGAAGCAACAGATGTCACTCCCGGTTGAGGACCATCAATCTGAATAGTTGGAGTGGACGAGTAGTTGCCGTGACTGGTGATTGTCACGGGATTAACTATTACTCCAGTACTATTTACACTGAAAGTCGCTGAAAAACCACCGGCAACTAATGTACTAAGAGTACCTGCTGTGTATCCTTCTCCTCCGTCTACTATCGTCAAACTAAGAACTGCGCCTTCCCACATCGTGGCATCATCTATTGTGAAGGATGGTAAAGGTTCATTGGCCGAATCAAGAGCATCAAGAGATGAGTCCATCCTTACATCTAAGGTTGTAATTGCTAAAGCAAATACTACCATTAGGGATGTTCCCACAATCAATCCTCCTACTCCGACCGATGCGCCCATTCACTCTTCACCTCGAAGATTCTTCACTTCACGCCATGATGTAACCAATGCAGATAAAGTCAACAACTCTCTATGAGAGAGGTGGTCTTCAAGTGCATCTTCTGTTTCACCAGGTGAAGCAAGTTGAACAATTGCCAAAACTGAATTCCCTTCATCGCTGGACAGCATACCTGAATTGATAGCCTTCTGAGCAAAACTGACCGCTGCCATTCCCGACATATTGTCGAGAAGTAAGGCTGCAATCGTGGGTGCTCCCACTTGATTTGTCTGAGTCGTTGGTCCCGTTGAAGGGGCGACTAAGAAAGGATTCGCTGCTAGAGCTTGTGCCTCATACAGTTCTACCAATGGTGCTTCATCATCACCTTTGAGTCTCTCGACTCCTCCAGTGGCGATTACTTCACCGTCAGATGTTACAATTCTGTCTCCGCTAAAGCCGTCAGCGCCTTCATCATCAGAAATTATCTCTCCATCTTCTCCCATCTTGGGAGCGTTATGGTTTACAGAGATTCCTTCATCGATACGGAGTTCGACCATCCTTAGTACATCCTCGACCATGTCGAGGCGGCTACTGATCAGTCTCTCAAGTCCTGAAGTGTCGACCTGTGCATTGACAGTAGCAGGTTGAGCCGCAACAGGGTTCATGCTAGAAGCAACTGTTGGAACACTACCAATACTGTTCAATTTTGCTCTTGTCGGACCTGGGGAAATCGTCCATGCATCTTCTTCGCTCAGTTCTCCCTCTTCTGGGAGAGGTACTTGTTCGATGGCAACATTTGCCATTATCTTCAAGCGTTCTTCACTGAGTTCGGCGTCTGCATCTCTGATATTTCCCGAGTTATTTCCAAATGGCCAAGCCATTGTAGTACCTCCTTGCCGTCGAGAAAAGTTCTCAACAGCAAGCAAAATCAGATAATTGGTGAGCCGTCTTGATCGTTATTGATTGTCAATGTCTCGTAAGTAGTTCCGCCATTTTCCACGTGAATGAATAATGTTGCTGCAGGAGGAGATTGTCCGTTAACACCTGCGGCAGTACAAACACCAGGACTAATCATAATCTTGTAGGCATTTTGAACCGTCATTTGACCGACACCACCAGCGAAACCTGCTACTGATTGAAGTTGTACATCATTGGCTGTTAGTTGGTTAGTTTCATAACCAGCACCAACATTACAGAACAATTGGTATGAGACATCAATAGTATTGATTGCATCGCTACCAGCACCGAGTCTTACGTATAGAACGTATTCTCCACCGTTTTGGACGTATCCTGCTTGAATGGTTATCTTACCAGATAGTTCATCAGATGTATCATCACCAGTTCTTTGTGCATTTTGCTGTAATTTTTCAGCGGTTTGAACAATAACGGCAGATGCTACAGCCGCAACTAGAATTAGAGAAATGAATACAATCATTGCACCAATACCGATAGCAGCCCAGTTGTCGTTAACTTGATTTTCATTATTAGACTTCAAATAATCACCGCCCCTGTTGCAGTATCAGCTCCATAGTTCAACACTTCGTATGTGAAACCGGCGTTTCCTGCTTGGAACATTAAGTAATGTGCAGTATTCGCTTGGTGTCCACAATTATTCAAATTTAATTGAATTTCGTATATTTCACCTGGGTCAAGTGTTGCCGTTGCAGTTGTACTGACTGGTTGAGAACCAGTCATGTCTCCAGCATCAGTACCACCTTGGCACACTATGTTCCACACTGCTTGCGCAGGCGCAACAGACTCAGACCCTGGCGCTAATTCGAATGTTACTCGAATTGTAGCAGCACCGGAAACTACAGCACTTAATGGCATAATCTTACTTGCCATTTGCTGTTGTGTCTGGTCGCCTGTTGTTTGTGCATTCTGTTGCAGTTTCTCGGCAGTCTGAATAATGACTGCTGAAGCTACAGCTGCTACAAGAATTAGCGCAATGAAGACAATCATTGCACCAATACCCATCGCAGCGACAGTATCGCTATTTTCGTTCTTTATTTCTTTATTATTTTTCATATTTTTTTCACCTTTTTTGTTTTTTTACTCGTCCTCCCGCTCCATGCGGGTGGAATGTGTGTGGGCTTAGGAGCGACCTCCTCTGCCCATGTCGATGGTTAGTTGCATTCTAATCACTGCAACCTCATCGGGGGATAGACGTTCCACGAATGGAACCTTAGCCGTGGTATAACCCGGAGGTAACCACGGGGTGAGTACGATATCAGACAATGGTTCCATAGAACGATTTTGCGCTCGGATTGTCACCATTATCTCTCCAGAGCGCATTTCATATCCAGTAGAAACCGCTAACTTACGAGACAATGGTATCTCATCAGCGCCAAACCTTTCGGCAGACTTTATGTCGAATCTAAGTGGCAAGTTGCCACCGGGTGCTATGATTGGGAGGTCTACTGAACTTGGTTCAGAATACCATCCTTGTGGGACTGGCGGTGATAGTCTCATTGCAGGCATTGCAATTGGCCCATCATTGATTAATCTAACAAGTAAGACGCCGGTGTCCCCACCTGCTGGCCATCTTGTATCGACGCCAAGCCAGAAATGTCTGAAGAAGAATGGATTGAGTGTTGATGTGTTTCCTCCAATCAAATCATCAACGAGATATTCTACTTCGTTTGCTGCTTGACTGACATCTCCAATCTCTGCTGCTGAAGTAGCATTTCTCAATCTAATTAGTATATTCTCCACTTCGCCTTGTTCGACTTTCTTTTCCTTTAGAAGTCGGTGTAGCATAGCAATACTACGTCTTAGATAGAGCACATCTTCCTCGAGAGTGACAAGTGCTAGTTCTGCTTTGTGAACACTCTTCTTCGCACGACTCAACTTATGCATAGAGAGGAACTTTTTAGCCTCAATTATATCAATTTCAGTAGCTGCTAAAGAATTTGTATCATCTTGAACCACGCTTTGTACCATGTTTTCAAGTTGAGTTGAAGCATTACGGATTCTTTGATTAGCATCTCGGTCTGTTGAAGACATTATTTCCATCTCTTCAGGAATTGTTTCCATCTCTTCAGGAATTGTTTCAAAGTTCGCTTCTGGCATTGCATCCTCTACGACTTGCTGTTCAACCATACTTTCGAGATTGTCTTCTGACTCGGGTGCTTCATCATCAAGCAGATCTTCCAAATCAATACTTTCGACTGATGCCTCAGTGGATTCTTGACCAGGGAAATGGACATCGTCAATATCAATTTCTTCAATCTCGTCCTCAGGCATCATCTCTCACCTCCTCATCTCCAAGAATTCCGTCAATACTCAAATTATCGAGTAAACCGGAATCCACATTTGCTGGTGGCTCATCAAATATTTCACTCAAGTCAATACCCTCATTAGCCAAATCGCTGAGTAATCTAGCAGGGTCACTAAGGTCTCTTTCAATACGAGTTGCTTTTATCTCGATATCTGTCAATCGACCATAAAGACCGCCGTAGAGACTGTCGGCACGCTTGACTAGAATCCATACACCAATTGTAACAATACCAACATATCCACCAAGTGATACAAGATTTGTTTGATTCATCTCAAGTTGTGGTGGGATACCGAGTACAACTCCAAGCATTCCAAGTAATGGCAAAGACAGAATAATTCTCAATTGCCTTCGACTATCTGCTAGTGCTTGGAAGTGGTCTGCGTAAAGTGTTGAAACTCCCTTACGTGCTCTTTGGTAATCCTCGTGTATCAATCTAAACTCGTCTGTACTACTCCAAGTCATCTTCCAAACCATCAATGCTGCTACGAGCAGTACCAATGGTCCCCAGAATAATACATTGATCAAATGGAACGCAAATCCTAATCCAAGGATACCAGAATAAACAGCAAATAATCTGAACTTTTCATTCTGTCCAGTTAAGCGACTTAGAATTAGAGACAAGAGGGTGAAAACTACCAAGGCAACAAAACTTGAGGATTGGTCAGGAGACCAAGAATATACTTCATCTTCGTAAATCAGTCTGTCATTTCCAATTACATTCTTTGACAAAAATGGCGCATCTATATCGACAACGCATGTTCCGTCAATCGATTGTGCCCACCAATCTATCTTTTGAGTGGTCAAATTCCATTCAACCGTTACTTCTTCATCTGGTCCAAGTTGAACTATAGGATTTGGAGAGGTGTTGATAATTGAACCAGAACATGACGCACTGACTTCAAATATCAGCGCTTGAGAAGTTCCTTCATTTCTAATCGTAGCGCTCAGTACAGAATCTGTACCTTCTTGGAATGTACCTTCACTAATCCAAACTCTCTTGACTACAGGGTCAGCATATACATCTAATTCAAATCTGAATGTCTCGTTATCAGATATTGTATATCCTGCATTCTCGGAAGGATGGAATAATTTGAATTCTAAATCCCATCCATCTTCAGTAATCAAATTCGGTTTATCTGGCATATCTACTAGAATCTTAATCAAGTTAGGATTCCATGCCACCGATTCTGGAAGAGTGTATCTGCTCTCCGCACCAGCGGATGTTTGACCACAGTCAACATTGATTAGCGGCAGAGAATAACTACTTATCGAGCCATTGACTTCCGTAATTTGTAATGTGAATGTCCAAGGATAATTTGCTGAATCAAGTCCATTAGCTTCGAAATCAAACAGCCTAGTGGCGGAACATAGTTCCAACTCATAAGAAACTGGAGTTGATGGGCCTCTAGGTATGTGAGAATATATCATGTTTACTTCTACAGCCCCGTCATCTTGTGGAGGCTGTAAGACATAGTCACTTATCTTGAAAAATCTCGACATGACCAAAGTAGTATTGAGATATTCAATTCCCTCAACTGAAGAGTCTTGTGGAGTTAATGTCAATACCAAGTGTGACCTCAAATCCAGGTCTGGAGATTCGTCTTCTGCAAGAATGATGAAAGAGAAACTCACATTCGAATTACGCGGTAATGTAAGTTGTGAAGGTCCTTCTACAAATGACCATTCATCGCTGGTTGTAACGAAACCTGGCTTGAATATCTCATAAGTCAAGTTTACAGTCACATCTTTATTTCCGACATTGACGATTGTTGCTTCCCAAGTTCTATTGGTTTGTCTGCTGAATTCCACTTCATATGGCCATTCCTTAACGTCTAGCATAAACATTGGAGAGATTACTAATTCGACGTTAGCAATTCCGGCAGTGATACCTGTAGCAGGATAGGCTAATCTGATTGTCAAATTATGTACTGAACCGTCATCCAGCCCTTCTTCTTCACCGATTTCAGGGACCATTACTGTCACGCTGCCTTGTATTACCTCGTCCGTGATTAGAGTCATTGACTGGGTTTCTGGAATTACTTCCCACCCGCCTTCAACGCTGGCAATGACGTCAAAGTCTTCTGCTAAATTACCTAGATTGGTAACAGTGAAATTAACCACCTGCTCTTGACCTGGAAGAACGCCCATTTGTTCTGGAGCGTCTATTAGAAGCGAACGTTGTTCACTAACATTCGCAACGATGTTAGCAGATAGATTCATGCCCGTATCAGTCGAAACCCATACAGTAGCCATGTAAAATGAATCCGAATCGGCATTTGATGCTGCATTCATACGAACTTTGATAGAATCTTCAAAACCAGGAGCGATTAAAATTTGGTTCGGCGTTTCAAGACTGAATTCTACGTCGCCAGCCTGTGAATCATCCAACCAAATTGAATAGGTCGCAGGAGCATTACCTGTATTTGTGACATAGACTCTGGTCAATGGAGTTTCCATCTGTGAAGCGTTGATTGGAACTGTTTGATTGGTCGGAGAAAGTGTTGCATTGATGAAAGGACCAACTCTAATATCAACAGTTTCCACTCCGATTAGAAGGCCAGTATCTTTGTCTTCGACCTTGATATTGATCGGTTGAATTGTATATGCTGGTGCCGATGGGTCACTGGTGACGGTGAGTCTAAAGTCGGTAATGTGAGAATTTCCAAAGATTGGATAGTCTGCAACATCAGCAGGAAGGTCGTCGATTATGTTAGATGTTGAAGTGGTGGTATTGAGCGAAGTAATCCAACCATTAGGCAAGTCATCAAGTACAGATAGTCTGTATGAGGTCAAATCATTACCTGTATTTGCGAAGGCTAAGTCCAAACCTGTTTCCTCACCTAGAGGTACATCAAATGGACCAAGGTCTAGAATCTCAGCATCTTGAATCGATGGAACGACAATTGTCATATTTCTAGTAACTTCAGAAACCAATACATTTGGAATTGCTGGGCCGTTTATGGAAGGGGTAGCAGTAAGCGAGATTGTTATTGTGCCTGCCAGAGGATAATCATCGTAGGGTCCTTGGAAACCTAATACAGCACTACGACTTTCACCCAATGAAAGACCGGAGTAAGAAGCTGGTACGACATGAGCAGACCATCTGTCGGCTTCAGAGAATCCGCCACTATTCAATGGGTTAAAGGAAAGATTACCAACTACTAGAGTAGTGTCTACAGTATTGGAAAAGCTGGTATCTAAGTTGTGTCTGACTTGAACATCTAGAGACTTATTGAGATCTAATCCTTGGCCGTTCTTAGCATCGATCACATCTTCGACTGTTAGGACTATTTGCTCTTCACTCAGCCCTGGGTCGACTACTATTACCGGGCGAACTTCTAGTTGACTGGTAGACACAGCAGGTAGCCCTCCATTGGAAGGAATTGCTTGAACCCAGACATTTAGAACGTCTCCTGCACGGTTGTATTCAGAAGTATCAATTGGCATTTTGATTGGGGGTACAGTAATTGCTACTGAGAATTGGACCATCTCAGAATCATTGACAATACCGGTGAAGGGTGTTGAAAGTTCCACTGACCAATTATTGGCACCAACTGAAAGTCCCGCAGTCAAAGAGAAAGACCCAGGTACATTTCCTGTATTGGTCAATGTAGCACTGAAATTTACTTCTTTTCCAGGAGTGACCATGGTAGTTGTACCTGGCATTGCTATTGAAGCCTCAAACAACTCTCCAGCCATCACTCTTGCCGAAGCAGAGAGCGTGTAACCGCCTCCAACCGATTGCAAGGTTAGAGTAATCGTATCGATTTGAGAGCGAGGTGCGTCAGAAGGAACTTCCACTGGAACTAGAATTGTAGCACTTGCACCCGGAGAAAATACGCTAGTCGAGGCACTCGGCGAATGTGGCTGATTCCATCCAAGTACGCTTGATACGCCGATAGTGAATGAGTCGCTGTTAGCGCCTCCATTCGTCACAATGAAAGTCAAAGTTGTTGTCAATCCTGGCTCGGTTGTTCGATCTGCGGGAGTGGATAATTCGGCGATGAAATCTGAGAACTCAATATCCCTTTGTTGAGCGATAATAGAATCGGTCCAGCCGCCTGTACCATTGAAAATCACCGTTGCAGTCAATGTCCATACACCTGACATCAGTCCACCATCGAATGATGTTGACAGGTTTTCACTCACTGCTGGAACATATAGTGAACCCGGACCTAGGACTAATTCACCCGACCAGAATTGTTTGATATTGGCTGGGTTCGATGTACTTACAAATTCGAGTTCAAATACTGCTGATATGTCCCTAATACCATTATTGATTACAGTCGCATTGAATAATTGAGGGCTATTAGACACCCTAGCAAGCGAAGAGCCACCGATTGGAATTGGTATTGAGTCATCAAGTACATCTCCCTCCATGAATGGTGGCGAAGAAACATTGAAGTTAATTCTCATCTCGTTATTAGCAGAATTCGAATCGGTTCCTTGCGCAGTTACTCTTGCAAATAGTGTTTGAAGGTCGCCCGGAGATGCAGTCCAAGCGATTAGTACAGGGGTTGCTGAAGATGTTCTAAGAATATTCCCTAGATTGACAGTCGTAAGGATTGTCTCACCGGCAGTTGGAGAACCACGGTGTACCAATGAAACTGAAGCAACACCATCTGCTGAACCAGAATTAGAAACAACAATTCTTGCGACATGGGTAGCGTTCTCTACTTCGATATCATTTCCATTGATGACTGAACCTGCCCCGTCCAAGGTGAACTCTGAAACGCTGAAGTCTGGATTAGCGCGCCCTGCAGTATTTTCTCCAGCGCTTACTAACGGAGTAATCGCAGGAGCCAAGAACAACATTAGCATCATGACGCCAAATGTAAACTTAGACAAGTTATCACGCAGATGCTTCACCTCCAGGAGATTCAAAGTTATCGATTCTGACTTTCTTACCTTGGCGCTTCCACTGTGCAAGAAGTTGGTTTAGTAAACGGTCATGTTCAATCTGTGTAATGCCGAGCCTTCTACGCTCCTCCCATAACAGAAGTTGTTCTGTTTTGGTCAATAGAGCGTCTCTAAGGTATAGTTCTAGAGTTCTGCGGTAAGCATCTCTGTCTGAAATCGCATAGACGATTACGTCGCCAGGAAGTTGATCAGCACGATTTTGGATTATGTTGCCAAGCGTTAGTGCCTCATCGTATGATAGATTTCGCTTGTCCAATTCTGCTTGGATGTTACTGGCGATTTCTTGGAGTTCATACTTGCCTGGAGCCCGTTGAACTTGTTTGAACAGACGGCGGGCCCTTCGAGACATACGTAGACCTACCATGACACTCCTTGAACAAGGCAGTTCTTGAAAGAATCGGTCGCTACTATGATGTTTAACCGTATCGCATGAGTTTTTACTTATTATGCATAAACATTACACTAGAAGGATTATTTGTATTTGTTTTTGACAATAATTAACTTTTTTTCGTTGAAAACGACAAAAACTTGTTTTTTTGATTAATGCAACCTTTGATGAGTGATAAATGCCACGAATATCTATGTCCGAAGTAACTACCTTACAAGTTGACCAGCCAGCACCTAGATTTTCTTGCCTAGATTCAAAGGGAGATACTCACGACCTTGAGTCGTACATGGAGGCTGGAAAAAAGGTCATTTTGTACTTTTATCCAAGGGATTCAACACCGGGTTGCACAACACAAGCATGCGACTTTAGAGATTCAATGGCCAGACTCAATCAAGGAGAATACACTGTTCTAGGCGTTTCAAAAGATTCGGCAAAGTCCCATGACAAGTTCATTTCCAAGAAGGAGCTCAACTTTCCTCTTCTAATGGACGAAGATGGCGCTCTACACGAGGCATATGGTACTTGGAGACTGAAGAAAAACTACGGAAGAGAATACATGGGATGTGCTCGTTCCACATTTGTAATCAACGCTGAGGGAAATATTTCTTGGGTCAGATATAACGTCAAGGCCAAAGGTCATGTCGAAATGTTGATGAGAGAACTAAGCGTTGAGTGAGAGTGAAACAATGGATAAGCAAAACCCTGGTCGTGATAACAGGATATCATTGCCGCACAATAGTGTTGCTTGGTCGCCATGTATGATTGGAGACAATCTATCTCATGGCAATGACTGTTCTATCGGCTCTTTAGCCCACATTGGAAGAGATGTTTCAATGGGTGATGGGTGTCGTATTCAAGGCGGAGCATATATCGCAGATGGCTGCATGCTGGGAGATTTTGTATTCATTGGACCAAATGCAACGCTACTAAACGACAAATATCCGCCATCAGGTGATTCAAAATATTGGTCGCCTGCTAAAATCGGCAATAATGGTGTTATTGGCGGTGGTGCTACTGTGATTGCAGGGTGCGTGGTTGGAATCAATGCAGTGCTTGGCGCAGGCTCTGTCCTAACCAAGAACCTACCAGAAGACGAAGTATGGGCAGGAAATCCGGCGAAATTCATGATGTCTCGAGAACAATATGATTCCAAACGAGAAGTTTGTTAACTAATGATAGGTGATTAAATGGATAGAAAAGGCATAGTAGCAGACTTTCTTCAACGTTGTATTGATTACTCCAATGCATCGATTACCCGCAAACAAGAAAGAGGTGACATCGAAGAAATCGAATCGTGGAAAACCTATCAAGAATTCACTAAGCACGCATTGATGGAAATTCACACTGGTAAACTAGATTCATGGTTTGAAAGTCAAAAACCTACTGAACTAAAGCAACCAAGAAGAATCGATGTCCTAGACTTAGAACATAGAGAAAGAGCAACATGGCTATCAGGAATATTATCCCCTCGCCCGTTAGTTCTAGTCTCAACAAAGAATGCTGAAGGTTTGGGAAATCTAGCACCACTAACTTCAGCGATGGCTGTTTCAACCAAGCCGCCTTTGATGATCGCTTCACTAAGCCAAGGTAAAAATGGCCGACAGAGAGATACGATGAACAATCTTAGAGAAACAAAGAAAGCCATTTTACACATGATGCCTAGTACGCTACAAGCAGTTGATTGGGTTGATAATGCAGGTTCACCGATACCACCGAGTGAAAGTGAGTGGGATTTGACCGGACTTGAGGCAAGTGAAGATGAACCAATGCTGGTTAAACAAGCGGTTGCTGCAATTGAAGTTGAATATCTTGAAGAGGTTAAATTACCTGATGCTGTTGCTAAATTAGTTGTACTCAAAGTTACACATATCTGGACATCTCTAGACCAGGCTCCACTGTCGGGATTGGATATCTTATGTCAGCATGGCCTTGATCGGTTGACGCCCTCACCTGAAAATTGGGGTAAAACAATCGATAAGCACTATGGCTGAATCAATTTTCAGTTAATTCCTTCCACATTTTTTGGAGACCTTGTTGTAAATCTACTGTGGGTTGCCATCCAAGGGCTTGTTTTGAACTTTCAATATCGGGTAAGCGTCTTTTAGAATCACCAAAGTAACCAGTTCCAAATTCTATCACTGAATTGTCTTTGCCTGAAGTGGTCACTACTTCTTTAGCCAATTGTGAGATTGTCACCTCTTCGGTTGAACCGATATTGAAAGCCATACCTGAAAGATTACTTCCATCTGTTCCTTTGTCCATCAAACCTGCTCTGACAAAGCCGTCCGTGACATCATCAATCCATGTGAAGGAGCGTGTTTGAGAGCCATTACCATGAACAACAAGTGTTTCATCATTGATTATTTTATGGAAAAATATCGATACAACTTGTCCATAATCATCGCCGACCAGTCTAGGGCCATATGCATTAAATGGTCTAATAATTCTAACATCAAGACCTTCTCTCGCAGCGTGCTGACAAGCAACTTCATCGAGATACTTACTAGCGCCATATGAGTGTCTCTGGTGCTTTGCCGGGTCGGTAAATTGCATCATATTACCATCTCTAATCGGTTGCTCGGGCGCTTCACCGAATGCTTCGGGTGAAGAGGCTAGAACATATCTAGCATCATGAGCCATCGCTAGTTCCAAAGTTCGTAGTGTTCCATTGATGTTGACATCGATGACGGAATGTGCAGCTTCATGAAACCATTTGGTCCCATTCACTGCTGCTAAATGAAAGACTAAATCTAATCCGCCAAGAACTTCTACTGCACTATCTAGAGCCTCAACTTCTCTAACATCATCATGAATGAAAGTGAAGTTATCATCATCAAGAACTTCGCTTAAATTATCCTTAGTGCCTCTAAAAAGCGAATCTAGAGCAACTACCTTGTGCCCCTTTTCGATTAGAGAATGGCATAATGAGGAACCAAGAAAGCCCGCACCACCGGTGACAAGTATTCGTAGTTCTGACATATATTCACCTAGTTAGAATTTCGCTCAAGTATTTTGACGGTGATAACGCCATCTTTACGATTCATTTCAATAAGGTCGCCGTCATTAATCTCCATACATGGGTCTTGGTCAAAACCGTGCCCATAGGGAACATCAAGCAACGAACATGCTGGTAAAGTCAAAGGACAAACATCTCTGTTGATAATCGCTTTAGGACCCTTTCCAGTATATACTAAACCCATTAGGACAAAAGGAGCCACAGTGGAACCAGAACCTTTTGGATAGATAAGAATAGTATCCTCAATCGCTCTTCCGTCTAGAGGATGGCCTGTTTCTTCAATCACACCACTATCACGATTGACGTATCCAAGATAGGTTATAGGCACATCACTAACCATCGCTTGCCCACTAACTGTGAAGTCAGTTTGACTTTCCAAACCTGCGCCAGTTATGTCATCGAGGCCAGTTCTATGTGTCTTTGCAGATTTATGTTGGGGTTGTGACTTACTCTCTAAAATCGGAGTTGGCCCAGCAGAAAGTTCAGGGTCAAAGGCGTGTGCCACACAATCTTGGATGTTCATCACACTTGTTGGTATACGATTTAGTCCACTTGTTAGATAGTGCTCTGCCTTTAGAGAATTGGTAAGAAGATGATTGTAATGTTCTCTATTGTATGGTGTGACTTCAGGGCATGTATCACGTAAAATTACTGCTCCTGCATCTTCCAGAATATCGAGGCTACCATCGCCTTTAGCAAGGTCGAAATTTGCTTGGCTTGTAAAAACCCACAATCTTTCATTCGGAATCTTTTGCCCCATTTCGGCGTATGAACGAACTGCAGAGGCTGTTCTTCTAATTTCTTCAGCACTTGCTTGAGGACATCCAATTACTACCAGGTCAACTTGGCCATTTGGTGCTAATTCCTCATATCGTGCTTGTAATTGCTTCTCACCAAAAGTCAATTCACCTTGCCAGCCACCTTCTGGTGCAGACCAAGAACCATCTGTATTCTTTGAAAGTGGTGGGTCAGCAGAATGACCTTCAGCCCAAAGCATTGGGGTTCCGTAGTTTGCTGCAGCGGATGTTAATGCTTTTTTGGAAGCAAAAGATGCATGAGATGGTAATCCATGAATCAGCGGCATAGGACCCCAGGGGAGAGTCCAATTAGGCAAAACTTGTTTACCAATCCAATCTCCAAGAATTGACCAGTCTGAAAGACTGTTGAGTTCGCATGTTACTTCGACAATAATATTTGGAATACGATTCTCTTCAAGATGTAGACCCCATCTTGGTGCATATCCAGTCAATGCAGTTGCAAGAGCAGACAACCCAGATTCACGGTTGGTAATCAGAGAAGTCCAAGAATTGGAGAAACATACTGCATTTGACTCAGCCCATGATGCTATTCCAGATTCTGTTTCAATGCCTCTATCATAAGGAGTACATGAAAGAGTTGCTTCAATACCGAGTTTTTGGTATGCATCAATAATTTCGAATTGCTGCTCCAAAAAATCAGGCCATGCAATATCCATTTCTTTCATTCTCTCTTTATCGCAGCCTGCGGAATTTAGAGTTGTAGGTATCACGACCTTACCATCAGCATCATCAGATAAGTCTGAAAGAAAACGTCGGAGTCCATGCCCCCCAGTTATCACAGATACGCCTGAAACGTGTGCGTTATCAACTTCAATAAAGCCATCTGAGTTCGCAGTATAAGCCAAATCTACGACTAGCCTAGCTGCTTTTTGTCTAGTTGCTCCTTCTTCTCCACTAAGTTGTGCAGAAAGTTTTGCAGGTAGGTCCATGTTTGCGGGGATAGGTCAAGATTGATGAATCCACCCCTCAACTAGTTCACCTAAAGAGGGAAAATCTACCGAAGGCTTTGATACCATTGAGGGTGTTAGTTGATTTCATGACTAACCCTCAAAGACAGGATAGACAAGCCCATATTGCAGGAGAACCTGCTACTGCTCAACCTTACAAGGACATACCATCACTCACAGAAAATCGAACAAATATTTCAGATTCATTGAAAAATCAGGAACAAAGCGAGAATACCAAACAAAAGCCCCGAAAAAAATTATCCGCCTTTCTTCAAGTAACCATCCTATTATTAGCATTGGTACTTTCAACATATTCTATTTTACTAACCGACTCCATGGGTAATAACGATAGCAGTTTAAGCAGTGAAGGAAGTGAGGTTTTAGTCAGAACTGAAGGAAGAGATGCCGACCATATTTGTACCGAAGGTGGTGCTGATATTTTCATTGGAAATGATAGAAATAAAAATGGTCTTCTAGAAGAATCAGAAGTCACCTCCACAACCAGACTTTGTCATGGTAAAGAAGGACTTTCTGGACCACAAGGTGCTACAGGACCTAATGGATTTAGCGGTGTGAATAGTATTATTGAAACTGAAGAGATAGAACTAGGAAATGTCACTTGCTATTATGGCGGGTTGCTGATAAAAAGTGGATTGGATAATAATTCAAATGATATTTTGGATTCTGAAGAAATTATCGATCAAGAAATATTGTGTGATGGGCAGTTAGGCAGTGATGGAATTAATGGAGCGCAAGGTGCTCCTGCTTTGGTAGAAAAGAGTAATCCACCCGCCTATCTTTGTTCTAATGGCGTTATACTCAAGTTTGGAATCGATGATGGAGCCGGCCAAGCAACGGAAATGGATGGATTACTACATGATGATGAAGTTCGAGATTCCTTGAATATATGCTCACTGCCACTCAATAGCGGATTAATCAGTGATTTTTCGTTAGGAAATACAAATGGAATGAACACGGCTTGTGATTCAATGAACTGGTTAGAGAGTAAATCGATGCTAGTCAGTGCTGGCAGTGACGGTCTTAATGGATGTGAATTATGGAGTAGTATGGGAACATTATCTTCAACTTCACTATTAGTTGATATCAATCCATCAGGGGATTCAACTCCTGGATTATGGATTGGAATGCAAGAACTGATTACTAACGAAAAGGAATTAGTGTTCTTTGATGCTGATGATGGCGTCAATGGCAGAGAGATGTGGGTCACAGATGGTACGCCTAGTGGAACTCAAAGAATCACTTCGATGAATGGAGCCAACGATGGCCTAAAAATAACTTCTAAAATATCGCCATGGATGAACGGCTTAGTCTTCACTGATGTGGAAAATAAATTCATCTGGAGTAATGGTAGTACTACTGTCGAATTATTCGATGCTCCCTTCTTTTCCACTAGTATGCAAACAATTCTAGATTCTACCGCTTCAGATTTATCGGTTCATTCCCTCACCCAATTATGGCCTAGTGAAACCGGTTTGTGGTTTTCTGCTGCAACTATCGCTGAGGATTTTGAAATGCACCACATATCTACTACTGGGGTGTTAGCATCATGGAATCTAAATTCCCTTGAAGGCAGTATGCCTTCTTCTTTAATCACTCACGGTGCAAATAATATCGTAATTGCTGAAGATGGTAATAATGGGCGCCAATTAGCACGTCTTAATTGGGATGGAACACATAACTGGGTGACTTCTTTGACCCTGCAGAGTAACGGCGCTTCAGCCACCAATGTAGGCGCTAGTATGGGATTAAACCTAATTGGCGATGTTTTGATTTTTGATGCTCAAACCAGTGGCGTTGATACTACCTTATGGGGATTTAATATTACAACTAATTTAGCTCAAGAATTATCTAATTTAATTCTAGCCCCTGGAGAAAACTCTGGCGCAGTATACCTTGATGGCAAGATTTGGTTCGACTGCGTGACCGCAACTAGTGCAACTGAATTATGCTATAGCGACGGAACTTCACTAGGAAGTAAAATGGCTTATGAATTCCAACCTGGAATCAGCAGTTCAGATATTAGAGACTTGAAAGTGATTAACCAACAATTATTGATTATCGCAGATGGTGAATCAGAAGGTATTGATTCAGGTCATTGTTTATGGATACTAGATAGCCAAACAATGGTTGCAAGCATCGCTTATGACCCATGGAGTGGCGTTGGAAATAACTCTCAGTCTGGAACTTATGGCGAACTAGAAGTTTCTAATGAAATAATATTCTTTATTGCTAATAATGGCCTTAATGGACATGAAATACATTCCTGGAGTCCTTTAGAATTAAGTGAAGATTGGTTGATTTGGAATTGATCAATCTCTTCTATCTATACAGTAAGGACATGAGACTCCAATCTCATAGTGCTCTGATTGCTGGTCCTTTAGCATTAATGGATTTCTACAAGCGAAGCATTGTGCAACTTCTGTCTCATCTAATTCTGGATTTACTGCAACTCTGTGGTCGAATACGAAACAGTCACCGTTCCAATAATCTCCACCAACTTCCTCAAAGTAACCAAGAATACCACCTTTCAATTGTTTAACATTAGAAAACCCTGCATCCATCATTACAACACTTGCTTTCTCACAGCGAATACCACCAGTACAGAACATTACAACAGGAGTATCTTTCAAATCATCTGACATCTCGCTAACTGCTCTTGGGAAATCACGGAATGATTTGATGTCTAGTTCAAGTGCATTTTCAAATGTCCCAATTCGGCATTCATAGTCGTTACGTGTATCCAAAACAATTACTTCTTTGCCTTCATCTAACCAATTCTTGAACTCTGTTGGAGTGATTCCTTCGCCTGTCAATTCTGCAGGTTTGATGTGGTCAAGACCAATTGAGATGATTTCTTTTTTCAGACGGACATTCATTCTATTGAACGGTTGGTAATCTGTATGAGAAATCTTCAACTTTAGATTCTTGAATCTTTCATCTTGGTCGAGATAATAGATAAAAGAATCGACAGATTGTTGTGGTCCTGCTAAGAAGAAATTGATTCCTTCATGTGAAAGTAGGATTGTTCCCTTGAGATTTAACTCGGCACAAATGTCTCTGAAAGGTTGTCTCAGTTCATCCCTATCGGGTAGGTCAACAAATCGGTAACCCGCAATGTTGAGAATTTCCCCGACCATGTTGAAGCGTGAGACTGATGACTTTTGATTGCATCGTATGATTTTTTTAGTTACGCCAATCATGGTTGGAAGCGAGCGGTCGACGCCACCCTTGACCGAATGCACGACTCGAAACTCTTGGAGCAGGAGACATTTGCCAGCGCTTGTGCTCATTACGCTCTAAACGTGTTAGAACTTCAAGAACTGTTTCACGGTCAAGGCCTTTTTCTACCATTTGTTCTGCATCCATAGATTGTTCAATATGTAACCTCAAAATCTCATCTAGAACCGAATATGGCGGTAGAGTATCTTCGTCTTTTTGATCTGGCGCCAACTCTGCTGAAGGTGGCTTAGTTAGAGTAGAGGAATTGACTGGAGGAGCTTGATTCACGGCCTTAGCCCTGCTGTTGAACTCTTCACAGATTGCATAAACTTGCATTTTGTAGAGGTCTCCAAGTGGAGAATATCCACCGGCCATGTCACCATACAGAGTACAGTATCCTTGTGCTAATTCGGATTTATTTCCTGTAGCGATCGCCATGCGACCTTGGCTGTTGGCATACGCCATTACAATCATGCCTCGCAATCTAGACTGGACATTCTCTGCTGCAACACTATGACCTTCGCTTAGCATGACACCTATTTGGCCGTCCAAAGTCGAATGAAGTTCGTCGATTGATTCTATCTTGAAATCAATACCAAGGGATTGCGCAGTATATCTCGCATCATCGATAGAGTGCTGTGATGAAAAACGGCTCGGCATTGAAATTGCTAGAACATTTTCAGGACCCACCGCTGCTGCTGCAATACATGCTGCTGCTGCTGAGTCTATTCCGCCTGAAAGACCGAGTACGATTTTCGAAATATTCGACTTACGACAATAATCTGCCAATCCAGTAACTACAGCATCTGTTATGTCTTCGATTAAATCTGAACTTTCTTCATGGCCATCATCCTGCGGTGAAAGGAATTTTAATTGAGAATTACCGATACTCAAAGCATCACTCGCTGTCGACTTTATCCATTGACAATTCGAAGAATCATCGATATCCACCAGTAGAACACCTTCTTGCCACGATGGTGCAATAACAACTGAACCATCCGGCCATGCTGCTAGAGAGCAACCGTCGAAAAGAAGGTCATCATTTCCGCCTACTTGGTTAGCAAGTAAGAATGGATGTCCCAGAATCTTGGCTGCTGTTCGGCAAACTTGGATTCTTGTACTAACTTTATCAGCGTGGTAAGGTGATGCGGAAAGGTTGACTGTAGCGTCTAAATCTACTCCTTGGCGTCCCCATTCAGCGAGGTTTTCAATCGGGTCCGAGCCATATGCTGATGGTGTCAGGCCAGCAGCTTGCCATGCATCTTCACAAATTGTAACACCTAAATCTAAACCCCCAATAGTTCGGCAAATTCCCGAACGATTAGATGCTTGGAAATATCTAGTCTCATCGAAGACATCATAGGAAGGCAATAATTGCTTTCTTGTGACTATTCGATTGGTTTGGTCGCCACTTGGGTGCGAGGATAGAGGTCCTGCTCGAACTACTCCGTTACCAGGTAATTTTCTTTCACCATCAGGTACAACTGGTGTTCCAACTAATACTGGTATCTCAACAGCAAGAGAACTCGCTTGTTGCTGTGACATTCTTACAAAATCAGGCTGGAGTAGTAGGTCTCTAGGAGGATAACCACTAACTGCCAATTCGGTAGTGATACCCATCAAAGCACCGTTAGCCTTAGCAATAGATGCTAGAATTTCCAGCCTCGAAGAATTACCAGATAAATCCCCAATGGTTGAGTCCACTTGTAGCAGACCAATAATACGCGACAATTTTCTCACCTATTCAACTAAACTGGACTATTTCGCCATCTTCGTTCTTGTACCACCATTCATCGGTGGCTTTGTCATGATACCACCAATAACCATCGGCACCCTTGACCCATTCCGACTCTTCAGTGTCACTACCACCGGATTGTGCAGAATCGGTCACGCCAAGTGCTGATGCTGCTGCTGAAAGTGATGCTGCAGGAGCAATACTGCCCGCAGAGTAATCTTTCTCAGAAGAATCTAATTGACCATAACCATCGTCTTCATCTTCATATTCATCGTCTTCAATTTCAGATGAGTATTCATCCCAATCATGCTGTGAGCGAGAACCTCTACGTGTAGTAGCCTTCTTTGCCCATAATAGCGCTGTTACAATAATAGAAATTACAATCAGTAAAACTGCAGAACCGATGATTGGATTTACATCACCGAATAATTTCTCGGTAAAAGATTGGTCTCTTGCAGGCCTAACATCGATAGTTGGTCCTTTTGCTGTTTCTCCGTTATCCAATTCAACTTCGATCCATTGAATTCCTCGTGTGGTAGGAGCCCAATCGAGTGAAATCAATCCAACACCACCAGCAGGAATCTCAACATTAGGTCTTTGGATTACTTCTGTTGAACCATCGATTCGAGTGACAGATACTATTGCATCAATATTTCCGTCCAGTGTACCAACATTGTTCACTAGTACCTTTACAGATGTAGATTGGTCAACTTCGACAAGTAGACGGGTATATGAAACAGAAGATGCATCTAGGGAGAATTCTGGTTTTAGCCATTCCAAATCCCATTGACCTACTAACGAGCCTGCTGGAGTTGCCCCCATTCCGAGTACGTCGTTGTCTGCAAGGTCTCTACCGTCGATTTTTATGAATAGTATCATTTCTCTCTCAAGCATTGAGGTCGTAATGTCAGATAGGTCAACTTGAGCATATACTTCTAACTGTAATCCATCAATTTCATCTCCTTCAAGACTCATTGATTCGACTCCATTTCTCAGATAATCTCCTGTTTCAGCGTCTTCTACCCACCAAACTAACTGTAGTGAATCGACATCTAGACCGCCTTCTTCATCCAAGGCGACTCTAACTTCATAAACTTCAGCCTTAAGTTCAGAACCCGGCCTTGGATTAAGAATTTCAACCGGTTCAGGGCCTGTTCCATCGATACGAATCCAAAGAACACTTGATTGGTCAGTAGCGTCTACTCCCTGGCCAGTAATACAATTTACACCCCAAGTCAAGGCAATCTTTCCTGAAGTTGCAGGTGCTTGAAGACCGGTAGACCAAAGGCCATTGACAGAATTTACTATAGTAGACTGCCCATTGAATATCAGTTCAACATTACAATCAAAAGTTGGCTTTGTTGATGTTTCGATAAACAATACTTCTCCACCGACTTCAAAGGTACTGCTTGGAGCCATACGTGCTCCATCTGAAACGATAGAACCTTGGTTCAAATAAAGTGCTACAGTTTCAACTGGCACCGCCATCTCTGCTGAGAATCGCCATCTAAGTTCTGGGAATGACTTGGTGGCAATTTGTCCTGCTCTATCAGCCACGGTGAGACTTGGCTCTCTTCTAGTATCACCCAAATCTGGTAATGTCCATGCTAGATGGAATTCAATCCTTAGTGTCAACTCGGTTTCATACGGGTCTGCCGGACCATTGGTACCCATCATTTCGCAATCATTAACGATAAGATGAGTACTGGTTGTAGTACAATTACCAGTATAGAAGTCCCATGAAATTGGTAACTTATCGCTACCTTGCTTAGAAGCGAGTTCTACAGTAACAGTGGATAAATCTGAACCACCATTTGGTTCACTCATGGAAACTTCGAACGCATATTCCATCTGTGGGTGAAGCCAGTTCTTCTTGCCACCATCCCAAGAGAAGGAATTAGAAGCGATAGAAGGAGGCCCGTCTGCATTTAGTTGATACATGAAAAGATGCTTACCTTCTTCATCGGTTCCATTGTCTTCCAGTGGATGTCCTGCTGCGTCACTACCGGTCAAATAAACCGCAACCTTGTCGCCTGTGCTTCCACCTGCATCATCAATCAAAAGTGTGTATTGACCTACAAGTGCAGTCATATCATTAGGCATCAATAGGGAAAATGGTACGAATTCTCCAGGATTAGGCATTCCACTAAAATCATAATCATTGGCCCATTCTCTCCAAACCATCGCTTCGACATTTGAAGGTAAAATCGGCTGATCTGTAATTTGTAATTGGATGGTTTGAGTTGATGATGGAGTTCTGTGGTCATAAGGTGCAACGTTAGACCAGTATACAGATGGACTAACTGAGTCTGCAAAGAATACTCTTTCGAAAACCGCTTCTGAAGTTGTACCTGAGCCATTTAGAGGGGTGACCTCTATCTTCCAATCCAATATTCCATTGGTAAATGGCACGACATCTGTGAAATTCCATGTGTCACCATCTAGAGAAGTAGTATTGGCTACAAGGGTATTACCGTGGAATAATTCGACAATCGCCTCACCGGCAACGAAAGATTCACCGCTATCGATTCCTTCAAAGCCAACGTCAACAGAAATATCTAATTGTTGACCTGCTGGAAGATAATACTCATCGCTTGGCAATTCGCCCATTGGAGTAGTGAAAGTCACACTCTTCAATTCTAAATCATTCTCATAAGCAATTGATTCACCGCCAATAGCGCCCCAAGAATGAGTTGCAGGGATAGAAATTACACCATTTGAAAGAACCATGCGTGTAGATGCTGTCAAGTATGTTTCATCATCCCACCCAGGCTCAATTCTAAACTTGATTACAACATCAACATCATCTCCAGATTCAGTGACTGTCAGCCATGAATCCGGGTGTAGTTCGATAAGATGAGAATCCCCTTGACCAATTGGCGTTCCGCCCCCTGTTGGAAGTAACCAAGTAGCGTGAGTATCCATTCCCACAACATCTAATCTTGCTAATGCTGCAGATGAAGAGGATACTGTGAAGGAAGTGTGCATCGAATGCCAGCTTTGACTTGGCGTTAGAACTGCAACGGAGTCAGCCATATAAGATTCTGAAATAGTGACATCAGAAGAGGCATTTACCCCGGTAAGAGTTACTGAAAGACTGCCGATTGTATCAGAAATGAATTCAATCGGAATTAGGTGCTGACCTGCTGTATCGGTTAAAGTCGAACGTGCATTGTTTATTCCAAGTACAAATGACGATTGTTCATCAGCATCAATGTCCATCGATATCGGGTAAGGGGCTGATAGACCGCCCATCTTCATACCGCCAGAACCTATTACTTCGAATTCAACTTCGATGAAACTTGCACCGAGGAAACCAACGCTTGATGCTGTATTAGTAGCAGCAAATTGTAAATCTTCAAGTTGTGTTTCATTGAATATTATGTAGTCGGATTTAGCCAGATCATAACTCCAATTAGCGATAGTTTGACCTCCAACCTTTACGAACAATGCAGACAAAGTTCCAGTTTCTGCCATGATTCCAAACGAAAAACTTTGGATATCATCTCGAGGAATCCATGCTTTTGTGGACGCAGACCCAGATATACCTGGGTTGACTGAGATTATATCTTCACCATTTTGGAAACGGTCTTGCCAGCCCCATGAGCCAACTCGTGAATCGCTTCCACCCCATTCCAAAATTCCATCCATACCAAAATCAACTGCTGGCTGGGCTGGGAATTTACCACTCATCAGTGTGTACTCAAATGAGTTGAACTGCATCGGCAAGGTAGAATTATCATGCTTTATCCTAAATTGGAAATTGTAAATTAAAGAATTATCTTGATAAGTGAAACTCGAAGGTGAAGATACATTTGTCCAATTCATCCCCTCATCAGTTCTAATCTGAAGAATTCCGTTGTTTAGAGTAACTATTCCTGTTATTTCATCGGTAGGCGCCAGAGTGGTAAACAATGGAGATGTAAAACTGCAATCTCCATCGCTTTCATAACCACCTGTGCTCAATGGTGTAACATCACCATTTGAAGGGCAAGTCAAATTCCAAGACATATCCATCATTCCTCCTCTCAAAGATGATGAGAATGAACCATCACCCGAGATAGAGTGCAATATGGGAATTCCAGCGCCTTTGAATGAGCCACGGAATTCTAAAAGAACCCTGATCTTTGGATACATTTCGTAATCGATTAGATTTAATGGAATCATGGCATCATTACTACCTTGTGCACCAAGAATTGGTGTGCCAGAGGAATCAACTACAGTCCAGTTAAGGAAAGCTCCATCGGGAATCTCGACATCGAGATTCAAAGGAGAATAGGTACTTCGACTTACGACTTGAGTAGAACTAGTATCCCAACCGATTGTTGGACTTAACCAGTTAGATTCGGGTGGTGAAGCGAGATGGACATCATCAATGAACCAGTAATCGCAACAGGTACCTGAACCATAGATTTGTGTCAATCTAATTTGAGTAGTCGCATGAAGTGCTGCGGCTGGTAAATTTGTGGTCCACTGCTGAGGTGCCCCCCCAGCAGTTGCACCGGCGAATGTCTGAATATCAACCCAACTACCTGCTGCCGTCTTGTACTGAACCTTCAGGTCTTCACCAGAATCCGCTTCCTCGCCACAATTGGGCGAACCTTGTCTAATCCATGCGTGAAGCGGCATACTGCTGGTTCCAGCGAGATTTATTACTGGTGAAGTTGCATGTTCTGGAGTTGATTGGGCCTGTGTTTTAATTGAAGCCCCACTACTTCCGTTATATCCACAAGTATTGGATGTGTAACGTCCCACATATGTTGAACTTGAAACAGTCCAACCCTGTAGTCCACTATTGAAATCCCATAACGTTCCAGCAGTAGTTCCAGTTAGAGAATTACCAGAAGTGACTGTTCCATTTTTGTTTGCATCGCTATTTGACCATATAGCATCACTATCCCAAGTGAATCCGTATTGCTTCTGTAATACGGCTGGCTCAACCTCAAGTTGTAAATCGGTAATAGGTGCTGAAGATGGCACATCTACAGTGAAACCGTTGAAAGATTGTCCATCTCCGGGCAAACTGATGATGGTTTCAGCGCCTACTGAAGTGAAATTAGGTATTTCGATATCCTCTAAATCAATACTTAAAGGCTGATTTGTGATATTATTTGCGCTCATTTGCAAAGGACCGATAATTATCATTATCACTGCCAAAAACAGTGCACTACGCCACGAACCTGAGCCCGACATGTCACTCCGTAGTAATAGAAGGACTTCAAACATACGCTTCGACGACAGATTGTAAACCAGTAAATATGGTTGGCAAGGACTCAAAGTGATGTTATTTTTGTATGTAAATTCAAAAGTTAAGGGTGAGGTTCAAGACAAAAACCATTCTCGCAAGGTTATGCCTCAACCAAAACCCGCTGGTGAATTGGATGCAGTTTCTATGGAAAACGCATTACTAGAGACATGGAAGAACGAAAACGCGTTCAGAGCATCTATTGATTCAAGAATGGACGGAGCGCCGTTTATTTTCCTCGAAGGACCGCCTACTGCCAATGGAAAACCAGGCATACATCACGTAGTTGCAAGAGCATACAAAGATCTAGTCTGTAGATGGAAGGCTATGGAAGGCTTTCGTGTTGAAAGAAAAGGTGGATGGGATACCCATGGACTACCAGTGGAAATCGAGGTCCAAAAAAGAATGGACCTGATGTCAAATGAAGCGATTGAAGCCTATGGAATGGACAATTTCAACAAGGCATGTCGTGAATCGGTATGGACTTATGAGAGCGCATGGAGAGAGATGACTGAAAGAATGGCTTATTGGGTCGATTTAGATAATCCATACGTCACTCTCGACAATAATTATGTCGAATCATGTTGGTGGGCATTGAAGCAAATGTTCGACAAAGAGTTACTCTATCGCGGTCACAAAGTCCTACCTTATTGCCCACAAACTGGAACCTCCTATTCAAGTCACGAAGTAGCACTTGGGTACAAGGAAGTGGAAGAACCATCTGTTTATGTCAAATTCAAGCTACATGATGACAATGCTAGTATTCTTGCTTGGACCACAACCCCTTGGACCTTGCCTGGAAATGTCGGCTTGGCTGTAGGGCCAGATGTAACTTATGTTCGTGTTAAAATTAGCGAAGTTGCTGAGAATTGGTCTGGTGCCGGAGGAGCATCGGTGGGCGAAGAAGTGATTCTAGCCAAGGATTTGATGAAAGAAGTACTTAGACACAATGTCGAAATTATTGAAGAATTCAGCGGCAGTGAACTAGTCGGCCGTTCCTATGAACCACTATTCCCGGGTGCAGTTCCTAGTGGAGATTCTACTTCAGGGTGGACTGTTTTGGCTGCGGATTGGGTCACTACGACCGATGGTACTGGTGTAGTACATACTGCAGTCATGTATGGTGAAGATGACTATCACCTCGGTATGGAAGCAGGGCTTCCTGCATATCATACAGTTGGTATGGACGGGGCTTTCAATGAAGGAACTCATCCCAAATTAGACGGAAGATATGTCAAAGAATGTGACCAAACGATAATCGAATTACTGTCCAGTCCTAAAGGAAGTAATGGTACAGGTCCTGAAAGTGGCTTACTTTACCGTGAGAAGGCATATTCTCACGATTATCCTCACTGTTGGAGAACTGACCATCCTCTTCTATACTATGCAATGGACTCTTGGTTCGTAAAAATGACTGCAGTCAAGGAAAGATTGCTAGAATTCAATGATGGAGTCGAGTGGGCTCCTGATTGGGTTGGCGAAGGTCGCTTCGGAGAGTGGCTTCGCAATGTCAAGGATTGGGCTATTTCTCGTGAAAGATACTGGGGCACTCCTCTACCTGTTTGGAGAAGTGAGAACGGTGAAATGAAGTGTATTGGCTCTATTGCTGAACTTCAAGATGAGGTTGCTAAAGCAGTTGCAGCAGGAATCTCGAATCCTGAATGTCCTGATGATGTAGACTTACACAGGCCAATAGTTGACGGATTTACATTGGTAAGTTCTAGTGGTCAGCCGATGAAAAGAGAACCATTCGTAATGGACTGCTGGTTTGATTCGGGCTGTGCACCATTTGCGCAATGGCACCATCCTTTCGATGGTGGTGAACAATTTGATGCTTCTTTCCCTGTCGATTACATCTGTGAAGGTGTTGACCAAACAAGAGGTTGGTTCTATACACTACTCGCTGTTTCCACCACCGTCTTTGATATGCCAGCGTACAAGAGATGTCTGTCACTAGGATTGATTCTTGATGCTGAAGGAAAGAAGATGTCAAAGTCTAGAGGTAACATTGTTGACCCGTGGGACCACTTCAATCGTGAAGGAGCAGATGCTACAAGATGGTACATGGTTACCGCTGGAGCACCTTGGAGCCCGCTAAAGTTCGATTCAAATGGAGTTAGAGAAACCTATGCCAAGATGTTCTTGACTCTATGGAATATCTACAAATTTCACGCTGACTATGCAGCATTGGATGGGTTTAATCCAGAAACTGATACTATGGAAGTATCACAAAGGCCTGTACTCGACAGATGGATTCTCTCCAGACTAGCAACAGTCGCTAACAGTTACCATAATGATTTCAAATCATGGAATTTCCACAAAGCAGGAAGAGATTTAGAAGACTTTGTAGTAAACGACTTGTCTAACTGGTATGTTCGAAGAAGTCGAAGAAGACTCTGGGATGAAGCGGAGAATAACGACAAATTGGCTTGTCAAAACACCCTGCATGAGGTATTGACCACTGTATGCCGGCTTATCGCACCAATCAGTCCTTTCATGGTCGACGTAATCCACAGAAATCTGGATGGTCGTTCGGTTCATCAAGCAGCATGGCCACTTGGAACTCCAGGTTCTCTTGAAGGAGCAACTGCCGACCATTGGGATGAAAAGGCTGCAGAAGCAACTGCGCAATTGCCGCCTCAAGACCTATCACTAGAACAAAATATGGAACTGGTTAGAGAATTAGCCGAAACCGGCCGAAGAATTAGAGTCGAGGCTGGAAGAAGACAACGTCTTCCGTGCGGAGAAGGATGGATTGTATCTGGGCCAGACCTCTCACAGTTCCACGATATTTTAGCTGAGGAGTTGAATGTGGAAAATATTGCAACTGAACAAGACCTAGACCGATTCCAGAAAATTGAACTTGCTCCAAACTTTAGGGCTCTTGCGCCTAAGGCAAGAAGCGAAGTCAACTCTGTCGCTGGCGAAATAAAGAATGCTACAGACCCTGTTTCAATGCTTGAAAGTATCAAAGCGGGCAACTGCGAAATAATGGGCGTCAAGATTGAAGAGTCCGATGTCGAGATTAGAAGAGTCGAACGCTCTGGTTTTGCTGCTTCAACTGTTCAGATTGGACATGGTGAAGATGCGAGTCAAATTAGCCTAGTTCTCGATATGAATGACACCCCAGAACTACTTTCTAAGGGCTTAGCAAGAGATATCACTCGAAGAATCCAAGCCAAGCGTAAAGACTTGAATCTTGAGATTGAAGCAAATATCGATCTAGAAATCTGGATGACAAATGCACCGGAATTGTTTGAAGATGACCGCCAATGGATTGTTAATGAAACAAGAGCATCTGGTGTAATATTCCATCCTAAAGATGATGAAATATCAGCATCTGCTGATTCATTTGAAGTCGATGGTACAAAAGTTAGTTTCACCGTCAATTGATTACGCCGATTATCGACGCATTCAAACGAGATAGAGTGTAGGGGATTTCATGCGCCGAGCACTGCTGAGTATAGCAATGGTTGTCTCCATGCTGACCGCAGGGTGTTTTGGTGAAGGTGAATCCTTGGTCGAAACCGAAGTCGAAGTGTCCTTGTGGGAATCGTATTCATTGGTAGACCAACAAAGCCATGAGAGCGAAAGAATGTTCAAGAGCGTTGATTTGAGAACTAATGAAACTACAAATCTAACATGGGCTGTCTTCGATGCCTCCTATGGTGGCAATTGTTGTGAACATTACTTGGCCACTTCAATCGAGGGACAGATACTCAATATAGGCGGAGAATATCCCGTTTGGAGTCATGATAGAGGCCATGAATGGGACACATATATCCCTGAACTCTTGCCTGCACTTGGCCAATGTGTCACCGCAGTTCCCACTAATCCTGGTCAAGAAGGACTCGGAGAGGGAAGTATCGTTCAAGCAACAAATGGTGACATTATCTCTATGTCTTGGTTCCCTTATGCTGGAGGAGATTTGAAAATAGACAAATTCTATGCCTTGCTATATGATGAATCAGAAGACCAATGGAAGTGGTGCTATAACAGAATCACTGAGCCATTCTATGACCGCTCATGGCAAGTGGAAGTAGTCGGCCCTATTCAGTCAACCATGGGTAGTGGAGATTGGGCAAGTATTGTAGTTTCCAACTTTTGGCACCAGAGCCTAAATGCAGGTGGTCAAATCAGTGTTGATGGATTGAATTACTATCCATTCCAATTCCCTGGAAGAGACGGAGGAGAACCTGAAGTTGAACTAGACCTAGACTTTACCAACGCTTCACTTCCAGAATATTATGATGTAAACAAACCACACAAGGAGATGCGTGCCTTCCCAATGCCAAGTGGTGGACTGGTATTCCCTAACTACTATGATAATGGTAATGCTGCTTTTATGGATACATCACTTTCGTGGAATGAATTAGCAGTACAATTTCCTTCTGAGTATTGTCAAATCGACACCTCTGGAGCAATACATTGTGTCGTCAATTCTGGAAACACCTTTACTCATTACATGTCAACTGATGGAGCGATATCGTGGCAGAATCACACCTATGATATGTCCGATGTAGCCTCACAAATCGAGGAATGGGAATTCCAAGCAAATGGTGAACTTGACCTATTTGTATTGAATGTAAGATACCAAAGTGCTAGTGGACCAGATGTTGATACAGTTTACCATGTCAGAGGATACTCAGAAGATATGTCCCCTGATACTTTCACCTACATTGGACAAGGTGACTTGGATTCAACCTCAGGAGCAGGTAATGACATTCGATTTGACTTTGCCTCACTCGGAATTCTCCCTGATGGAGGAGTGGTTGTAGCATACCATGATTCTACCGACCCAGACCCGCTATTTGCAGTTGAGTTAAATCTCCCTTACTGAGACTAAAACATCTGTAATATTTCGCCGAATAAATCCTTGGCGTGACCACTGCTTCGCTCTACTAATCGCTTAACAATTAATTCGGGCGTAGAACGGGCAAGATGGTTTCTCTTCGGAGTTCTATCAACTATCAATTCAAGGTCGGCGTCAAGCCCACTTGCTTCAATTCCATCAACTCTGAAATCATCGCATTGTGAGGCCTTGATAATTGCAGGAGCCAAGTGAGTTACTAGCATCATGCAAGTATCTGGTTGTGAACGTGCTGCGAGTAGCATTCCTGCAATTATTCTAGCACCAGCACCTGGTTCGGTAATAGCTTCCAATTCATCTGCAAGTATCAATTTTGGAGATGGGTCACTGACTACATCTGCTAGTTCAACAAGGGTTTGTTCCAAAGCCCCAGCGCTTTGAGTTCCACCTGCTTTTGCTAGTATATGCAGTGACTCTACACCTCCAACTTTGGCTTTATCCGCTGGAACTGGCAGCCCCATATGGGCCAGAATGCAAGTGTGAGCAAGCAATTCGAGTAGAGTAGTTTTACCTCCAGAATTTGCACCCGTCAATAGTGAAAGATTCTGTTGGTCTCCATTCTGTGCTGCGTCTCCTAGACCATAAGTCACTGGATCTGGCTCTAGACCTAGCATAATATGTCTGCCATTTTCGACCCAAATTCCATGAGATACAATTTCAGGCATTGTACAGTTATAGTTTTGCGACCATCTAGCAATAGCAAGCCATTGTTCACATTCTATCAGGTTTCTAATGCCATCCTCACAAAGACTCTTCAGTGGACCTAGTTTTCTCGCCATGTTGTAGATGTGGTCTGCTTGTTGTGCCTTGAGCTTCTCTTCGAGTGCCGAATCGATTCTATCGATTACTTGACGGTCAATCTTAGCAGGCCAGTCGGATGTGAAAATAACTGCTGGGCTACGTATACCTGTCCCTTGTAATAATTCGGAGAACTGATTGGTAGCTTCTTGCATCGCTTCATCGATTACATGTCCTGTTACTTCTTTCAGTTTACGCTGAAATCCTGCACCATCCGATAAGGCTTCGAGTAATTCTGAGCCACTAAGCGCCAACTTAGCATCATTCATTGCTTGTTCGACCTCTTTGTGAACTTGGGTCTGTAGATTCTTAGTAAATGGCCAAAGTTGGTCTTTGACTTGTTCCGCTTTAGCAATATCTCCTTCATCAAAGAGCATTTGAAGTAATTCAGGCAATTGCGATAAACCAGTAGTCGATTCACTTAGTAATCCAAGGAAGGGATGTTGTGATACATCAGACCTCATCATATCGATAGTACTGGACAAGCATTCCAATATTCGTTTATTGTTTGTAAACCAGTCTAGGGTTCTCTCTGGAATTATTATTTCTTCTTTTGGCGAACTACCTAGTACAATCCAACCGTCAGGAATTTGCGAAGGTGCTCCACTTCCAATCCATGTCACCGATTTGAAGACTGTGTAGTCTTTCCATGTCTCGCCGTCTGATGGAGTTAGTACCCTACAGTATTTCTTCAAATGTTCTCGAGGTTCATGTGTCACTACCACTCGCTCATATCTTTCGATGGTATTTCTAGTAGCTCCAAGACTACGGAAGGAGGACTGAAGGCCTTTTTCTATCTGTGGAAGTTTTTCCAAGAAGTTCATGGCCATGTTTATTTTTTCTCTGCGTGTTGTTATATCTCTAATTGGAGTTAGTAATTGCATTCTATCGCGAGTTGCTGCACAGGCGGCGAAACCCGATATTTGTTGAATCAACTTTTGATGTAATTTAATAGATTCTTTAGTGGCTAGAAATTGCCCATCATCGCCCGCTACACTTCTAGCAAGAGCTAGTGCTCGCTTGGGAGAGAGGCCTTCGACTTCAGCAATACGACCTATATCTCCGGCTTTTAGGTGGTCGATAGCAACTTGTTCTGAACCAAAATGATCTGTTATCTTTTTGGCCAATCTTTCTCCAACACCTGGCAATAAACTTAGCACCATATGACTAATTGTTTGTCATCGGCTTAAGAGAATAGTGCTTGAAAATTAGATTTTAACAAGTTCTAAGACCGTCTTCAGCGCTACCATAATTTTGCATTGGTGCCATAAATAGGTCTTCACAGGTTCTCTTGACTATTGGTAAAGTCAATGTTGATTCATCCCAGTCTATTGAATAGCCGCCTATTGAAGATGAAGAAGGAACGTAATCTTGACCAGTTTGCGTCATTACAATGTTGATTGATTCACCAGCGGAGAGGAAAACATCCATCGGCATGAACTCCATTAGCCCAGTGACTTCAACATAAGGTATCAGATTCAATTGACCATCACGACCACCAGCATGGAATCGGTAATCCATTACTGCATGACCGAGTCGCATACCATTATCATCTCTGATTTCGAGGTAACCATGTGCACCATTTAGGGTACTTGGCGTGATTGGGATATGGAATGTCGGCATTCCTGCAATGTAGATATCTTCTTCAAAAGGACCGTACTTCATAGTGATGGTCGATGCTGCTGAAATTGCTTCACCGTCTGGTGATAGTTCAGCGCCGTTGATGCTAAGATATTCTGTGTCTAAAGCAGGATATGTTGTTTCATATCTCCATCCACCACGATTATCTTGCATCTCAACACCTAGAGTAGGTTCTCTACCTTCTCCTTTCAGGTACCAATCAAACCAGTAAAGCATCTCATCCGCCCAGTCCCATCTTAGAGTGTAAGGATAAGCTTCTGCTCCTTCGCCAGAACCTTGTGAACTGTGGCCTGAATCCCTATCTGGATAATCGTGAGCCCACTGACCTGCGAGAGTCTTAACTTCAATTCCTGCCTCTTCCATGAGTTGGTGGGTAGGGAAAGCCATGTGAGGGTCTACGTTCCAATCCTGCATCCCTTGGATAATGTAAATCGAACCTTGATAATTATCGACAACTCGGCCTAGGAATGAACGTTCTGTCCAATAGGAATTACCAGCGTAGTCAACCATTCCTCCGGTTTGATATGCTAAAGGTCCATTGACATATCCTTCAACATATCCTTCACACAGATTCTCAGCGTCTCCTGTATCACCATCGATACCAAATGAACCGTAAACTCCATTATGCATAATCAAACCACGAGCCTCCATACTACCATTTCTCCACATCAATTCATGAACTCCGATAAGACCAGACATAGGTACAATAGTGGAAAGGTAAGGGTTGCCAAATGTTGCTGCTTGCCAAGGAGTACTGCCATCATATGATTTACCAATCATACCAACTTTCCCATTTGACCAAGGTTGTTCTCCAAGCCATGTAACTGCTGCATCTATACCTCTTTGTTCATCTGTTCCCATCAAATCCATACAGTGATTGGAATTACCAGTTCCAAATACTGAAACTTGAGCTACACCATATCCATGAGGGACATAGTTCTCGATTAGGAAGCGTCCAAGACGGTCTGCAGGTGTTGTTGCAGAAACATCGCCATCGTCATAATATGGTCCAACTTCAGAAATAATTGGCACCTTGCATTCTTCGGAAAGATTGCTCGCAGTAAAATCACAACCTTCGATTACTGGTAGCCATAATCCCAAATGTACTTCAGCACCACCAGTAACACCAGCACCACCATCTACAGCGGTTATGGATGGAACTGGAACATAGATTGATTGTACTTCACCAATTTCGTAAAGTCCTGACACGGTTACACGGCTAAAGGTGTCATTGTCTTCGTATTGTAAGTCCGCTCTATCCCATGGTTCGGGATAAAAGTTAGAGCCCTCTTCCATCGCATCAATAGCGTCATCTTCACCCAAACAACCCGAGAGGCTAGCACTCAGCATAACCAAAAGAATCAGCCATGGGCGGAAGTCCATGCTACAATGCTAACGTCGTTAATTCTTGAACTCATCGCATTGATGAACAATAGTAATCATTCGGTTTCTTCTTGTTCTCGCTTGGCCAGTTCTTCGCGAACTTCGTCCATATCTAACTCTTTTAGCATGTTTACCAAATCGCGTAGAGCGTCTTCTGGCAAGGCGCCTGGTTGCATGAAAACTCCAATTTCCTCTTTGAATGCTATCGTTGTCGGGATTGACCTAATATTGAATAAACGACCAAGTTCAGGTTCTGCCTCTGTATCTATTTTACCAAATACTACGTCTGGGAATTCCTCTGACACTTTCTCGTATACTGGCCCGTATGCCTTGCAAGGGCCGCACCACTCTGCCCAAAAATCTAGGATAACCAATTTATTCGATTCAATTGTTTCTGCAAACATGGGTTCTGATATTTCCAAAGTAGCCATGAAACCTACCCTTTTGGGTAGAGTCTATCATGTCATCGCTGCAAAAAACGATGAGCCGCTTAATTCATGTGCTATACCATCGAGGCCACATAATGCGCCGACCCGTACTGACCATTGCAATCCTTGCAATAATGATACTAGCCCCTTGGTCTCTAACTACATCAGCCTTGGAAGAAAATGAGCAAAACATGACTATAGGTAGAGCAGGAAACATCGTTATTTCTGAACTTCTAATCAGTCCAAATAATTTAGTTTCCAACTCAACTTCTGGAAATATGAATGTATACAATGCAACTGATTGGAATGGTGATGGAGACTATGGTAAATATAGTGACCAATTTATTGAAATTTGGAACTCTGGTGATTCCACTGTCGATGTATCAGACTGGGTTTTGTCTACCACAAGCGGCAGTCCACCTTGTCAAATAGCATGGAATACAAATATCTCGGCGGATGGAAGAATTGTCATATTTAGAGCAGATTCAGATTTGGATCTCAGTTACTTTGACGGCGAAACTGTGACTATCACCGATGATTCCGCAAATGTAGTAGATACTATGACATTCCCTGAAAAGGATTCTTTCTATGGTAAGTCATATGTCGAAGATTCAAATGGTAATTTGGTAAAAGTAACTCCAACACCCGGATGGGGTCCTTCTGACACAGGAACATACACAGTTGCCCAAAATATCGTTAAATGCTATAAAGTATCCAACACAGATTCCTCCCGTGCATTCCTTCTTCAAGGAAGAGTAGTTACAATGGAAAGCGAAACTGGTGTCATCAATCAAGGAAATGTAATGGTTCGAGATGGAAAGATTACTGGCGTTTGGTCTTCTGCTGACCAACCTCCTGCTGGCGTAGATTTCACCAACGTACCAATAGTAGAAACTGAAGGCACAATTTATCCTGGCCTAATCGACTTACACAATCATATGCACTACAACCACATTCCTTTGTGGGATTTCAATGTTCATCTAAATGAGAATCAACGCTCTGATGAAGGTGGCTACACAAATAGATACCAGTGGGGCGACAACTGGGACTATGGGCCAAGCATCACATGGATGAAAAATAACATCCAAGATAGAGACAGGTGGGATATGGCAAGCGAACAAATGAAGTACGCTGAAGTTCAACTTGTTGCTGGTGGAGTCACTGCGGTTCAAGGCTCACCAAGTTCTGGAACTCAAGCATGGGATAGTATTCTTGCTAGAAATGTAGAACTGTATAATTTCGGACAAGATAATGTCCAGACTTGTGCTGTTTGTTCTTGGAATGAGAATTCATACAATTCCCAAGGTAAACTTGCAGATATGGCAGATGGAGACCTCGAGGCTTGGTTCATCCACTTATCGGAAGGAGTAGATTCTTCCAGTAAGCAAGAGTTTGAGGACTTGTACGCAAAGGGACTAGTCAAAGAACAAACTATGGTAATTCACGGAACAGGACTTGACAGAGCTCAATTTGACAAGATGGCTGCAGTAAATGCTGACTTGATTTGGTCACCACTTTCCAACCTACTGCTTTACGGAGACACCACCGATGTAGTAGAAGCGGATAATGCAGGTGTTAGAATTTCACTCGCCCCAGATTGGGGACCAAGTGGTTCCAAGAGTAATCTTCACGAATTGAAGACTGCTGATTTATGGAATACCGAAATCCTAAACAACCACTTCACTAATTACGAGCTAGCACAAATGGTCACTTCTAATCCCGCTGCTGCAACTGGTTGGGGTAACTTTGTCGGTCAAGTAAAAGCAGACTTGTATGCTGATTTGGTAGTTCTAGACACATTCCATGAAGACCCATATAGAAATCTGATTGAAGCAATAGATGCTGATGTTCGTTTGACCGTTATTCAAGGAAAGGCTGTATTTGGCGATGTTGATATCATGCAAGAACTACAAGGCAATGATTGGGAATATCTCAATGGTACCGATTTCCAAAAGGCCGTTGATATCACTTCAATGACTGAAGTTGATGGCACTCAAACCTTCCAAGAAATCGAGTCTGGACTGGCAATGGCAATGCGTAACGAATTTGAAGATATCAAGGCAAACTGGGTTGATGTCGATGGAATGACTGATACTGAAATCAATGCTTGGCTAGGGACATCATTCGATGGTGATTATCGAGATGAAGTGAATCACTTGAAAAACCTCACATTAGACCCGATATACACCACTGGTGATGACCGTTACTTCGATGTAATCAATAGATCTACACATGCTAATTTCCATGTTGACTTGGGTAAATTATACGATAATTATTATGATGTTGAAATGGTTAATGGTGATAGAGTAAACGTCAATGTTCAACTTCCTGATGACACTTCTAACCCTGGAAATAATAACAATGGAGGCGGAAATACTGTCCTACCAGGTCCTGATGATAACAGTGGAAATGATAATACTGGTAGCACAAATAACACAGATAATTCTGGTTCTAACCAAGAACCGGGAGCACCTAGTGGCCAAGATGATGATGAATTTGTCGATGATGCCAAAGCAGATGATGATACTAAGCGTCAACTAACTCTAATACTAGTGATTATAGTAATTGCAATGCTGTTTGCTTTATTCATTATTAGTAAGACCGGAGGAGATGAATTACTAGAATCTGGAGAAGCACTAATCGAGAAGATGTGGGATGATGAAAATCCTGAACCTGAAGCAGAAGAGAATGTCAATGATTCAGCATCTTCTGTCGAGGAAGATTCAACCAGTGCGGAAAGTCAAGACGTGAGCCAAAGCGAGGAAACGAAGCAAAAGGTTGCTAATGCAATGAAGAGTGCTGGATTATCTGCTGTACGAATGTTTGCAAAGATCGACCAAACCTCTGATGGATTTGTCTCAAGACGTGAACTTAGAACTGCTATATCGGGAATTTTGAAAGGAAATGTCAAGATGAAGGATATTGATTCTATGATGACAACATTTGATTCTAATGGTGATGGCGTTATCAGCCTTGATGAATTCCTAGCTGAAATGGAAGACAAACAATCATTTGTCCCTAAACTTCCTGAGATGGCTCCGCCACCAAAGAAGAAGTGAGGTTAAATCAAACTAAGTCCCAAGTTGGACCATCTGCGGAGTCTACTACGACAACTCCCATTTCTGTAAGTTGATCTCTGATTTGATCTGCCTTAGCCCAATCCTTAGTTTCACGTGCTTTTGCTCTTTCGACTAACAAGGCTTCAACTTGTGAAGTGATTTGCTCTTTTCGCGGGTCTTCTTCTGGCTCTAGTAAAGCGAATTCACGCGATGGGAGAATTCCAAGAACCGAACCAGCAGTTTCTTCTAGCCAGTCTACACTATAATGGGCAAAAGCATCTTTGTCTCTATCATCAAGACCGCTTGATAATGTCTTAGAAATCTCCCTGACTGCTCCAAGTACTTTGGCCACTGCTTCCCTAGAGTTGAAATCATCATCCATCGCCTTAGCGAAACCTTCGCCCATTTTCTCAAGCATTGCCAGTGATTTAATCAGTGGCTGAGGTGAGGTGATATCTGGAGTTGGAAGAGATACTGGAGACTTAGAAGTCATAGCCTTTAGAGAATTAATGTAGCATTCCAATACACGGTTATAGTTTCTTTCAGCATCTTTCAACAATGATTCATTCATGTCTATTGGCGAGCGATAATGAGCATTGATTAGCGCAAATCTTAGCACCATTGCATCTACAGATTTTAGAATGTCACTAATAGTCCAAAAGTTACCTAAGGATTTACTCATTTTCTCGCCATCGATATTGACAAATCCGTTGTGCAACCAGTGGTGAACTACAGGACTACAACCGGTATGACATTCACCTTGGAAAATCTCTGCTTCATGGTGAGGGAATCTAAGGTCATGTCCGCCTCCATGAATATCGAATTGCGCTCCGAAATAGTCCATTGACATGGCAGTACATTCGATGTGCCAACCCGGTCTTCCTGGACCCCAAGGTGAATCCCAAGTAGGCTCACCTGGCTTGGCTGCTTTCCATAATGCGAAATCCTTGTGGTCTCTCTTGCTCGAACCTGTGCCCTCGACTCGCCCACCTGCTCCAGAGCGAACCGCTTCGATATTCTGACCGGTAAGGGCTCCATATTTTTCTGGAGCAGATTCAATGTGGAAGTATACGCCATCATCTGCTTGATATGCATTTCCTTTGTCAATTAGGTCTTGAGTTATTCGAATCATATCATCTACGTATTCTGTACACCTAGGGTAATCATCAGCCCTAAGGATGTTTAGAGCATCCATGTCTTCATAGTATGCAGCAATATTCTCTTCGACTAATGCGCGCCAATCTCCACCAATTTCATTGGCACGATTGATTATTTTGTCATCGATATCAGTAAAATTTTGTACATAGTGAACATCAAATCCTGAAAACTCGAGCCATCTATGAATCAAATCAAAGGCGAGATAACAACGAGCGTGCCCTAGATGACATCGGTCGTAAACCGTCACTCCACAAACATACATCGAGACTTTACCTGGTTGCATAGTAGTGAAAGCAACCTTGTCTCTGCGACGAGTGTCGTGTAAGCGTAATGGCATGGGACTCAATCTACGGTGTTGGCCGCCTCACTTGAAGGTTATACATGAGCCAACCTTGGAATCAGTTAAGGGGATAGTAATGGAGAACATTACGAATGGAATTAAAATTGGTTCTCGTGAAATTCAAGATACAACTATTGCCCGTATGGGTTGGTTGATTCCTACAATAACAGTTCCTTTAGCAATGACAATTCACATTTTTTCGGGAAACTCAAGAGACTTCCCATTCTTCATCTCCGAGTCTGATTATCCTGGACTTGAAAGATGGGTATTTACCATCGGATTTTTCTGTGCAGGGCTTGTTCAAATGTTGTTCGCATATCGTATGTGGCATTCATTTAATAATGGCGAGCGTCGTAAATTGATGCACTTGACGCTTGGCTGTGGTTTGTTCACTGGTGCTAATTTAGTAGTGATGTCATTTGCTAATATGTATGATTATTTGTCTATTCATGTTTTGACAGCATCAAATGTTTTCGAGTTTGGAATGTTATGGGCGCTACTTGCACACCTATCTTTGCCGAAGGCTAACTCATCAGGGCGTAAAATTAGAATTGCTGGCATGTGGATTGCCTTAGTCTCCTTTGTGATTATGTCTCAAAGTATCATTAGAGCGATTAAAGACCTTGAGGATTTTGGTCTTGAAGGTGACACCATATTCACTTTGAATTCGATTCAATCTGCTGTTGATATAGCAGCATATGCTGAATATGGATTATTTCTTGGATTGATACTTGCCCTATATTCCTTTGAATCAGACTTCAGAGATAAACTGAAACAGTCACAGTAATGATTGTTTTAGAGAAATCATACTCTTACTGAGGTCGAATTCGTTGGATTCTTCTTCGCTCATTTCTCCATATTCCATAGCTTTCAATATTACTTCTGCTGTTGCTTCAGGATGGTATTGTACCGTCCTAATATTTCTTGTAGGATGTTTACAAGCAACTATGCCACAGTGCTCTGCTGATGCGATTACTTCCATCTCACCTGAATGTATAACATGGTCTTGATGAGTGAATAAGGCATTGACTTTACTTCCGTCGTTGTACTCTACAGTGGTCACCAGTTGGCTCTGCTTTTTTGCACGGACTACTTTGCCACCAAGAGAAGCAGCAATTATCTGATGACCAAAACAAATCCCAACCATCGGAACTTCAACTTCTTGAATCAGTTTTGAAACCTCATCCATCCAAGGCTCCCACTGACTAACATTGCGTCGTGAGCCTGTTATTACAATGAAATCTGCATCAATTGGCTTATCGACAACTTTACCAAAATCATATTCGATTCTTTCATCGGTATGAGGCGCCCACAAGTAAACATCAGGATTATCGAAATGTGATACTATCTCTCTAACACCTTCTTGACCAAACGCCTTTCTTTCCGCCAATAAGTCGACGATTAGAAGTTTCATTGAATCCCTCAAACCGCTTCAGTGGTCTCAGCAGGTTTTGTCTTCTTTGCCTCTATTACCGCATCGTTTGCTTTGATTTGTTCCCAAACCAATTCTGCAATATCTTTGACTTCCATTTCTGAACCGATCGCTGAAAGACCGTCAGTAATCATTGTTGAACAGAATGGACATCCTACTGCAACGGTATCAGCACCGGTTTGTGCTAGTTCCTTGGAACGGATTACATTGACTCGGTCATACCCTTCATCGACATGCTCTTCCATCCACATTTGGGCGCCACCTGCACCACAACAGAACGAACCTTTTCCGGTTCTCTCGGTTTCGATATCCACTCCACCAATCGCATTTCTTGGAGCATCTAATTCGCCACCGATACGACCTAAGTAACAAGGATCGTGATATGTCACTTTACCATCATGAGATGGGTCTGGAAGTTTTCCTTCAATTTGTAAGTGATTGATTAACTGTGAGTGATGCATGACTTCGATGTCTTCTCCACCATAGTCTTTGTATTCCTTTCCAAGTGTATGGAAACAGTGAGGACATGATGCTACAATTTTCTTGACTCCAATCTCTTCGAATGTTGCTAGATTGGTTTCTGCTAGCATTTGGAATAGATATTCATTGCCTGCTCTTCTAGCCGCATCTCCGCTACATCCTTCTTGCATTCCAAGGATACCCACGTCAAGACCTGCTTCTTTCATGACGCTGATGGTATCTCTTGCTACCTTCTTATTTCGTTCATCAAAGGATGCTGCACAACCGGCGAAGTAAATGTACTCTGCAGGTTCTCCGACCTTGATATCTAGGTCTGATGCCCAGTCGCCACGCTCATGTGATGGTAATCCGTATGGATTGGAATCGGATTCCAAGTTTTCAATGGTTGCCATCAAAGGCATGATGGTATCTTCTACCTTCTCATCAAATTCCATTCTCTCCATCATTAGATGTCTTCTCGAATCTGTTAATTTAGGAACGTGGTCAATGTATATTGGACAGGCTTCAACACATGCGTGACAAGTAGTGCAAGCCCAAATTGAATCTTCACCAAATCTAGCAATCATATCTTCTTCAGGAGTTTCACCTGCCATCAAAGTAGTATAGTTGTCATTAGCATAGTTTCTAACATCGTGGATTATTTGCATAGGGTTGAGTGATTTTCCTGAAGCATATGCCGGACAAACATCTTGACATCGAGCGCAAGAGGTACATGCCCATCCATCGATTAGACTGCGCCATGAGAAGTCGGTATAGTTGACTGAACCAAATGATTCGATGTCCAGTTCATCTAATAGAACTGCTTTTCCATTATCGCCTACTTGTAGAGGTTCCATTGTCGCCATTGGCCTCATGTCATGGAAGAACACGTTAGGGAAAGCCATGACTAAGTGCATGTGCTTGGAAACAGGTATCAAAAACAAGAAGGTGGAAATTGCAAGCATGTGCAGCCAATAAGAACCAACTACCAAAGCCGATGTTGGAACAATAGTATTTGCAACCCATGCCCCAATTGGCTCCCAGGTAGAGGAAACTCCTTCTTCTCCAGCTTCAACAAAGAACGAAGTTAAAGTAATTGTCATAATCAATAAGAGAATGAAATTACCTTCAAGTTGTGATTTGCCCTTCAGTTTATCTGGAGTGAATACTACTCTTCTAAGCAGAGCAGCGACACAACCAATTAGCGCAATCGTATATCCTGTTTCAACCATTAAGTTCCATGGACCACGGGCAAAATCTGGTAGCACATTATGTGAAAACCAATTTGCAGTTGCTAGGTCAAACATATCTGTTGAAAGCATCAAAAATCCCCAAAACATGAGGACGTGGATTCCACCTGCGATTTTATCTTCTAATACTCTCTTTTGGCCCAACCAACCGGTTATTACCTCGTAAATTCTCTTACCCCAATTATCAAATCGATTATCTGATGAACCCTTCATCACCAAACGAGTTGCCTTGTAAACTTGGTACCCAAAAAAACTTCCAGATATCAATCCAAGAATTGCTAGTAATACCCATCCGGGTAATGGTCCATAATCCATCAATAGTGGGTGTTCCATAATATCACCTAGGCTGTGCCTAACCTGCCCACTGGTCTCATGGTATTGAAAGCACCGTCTAAATTAGATATTTTAGTGAAAAAACGACAAGGGATATGAAGCATTGACCCGTGGTCTGCATGAGGGGGAGAGATGCAACATATTACCGCAAGTGCTCCTGGCAAATGTATTCTATTTGGCGAACACGCTGTTGTTTACGGTCATCCAGCCGTTGCTGTAGCGATAGACCAACGGATAAAGGTAAAAATTGAACTGACCGATTCAAACTCGCATGACTGGAAACTTGATGGATTGATTTTTGACCCCAAAAGACACCCACATATCGAAGCGTTAAAACAACGATTATGGCCAAGTAGCCTCGGAGCACCGGCCCTATCAATTCACATCGAAGGAGAGATTCCTACCGCTTCTGGACTGGGTTCTTCTGCAGCACTTTCAGTAGCAGCCAGCGCCGCACTGCGTGCAGCAAGAGGGCGATGGTTGAATGGCGATGTCAATTCACCGGAGAATTGGGCTGAAGGTTTCTCTAGTAAAATAAGCGATACTAATGTCCATTCTAATAATCAGCCAAAGGATTCTCTACGAGAAGGTAAACTTGGAGATAGAGTGAAATTCATCTCTGGAAGTCAATCTGTTGATGTCGATGAATGTGCACTACTAGCCCATGCTGTAGAGGCGATAGCCCAGAGAGGGAGAGCCTCACCCATGGACTCATCAGCATGTAGTCATGGCGACATAGTAGTGTTAAGCGACTGTGTTGAAGATGGAATTGAATGGCAATATTCTAGAACCTTAACAACTCCTGAAGGAGATAGAGAATGGCAAATTCACACAGTCAAGCCACCGGCTAATGATGTATACCTAGTAATAGGTAATACGGGAATTCATGCTCCTACTTCAAAGCAGGTTGAAAAAGTTGCAGAGATGTTGAAAAATAATCCTGATAGAGTAAAAGAAATCGAGACCATAGGACTGATCGCAAAAAGAGGAATAAAATCTCTACTGAGTGGAGATTATGAGTCTGTGGGCCGAGCAATGTCAGAGAATCAGTTAATGCTTCAGAGTATAGGAGTCTCGAGCCCAGAGTTAGAAGATTTAATCCGTGCTGCATCACCTTCTTCGCTAGGTGCTAAATTAACCGGTGCTGGAGGCGGGGGGTGTATGGTCGCTTTGACAAGAGACCCCAAGGCTACAAGCGAAGCAATCGAACTGGCAGGTGGAAGAACAATAATTTCCAGTTTCGGCGCCAAAGGGTTAGAATTAGAAACGGCCACTGAGACGCCTTTATGGTCTATTAGTTGAAAATAAATGTACTTTTCTCAATCCTTTTCTTTATATACCTTTAATAACTCGCTTATAATATGACAACCGATGAAGAACGTCTAACAGTAGTAAATGTAGTAGCAAGCACACGTGTCGCGGAGGAACTTGACCTTCCTGATATCGCAATTCAATTGAATTGTGAGTACGAACCTGAACAATTTCCAGGTGTAGTTTACCGTGTAACAGACCCTAAGCTAGCAATTCTAATGTTCCGCTCAGGCCGTGCAGTTTGTACCGGTGGTAAAAATGAAGATAATATCCATACCGGTATTGAAAGAATGATTTCCGACCTTAGAGGTGCTGGAATCTCAACGTGGGATGTAAAGGATGTCGAGATTGAAGTTCAAAACATGGTTGCAACCTATGCTCTCCATTACCCTGAAGATTATGATGGAAACGACAAGTTTACTGGAGAGCCACAGGCTGGAGTTCCACGTAAATTGAACCTGAATAATCTAACATTCCACCTACCTTTCGACAAGGTAGAATACGAACCAGAGCAATTCCCAGGTCTAATTTACCGATTGGATTACCCTAAGGTTGTCTGTCTGATTTTCGGCAGCGGAAAGATGGTAATTACTGGTGCTCGTGCCAAGGAAGAAATCTTGGAAGCTGTAGAAATTATCAAGGACGAACTTGCAGACCTTCTTTGAGAATGAGTTCGAAACTTTCACCCTAGCGTGAGAGAAGCGTTCATGTTCTAGTTGTGGCCTCGCCAAAACATGCGGGAGACCTTCACGCGTCATTTTGTCGCGGTCACACTTGTTGTGTTTCTCTTCCTAACCACTGTTTCCCCAGCGGTTAATACCCTTGATTTCGACACACAGAAACAAGATTCGAGTAAGGATTCATCCACCGTTGCTGATGTCCCTGTGTGGCGTGTAGGAGATAAATGGAAGTATGCTGGAACCTTTGACCCAACTAAATTGGTAGTTGACGCCGGCGTTTCAGCCACTGTTGGAGAGATCAACGGTGATGCAGTATCAGAAGTATTATCTATTTCTGAACAAAATGTTGGCGGTCAAAATATATTGGTTTACACACTAAGAACATCAGCAAACTTCGATAAATCCGGAGTATCCTTAGATGGTTACACCGGTACTGCAGAGATTCAATTTTCCCAGACAGAAGTTCGACGAGTCAGCGACTTGTCAATCATAACAAGCGTTCTAGACTTATACATTGAATTCACACCTAGCGGTATTAGTTTCTTGAAGCAAGTTTTAGGCGATATCACAATATCTAATACTTACAGTCCTTCAAGTGAAGATTATGATTTCCCCCTTAGAGCAGATGAAAGATGGACTACTGTAGTAACCTCATCATCACAATGGTCTGGTTCTAGTGACTATATCACACCATTCCCAGTACCGACATCAGACACAAATTCTACTATCTATGAAGTCACCAAAACTGGGGCTCCAGTTAATGAATTTGGCCAAGGAATAAATTATGCTGGTTGTGGCGATTCATTTGAAATCACGTCCTTTAACTCGGCGGGGGATGAAGAAGGATATACATGGTACTGCCCTGCTGCAAAGAACTTTGCTTGGAAACATACAGAAGATGATGTTGGACTAACTATCGATTTCAAATTGAAAGAATACATTCCAAAAGATGCTAGTGGAGTTGACATCTACTCAAATCCAGGAACTAGAGATGAATGTATTACCATAGATTTCATCAATGATATTACTGCACTAGATACTCCAACCGATGTGTGGGTTAATGCCTCATCATCTCAAGGTTGTTTCTCAAATCCTGTTGGAAACGTACTGGAAGTTCGTCATGAAGCAACTGGTTTCACTCAACAAATAACCACTGCCAATAATGGCAGCGCATGGACTCAATTCGATATTGGAAGCGAAATTGATGGGTCTTCAACCTCAATTGATTGGGCCAGCCATGGAATAGTTGCAAGGAGTACTTCGGGAACTACTTTGGTCGGCTCTAATACCATTACTTTGGATGAAGAACTGGTAGTTTTGGACTTATTTGCTGACTTTGAAAGAGCAGTGATTACTCGAACAAGAGACGGAGTCGACAAAGAACTGAACACCCTGTCTGGATACAATGTTTTACCCGGAGATGAGTTAACGATTGAAGTTACAATTCAAAATAAGGGAATTACCTCGAGTCAGGCCACTGATCTTAGGATATATCCTCCAAGTGGACAAAGTTTTGATTTGCCTTTACCTTCTCTAAATACCTATGAGACATTCAAAACTAACTTTACTTGGACTGTGCCTGAATCTCAGGCAATAGGAATCGTGCCCGTATCATGGGAAGCAGACCCTAATGGGATTAATTCTGCAGATGTTAACAGCGATAATGACTATGCTATTATTGGCTTATTTGTAGGAAGACTACCGACTCCTGTTGTAATTGATGCTACTGCTCAAACCCTCGAAGAGGTATTCATTAATGCAAGTTCTAGTTTTGACGAAGATGGCGGAAATGTCACTTGTCTATTTGAGATTCCATATGATGATGGCACTAGAACATGGGCGTGGGAGAAGATTCTTTCGGATAGTTGTATGACTAATTGGACTTGGACTGATGATGGTTCTTACCCGATTGTGGTCACAATTACTGATGAAGAGCGAGATGAAACCCAAGTAACCCTACTCGCTGAAATCGAAAATCGAGCACCTCAAATCGAACTCCAAAGTCTAAGGAGTGAAGCGATGGTTGAACATCCAATCACCCTCTATGCATTTGCCAATGACTCTGACTCTGAAGATGTTTGGCCTGGTGTCGTAGACGTATATTGGCCGACCGCACAATGTCAAGAAGGATACTATACACGAGTTTGCACAACTACTGCACCAACAGAAGGCTGGCATACATTTACTGCAATAGGAACAGATGATGACAGTTCAGCAACAACAGCTACAATTGATATCAAATTCACAAATATAGCCCCACATAGCACATTAATCAATCTATACAATGATTCTGGGACTATACTAAGCGACGAGCAGAAAATCTGGCAATTAGATGAAGATCAAGTTGTATTGGTCAAGGGTCAAGCAGAAGACTCAATCGATGATATCGAAACTCTATCGCATACATGGTGGCCTGATGATAAACAAGGCTCGCTGATTTACTTCCTTCAGGGCCGAGTTACCCAATACGAAATGAGTTGGCAAACATCCGGACTGCACACGATTAGATTGGATGTCACTGACTCTGATGGAGCGACAAGCAATACAATTGAACGCTGGGTCAATATTCGTAATGTACCTCCTGTAATTCAGCCACTAGACTCAGTTTTACCACTTGCCGAAGGTCAAGCAATTTCTATTACAGGTAATTCTACTGATACAAGTAGTGATATTTCTTCATTAGTGAAATGTTGGGATGTTGACCCTGGAATTGACAGTGATTCACAAGGTGGAGCAAGTGATGACTGTGATATTGTTGGAGATGAATTCAATTATGCTTGGAATCGAAGTGGTTTCCATACTATTGTCTACCATGTAACGGATGATGATGGAGCGACTAGTAGTGAAATTTTGACAATCGAAGTAATTAATATTCCACCAATTGTTAGACTTCAAAAGTCTAGTTGTGTCGCATACCAGAAATGTATCCTTGATGCGAGAGCAACTATCGATTCACTAAATGATATTGAAGGTTTGACCATCGCTTGGGATTTAGATATCTCCACAGACAGTAACGGAGATGGAGTAAAGGATAATGATGCCGACCTAATTGGCAATAGAGTCGAGCATATTTTCAAGCAAGAGGGAAAAATTACAATCAAAGCAATGGCTTGGGATGAAGACCCAGAAAGACCAGGAATGGCTAAAGTCACAATAGAAGTCTCATCGCCTGATAGAAATGCTATGGAAAAGGTAAGTTCTCTTCTAGCAGGTGAAGAAGCGAACCCTCTAGCACAAGTAGCGCTAATCATTGTCATCATCTTACTATTAGTTGCTGTAGCGAGACGAAGAAGTTCTTCTGCTCAAAGTAAAAACTGGCAGCGTGATGGTCTTGATGACGAATTTGATACTGAAGCGCAAATGCAAAAATCACAAGCCAAGAGACCCACGGCACCACCTCCAGGCTTTGTTTTCGAACAAGCATTGCAGCATGCGCCCAGCGATTCTGAACAATCAGGTAATATATCGGTAGATGAATTATTAGAAGGACCACCAATTCCAGATTCCGGATTACCATCGGGATGGACTATCGAGCAGTGGCAATATTATGGCCATGAATGGCTCAAAAGTCAGTAATTTTACGATAATTTTTACAAGAATGCGAGTCTCTCAAGTAGGAGAACATCATCGCAGAGTCATGCTTAAACAACGTAGTTTGGCTTTAATTATAATTTTACTACTATTGTCGACACCTTGGATGGCAATGTTAGATTCGGAAGATGATGAATTACAAGAGAGCATGATTCAAAGCAGTGGTACCTTGAATGGATGGCCTGATGTGCCCACTTGGAGAATTGGTGATAAATATACTTATGAGACCCAATTCGATGTACAGCAATTGATTCAACAAGCAAATGTTTCTGCTTCTCTAAATACACTAACTGGAGATACTGTTTACGAAGTAGTCGATATACTATTTATCACGATCGACGGTATTCAGACACTGGCCTATAAAATGGACGTAGATGGTTCTTTTTCATCCGGTAATAGTGGGGCTACTCTCGAAGGAGTTAGTGGAAAATTACAGATCGGCTATACTGGAGAAGATCTAGTCCGAGTTCGCGACCTCGGCGTAATAAATAGTGAATTTACTTTGGACGTCACCTTCGATCCTTTGAATCTCGGTTTTCTAAGACAATACATAGCAACTATATCATTCGATACGTCGTATTCTCCAGCCAAAGAAAAGTATGATTTCCCACTTCATACTGGCGACCAGTGGTATATGGGATTCATGGCAAGTACCGATGTTTCTGGTTCGTCAGATTATTTTGACCCTTCCGAATTTGATAATGCTGGTTATGAAAATAATAGTTGGCAAATCACATCTAATGGAGTTCCTACTGAAAATGGAAAAAATATCAAATATACTGGTTGTGATGATTCATACAAAGTCAACGAATGGAATGCTACAGGAGTGTCTCAAGGTTTTAATTGGTATTGCCCTGCAGTAAGATATAATTCTTGGATGAGAGTTAGTAATGCTGCTGGATTTACGATCGATTGGCTATTGAAGAGTTATCAGCCAGCTCAATCATCTGGAGTTGTTGCTGGTTCTGACCCCGGTACACGTAATTTGGAAATCGAAATTGGACTACAGGGTATTGCAACACTTCCTAATGTTGAGCAAGCGATTACGATTGACTATGGAGGACAACAAAATAATCCTCAATCAAATACGAATTTACAATTAAGATACGAGATGGCAGGTACTTTACTCAATCCAACAACTGATTCCAATGGACAAGCAACTGAGATACTAAATTCCTCTAACATCCTAGATACTACCAATTCTAGTGACGATTATACAAGTAATGGATTGATAGTTTGGGACCCTGCTACTGAAATAATCGGTGCTACAACAATTGTTATCGATTTGTCCTTGACTCCTGTCGATTTGATAGCACAGGCTGATGCGATTATTGTTACTCGAACCCGCGATGGTAATTCTCAGATTCTAACTAAGTCAATTGGATATAATTCACTTCCTGGAGATTTACTATCATTCTCAATTCCGACCCAAAATCGAGGATTACTCAGTTCACCGACTACAGAAGTTGAGATCATAACTCCTGACGGAACATCGATTAGAGAACCTGTTCCTTCGATTCCGTCATATGGTGAAGCAAGAGTTATTGTTGATTGGACTGTCCCTGCAGCGACTTCTATTGGCATCCAAACAATGTCGATTACAGTAGACCCTGATGAAACCGTTACTGAAGATGGCAATAGAAGCAATAATTATGCTGAAGTAGAGATATTTGTTGGAAGAGTTCCTACTGCTCAAATAATAGTTTCTGATTCTGTATATACCTTTGAAAATGTCACTTTAGATGCTTCTGCAAGTTTTGATGAAGATGGTGGAGATGTTGAATGTCGTTTCGCTATCGAGAGAAAACCTGGACTGATTGATAATATTGATAGTGAAGACTGTTGGACAGAATTCAACTGGAGTGATGGTGGGATTTGGAATGTCCAGTTAATCGTAACTGATGATGAATTAGATATTGATATAATAGATATTACTGCAGAGGTTTTCAATCGTGCACCCTATATGAATCTCACAATAATTGATAGTTTTGCTAATGAAATAAATAGTATTGGAGTCAATCAATTCGTAAAAATAGATGCAACAGATAGCGGTGATGTAGATACTATTTCTCCCTCTGGTCAACAAGTTACAATTACTTGGCCAGGACTAAATTGTCAGGAAGGAACTACTCAGCCCACATGTACGTTCTTGGCTAATGAAGAAGGAATGATGGATATAACTGCTATTGCAGAAGATGATGATGGCGAAACTACCACTGTGTCTACTACTCTTGAAGTTCTAAACGTCGCACCAACTCTTGCACAACCTGAATTATGGTATGGAGGACAAAATCAGTCAACTGACTCCATGGGATACTGGAATCTATATGAGGACCAAACAGCACTTCTTCGTATTGTAGCTGATGATACCCCTCTGGACAAAGATACTCTTATCATTGAATGGATGCCATCTGATAGAGACATGAATTGGACTGAAAGTACTGTTGGACCTTCTTCCACTGCAACTGTATCTTGGCCAGATTCTGGGCTACATAATATCTCAGTTGTTGCCTATGACAACGATAACTCTCAGTCACTGATTCGAACTGGAATTGTAAATATCACAAATGTACCACCAACCATTGAAAGTCTAGGTTCTACTCAACCGATTTTCGAAGATGATGACATCACCTTTACCGCTGTAGTTACCGATACTGCTTCGGATGTCGACTCGCTAGTTGTATGCTGGGATCTAAGCCCTATGGTAGACGGCGATAGTGATGGAATAAGCGACAATGATTGTGATGAAACTGGGCTAGAATTGACTGCATCATGGCCTAACATGGGGATTAGACAAATTACTGCAACAGTAACTGATGATGACGGCGCAACAGCCTCTACTTCAGTAAATGTCAGTGTTCTAAACATTTCACCTAAGTCAAAAATAACCAATGAAACAGATGTTCTAGCATTAAATGAAGGCGATAATGTAACTCTATCTGGAATCACCTCAACTGAAACTCCAAGTGATAAATTGAACTTAATTTATGCATGGGATAGCGACCATCTGGATTCAGATTTAGATGGTACAAATACCGGTGAAGTGGATTTCTATGGAGTTGAATATACCATTGAAAACCTTCCTGCTGGTAATTGGATTGTAACTCTAACAGTTACCGATGATGATGGAGAGAGTACATCTACAACTATCGAATTAAATGTGGCAGAAAAGCCAGCAGATAATTTCCTTGAATCGATATCAGATACTGTTGGAGGAGTTGGTAGTATTGTCATCATCATTCTACTGATAGTAGTTGTTGGACTCGCAGCGTTCCTTCTATTGACTAGAAATTCTGACCCCGCTAGTGATAAGTATTCCAACTTAGACCTCGCAATTGGAACACAAGGTAGCCAGTTTAGTGAACCAATACCTGCTCAAACATATCAACAAGCCGAATATGGAGCATATGACCAACCTGCGAGCCAACCCGCTCAAGACCCATATACTGCTTACAATCCTGCACCTACTCAAGCGGTTGCTCAAGACCCATATGCTGCCTATAATCCTGTACAGACTCAACCTGTTGCTGTACAGCCAGTTGCAGTACAACCTGCCACACCTCAAACCCCACCGCTACCAGCAACTGGACTACCACAAGGATGGACAATGGAACAATGGCAACACTATGGCGCTCAATACATGTCTGCACAAAACGCTGCTCCTGCTCCAGTTCAACCAATAATTACAGATACTAGACCTGCAACTGCAAACTCAAATCTAACAGATTTACTCGATGATTTGGACTTGTGATGTGAGAATTGATGGCAAACCTTTGGCAGTTTTTTGGATTACCCGACCCTGAAGGGTCAGTTAGTTCGAAGAAAAAGGGTAGATCTAGTTCTAATAGAACTAAGGCCACTAATCTGCAAGACGATGTCAGCCAACAGACTCTGATTCCTATTGTTGATTCAATACCTGAAACACCAACATTAATTGAAGCGAGTTCAATACCTAAACAAACTATAACTCAGGCAAAGAGTAGCCTAGTCGCTATACCTGCTGGCTGGAAAGGTCCTGTTTCTGCAGATGGTGAGCCATTTCACGACTTAGGAGTTATCACTTCGCCAAGACGTTCATTCCCTTCACGTGCACTGCGTTATGTAGCACCAGATGAAAAGAAACGAATTCCTACCCGTGGAATTGGACAACGTATCTCAACTGGTGATACTGTGATTGTAGATTTACGGAGCCTTGTCCATATGGATGCACACCAGAATGCTTGTAGAAGAGAACTTAAGATGATGTGTGAAGAAATCGGTGTGGAGGTGTTCTCCTTAGATGCTGAGGACAAACTATTGATGATTCCTGGATGTGATGTAGTGGTTGACAGAGGAAGTAATCATTTAGGGCTAAACCCCCTAATGTGAATTATCAGTGTCGGCTATTTTCTTAAAAGCCGAGTGGTTTATCACTGTTCATGGGGGAGAATAGAGGCAAAGAGATTCTCACCAAAATGAGTGGTAATTATATTTCCCATTTTATGTCTTCAGGATTAATGGTATTACTATTTCTCTTAGCAGTCTCTTGGTTGTCTTACTCCACTTCCGACTACTCATTTCGACAAGATAACTACCAGCTTGAAATTGCTTACATTTTAACTTCGTTGATTTCACTCGGCTGGATGATGTCGATGATAGTTGGGATCTCTTTTGATTTATTTCCACTAACTCATAACCTTGATTCATATAATCAAACTCATTCAACACATTATCTATTCATCAATATTATTGGACAAGTATTGATTATTGCTGGAATATTCTCAAATAATCTACAATTACTGTTCGAGATGAGTACTATCGGAATGGTACTTCTATGTTGGGGAATAATTAGTATTGCATGGCCGAGTTGGAAATTACACAGAAATTCTGTTAATAATAATATAAATTGTGGTAATGTAGCGCTAATCCCTTCTGTGCTGATTCCAGCTTCTTGTTTAGTTATTCTAAGTTGCTGGATATTTAGACAAACTACTGGAATGTTGGAATTTGGACTTGCTTTCAATGTCATAGTCATGATGGGAACCATCTCGTTAACTCTTATCTTAGCACATTTCAACAGGCGATTAAGCTGGGACGTAGTTAAATTCAGTTATTTCCGACCGGTTGTAGCAATATATCTTGGACTTGCCATCTTACATTCTTTCGCTTCTATGTGGTATGCTCGAGGAGATGTAAGTCAGACGATATTCGAATACACTCTAGCAGCACCCCTATTATGGGGATTTATCTCAACAAGGCCATTAAAGACGATTAAAAACGCTATCGGGTCAATACAAAAACCACATTCAAGACTCATAGGTACTGCACAGTGGTTCTTTTTAGTAACTGGAATTATGGCAATAATTCCTGACTTTTATCCTGGAAAATTCACCAACATCACGTATGTCGGATTTATGTTCTCATGCGCAGTCCTTTCTACTTGGGGGTCGGGGATTTATCTCCACCAAGATCACTTACACAAATCAATTCATAATCGTCCGGGATTGTGGTCAATAATTATAATAAATGCGATAGGTATAATGTCATTATTTCTTATTGGATTTAAAGTCACTATTTTTGGAGACTCTTCGGACTTAGTTTACTTCTTCATGAGAAGTTTATCTCTGGGAGCGATGATAATTTGTATATTCATATTACTGATTCGTGACTTATTCTTCTCAATGGATACATGGCATAGAGTACCGATGTCTTTGGATAGGTATATTTCATGAGAACTCTTTCGAGATTTCGGTAATAACCGACATTGCTTCTTCAGCAATTCCTAGAACCGTTGATTCTCCACCATCGACTAGAGAAGCGAATTTCGACATATCTCCTGCCAAATCATAGCCACCAGCTTTACCCTTCCATGAACCATTCAGTACCAGTTCAACCAAATCCTCATCGGATAATTTCTGGAATTCCACTATTGATGAGTCTGTAAAAAATGTCCATTGTCCTGAAAAATAAATCCCTGTTGAACTCCAAACTCGATGTCTTCTGCCTGAGAGTCTGTGTAACATCATAGCAGCCTCGACCTCATCTTTCGGCTTACCCAATGCCACTCTGTCCATGTCTGGGTCAGCCAGCATTGTATCGCTGACTACAATCATATCAAACTCGTCTAAATGTTGTATGGCATCGGCTTTCTTCTTAGAAATTTGAAGTACCTGTTGTTCGACTTCGATTTCATCAGCGCTTTCATCAACTCCAATTAGAGCTTTACAAACTATATTTGGAAATAAATCAATCAGCATTTGCTGGCGCCGAGTGGAAGCAGAGGCAAGCCAAACTCTTAGCATGATTCGCCATAGCGTCGCCATTATGTTTCTTTCCTTCAAATGAGGCAAAAAAATGAGACATATTCAAGTGATAGATGGTATTGGATTAACTGGTGCTAGCATGAGCGACATCCAAAGAATCCCAACCCACATTGAAGGCTTAGACGAGAATATGCAAGGCGGAATTCCGCAAGGACATATCTGCTTGGTTGCTGGTGCATCTGGTGCAATGAAATCCAGTCTAACATTCTCAATGCTGTATAATGCTGTTCTCTATGGAGAGACAAGTGGAATTTATGTAACACTAGAACAAGGCAAAGATTCTCTACGTGCTCACATGAGTAACATGGGAATGAATGTCGATGACCCTCGTGTGAGAAATAGAATTGCAATTATCGATTTGGTCGACCTGCGTGTCCAATTAGATGAGCAAGGAATGAGTAATCGAGTAGACTGGATGGGACAACTCATCAAGCAACTGACATCATATCGCCAATCTATTGGTTTTGAATTATTGGTTTTTGACTCTCTAGGTGCATTCTTCACATTAACTAAGATGGAAAACCCTCGTGATGAGATATTTAGGCTCTTTGAAGCGGTTCGAAGACTCGAACTAACTTCATTCTTTATCTGTGAAATGACAGGTGAAGACCACAAGCAATTTGGCGAATATGGAATTGAAGATTACCTTGCAGATGGAGTAGTTCACTTGGTTATGGAAAGAAGTGGTGATGATGTTAATCGAAAGATGAGCATAATCAAGATGCGACATACAAACCATATGCTTGGATACAAACCATTTACATGGAAACCTGAAGAACAAAGATTCACAACTCTGTGATTATTCAACTGTTACAGATTTTGCCAGGTTACGTGGCCTATCCACATCGCAACCTAGTTCTAATGCTGTATGATAAGCGATTAACTGTAGTGGAACCACTGTTAGTATAGGAGATAAATCAGAATGTACCTTAGGTATAGCGATATTAATATCCCCTTCTTCACTAATGTTATCTCCTTCTTCGTGAATTAATATGATCTTAGCACCTCTAGCTCTGCATTCATGAATTGCTGAGACTGTCTTTTGCTTGACATGGTCATTTGGTGCAATAAAAATCACAGGACTGCCTTCTTCCAGTAAAGCAATCGGCCCATGCTTCATTTCTCCTGCTGGATAAGCCAAACATGGTATGTATGCCACTTCCATCAATTTCAAGGCACCTTCCTTAGCGACTGGTGCAGACATTCCTCGTCCCAAAAATAAAACGCTTTTCGCATTCTTAACAGCATCAACTGCCTCCATAATTGGGCCTTGATTATCTAGATACTCTTCAATCAAATGAGGCATCTGTTGGAGTCCTTGAATCAAGTTCTGTCCTCTTTCCTTGCTTATCGAACGAGAACGTCCGACTTGTATAGCAAACATAGCAAGTGCAGCAACCATGTTTGAAAATGCCTTAGTTGAAGCAACCGCTTGTTCTGGGCCTGAGTGAATGTAAACTCCTTGGCCACACTGTCTTGCTATTGTTGAGCCAACAACATTGACAATTCCATGAACTTGACCACCTTTGAGTTGAATTTCCTTAATTGCAGATAAAGTGTCTGCAGTTTCTCCTGATTGTGTCACAGCAAAATGAAGTGCCTGTGGATTTATGACTGGGTCATTAGTTCTAAACTCACTCGAAATATGTGCAACTGCTGGAACTCTAGCTAATGATTCAATCAAGAGTTGGCCAATCTCTGCAGCATGCATTGCTGTTCCGCAACCGAGCAATCGAACATGAGGTAATTTTGATAATTCCAAAGGAGATAATTTCAATCCTCCTAGTCTACCATTACCCCTAACTCGGTCGAGTCTACCGCTGATACAGTGACGTAAGGCGTCTGGTTGCTCGAAAATTTCTTTCAGCATAAAGTGTGGGAAGTCACCTAAATCTGCTTCTCCCCACTCATCTTCTAGAACAGTGATACTGGCTTCTTTGTTATTACCTGTTAACGAACTCATCGTTATAGAATCCGAAGTTAGAGTTGCAATATCTCCATCTTCCAAGAACACAACCCGTTGTGTATGGGTTGTCAAAGCATGTGGGTCGCTAGAAATAAATATCTCATTGTCGCCCTTACCAATTATTAGTGGAGAGCCATTTCTCGCACATACCATGACATCGTGATTCTGAAAAATAGCACAAATTCCCCATGTACCGTGTAACTTCGAAACAGTTCTGTGCATTGCTGCTGTAGGGTCATTATCTCTCGATAATTCATAGTCTAGAATATGCGCAATAGTTTCCGAGTCTGTTTCGCTACTTAGAGAAATTCCTTTTCTTTCTAATAATGTTCGCAGAGAACGAGAATTCTCAATAATCCCATTGTGAACAATAATTACCTCACCCGAGACTGATGCATGCGGGTGAGCATTCTCATTAGAGACCACTCCATGAGTAGCCCACCGAGTGTGAGCGATACCAACATTACCTGGAACATGCTCTGGAAGAATGGACTGTAATTCTACTACTTTTCCGATTTTTTTGTAAACCGAAAAAGATTCATCTTTGACTGCAATTCCTGCAGAGTCGTATCCTCTATACTCCAAGCGTCTAAGCCCTTCAACTAGAATTGGAGTCGCCAATTTCGCACCCATATAAGCAAAAATTCCACACATTCAATTCACCTATAATTTTACGACCGTAGAACAAATCGGACAAATCGTTTTCTTCAACATCATATCTTTGACTGTGAATTTTGCTGAGCATTCAGAGCAACTTACCTCTCGTTGTGGAGTTGGCATACCAGCAATAGGTGGAAGATTACCAAGTGGCGGTAACGCCCCATCACTTCCAATAGGAGGAAGGGCAGGCAAAGGAGGAAGGTCGAGTTCTGCGTCTAAAGGAGGCAAAGTAGCATCTAATGGTGGCAAATTAGCCAGTGAAGGAGGGTTTGCCAACATCTTTTCAGTGATTTCAGCAATCTCTCTTTGCTGTTTACGCTTCATTCTTCTATCGAGTCTACTATTACCTTGACCTGATTCTATTTTTGTCTCAAGGGTTTCGGCCAATGTCGATTCCTTATCCTCTTTCAATTCATTCTCTAATTTTATTTCAACGGTTGATTTAACTACCAATTCCTCTGAGTCTAAGTTGATTGCTAATTCAGTATCATCTTCTTCAATATCCACCATAATGTCAATACCATCATCATCGACTTGACTTTGCACAACAAATTCAGCTTCTTTTTCTCTACGAAGAGAACGAACTGATACGACTAATCCAACTAGTAGTACAACCATCACAAAGGCGGAAACACCGAGAATAATCTGTTGGGTTTGTCTATCACCAGGCAGTGGGTCGAGTAAGGAATCCAACAATGACTTAGAAGAGTCTGGTACTTCTTCAGCTTCAAGAGATGCTACGCTTCGAAGCGAAAGAACACCGCTGCTAGAAGAGAAGGCGATGATTCCATCTTGGTTTAAACCTGCATAACCTAGCATGAATCCTTCAGCGATCATGTTTGACATAGCAAATTCCATTCCATTGCCATTATCACTAACTGTCCCATATCGAGTCACAGGTCCGTACACGTTAATTTCATCAAAGAATACTCTAACTTGTTCTCCATCTGAACTAAGTTCCAAGTTATCTGCACCTTGAGCATCAAAATAAGTAGGCTCATCTACAGACCAAGCATTATCAGTTACGACATATGCGATTTTAGAAGAAGCACCGGTACCTTCAATCCACGATGCGATTAGTATATCTCTGTCATTTTCTTCTATTGTCTCTAACTGTGCATTACTTGCATCATCACCGACTGAATACTGGAATGACCAAGATGATTGCCATTCTTTACCATGCGCATACATCAAACCTACTCTTTCAATTCCCGATACATCGTCTCTATTCTCTTGATACAAAATATGCAAGTTTTCCTCACCTAATGCAATTCCCAATGAGTCTCCTTGAGATGGTTTAATGTCAATATTGTATAGAACATTACTGATGCTCCACGAACTTTCAACCTGTGGAGTATCTGATATCATAACAAAAATTGAGGTTGAATCCTGCCAAGATCCTCCAGTGGCAATATCTCGGTGATATCCTCCAAGAACCATTCTCTCATCGTTTTGAGTTAGAGCAAGACCCCAGTAATTTCCTTCTGATAATTTGAGTGGTGTCATGTGGCTCTGTATCGATGTAGTTTCACCAGAACTAGTGATAGAAGTCATCGAAATATCAGTCATAAAGTATCCAGATTGACTCAGCCTATTCTCTGTCCAAGCCGCTTGCACAAGGCCGTCATCTCTCTTTAGAACCGCTAATTCACCAGCCCATGAATCTGCCAGTTTTACTTGTCCTGGCGCTGATAAAGAGTCAGTGATGGTCCTAACAAGTAGTTCTCCATCTAAAGTAGTAAATAGTAATCCACCTTCATCAAGACCTACGAAATCTAGAATAATTTCAGTTGATATCAAATCTAATCTAACCGGAGATCCAATATTGATATTATCAACAACAACGTTGAACCTAAATTGACTATGCTCAACCTCAACTCCGTCCCCTACTAATCTTGCTTCAAACTTGGTGCTTCCAAGTATAGAGCTCGATTTATTTATCAGAAAACTAACTTCTTCGTATCCAGAACTTGATTGAGAGCCATCGATTTGCAAAATCATAACATCATCAATTGGTTGATAGCCGCCTCCACCTACAGATTCTGGTTTATACATGTATAATTTCAAAAGGAGATTTGTTGCATCTGTTTGTCCTAAGTTATCAACCCTTACCTTTAGTTCATAAGGCTCGTCTGGAGCAGGAATTGGCGGGGAAGTTTTCACCGCACCTGGCATAAATCTTAGAGTAGGCTCGACAGGTCTTTCGGTAACTTCAAAGTTGAATGAATAGGTATTGTCATCTCTCTGTAAGTCGGAGTGAACATTTGATGGGTCAATTATGATTGAGACCTCGTGAGTACCAACTTCTGTGGCCCACCAGTATAGTGTTATTTCTTTTGAATCTCCTTCCTTCAGTGAACCAACTGTTTTTGTCGATGAATAAACCTCTGAATCACTACCAGGGGCGTCAAGTTTGACAAATACATCGTTTACATCTAAGTCTCCAACGTTGGCGATAGTAAAGTCAACTGTCAGGGCTGAACCTGCCACAGCAGATAGCATTGGTAAGCCAACTTCATCCTTAATTTCAACAACACCTGTAAAGATAAAGTCAGGTGCTGCTGGTTGATTATCAATAGTGAATGTCCTCCTAACATCATCAGTCTTTAGACCACTTTCATTGACCATTCTGAAACTCAAACGGGTTGAACCATCTGTAACCTGTCTCGAATCCCAACTAAATGTCCAATCTTGGTTGCCAACTTCTAATTCTGGCAAACTCATGCCAAATTCCCAATCGCCACTATCGACCTTAAACTCGATATAATCGTGTTCAACACCTTCCACTGTTCCAGAAAAGTCTACATTTCCTTGAAGCGATGTACCAACGGTTGGACTAGCAAGAGTTATTCCCATTCTTGCTAAATTGATTACCCGGAAATCAACGGCTGATTCAGCTTCTGTATCCGTGTCAAACGCCCTAACGCTAACAATAACATAGTCTTCATCAAGCTCTATCCAGTCTGATTTAATTGTAACATCAAGAAACCAAGAATCAAGGTTTCCACCAGCGATTGTCCATGGTTTTAGTTCCTTGGAATTGCCAGATTCAAGATATTGAATTATATTAACTTGGATTTGGTCATATACTACGCCTTCAGGAACATCAGTTGTTCCTGAAATAGTAACCCTACTACCTTCCATCCACCATGAGTCATTGGTCGGTTGTGAGATATCAACATGGTCGCCCGAGCCGTTTCCAGATGGTGGCGGAGCAACAACCCCACCTTCTAGAGGAGTACATGGTTTGTCAAGTGCCATATCAATAGCACAAGATGCATCGATTAAGCCAAAGCCCCATTCATTGTTCCAACGGTTGGAAACAGATGTCTCAGAGGCTTTATCTTGCTGGAATTCTGAAGAATTCCTAATGATGTCTCTAATCTCTAAAGCATCGAGTGAAGGATTGGCTTCAATCACAGTTGCAACTACTCCCGATGCTATTGGAGTAGCCATGCTCGTTCCATCTTTCTCATCATAATCAGAGTCTGCCTCTGGGCGAGGAGCACCTGGAATCGAAGTTCCTGTTGCTGCTGTTGCTGAAATTATATTTGAACCAAAGGATGCGATATCGGGTTTCAATTCATCCCAATCATCATCATCTCCATCGCTTAGACGTGGCCCTGAATTAGAATAACTAGCAATTCCATCATCCGTACGATTTACTGTCCCAAAGTCGCTTGCTGCTGCTACAGATAAGCCGTAATCAGCACTCGCTGGAGACGGTACTCTCTTCGTACCGTCATTGCCCATCGCAATTACACAGACAATGTTTTGCTCAAGAGTAGCATTGTTGACCAACCTTGCTTCTGTTCCTGTTCCATTATCCCCTTCATCTCCAGGGTTGAGCGGCGAGGATACAGAGCCAAAAGACATCGAACCAATTTGTATACCTTGAGCCGAGGAATTATGCCCCCAGTCCTGGTTGGCATTATTTATCATCCATTGGATACCATTTAGAGAATATTGAGAATTTGTACCGCCTGCATCTGTTAGAACTTTGATATCAACGAGATATGCGCCCGGGGCTGTACCAGTGTGCAGTCTAGAAGCATCTCCTGTTCCTAACGCTGAACCTGCAACATGCGTCCCATGGCCTTGCCCGTCATCTGGATCTTGACTTCCGTCTGGATTAGATGCTGTGGATGTAGCATCATAACCTGCGACCCATTTATGGTCATCATATGAAGTAGGGTTTCCAGCATCTGGTTCATCATCGATATCATCAAAATCATTCAAAGAACGGTGTTCATTATCTACGCCGGTATCTAGAATTGCAATTACCACTCCATCTCCAGTATAATCTCGCTCATATGCTGAAGCAGTATAAACATCAGATGGAAATGACCTTGTTGCTTTAGATGCAATATTATTCGAGGGAACCATGACATTTTGCATCTCGACTACAACTACACCATCCAAATGGTAAATATCCATCAGAGCGCTAACTGGAACTTTGTCAACAACAATTGAGTCCACACTGTCGAGGGTTTGAAACCAAGCATCATTTTCAGAACCAATCCATGAATGACTCCTAAGGATTGATTCCAATTCCTCTGCTTCCTGTTGCCCAGGATGCCAAGCATAGTCGACTACGATTGCTACTGTCTTCCTACCATCTTCACCTAGGATTGCAGTTGGAGATATTGATTCTTGACCTGCCAACACTCTTTGCAGCCTATCATCCATTCCATTCCAATCTAAATCAGGACCGTAAGAAAGCCACCATTCATTTTCTTCTGACGCTGGTTGTGATGTTCGAAGGTCGGTCCTAAGCGGTCTTTCACAAAGTTCTTCACCACACATCAAAGGTGGTAATCCTTCGACCATGATAGGGCTTGCATGAGTGCTTTTTTCTACATCTGAATCGAGATCATAGGAGTTTGCACCAACGCTGAAAGAAGATAGGTCAGAAATTAAAAAAATCATCACGATTAGCAATGCAGTGCGTTGCATTTTCGCGCTTGTAAATGTGCGGCTCATTTCCTTCCCCAATGTGTGCAGTATGGTTCATGCTTTGAGGGTATCCTTTGAATGTTCACTCCCCAGCCCCTTTAGGGGCTTGGGAGAGTATGTTTAAATCAAGGCCAATTGAAATGTTCAGGTTCGCTAGAACATTGCATATGAGGGCCGTCAAAACGTTCGATGACTCCAATCTTATTTTCACACTCAGGACAAGTAGCCCTATCTGCAATGTGCTCCATCCAAGCGATGCGTATTTCTGGCTCATCACTAGAGTCTAGTAGACTTTGCATTGCCTCTCTAAGACTCTTAGGCACTTCAAAACCTCTAGACGACCAAGGGTCCTCAACTGTATCCAATTTCTTCATCGATTTTTTCATTCTTCTTTGCTTTGCGAACACTTCGGGAGAAGACGAAGGGCCTCCATCTTCAACACCGAGCGGCGTTGGACCTCCTCTAGCGACTAATGGAAGCATGACGTATGACAACACGAAACCTCCGAGGTGAGCCATATGAGCAACATCGCTTGGCCTAGCCAATCCATAATTGGAATATGCTCTAAAAACCTCGATTGCAAAGTAAAAAAGTGCAAGATAAATCACGGGCCATTTTCTGATTAAAATAAGAGGAAATGGGATTTCATCTTTCGGCCATCCAGCAAGGTAAGCGCCAAATAGTCCAAACGCAGCACCAGAGGCCCCTAGAGCGGGGGTTGTAGAGCCGATATTAAATAGATACCAAGCAAAGGAACCACCAAATAATCCAATTAAATATATCGCAGTAAATCGCTTCATTCCCAACCGTTGTTCCAAAGGAATTCCGACAAGAGAAATAACTAAAATATTGCCTAGTACGTGAGTAGCATCAAACTGGCTATGAAGGAATCCGGCAGAGAAGAAAGTGATCCACCCCGATGGTTCACTGGCTCTCGCAGGTATCATCCAAAGGTCGCTCCACAACCAAACATCTACCCACCCTTGATTAGCAAATAATGTCCAAAATACTTGAACTAAATAACCCAGTAATAATCCCACTGTAATCGATAGCGCAATTGATGTTTTATTTCTAATAGAGTAAATCAAAGGCCAAACTATTACTCCAATCCACAATAAGAAAAGCGCCCATTCAACACCATCGAAGGAATTGAACTGTGCGGCCATGTCAATGCTTTGAGGCCTTCACTTTTGAACTACCGCAAATATTGACTGCTAGGGGAGCATTCATTGCCGTAACTCTCGTCGGGCAATACATGGCAGATACCCTGCTTGAACTCGATGGAGTCTCAATACGTCGCGGTATCGATATTGTATTATCGGATTTTAGCCTCTCACTTGTCGAGGGTCAATGTATCATATTACACGGTGAAAATGGTTTGGGAAAATCTACTGTCATCGAAGCAGCAGCTAGGCTACTACCGATGGAAAAGGGCGAAGTGCGCCACCACAAAAGTATGGTACATGATAGTGAAGGAAGGAGAAAAAGTCCTAAATTTCCGTTTGGTCTAACTCTTCAATCTAACGGTCTTGTACCTAGTCAAACTATTCAGCAGCATCTCGAAACTGTATGTTCAATATCCCAGATGGAGTGTGACTTGACCCCGATTTTGGAAAGTTACGGGCTAGCTCATCGTCGCCATGATAAAATCGCACACCTCTCAGGTGGCCAGCAGCGCAAGGTTTCTGTCATCTCTGGTCTCATTCCTGGAATGTTGAGCAAAAAACCACGCTTGATTTTACTTGATGAACCTGACTCAGGACTCGATGATGCATCCATAGAAATTCTCAAAACTCACTTGAATCAACTAAGGAGTGCAGGGCATGGAATATTGATTGCCACCCACAATGAAAGGTTATTTGATTGCGCAACATCGCTTCACGACCTAAATGAGGAGTCTAAGCGTGAACCTGAATCATGTGAACCATGGGAAAAGATAGGCAAGAAGGCTGAATCTTCCTTTCTATCTACAAAAATGGGTTGGAAGTATAATGCCTCGACGCTAATCTCCATCCAAAGAAACTGGTTGGCATCATTACTAGTGGTTGGAACATTATTGGCACTTGTTGAACCACTTTCTATCTCAGACCAAGAGGTATTAATCATGGGCTTTGTTCTTGCTCCTGCTTTCACTATGGGTCTTGTAGGAGACTCTGTAACTTCTATGCTTCAAGAACAAAGGGCAATCGATTGGTGGAGAGCACAAGTACAATCGATTCCGAATTCCAATATTGAATCTTTTCTTAGCGGATGCATATTAACCACTTTTTCGATACAGGTTTTCTTGCAAACATTTGATTGGAGAATTGTCTTAATCGGTGGATTGGTCGGCTTCGCAACTACATTCTGCCTCCGATTCTTACAGTTGAGCACCTTGAGGCTAGCACGTACAAATGCTGTTTTTATTCGACTATTAACTCCGATACTCATACTACCTTGGGCAATGGTTGTCGAATTCTGTATAACACTTTGATTTTGATAAAAAGTCCAAGGTGCAAGTTCAAAAAGTATGCCATAGACGTGAGTACATGCGAGTGCGCCACGGCGAAGTTTTACTCGCTACAGGGTTTCTTGGAATTATGACAACCCTATTTCTTGCATTGAAGTGGGCCCCAAGTGTTTCCATCGATGCATTTGCATCTCCTGCTGCTCAAAGAATATTCTACTGGCATGTACCTTCGGCATGGGCTGCATTCATCGCATTCAGCGTTCTATTTGTCGGCTCAGCCCTTTGGGTATTCAAACGTAGCCCGACCGGTTGGAGATTACATGTAGCCGGCTCTGAAGCAAGTTTGGCTTGCGGCCTGATGGCAGTTTGGTCTGGTTGTGTTTGGGGTGCTGCTGAATGGGGAACACCGTGGGATTGGTCTGATGTTAGGCTAAACACATTTGGATTACTCACTTTACTTGCTCTATTCTTAGTCCTTGGAAGACAGAGTCAACCTGATGGAATTGAATCAAGAGATACTTTTTCAACATTCGGATTATACGGATTTGTCCTTGTCCCAATAACCTATATCGCTACAAGAATATGGCAAATACGTCACCCTGGACCTGTTATTGGCGGTGGTGAAGATAGTTCTCTTTCTTCTGACATGGGCCTCGTTCTGCTTCTTGGGGCTATTTCATTCACTATATTAATCGCTGGACATATGGTCATGTCGGCACGCATTACCGAGTATGAGCAAAGATTGGAACGATTGCAAAATAAAGTAGATGGAAGGATTTGAGATGGAAGGAATGACATATTTGACAATCGCATACTTGGGCATGATTCTTGGACTTGGAATATGGACTTGGACGGTGGTGACAAGAAGTAGAAATCTTCAATCACGTATCGAAGCCTTAGAAGATAGCCTTGGATTGAAAGACTTTGAATCTGATATTCTTGCTAAAGAAGCCAATGGAAACGAGTAAAGTAAGCCACAGGTTCAAGGCCAATGTTTTGCACCCTCGGTTTGGTGAGTCAAATGTCTTCTAGCCTTGGAGATGATTTTTGTTTAGTTTGTGGCTCGCCGCCTCCTCTTTTTGGCGAACGGATGTGTGAGTCTTGCTTGAGAAAAAGAATCCACCTTGCAGAAGTTCCAGAAAATGTCCCATGGGTTAGATGTGCCAGATGTGGTATAGTTGAAATTCAGGGCAAATGGGTTCATTTTGATGAGATCGATATTTGGGATGAATTGGTTCAACGCCACTTAAAATTCCATAAAGATGCTGAAGATGTACAACTGGCTGTAGAAACTCGAACTGTCTCTGACCGACACACTTTGATTTATCTACAACTTGAAGGAGTAATCGAAGGTTTATTGTTCAAAGAAGAGCACACTATGAGAGCCAGAATGGCGAATGGAGTATGCCTAACATGTACTAGAAGGGCTGGTAATTATTTCGAAGCGACTGTACAACTTCGCTCAAGTGGTCGTAAACTTTCAGAAGAAGAGTATGTAAAGTTAAGAGCCACACTGGATGATGTTCTCAAGCTATTATCAGATGACCCTATGTTCTTCATCACTAGTGAAGGTCAGGTTACTGGGGGCTATGACGTGGTACTTGGAAGCAAAGGATTAGCCCGTTCTTGGGGCCGACATTTAGTGAAAGAATATGGTGGACAAACAGTAGAAACCAATTCTACGGTCGGCCGTAAAGATGGTGCTGATGTCACCAGACTGACTATGCTTTACCGAAAACCAGGCTATGACCTTGGTGATGTAATTCGATGGCGAGATAATTTTTGGCGACCCTCTACATGGACTAAGGATGGTGCTATCGTGGAAAGAGTAGACCGGCAAGAAAGAACTGGCGCATCATGGAGAGATCTTGAGTCTGCTAATGTTGTTTCACGAATGTCTGAACAAGTGGTTGTAGATTTGATTACTCAAGATTCATCTGTTGGTGAATTCCTTGACCCTCAGACTTGGATAATGGCCTCGGTTCGACTTCCTTGGGACCATCAAGGAGAAAAAATAGTAAGATTATCTCGTGTTGAAGGTGAGTGGATTGCTCTACAGAAGTTAGCCTTGGATGATAATTCATTGGAGGAAGTTGTATGAGTGACGAGATTGATTCAACACCAGATATTGTAGAATTAGCAAAGATTCTGGATACTGAGGACATGATTGGATTCACTCGTGCTTTTGTTGATGATATCAAGAGAGGCTTAGAGCATGTAAATCTAGAGCGATTTCCTTGGATCGAGGAGATTGCAAGGCAACAATGGAACGGAATCATCTGTTTAGGAATGGGGGGTTCTGCTGCAGGAGGAGATTTCTTGGCAGCATTAACCAACTTGAATGGTAAACTACCAGTTCATATTCAGAGAGATTACAGTATGCCATCTTGGTGGAATAAATCATGGCTGGTCCTAGCGACTTCACACAGTGGAAATACTGAAGAGGCACTTTCTGCCACTGAAATCGCATTAGAAGCCGGAGCGACCGTAGTTGTAATATCAACTGGAGGAATGCTAGCAGGAATGCCTGAAATTTATTCCAGATGCCATCTAATCCCATCTGTAGGAGGTCAACCTCCACGTTCAGCATTTGGCCATATATTTAGCAGACAACTAGGATTGTTGAGACACCTTGGAGTCATCGAGATGCCAGAGGAAAACAGTGACAAGCAAATGTTGGAAAGATTACAATTAGCATGTGATGGATTTGATATAATTGCTGACCCCACCGGAGATTTGGTTGAACTTGCATCATACATGGAATCTAGACCTATTGCGATTGTAGGACCTACTGAATTATCGCCTGCATTAAATCGATTTAAGAATCAACTGAATGAGAATTCAGCACGATTCACAAGGATTGGAGTTATTCCTGAAATGAATCATAATGAAAGTGTGGCATGGGGCGGAGTTGGCGGAGACAAAGACCCTGCATCAGATCAACAGGTTTTGTTATTCTTAACATGGGATGGAATGCATGAGCGTGTAGCACACCGTATCGATTGGATGATTGCCCATACAACGACTGACTTTGCATGGAAAATGCAAGGGGATGGGAATACATTGCTTGAATCTCTACTACACCTTTGTATTGTGATGGATTGGTTGTCTATTGCATTGGCATTACTGCATGGCAAAGACCCTGCGGCAATTGGGCCTATATCGGCATTGAAAGATTTTCTCAATGCTAAAAACTAACACATTAGTATACTAGCCCAAGAACAAGTCTTGGGTCTGGATATATTTTCAAGGCAGAATCTCTATTCTCTTGCTCTACTACTCCAGGCATGTCATGAGTTTCTGGTTCAATAAATGACAATTGGAAGTGTACATGTGGAGGCCATCCTCCGTTGATATCCTCGCTTCCTACTTTTGCAATCAGTTCACCGGCCTTGATTTGCATACCAACCTCAAGGTCCGTGAGGCTATCCAAAGAAAGGTGACCGTGAAGAGCCCATATCTTTGTTTTCGGCCTCAGATTTCTTGAGCCTACTTCATCAGGTAACGAAACATAATGTTCTGTGATGATTGTTGGACCATATGAACCGTCTTCAGAATTATTACCAAAACTGTGTATTAATCCATCTGAAAATGCGTATACAGCAGTATCTACTGGAGCACCAATATCTAATCCGATATGGACATCTCTAACTCCGCCGAATAAATCAGTAGTATACATCCCTGGTCGATATTCATCATATCTGCCAATTTGGTAATCATAAGGACAAACCCATGTTTTATCTTCACCGCGAGTGAAATCAAATACCCAGTATTCATCTGGCAAATGTATCACTGGATGAAACATGTCTCCCTGTGCGACCATGACGCGGTGAAAGAGTGTTTTCTTTTGATTCTTAGCCGAACAATCAAGACCTAAGGGCGCTGGGGTTTAGCCATGATTCTCACGAGTTTACTCCTCTTACTCGTGAGTATTCTACCTGGATATGCTTTGTGTAAAGTCTTAGACGGTAGTGCAGATTTATGGAGGAAAATCTTGCTAAGTCCTGCATTAGGATTACTTCTAATCTATGGCGCTTCTGGCTTATTGGTACTTAGCGGTCTATGGACTACAGGCCTAATGAGCGCTATTTTCCTTCTACTAAACACATTATCTCTAGCTCACATAAAAAGAAGAATAAATTTTGAAGATAGGCTAACTCCATGGCAGAAATTAGAGGCTGTGATGCATGGTCAAGTCTTAGAAACTGAGGACCAACACATAACTGAAGAGGCTACAGCACAACAGTGGTTCCAAAACAGACGTTCTCCAATCTTATTTGCTATCGGCTTTCTTACCGTAATTGGCGTATTCTTACTTCCCTTTTTCCAAACACTCCCGTTTGGGGTTGATTGGATCGGCTTTTCCATGCTTTCAGGCCAATTATCCTCTGCTGGAGATTTATCTCTGCCGGGTACCAATGAAGGATTTTGGACATATCCACCAGCATTCCCGGCTCTATCTGCTTGGATTCATGACATATTAGGAATCGAAACTGGACGGGCTGTTTTCGAATTAGGCCACTACAGTTTGGTTGTAATTCTTATCGGACTTGCAGGGGCCCTTGACCATCATGGTAGTGGAGCACACGGACTATTGGCACTATCATTAGGATTCGGACTATTTGCTAAGGCATATGATTCAGGATATCCCACCGTATCTAGCCAACTAGGACTTGTCATTGGATTACTAGTCTTACTCAGACCATCTTCAACTAGAGGAGCACATCACACTAGAGGATTTATTGTTGCAGTAATTTGCGTAACATTGATTCATCCAACTGGGTCAATATATCTTGGAATGCTAATGGCCGCCCACATATTTATTGGTAAGAGCTTGAATAAACAATATAGCGAAAATATGCAGAAACTACTGCTTACTTGCTCCATTCTTTTGACCATTGCTGGTGCTATTTCCATACTTATTTTAGCACCAAGAATGCTTGATTCTGCCGTTTTTGCCGAATATGGTTGGCAAGGCGGTAGGCCTCTTCTGACGTTTAATGCAATGCTACTTTTCCTGGGAGTTATCGCCGGGTGGAAATTACGTAAAACAGTTGAAGGGCGATTATTGCTCACTTGGTTTGCAGGTTTATGGATTTTAACTTCCATACATCTTATCGCTGGATTAGAAAGTATTCCTGTACTTTCATTACTCTCATACACTCTTTATTCGATGGGGATTCATGCATTCCATGTACCTCTCGCAGCCCTTGTTGCCCTTTGGTGGAGTCCTACAACCGGACTAACATCACTTGAAGAAAAACGTGGACTGATGAGTGTTGGCTGGGACCCATCAATGCCCCAAAAAGTTTCATCTGTACTGACTATTTTTGTCCTAATAGGTGTCATATTTGCTAACTCCGTAGTTTGGGAAATAGCCAAACATGAAGAATTGAGGCCAATTACGCAAGGTGATTTAGAAATCCGTGAGAAACTTTCGTCCTTACCAGATGGGAGTATCGTCTACTCAGAAAATGCTCACTGGGGTCATGTTTTTGACCCTCCATCAAATGTAAAACTAACAAGTATCCCGACATTAGGCTTGGTACAATTAGACTCCAGTATTCATTCTAAAGTAACTACTGCGATATATATGGATAACGTACCAGCACTCAAAGAATATGGAGTCGATTATGCAATTACCTCCCCAATAGGAACGATGGGGTGGACTTTGGCTATGTCCCCCACTTGGATGGAAATTGAAAATATCAGAGGTAGTAAATTATGGCAATTTCGGCCACTGAAAGACGCTGAAGTATCAGAATTCGCGGTAGTTGACCGGCAAAGTTGTGATCGTGGTTGTGAGATGAGAATCGAACCATGGAATGGGCATCGATTTTCAACTCTCGAGAACCTTTCAGATGATAGAGCCTTTATCGAGCAAGGTACTAACTCGGAAATAGAATTTATCAATAATGGAGAATCAGAACAAAATGCTACTGTTTGCTTAGTTTACGAAGCAATCGGGAAGATTGATGGCTTGTTATTATCTTATCAAGGAGTTCAAACTGTTGAAATTGAATCTCCTTCGGGGTGGAATGAGCAATGCTGGACCATGAACAATACTGCACAAAACATGGAGTTCGAATTATCTTGGAATGACGATTTGAAGCCCAATAAATGGTTCAACCCTACAGGACTATCAGGTCGAGGTGACCGAATTATGGATACCAGCGGCATTCGGCTACATTGGCTAGAAATACGGTAAAACACAATATATTGACAGAAGCCATCAATAATGGCCACTCGTGTTGAGAATCAATGAGGAATGTTGTAATCATGCTTCCGACCTTGGATGAAGCCAAGGGTTTGGAAGTTGTAGCAGAGAATATTCCTAGTCAAAAAATTAAACAAATGGGTTGGAACTATCAAGTGTGGGTAGTCGATGGAGGCAGCACAGATGAAACTAAATCTATATCGCTACAAAATGAATTTCATTTTATGCCTCAACAGGGAAAGGGCAAAGGGGCTGCGATGCGTCTTGGCTTCACTAAGTTCTTACAATCCGGATACGATGCACTGGTAATGTTAGATTCTGATGGCACATATGACGCCAAAGAAATACCTCATTTTCTCGATAAACTTGCCAAGAATGATGTTGTTGTAGGTGACAGGTTAAATGGTAACATTGACCCTAATGCAATGACTCGTCTGAATTATTTTGGAAATCACATATTGACTTGGCTTGCAACTGGAATGTATGGAATAACAATAAATGACTTATGTTCTGGTTATTGGGGATTTACAAAAAAGGCGATATCAAGAATGAAATTAAATTCGATGAAGTTCGAAATCGAGGCAGAAATGTATACCTCTTGTGTAAAAGAAGAATTGATGATAAAAAATATCCCAATTCGATATTCTGCACGATTGGGCCATGCTAAACTTGGCTCGATATCTGATGGTTGGAGAATATTTCGTAAACTGATTGTTAGGCGGATTTTTGGCTCACCTATCGAAGCAAAGATTGGCAAAGGGAATTTGGATATCGAATAAGCAAGAACTCAAAACAAATCACGCCGCCGACTTATCATGAGCCGTCGCCCATGTATCGTACTAGGTGCGAGTGGTTTAGTCGGTCAAAGACTTCAACAGAGGCTAATCAATCATCCATTCTTTGAACTTAAAGCGGTTTCAGGAAGTAAGCAAACTGCCGGAAAGCGTCTCGATGAAGTTGAATGGCGCCTTGAACAGGAGAGGCCAAATTTACCTAACTTAGAAGTTCTTGATTTGAATGCTGAAGATTTTCTCTCCTCCTTGAATTCACTTGGAATCAAGGTTGCTTTTAGTGCACTACCTGATGATATTGCAGCCATAATTGAAGTTAAACTAGCAAAATCAGGCATAATTGTCTTCTCTAATTCAAATGCTTACAGGAGAAAACCAGGAGTACCTTTAGTGATTCCAGAGATTAACCAACATCGTCTTTCACAACATGAAAAGAATATATTTTGTGCAACAAATTGTACTCTACTGCCTATTGCAATACCGCTTTCAGCAATATGCCAAGAACTGAAAGTTAGTCATATCCAAATGAGAAGTAGGCAAGCATTATCTGGGGCAGGATGGAGGTTATTATTTGACCAAGAAGCTCTAAATGGAAATCATGACAAATCTATTCCTGGAGAAGCTGAAAAGACTACTGCGGAATTATTACATATTTTTAATCAAGCAGGAAACCAAAATGTGGCTAATTCCTCTTTCACAACAGATTTCCAATGCCAGCGTGTATCAAGAAAAGACGGTCATCTAGTGGTTGTTGAAGTAATAATTGAAGGAACTACTACTGTCGAAGATGTTGTTGAAATTATGAATAAATTTAATCAATCTAATTTTGATTCAAGCCCTAGTTCCCCGGAAAAACCAATCCATCTTGTCGATAGAATAGATACTGAACACCATCTATGGAGTGATGGAGAGAATTTCTCTATCAATCCTAATCCAACTGATGATTTGAAAACAGGTATGGCAATTGTACTTGGTGACTTGGAAGTCCTCAACAACAATACTATTCGATTCAGTGCCTATTCTCACAATACTATTCGGGGTGCTGCTGGTGGAGTGATATTACTTGCCGAAATAGCAGTAATGAAGTCATTGTTTTGAATATTTAGACGGTAGCCATAAATGACGCCACCACACCCCTATCCTCGGTGCGAGTATGGGAATAACGGCGATGATTCCCGACATGACCATCGGTCAGTTGTATTCTGAAGCCGATTCTAGATGGGGTGAAATTTGGGATGAACACGCTGCAAGACTACGTATTTTGCTAATATTCCCTAGGAAAGAACGTAAGATGATGGAACTTCACGGCGATATGATTGAGCATGGCCAGCCGGTACTGACTATTTTTCACAGACCTCGAGATGAAGCGTCTCTATTAGAGGACCAAGGGTTTGACCCTCGAGCGGCTTCCTTCCAATTCGTAGATATCGCAAGTCCCGACCTTGGTCCATGGATGCAGCAACTGATCAGTAACGAAAAATGGATGAGAAATACTGTCGATGTTATGTCGGTTCCATTCTCGATGGGATTACCAACTCAGCGTTCATTCGAAACTGAACAAGTAATCTGCTTCCGTCACCCATCGCTACCTTCTATTGAACGCTACTACTTGCCGTTCCCGCCAAATTCCATCCCAGGCAAATGTTTTGTCTCCTTACCAAGAAGACAAGCGGCAGAATTAGCAAGGCAACAGGCTGAAGTTCTAGGGGTTGGGCGTCTGATTAAGAAGTCTAAAATTACAGTTCAAGAAGTTGCAGAAGAGGTATCTTCACCACCTCCTGTCATGAATCAAGCGGAAGCAACAATGAATGCAATGATGGATAATTTTTCCAATGAAATGTTAGAAAATATGGCTGAACAAGAAGAAGTCAAAGATGTTGCATTGCCAAAGTCATCGCCATCCCATGAAGAAATTGCTGCTGGAACTGCATTTGTGCCTCTACCTCCATCCGCCAAGGGTCATGATGAAAAGGAACCTGAGATCATTCCACATAGCCAGGATACTCAAATGGAAGAATCATCCACAAATGATGTAAAACTACCTGAGATTCAAAATGAACCTGATGAACCGGAAATGTCTGAAATCGAAATCGAGTTTAGGGCGTTAGTAACTGGTCTACTAGCCGCTGGAGTAGAACCATCAGATATGATGGACGACCCAAGATGGGAGAAAATTTCCGAGCGAGCAACTGCTGTTGGATTTGAAACTTGGCCGGTGTTTTTGCAACTGGCCGCGATGGAATGAAATTCGATTATATCATATACCACGACGGGGAGGGAGAAATATGGGATTCTGTGTCAACTGCGGCCACCAGCATCACGATGGTGTTAGATTCTGCAGATTCTGTGGCACACAACAACCCAGTGAGCAACTCTTAGCACGACTGCGTGCAGAGGCTGAACAAATTAGACTTCTAAGAATGCAGATGCAGCAAGGTAATGTCCAAGATAATGCATATGCAAGACTTGAGGCAATGCGTCAACAAGCAGAGGCTGCGGCAAGATTGAACAATCAGCAAAACCAGAATTATCCACCTAGGTGGTGATTTTCTGAGGCCCAAACATTTGGCCATCGAGTTATCAAAACTCCAACCTCACCCCCATAATTCAGTTGAATTAGAGCAATATGCTACTGAAGGAGATTTGGCTGCATTCTGGATTTTAGCAATCGACCAACTTGATAATTTGGAAAATAAAACAGTGGTTGACCTTGGTGCAGGAAATGGAATACTAGGCCTAGGTACTGCTTATCTAGGAACAAAAGAAGTATATTTAATCGAGGCTGATGAAGAAGCATGTGTGGTTTCGAGAAAAAATTCAGAGAAAATTATTCAGCAATTTAATACTCAAATTACAACTATTAATGCCCTAATTGGGGCACAAGAAATAGAGGTTCCAAGTCAAACTGATATCGTAGTAATGAATCCACCTTGGGGGTTTCAAACAGAAAGAGCCGACCGACCTTTACTCGAATTAGCATTCTCTCTTGACGCTATCTCAATCTACGTACTTCATTCAGCCAAAGCAAAACACATAGAAGCGATGGCCAAAGATTTTGGATATGAGGCTGAGGTCGTTTTTGAAACTAATTTCCGCTTACCTCCGATGTATTCTCATCACACCAAGAAGAAAAGTACAACCGATGCAAGGTGTTGGAGATTTCATAAACCTGGTGATAAAAAAATCATAGAAAGTGAGTAGATTTACTATCGAAATTACATTCCTTCTGTATGATGCATTCAAAAGGGAAAAGCCCGCCCGCTTGAATAAGCGAAACACATGCGTTCCACACCGGGCCATGTCAGCTTAGGAAATGAATAACATGACGGCGAGCCTCGTCACCCCTGGAATGCAAGTATCAACCACTGCTAAATGCGCAGCTGGTGAAGGAACTATCGAAGTCGATGGAAAGATTGTAGCAACTACAATTGGCGTCTTTACGATTGAAGAAGGATTTGGGGTAATTGCACCGCAAAAAGAACTTGTTAGTCCGGCTATTGGTGATACAGTTATTTGTGAAATTGTCAAACTTAACGAAAAGAATGGAGAAGCAATGATTCTAGCCGTTGAAGGAAAACCTGGAAGTATTCAACCAAATCATCTCTATGGGCAATTCTATGTAACCGGAATTGTTGACCGATATATGCACCAAACTGCAGATGCAGTTAGAAGACGTGATGTTTGTCGTGCACTGATCAAAGAAGTCGAGCCAGTAGTAAAAATTGACTTCCGTGAAAGAGATGATTGTGGAGTACTACATGCTATTTGTCCTCCTTGTGGAGAAAATCTAGTAGCCCATCAAGATGGTGATTGGAATGTCAAGTGCAATGCATGCGGCTATCAAGCATACCGAGCACTTGCAGATAATTTTGCAGCAGGATGGGCAGAGTTAGAGCAAGGCGCTAGTGTATTGAACAACTCTGGAAAAAGATGGGGTTCAGCCGCAGAAGCAATGTTTGGCAAAGGACCTTCAGGTCGAGCTACTTTCATCGCAGAAGATGTAAGAGAGGATGGTCGTGAAAGAACCTATTTTAGATTCGAAGGCGAAGGTGGCAGCGGACGTGGTTCGCAAAGACCTCGTCACAGCCCAGGTTGTAAACTATTCATTGGCGGCTTACCAAGAGAAATTGGAACAGAAGAACTTCGAGAAATGTTTGGTAAGTTTGGCGACATGAGTGATTGTGTTGTTCCTACCGATGACAGCGGAGTTAACCGTGGATTTGGATTTGTAACATACAGCGATAAATCAGAAGCTGATGCTGCTGTTGCTGAACTTGATGGACATAAAATAAATGGACGTAGAATCGGTGTAAGAGACGCTGATAGCGATGATAAGAAAGGCAAGAAGGATAAGAGAAAAGACCCTGAAGGCGCTAAGTTATACATCGGAAATCTACCATTCAAAGCAACTGAAGAACAATTGAAAGAAGTGTTCAAGGGTGTTGCTACAATTACCGGATTAAACATAATCACAGATAATGCTGGAAAACCGAAAGGTTTCGCTTTTGCTTTCGTTAAAGAAAAGGATAAGGCTGAAGAAATTGTCAAATCTGTAAATGGTAGTGAACTGCTTGGAAGAAAGATTCGTGTCGATGTAGCCCAGCAAAAGAAGCGAAGCAACATCAATAACAACAATAGTGGCGGTGGCAAGCCAGAAAAATCTTCTAGAGAAATGAGAGCAATGCGTGAGGAAGAAGAAGATTCGAAAAAGCGCAAGCGAAGGCCTAGACCTAAGAAGGATTGAAACCTAAGAGTGCGAGACAATAGCATGGCCGAGCAGAGTGACCCCAAGTGGTTGGTTCTTGATGGCTATGAAGATGAACCTGCTGCTTTTGGCGTTCCGCCATATGTTGGTTTTCATATTCGTTACCTGTGTGGTGTACTCGAGGATGCGAAAATCGATTATCGCTACATGACGATAGACCAATGGCGTATATTTGTAGAACAAAAAGGCGAACATGGCGTTAGAAAATTAATGTCACAACTAAAGGGATTTGCCTGCATTGCAGGTGCAGTAGTACCTGGTAGATACCTCAGAGGTACGCCGATTTCCCTAAAGGAAATGCAAAATGTGGTTAGAGAATTACCTTCTGAAATTCCTGCGATTCTTGGAGGCTGGGCGATTCGTGGGTGGCGTCAACAAGGTTGGAACCCACTAAGGAAAAACCTCTTCTTAGCACTACAAGATACCGATGCGACATTGAATAATTATTTTCAAAGTGGACAATGGAAACACTGTAGAAGAAATGCCGATCAATGGACTAAGTGGGCACATTTAGGTGCAAAGAGTAAGGCTGTTGAATTTCACCCGGACCTTGGTAATGAAGAAAAACCGGGTCCTCTAACATATGAAGTCGAAGTCTACCAAGGCTGTGTTCGTTTCAAAAGAGGTTGTAAGTTCTGTATTGAACCGAAGAAGGGAATACCGATTTGGCGTACACCTGAAGATATTATTCAAGAAGTTCAAATCGCCCATGAGATGGGAGTTAAGCATGTACGTCTAGGAGGAATGACTGATACCTACACTTACATGGCAGATGGAGTCAAGGATTTAGAATATCCAATCCCTAATCCTGAACCTATTGCAAAGTTACTTCATGGTCTTCGAGATGATGACAGACTAGGAATTCTTCATACCGATAATGGCAATCCCTCTATCATTGCAGAAAATATGGAACCTTCTGAAGAGATTACCAAGACATTGGTTGAAACATTATCTGATGGAGCAGTTCTATCATTTGGACTTGAGTCAGCAGACCCTAATGTTCATGAAGCAAACTGGCTAAACTGTGACTCAAGGCAGTTGAAAGATGCCATTCGGCTGATAAATAAATATGGAAAAGAGCGTGGTGAAAGAGGTTTGCCTAAACTCTTGCCCGGACTTAATTTCATTGCCGGCTTGAATGGTGAATCGAATGAAACCTACCAAATGAACCTAGACCTCTTGCATGAAATACGTAAAGAAGACTTACTACTCCGTAGAATAAACATTCGCCAAGTTGAAGGAGAAGGATTCCAAGAAATTCCACAAAATGCGTTTAAGCAGTTCAAAAACAATGTTCGAGAGACAATCGATAAACCATTACTCGAACAATTATTTCCTTTGGGTGGCAAATTATGCGATGTGCATTGGGAAAGTCATGATGGACGTACAAGACTTGCTAAGCATCTCGAAGAACAACATACCTCTGAAAAATGCCGAGGTAAATCAGGAATTACCTTTGGCAGACAAATTGGCGCATATCCAATATTGATTGGCGCTCAGTACCACATTCCCTTAGAGAGTAAATCAGACATTATTATCACTGGCCATGGAGCTAGATCGATTACTGGAGTTGAGATTGATTTGAAGCATGATAACGTTTCACAGAAGCAATTAGAAGCAATACCTGGAATTGGTGAGAAGTCTGCTTGGAAACTAATTAGCCACAGAGTCAAAATGAAACGTAAGAATGGTAATGATAGTTCTTATGAAAGTCCTGAGGATTGGTTCAAAGACTCAAAAATAGACTGGAATAGCGCTTTTAGTGCGTTTTTGCGCTGATTGACTTCACCTACTCATTACGAGTGACACTTTACCCGTTACGCATAAGTTGTTAATCTAGTCAATCGTAATCATCATTTATCGCCACTACTTAGAAGACACATGGGAGTTGAAAAGCGCTTAATTGAGGCTGCAAAGCGACTTTCTGATATTTGCGACAAATCAATACCAGTCCTTGAAAAGAAAACAATTGTTGCTCACGCTACTAATCCACTGGATTATGCTTGGGCACATCATGAACAATATCTGAGTAAATGGGGAGGAAAAGGCGCTAAAACTCTACTTTTGGGCATGAATCCCGGACCTTGGGGCATGGCGCAAACCGGCATCCCATTTGGATCTACAGAGATTGCCAGAGATAATCTACAAATCAAGGCACACAAGTTGAAAACACCCGATAATGCTCATCCAAAGCGCCCAATTATCGGACTTGGCATGGAACGCCAAGAAATATCTGGACAACGTTTGTGGAGTTTACTTTTCCAACACTATGAATCTGCTGAATCTGTATTTTCACAAGTATTTGTGCTAAATCATTGCCCACTTCTCTTGCTCGGCGAAACTGGAAAAAATTTGACCCCTGATAATTTGCCGACTAATATTATGAAACCAATTCTTGAAGCATGCGATAATCATCTCATGGAAATCATAGAAATTCTACAAATCGAGAGAATAATCGGCGTTGGCAAATATGCTGAAAAAAGAGCAAGAATGGCACTAGGTGCTGGAAAAACAGGCCCAGGTGAAACAATCACAGGACGGGAAATTGAAATTACTTCATGCTGGCATCCAAGTCCTGCAAGCCCTCTATCAAACCGAAATGGTGGAGCTGACTGGCGTGAAAATGTCAAACAATGCCTAGAAAGTGGCGAATTTAGATAATTCTAGTAGGCGTGAAGTTCAAGTGCTTGATGCTACACTTAGTGTACATGGCAGAACTTAAGATGGCATGGGAAAGACAACCGGACGACAGGCAATGGGATGGTCCAGAAGGCGAAGACCCGCGTACACTGTACCAAATGCTAATGACTAGCGTAAGTAGATTTGGAGACGAACCTTGTTTCGGATATATCCCCGGAGAAGGTATGTCGAGAATACATTTAGACTACAACACATTTGGAGAACTATCAACTTCAGTTGCTAAGCGATTGAATGATATTGGCGTTGAAAAGGGTGACCGTGTTGCACTAATTTTGGATAACAGTGTCCAATGGGCCGCATTATCTTATGGTGCAAATGCAATCGGTGCAGCATATACCGCAATGTACACACACCAACATGGTTCTGAATGGGCTTACATTCTTGCGGACTCCACTCCAGCACTTATCGCAGTAGCAAATACAACCGTACTGGACAAATTAGTTGACAACCTTCCTGCCGAAGCTTCTGCTTGGCCTAAGTGTGGAGTCATCCTATTAGGGGACGAAGAAGCAAATAAAATCCCTCCTAAGGGCATTGAAATCCATTCATGGACCGACTTTGTCGCAAAGGGAAGAGAAAGCGAAAATGATTTTGATATTGCTGATGACCCTTTCGCTCTGAACACTTTGATCTACACATCAGGAACTACTGGCAACCCTAAGGGAGTTATGTTGACCAATTGGAACACGCTTTCTAATATCCTATGTGTTCAGTCGGCATTCAAGATTTACGTCGGTGATAAAAATGCTGCATTCTTACCTTGGGCTCACTCATTTGGAAGCACATTTGACCTCCATTGGATGATAAGATGCGGAGTACACATCAATCTAATTTCGGACTTGACAAGAATCGCTGACGAGTGTATCGAAATCAAGCCTGCTGTTCTTCTTGCAGTACCACGTGTTTGGAATAAATTCTATGACCGTGTAAACAGTCAATTTGAGGCTGCTACCGGAGTGAAGAAATTCCTAATCGGCAAGGCAAAGAAATCTGCTGCCAAGAGAATCGCAAAGGCTGATGTCGAATGTGATGCTGTTCCTGCAAAGGGAGTCTTTGACAAACTATACGATAAATTGGTTTGGTCTAAGGTTAGAGCTCGTTTCGGTGGAAATATTCGTTTCTGTATGTCAGGCGCTGCTGCACTATCTCCAGATGTCGCAGAATTTATTCAAATGGTTGGATTTAGTTGCTATGAAGGATACGGCCTAACCGAAACTTCACCTCTAGTATCTGCTAATGGCTGGTCTGGACCAGGAACCTCCAAACTACGCTGTGTCGGAAGAGTTGCTAACGGTGTAAAAGTAACGATTGATACCGATGCATGGGACGACCCAGACCGACCTGATGAAGGTGAAATTATTGTCCATGGGCCTAATGTAATGTTAGGATACTGGAATAATGAAAAGGCGACTAAGGAAGTTATCGTCGAACCTGGAGTGTTTAGAACTGGAGACCTTGGGAAACTAACCCAAGACGGTTTCCTAGCTATCACCGGACGTGTCAAGAGTCAATTCAAGTTAGAGAATGGAAAGTATGTATCTCCTGCACCACTTGAAGAGAACCTGAAATTATCACCACTTGTTGAACAAGCCGTCCTAGATGGTAGAAATATGCTAAGGACATACTTGGTTGTTCATCCAAACATGGATGCTCTGAAGTCTGCTATGTCTAACGCAGGTGTTGACTCGTCAGGAAGCAATGCGGAAATCTGTGCTCGTAAGACCACCAAGGACTGGCTTCTGGCAGAACTCAAAGCAAACAACATGAAATCTCCAGTTTGGAAAGGTTACGAAGTTGCTGCAAATCTAATTTTAGACCACGAAGAGTGGACTACTGACAATGACATGCTGACGCCTTCAATGAAGGTCAAATTGCGAAACCTTCTGAAGCATCACGAAGGCGCAATTGCTGAATTCAGTTGAACGTAAAACCGCCCCGTTTTACCGTAAAACGGTATTTTTGACATGTTTTTGAGAACATGACGGCTTTTACTTTATAAACCGTCACAATTGACTATTATCAAATGACCATAGATAGCGTTGAAATGATTTCCTCAACCACGACAGATGTTGTGGCTGATAAAAGATCGATTCTATCTCTCCTTTTCCCAATATTTGATCGTCCGCTTGGTGTCGGGTTCATGGTAGGCCTACTGGTAGGATTGAGCAACTCGCTAATACTCAATATCCCCCTTGTATATTCGCTAATATCTGGAATAAGTATTGGATTACTAGTTTGTCTAATTGGATGTCCTGCAATGGTTAAACAACTTATTGAGAGACGTGAATTAGAAAGAAGTCGAAAAGCGGCTCTCGCTCGTAAAGCAAGAATTATCAGTGCTTTTACCTCTCTCGACTAAGATATCAACTCGTATTCTTTGGAGTCGGTTTATCAATGAGCAGCAAGCCGGCGGTTTGAGGGATAGCATGGTACGTGACCTAATCACCGTTGAAGCAGTTGACAAGAGCTTCGGTCCAGTTGACGTTCTTGTCGACATCAATCTCTTGGTCCAAGACGGCGACCGCATTGGAATTGTTGGCCATAATGGTGCTGGAAAAACAACCCTCCTTAATACCATAAGTGAGCAAACACAAGATGTTGGTGATGTTGATTTCGCACCTGGAATTAGGCTTGCTTACCTTACACAGATTCGTGATATCGATTCGGATTCAACCATTGAAGAGGAACTTAGTCGTAAAGGAAGACAATTTCAAGAGTTAGAAGAAGAAATCGCCGCCATTGAAGCGCAGATGGCAGACCCAGCATTCTATGATGGAGATTGGGAGTCGGTAATCGAAAAGTACAGCCAACTGCAGCAAACTCTTGGGGAAAGCGGTGGTTCAAACGTGGCAAGTATTGCTAAAGCAACTCTTGCTAAACTAGGACTAGACAAGCATCCAATGGATATGCAGGTTAACAAATTATCAGGTGGAGAAAAAGCAAAATTAGCTCTTGCCCGTCAACTTGTTGGACTTGCTGGAGTCGATGTAATGTTCCTTGACGAACCGACAAATCACTTGGACATTCAAACTACTGAATGGCTTGAAGCATTCCTTAGAGACTTCCAAGGCGCCCAACTTATCGTATCTCACGACAGATATTTCCTCGACCAAGTATGTACTAGAATTGTCGAAGTCGATAACCTCAGGGCTTGGCCTTGGAAAGGTAATTACAGTAAATTCCTACGCCAAAAAACCGCTCAAGAGGCAACTCTTAGTGATATGATAAACACAGTTGAGAAGAAGATAGATGCTACTACTGGTGCTCTAAAACAGATGAAGAGAGCCAATAAGTATGACAAGTCGATTTCTGCTAAACAAAAGATGATCGAGCGTATGCAGCAAGAACTCAAAGCACTTAGAGCAAGAGTTCCAAAGAAACGTAAACCATTGATTCTCAAACTAGAAGCAACCGATAAAGCCAGTATGGATGTAATTCAAATCGAAGGTGGTTCGAAAAGTTTTGAAGGACTCGAAAGGCCTATTCTAAATAATCAAGACCTTGAAATCCGTAAAGGAGATAGAATTGGTATTGTCGGCGGTAATGGACAAGGAAAGACTACTCTTCTCAAAATTATCAATGGTGATGAAAAACTCGATAGTGGAATGAGAGACCTTGCACCTGGATGTGAAATCGGTTATTTCCATCAAGACCACGCCACCTTAGATTTCAATCTAAACCCTGTCGAGCAGATCGAAAAATTACGACCTGATTTCCAATACGGCGATATTCGTGCCGCACTAGGAAGGTTCCAATTTTCTAGTGACCAAGTTACTACCAAACTTTCACAATTATCCGGTGGCGAGAGGGCTAGAGTTGCACTGCTGAAATTACTTCTTGAGGAGAATAATCTTCTTCTTATGGACGAGCCGACCAATCACCTTGACATGGATTCAAAGGATACTCTAGAAGAAGCACTAATCAACTATGAAGGCTCACTAATCACCGTATCTCACGATAGATGGTTCCTTGACCAAGTGGTAAACCGCATATGGGAATTACAAGATGGAATAGTCACGGTTTACTATGGAAACTACACCGATTATGTTCGTGCAAAGAAAGGTCTTCCACCTCTTGGAGAAGATGAAATTTCATCGGTTTGAGGATTTTCTTGCAAGGGTTGGATTGATGAACCAATAACCGATGGTATCGGCATGGCCGATGAAGAGGTAGTGTTCCAAACAAGCACAGGTCCAGTGAGAATCATCACTGCAGCCTCTCTTTTTGATGGCCATGATGCGGCAATAAATGTCATGCGCAGACTGATTCAATCGTCTGGCGCTGAAGTAATCCATCTTGGACATGACCAATCAGCAAAAGCAGTTGTTGACTGTGCAATTCAAGAAGATGCACATGGTATCGCTCTAACTTCATATCAAGGCGGCCACATAGAGTATTTCACCTATATTCGCCAACTACTCGATGAGGCAGGTTGCAAGCATGTACGAATCTTTGGTGGCGGAGGAGGAACAATTACTCCTCCTGAAATTAAAACTCTTCATGGTTCAGGAATCTCTAAAATTTATTCACCTGATGATGGCCGAACAATGGGCTTAATGGGCATGATTCACCATTTGATGGGAATTGCAAGTGATGTCGATATCATGGGTAAAGAACGACTTGCCAGCCTAGACGGTCCAGTAACCCCTGAAGATATGGCAAAGGTAGGATTACTTTTGACCATGTCAGAAAGTGCAGACGATGATTTATTCAAGTCGACTTTGGAGACTTGTCGCTCATCAAGCAATGATGTACCAGTAATCGGATTTACTGGAACTGGCGGAGCAGGAAAATCAAGTCTTCTTGATGAATTAATGCTCAGAGTTCTTAGAGATAACCCCAACAAGAAGATTTGCTTGCTATGCGTTGACCCAACCCGTAAGCGAACTGGAGGGGCTTTACTTGGCGATAGAATCAGAATGAATTCTCTTTCTAACAACGACTTATTCATGAGAAGTCTAGCAAGTAGAGGCTCGGGGAGTGAGATTTCTGCAAACCTAGACCGTGCTATCGAAGTTGCCAAGGCTGTCGGATTTGACATGATATTCTGCGAAACAAGTGGAATTGGTCAAGGTAGTGATGCGATTACTTCTGTAGCAGACTATTCACTATATGTCATGACTGCAGAGTTTGGCGCTCATACACAACTTGAGAAAATTGAGATGCTTGACGTGGCAGATGTTGTAGTTCTAAACAAGTATGAGAAGCGTGGTAGTGAAGATGCGCTACGGGCGATTCGTAAGCAAGTTAGGCGTAATCGAAATCTGTTTGACATCGCTGATGAAGAACTTCCAGTCGTTGCGACTATCGCCAGTCAATTCGCTGATGGCGGAGTAGACAGACTATGGGGTAAGGTTGCAAAACTAGTTGGATTTGAGGCAAGCGAGCCTGTAGATTTGATGGGTGAGCGCAAAGGAGTAATACCTTCAGAACGCGTCTATTACTTGTCTGAAATAGCCGCTACTGTTAGAGAATACCATCAAAGAAATGATGAACTTGTCGAGAAACTCAGACTTTGTCAGCATCTGGAAACCGCTGTAGAGAATGCTACATCTCGTGGGGCAAAGGCTGTTGCTGATGATTTACAAACTCAAATCGATGAATTACTCGAAGAAATTTCTGAGGCTCGTAGTGAATTAGCAGAATTTAGAGAATTGGCAAAACAATACTCAAGCGGTGAGTATACATATCACGTCAGAGGAAAACCATTCACTGTTCAAACTACAACCGAATCTCTTTCTCACTCTGATATCCCAAGAGTTGCTCTTCCAACATTTGCTGATGATGGAGAACTATTTTCTTGGATGAGTAAAGAAAATGCCCCAGGCCACTTCCCTTATTCTGCAGGTGTATTCCCATTCAAGCGAACCGATGAATTATCAGCTAGAATGTTTGCTGGAGAGGGTGAGCCAGAACGAACTAACAGAAGGTTCCATTATCTTTCTCAAGGCCAAGACTATGTCCGTTTGTCGACTGCTTTTGACTCTGTAACTCTGTACGGCAGAGACCCGGCAAAGCGACCAGATATTTGGGGTAAAGTAGGAAACTCTGGAGTAAGTATCGCTACATGTGATGATGCTAAGCGTCTTTATTCTGGTTTTGATTTGTGTAATCCAAATACTTCTGTCAGTATGACAATCAATGGGCCCGCTCCTATGATTCTAGCATTTTATCTCAATGCAGCTATCGACCAACAGGTCGAAGCACATCTAGTCGAACAAGGTAAACTTCCAAAGATAAACAAGGATGCATATCGAGGAGATTTACCTGAAGGACACAATGGATTTGGCCTTGCTACTATTGGCCGAAGAGGCGATGAACTGGTCGATGAGAAAACCTACGCGGAGATCAAAGCAAGAACTCTTCAAACTGTTAGAGGAACTGTTCAAGCAGATATTCTCAAAGAAGACCAAGCCCAAAATACCTGTATTTTCTCAACTCCATTCGCTCTCAAACTAATGGGTGATGTTCAACAATACTACATCGACAATGGAGTAAGAAACCACTACTCGGTATCTATTTCAGGATACCACATCGCTGAGGCTGGAGCGAATCCAATCACTCAACTTGCTCTAACTTTGGCCAATGGTTTCACTTATGTTGAATACTATCGAAGTCGAGGAATGGATATCAATAAGTTTGCTCCAAATCTTTCGTTCTTCTTTAGCAATGGACTTGACCCTGAGTATACTGTAATTGGCCGTGTTGCTAGGCGTATCTGGGCAGTGACTATGCGAGACTTATACGGCGCAGATGAGCGTTCTCAGAAACTGAAGTACCATATTCAAACCAGTGGAAGAAGTCTTCACGCTCAAGAGATTGACTTCAATGACATTAGAACAACTCTCCAAGCACTACTTGCAATACAGGATAATGCCAACTCACTGCACACAAATGCCTATGATGAAGCGATTACTACTCCTAC
>Ga0233438_10000117_pt1 | contig 106758 bp, 98 predicted proteins | sample SI_123_September_FD_182720 | JGI IMG/M metagenome (GOLD analysis project Ga0233438, IMG submission 182720) | Seawater microbial communities from Saanich Inlet, British Columbia, Canada - SI_123_September2016_10_MG | ecosystem: Environmental > Aquatic > Marine > Inlet | place: Canada: British... | reverse complement strand
ACTCGAACTCCCACACCTCGCGGCACTAGATCCTAAGTCTAGCGTGTCTACCAATTCCACCACGCCCGCTAAACATCCCTTATAATAGGGACGCAAATATAAACAATAGTTTATAAATTCATATGTTAGATCGAACTATTTATTTGAGATGATTTTCGTAACTTTACATTCACAAGTTTTAAACTATGAATTCACTACAATCTTATCTAGATTCAAACAAGGATCGCTTTGTTAAAGAACTTTTTGAACTTCTTAAAATTCCATCTGTGAGCGCTGATTCTGCTTACTCAAAAGAGGTGTTTAAAACCGCCGATTTTGTAGCCAACAGTCTAAAAACAGCGGGGTGTGATGCCGTAGAAATTTGTCAAACTAAAGGATTTCCTATCGTTTATGGCGAAAAAATGATAAATCCTAAGCTCCCTACAATTTTGGTCTATGGTCATTATGATGTACAACCAGCAGATCCTATTGAACTTTGGGACGCCCCAGCCTTTGAACCCATTATTAAAAAAACTGAACTGCATCCAGAAGGTGCCATTTTTGCACGAGGTGCTTGTGATGACAAAGGGCAAATGTATATGCACATCAAAGCGCTTGAATTTATGACCTCAACGGATCAATTGCCATGCAACGTTAAGTTTATGATTGAAGGTGAAGAAGAAGTTGGAAGTGAAAACCTAGCTGAATTTGTCAAAAACAACACCACCAAACTAAAAAATGATGTGATCTTAATTTCGGACACTGGAATGATCGCTAAAGACACCCCATCTATTACCACAGGCCTGCGAGGCTTGAGCTATGTAGAGGTTGAAGTGACAGGGCCAAATAGAGACTTGCACTCGGGGATCTACGGAGGAGCAGTCGCCAACCCAATTAACATATTAGCCAAAATGATTGCTTCCTTACATGATGAAAACAACCATATTACCATTCCTGGTTTTTATGATAAGGTCGAAAATCTATCAGACGAAGAACGCACAGAAATGGCAAAAGCACCATTTTCTTTAGAAGACTATAAAGATTCTTTAAAAATTAATGCCGTTTATGGCGAAAAAGGCTACTCAACCAATGAACGCAACTCCATTCGTCCTACACTTGATGTAAACGGTATTTGGGGTGGCTACACAGGTGAAGGTGCTAAAACCGTTATTGCGAGTAAAGCTTATGCAAAAATCTCAATGCGTTTAGTACCTAACCAAGATTGTGAGGAGGTTACACAGCTTTTTAAAACTCATTTTGAAAGTATTGCTCCAGATGGAGTGACTGTGAAAGTGACTCCACACCATGGAGGTCAAGGCTATGTAACCCCCATAAACACTATTGGATATAAAGCCGCTGCGATGGCTTATAAAGATACGTTTGGAACCGCACCCATTCCACAACGCGGTGGAGGAAGTATTCCTATTGTAGCTTTATTTGAAAAAGAATTAAAAAGTAAAACCATTTTGATGGGCTTTGGATTGGACAGTGACGCCATCCACTCCCCTAACGAACATTTTGGACTGTTTAATTACTTTAAAGGAATTGAAACTATACCTTTATTTTACAAGTATTTTACAGCACTTCAGTCTTGAATTTTTTAAACAGACAGTAATCTACTTCCCTATCACTATTTTTTGTGAGAAAACTTTTTCATTTTGAGTGATCCGTATAAAATACGCCCCTTGAGAGAATTGACTCATATTTAGTTTCGTAAGTTTTTGGGGTAAAACTTGTTCAAGGACTTTCTTACCCTCTAACGAGAACAACTCAAGCGTCAGATCCTCGTTTAAAGAATGTTCAATATTGAGGACGGACGAAGTAGGATTCGGATAGATATTAATTGTATTTAATTTGAATGTATTAGAACCTAAGGATGTGAAATCAACACAAGAACTTAATTCCGTGCAAGAGCCTACAGTCACCTCAACGGCGTAACTACCACTAATTGACGGAGAAAAGGATTGACTAATTTGAGATGTTAATGGAAGGTTCGTACTACAATCTACCCATTGATAACTGGCATTATCCATGTTTGAAGTCAAAGTTGAGGGACTTACTGTTAATGAATTATCAACAGAAACTAAACTCCCTTTGGTTACCATATAGGACATAATCAATTTTGCTAACTCATGAAAATATGGCAAATCCAAGGTACTGAAACGATCTCCAGAAGAGTGGTAGTAAGGTGTCTGGTCATTATTTTCCCAAGACTCTCCAACCAACACCGCAGAAAATCCTTGATTCCAAAAACGAGAATGGTCACTAGCTGTTGTTCCTGGGTTGACTACGTTCACGTTTAAATTAAAGTTATACGTTGCCAATAAGCCCACTAAGTCGTCTTTCATCGCCAGAGAGTTCGCAATAGGACGCACGTCAATATCAAAATCATTGTCATCATCTCCATCATATCCCATCATGTCAATATTTAAAACACCCAAAATATTATCCCCATTGTTATTGGCTTGAGTTGCATAATAATCCGCACCTTTAAGTCCAATTTCTTCTTCATCCCACAAGGCGTAAACCAGCGTATTATCCATACATTGTGTCGATAAAATTCGTGCAATTTCTAAGATAGTTGCTGTCCCAGAAGCATTGTCATCTGCACAATAATTTGCCACAGAATCGTAATGAGCACAAATAATATAGATATCGTTTGGATTGGTTTTTCCTAGCTGTGTCGCAATGACATTTAGTCCACTGGTATTAAAGGCTTGAGTGGTTACAGTGAGATTGTCCATCGCATTGAATTTTTCCACTAAATAACCGCCCGCAAGTTCATTATTGGCTTGCCCTCTGTTCAATATTGTCACGGCATTACCACCAATATTTGTGGCTATTTCACCTGTAAATTCTTGGAGAGTTTGACTTAAAGAATCTAAATTGACGGCATTAATAAGATCGAATGCTGTTTGAGCAGAAAGTGTAATCGTAACAGAAAAACTAAGACTTAGAAATAAAAATAAACGTTTCATGTGTTTATATCTATTATTTTTAGAAGGACAAATGTTGTTCGCTTTTAGACATTCTTTTGAGTGATAATAATTTTAGCATACTCGTTTCATAAAACTTGGGTAAGAGTTTTTTCAAATTTACAAAAAGTTAAACATTAATTATGATTCTATCGCACTAAAAAGCCCAGTGGCCTCTGCCACGAGCCCCTCATATTTTAAGAAGTTGCTTAGAGTTGACTCCTTAATTTTTTAGGCATATTTTTAACTACCATAGCATAGCTATGATCAATAAGTTCAAAAAGAAACTCAGGGGGAAAAGTGCAGTTGCTTAAATAAACTGTATTCCAATGCCTTTTATTAGCGTGAAATCCAGAATGAACACACTCATAATCGCTGCGAAGTTCCTCGGCATAATCTGGGTCGCATTTTAAGGTAATAGAGGGATTTCCTTGCTCCCATGCCTCTAGTGGGCATAGTGCATATATTTTCCCTAACACCTTATAGACCAAGGTACTTTCATCAAAAGGGAATTCTTCAGTGGTTTGTTCTTTTTTCAAACAAAAGGATTGGATGGCATCAATTGTGATCATCAGGGCTTAGAGCTTTCTTTATCGTATAATTTGTACAGAATTGGTTTGCTGGGCGAAGCGTCATTTTCAAATGGCGCAATCAATATATTCAAAATATACTTTCCGTCCAACACTGAATTAGGGACATAGATAAGTTCTGTAATCGTCGCATCCATACGTATCTCTCCACCTACATTCCAAAAGGCTTTGTGTGCCAAAAGTTGTCCGTCATCTTTTTCTTTATCGATACTTGGCGTATCAACCAACAAGTGTTTTACCCCTTTTTCACGGAGGTAAATTGCGGCAGCTTCAGTAAGATAAGGTGGGTTTGTATGCGCGTATTGTCGGTTTAGCTTGTCTCTTGTATTGGGAAGTGTTCGAATCACTACGGCTTCTCTTTTTTTGTTTCCTATGGCATAACGCAGTTGTTTTTCGGAAATAATGAAATCGCCATTTGAGGATTCTGGAACTACGGTAATAACCTCCGCTACAAACAAAAATTGGGTCAAACAGGCATTGATCGTATGGAGTTCTTTAGTGATATGCCCTACACATTCTGTGTGTGTTCCATGTGCGTGTGGATTAAATTCAATCGTATTAAAATTAACGGCAGCCCCTTGCTTGACACTTCCAGTCCATTCTTTCACCTTAGCTGGGTATATTTTTGGGGGTGGCAAATACCACGCATTGACATTCTCTTTAGAGGCGCGAAATGGAATTGAAATATCCAATGGTTGATCGATATAGATGGTATAGGTACGGCTATTGGCTTGAATAATTGCTTTCATGAAAAAATTATGCTTTGCGTAAATTTAATGAATTTGATTAAACTAAAAATAAATCGGAGGCAATTCCGTCCGAAAGAAATTTTCCGATTCTTGTGATTTTTAAATGATTGTCTTCTAAAATAAGGGTCTTAGAAGATCTAAATTTTTTAGAATTTTCGAGCAATTGTGATTTGATGTCAACACCAAAATCAGCTTCAATTTTATCCAATGAAATGCCCCAAATGGTTCGTAAGCCTGTCATTATATATTCATTGAACCTATTTTCTAAAGATAACTCTTCCGATTCAAACGGCCTTACATTGGCTTCTAAAGATTTAATATACTTGGTGTTATTTGATAAGTTCCAACTTCGGTTTTTCCCATCAAACGAGTGCGCAGATGGCCCCACACCCATATAGGTTTTACCCAACCAATAACTTGTATTGTGTCTTGAAAAATAATCGGGATGTCCAAAACTACAGGTTTCATAATGGGTCAATCCTTGTGCTGAGGCTTCCTCTAACAATACCTCAAAATGACTGGCTGATAATTCATCATCCATTGGGGGGTGACTTCCTTTATTTATAAAATGTTCCAGCGCAGTTTTTGGCTCAACGGTGAGGGCATAACAAGACAAGTGTTTGACACCAAATCCAAAAGCAGTTTGCAAATTTTGACGCCACTGCTCAATAGACATCGTGGGCATTCCAAACATTAAATCAATCGTGATATTATCAAAATAAGTCGTCGCAATTTCTAAACATTTCTTTGCTTCCATGGCGTTGTGAGCCCTGTTCATGGATGTTAAATCAGACTCATGAAAAGACTGAATTCCGATACTTAATCGGTTAATTTTTGTATTTGCAAGTCTTTTTATTTTTTCTAAATCGAGATCGTCTGGATTGGCTTCTAGCGTAATTTCAGAAGTGTCAGACACTTTGTAATGTTCATAAACCGTCTGAAGAATTGTATTTAGTTCCGAAACTTCTAGCACCGTTGGTGTGCCCCCTCCAAAATAAATAGATTGAATTTCTTCAGAAGTGTATTCCGATTTACGAAGCACCAGTTCATTGCAAACGGCTTTGATAAATGCCGATTTGGAATTTTGATTCGTCGAAAAGTGAAAATTACAGTAGTGACATGCTTTTTTACAAAATGGAATATGGATATAAATACCTGACACTAAAGTGGTGTTTTTTATTAATATTTAAATGCTTTCGCATTGACAATGTGTTGTAAGTGATGGTTGCAATGCCAAGCGTATATTGCTAAGGCTTCCTGCAAAGAAATATATTCATTACCGTCTGGATGTATATAGGTTCTCTGTAATTGTGAAGTTTCTAATTGCTCTAATAAAAATACCCACCGCTGATGGATTCCTGCCAAAAGCTGAGTCGAACTTTGAATGCTAAAATTCACGGTATCGGTTAGCGTTGCCCATTGCGCTTCTTCGTAAGGTTTAATTGTTGGATTGTCCTCGGTCAATGCCAGTTTAAAACGAATGATGCTGTTCATGTGGCTATCAATACAATGGCCAACGACTTGTTGAATGGTCCAGCCCTCAGGACGGTATTTATAACAGAGTTCTTTAGCGGTAAGGTGTGTTACTTCTTTAGTTACGCGTGAAGGAAACAGACTTATCGATTGTATCCAGTCTTGAACATGGGTCGGTTCAATTACTGTAGGGATTTGAGGTTTCCCTATTGGATATTTGAGGGTTTCTATGTTCATTGTAGTGAATTTATTTTTTAACTCTACTTTCGTTTTGCTTCACAAAAGCACTCCAACCTGTATAGCTTTTACCACTAGTGATTTTTCCATAATTGTAAAAATGGCAAACAGCCGCTGCCAATCCATCTGTTGAGTCTAAATTTTTAGGGAGTTTTTTTATACCTAAAAGGCTTTGCAGCATTTTAGCCACTTGTTCTTTACTCGCATTTCCGTTTCCTGTAATGGCCATTTTAATTTTTTTAGGAGAGTACTCTGTAATTGATATTTCTCTAGAGAGTCCAGCAGCCATGGCCACCCCTTGAGCCCTTCCAAGTTTTAGCATACTTTGTACGTTTTTGCCAAAAAACGGGGCTTCAATCGCAATTTCATCGGGGTGAAATGTATCAATCAGTTCTATTGTACGCTCAAAAATAAGTTTGAGTTTCAAATAATGATCATCATATTTTTGAAGTAACAATTCGTTCAATTGTAAAAACTCCATAGTTTTCCCCTTGACTTTTATCAATCCAAATCCCATAATAGTGGTGCCGGGATCTATTCCTAATATAATTTTTTCTTCTCCCATCAATCTACTCTTAGAATTATTGGCAATTGAAATACTGTTTGTACTTGCTGACTTCTTTTGATCGCTGGATACAATTTAGGAAGTCCCTCTAAACTACTTTTTAAAATGGAATCTAACTCTGGAATTTGTTGTTTAGTCAATTCATGTGTTTGGGTTTGAAATATTTTAATTTCACCGTTTTTGGAGACCAATAAATCGATGAGAATTGTATCACTCACCGTTTGTGTTACAATGATGTTTTGTGTACTAAAATATTTAGAAATATGGGTCGTAATAGTATGTTCAAAACAGTTCTTATTGTCTTGAAAGTTTATGGAATCCGTACAGTTTTCAAAATTAGGATAGCGATCGACTTCATTCCAATTAAACGTTTTTAATTCATCCATTAAAATCGTATTAGAATTCAATTTCTTTTTTTCATAATAATTACATGAATAAAAAGAACCGAAAAGTAAAACAAAAACTAAATATCTCATTGGTTCATTGTGAACCCTAAAATTACAATTTTTTATTTTTTAAATAGATAAAAACCAAATTAGATTAGACTTTTGGACCTCCACCCATAATTTCTTGGTTGGCATAGCTTTCAAATTTCTTGAAGTTCGTTTTAAAAGAGTTTGCTAGTTTATGAGCCGTTTTATAAAAGCCTTCATCATTTTTCCATGTTTTTCGAGGGCTTAAAAACTCTGTTGGGACGTTGGGACATACTCGTGGTTGAAGCACACCAAAAACAGAATGGATGTGGTAGTTGTCTTTGTTTGCAGCTTCTAAAGAGCCATTCATCGCTGCATTGACCATAGCACGCGTGTATGCTAATTTCATGCGCGTTCCAATTCCGTAAGGTCCGCCAGTCCAACCTGTATTCACCAACCAAACATTAACACCAGTGGCTTTCATCTTAGCACTTAACATTTCGGCGTATTTGGTGGGATGTAAGGGCATAAAAGGAGCTCCAAAACAGGCTGAGAAACTAGGAACGGGTTCCGTTATTCCCGCTTCAGTACCTGCAACTTTAGCTGTATAACCCGAAATAAAATGATAGGCTGCTTGTCCAGGTGTTAATTTAGAGATGGGAGGCAATACGCCAAAAGCATCGGCGGTAAGGAAAAATATATTTTTAGGGTTTCTACCTATAGATTTGGGCTGAATATTGTCAATAAAATGAATGGGATAACTCACGCGTGTATTTTGTGTGATAGAGGTGTCGGAATAATCAACTTCTCCTTTGGCATCCATCACCACATTTTCTAGAATGGCACCCTTTTTTATGGCGTTGAAAATTTCTGGTTCTTTTACTTTTGACAGGTTAATAACTTTGGCATAACACCCACCTTCAAAGTTAAAGATAGTATTTTCGCTGGTCCAGCCATGTTCGTCATCGCCTATCAAATGACGGTGATGGTCGGTAGAAAGGGTTGTTTTTCCAGTACCAGAAAGTCCAAAAAAGATAGACGTATCGCCTTCTTTTCCAACATTGGCACTGCAATGCATTGGTAAGGTATTTTTAAACACTGGAAGTATAAAGTTTAAAGCCGAAAATATACCTTTTTTTATTTCGCCTGTATATCCAGTACCTCCAATAAGGGCTATTTTTTTGGTGAAATTTAAAATGGCAAAATTATGCTGACGGGTGCCATCTTTGCTGGGATCGGCCATAAAACCTGGGGCATTGATGACCGTCCACTCAGGATCAAACTGTTTCAATTCAGATTCCGAAGGTCTTAAAAACATATTATAGGCAAAGTAATTACTCCAAGGATATTGGTTAATTACCCGGATATTGGTGCGGTATGCAGGATCTGAACAAGCATAGCTGTCGCGTACAAAAATTTCTTTATCAGAAAGGTAAGTAATCACTTTATCATATAAAGCGTCAAAGTCTTCCGTTGCAAATGGAATGTTCACATCTCCCCACCAAATGCGATCTTTTGTGATGGCGTCTTTAACGATAAATCGATCTTTTGGAGAGCGGCCTGTAAACTCTCCGGTTTGAATTGCCAAGGCACCCGAACTGGTTTGAATTCCTTGTTTTTTTGAAATTGTTAGATCGTGTAGCTCCTTTGAAGATAGTTGATAATGTACTTTTGAACTCGTTATTCCGTAATTGACTAACGAAATCGTTTTCGTAGAAGGTTCTGGTTGTGTCATAATTACCAATATTATTTAATGTTGCAAAAGTATTGAATAATATTAAATGAAAAACAAATTACTTCTTAATTCTAAAAAAATAGGTAAATAAAAGCATCCATGAAGCAATCAAAAACAACCCTCCGACAGGTGTGATTAATCCAATAACTTTAAAATTAAAGGAGGTCAAATCATTGGTTGATAGTAAATATATAGAGCCCGAAAATAATAAAAGACCTGTGGATATCAGTTTAAATAAAATCGATTTTTGGCTGGATTTAAGTTGTGTTGTTCCACCTATAAAAAACAATAAAAATGCATGATACATTTGATAACGGATTCCGGTATTAAAACTCTCAAATGCTGAAACACTAAGCAACGGCTTCAAACCATGTGCCGCAAAGGCTCCCAACATAACTCCAAATCCACCTGTAACACATGCTAATAAAAATATTTTTCTATTCATTTTGTTTTATAAAGTTTTGTATTTACTACATTAGTAGCAAACTAACCACAAAAGTAAGAATCTCACATCACTATGCGAAACATTTTAATCATTGGAGCGGGTAAATCTGCATCTTACCTCATAAAGTATTTTTTAGATAAATCCAGCACAGAGCACTTAAAAATTACCATTGGAGATTTAAATACTTCAAATGCAATAAAGTGGATTGGAAATCACCCCAATGCAAACGCACTTGAACTAGATATTTTTGACAAGACAGCAAGAGAGCAAGCTGTTCAAAATGCCGATATAGTGGTTTCTATGTTGCCCGCTAGATTTCACATAGAGGTTGCAAAAGATTGCCTGACATTTGGAAAACATCTTGTAACGGCCTCTTATGTCAGTGAAGAAATGAAGGCTCTAGATGCACAAGCGAAAGCAAAAAATTTGGTGTTTCTAAATGAGATTGGATTGGATCCTGGAGTTGACCACATGAGTGCCATGCAGGTGATCGATCGCGTTACAGCGGCTGGTGGAAAAATGCTACTTTTTGAATCTTTTACAGGGGGGTTGATGGCACCTGAAAGCGACACAAACCTTTGGAATTATAAGTTTACCTGGAACCCACGCAATGTAGTGTTGGCAGGACAAGGCGGGGCTGCAAAGTTCCTACAAGAAGGAAAATTCAAATACATACCTTACCACCGATTGTTTAGGCGTACGGAGTTTTTAGAAGTTGAAGGCTATGGACGTTTTGAAGCCTATGCCAATAGAGATTCTCTTAAATATCAAGAGGTTTATGGACTGGAAAATATCCAAACATTATACCGAGGAACGATTCGACGGGTAGGATTTAGCAGGGCTTGGCAAATTTTTGTACTGCTTGGAATGACCGATGACAGCTATACCATTGCAGATAGCGAAAACATGAGTTATCGTAGTTTTGTGAATTCATTTTTACCGTACAGTCCTACAGATTCAGTAGAATTAAAATTAAGATATCAACTAAAAATTGATCAAGATGATATTGTATGGGGTAAACTTGAAGAACTTGATATCTTTAATGATGATAAAAAAGTGGAGTTGAAAAACGCCACGCCAGCACAAATTCTTCAAAAAATACTTTTAGACAGTTGGTCTTTGAGTCCAGAAGATAAAGACATGATAGTAATGTATCATAAGTTTGGCTATGAGTTGGATGGCAAAAAACATCAAATTGATGCAACTATGGTATGTACTGGGGAGGATCAAACATTCACTGCAATGGCAAAAACCGTAGGTTTACCTGTAGCAATTGCCACTTTAGCTATCCTAAACAACAAAATACAAAGTTATGGTGTTCAAGTTCCAACAAAAAAAGAACTATACACTCCTGTATTAAATGAATTAAAAGATTTTGGTGTCATATTTAATGAAAAAGAGATTGAATACTTAGGATACAATCCCTTAAACCAATAATATAGTTGTAAATTGAAATAATTTAAATACTTTTGCCTTATAAATCAGCATTTTTTAATAAAAAATGAATAAAATCACAGAAATTGACGGTATTGACAAAACAATTCTAAGGGCTCTTATGAAAGACGCAAGAACTCCTGTGCTAGAAATCTCACGTTCTATTGGAATTTCTGGCGCAGCCATTCACCAACGTTTACGGAAATTAGAAAGCTCTGGATTGATAGCGGGCTCTAAGTTTGTAATAAACCCAAAAGCTTTGGGATATACAACAATGGCTTTTGTAGGTGTATTTTTGGATAAAGCAAAAAACAACTCAGATGCTGTGAAGCAACTCAAAAGAATTCCTGAAGTATTGGAATGCCATTACACGACTGGAAACTGGAGTGTGTTGATCAAAATTCTATGTAAGGACAATGAGCATCTAATGTCGGTTTTAAATAAACAGATTCAACCTATTTCAGGAGTTTCTAGAACAGAAACGTTCATTTCATTAGACCAACAAATTGATCGTCAAATTAAAATATAACTAGTCTCTACCAAAAATTTGAAAGCCCCAGTAAACCAAAGTGGCAAGCGATCCCAATGCAGCTACTAAATAAGTGCGTGCCGCCCACTTGAGTGCATCCTCGGCTACTTTAAATTCTTCTTGGGACACCATGTGCTTATTTTTTAGCCATACCAATGCACGGTTACTCGCATCGTATTCTACAGGCAAGGTTACAAAACTAAAGACAGTGGCAACCGCCATCAAAACAAATCCTGAAACAACTACCCAATAGCCTAAGCCAACACCAGCTCCAACTCCTAAAATTAAACCTCCAAAAATTAACCACATTGATAATTTTGAAGAAATATTCACAGCAGGCACTAGTGTTGAACGCAACTGCAACCAACTGTAGGCTTGTGCATGCTGTACCGCATGCCCACATTCGTGAGCCGCAACTGCTGCCGCAGCTGCATTTCGTTCGTTATAAACCGCTTCACTTAAGTTCACTGTTTTATCTTTAGGATTGTAATGGTCTGTAAGACGACCTGCTGTCGATACAACTTTCACATCTCTAATACCATGGTCGGATAGCATTTTTTCAGCAATTTCTGCACCACTCATTCCATTGCGTAAATGGATTTTTGAGTAGGTTGCAAATTTGCGTTTTAAGGTTGAACTCACAAGCCAACTCACTAAAGCGATGACCCCAAGAATAAGATAATATGATACCATAACAGTTGTATTTGAATTTGTTCATTGTAGCTTCAAAAATAGTACCAATTTTTGAAACTGAAAAAATGACAGCATACTTTAACGTTTTCTATACTTATAAATAAACACTAGCAGTGCAAATGACGACAGTACAGTAATTGAGTTTGCCAAGATCATTGACAGACTCTCTTTTAAGATGCCATAAACCAACCAAAACACAATCCCCACAAAAAACAAAGAGAAAGTTGGTAGTGAAAATCCCGATACATCTTTGGTTTTCCAAGTTTTATAGACTTGAGGCAAAAATGCATAAGTCGTTAAGCAAGCTGCAATGAGTCCTATGACTTCGATATAATCTATATTATCCAACAATATTTACAATTTTACCAGGAACAACAATTACTTTTTTCGGTGTGCGCCCATCTAATTGCGCAAGCGTCTTTTCATCTCCCATCACAGCTGCTTCTATGTCCTCTTTACTTAAATCTAATGATAATTCGATTGTGAATCGCATTTTACCATTGAAAGAAATCGGATACGCTTTTGTACTTTCAATCAGGTGACTGGCGTCAAATTCTGGAAAGTCAGCTATTGTGATGGATTTATGATGACCTAATTGACTCCATAATTCCTCAGCAATATGTGGTGCATAAGGCGCAATCAACACCAATAACGGTTCTAAGATTTTTCTGGAATCACACCCTTTGGCAGTCAATTCATTCACGGCAATCATGAAAGTAGAAACCGAGGTGTTAAATGAGAAATTCTCTATGTCTTCTGTGACTTTTTTAATGGTTTTATGAAGGGTTTTTAAATCCTCTTTTGAAGGCTCTTCATCTGTAACTTTGAGCCCTTCTTGCCCAATGTATAGTTTCCATAATTTTTTAAGGAAATTATGAACGCCTGTAATTCCCGAAGTGTTCCAGGGTTTGTATTGTTCCAAGGGGCCTAAAAACATTTCGTATAAACGCAGTGAATCGGCGCCATATTGCTCGCAAATTGCATCAGGGTTGACGACATTGTATTTGGATTTTGACATTTTTTCGACTTCTCTTTTCACTTTAAAAAGACCCTCGCTATCTGTAATAAATTCAGCATTTCTAAACTCTTCTCTCCAAGATTTAAAAGCTTCAATATCCAACTCATCAGATGCATTTACAAAAGATACATCGGCATGAATCCACTGAATAGGTTCTGTGGTAATTTTATCTACAGACATAAAAGTATTCGTCTCTTCTACTCTTCCTACAAATGCACTCGTCCCTAAAATCATCCCTTGGTTGATGAGTTTTTTTGCAAATTCATCTACAGGAACAACCCCTAAATCAAATAGGAATTTTTGCCAGAAACGCGCATAGAGCAAATGCCCTGTGGCATGCTCGCTACCACCTATATACAAATCCACTTCTTTCCAATAATTCAAGGCTTCGGAGCTTGCAAATTCATTGGGATTGTGCGCATCCATATACCTGTTAAAATACCAAGAGCTTCCCGCCCAACCTGGCATTGTATTGAGTTCTAACGGAAATATAGTTTGATGGTCTATTTTAGAGTTTTCTACAACAGTATTCAAGCTTGTGTCCCATGCCCATACTTCAGCGCGACCTAATGGCGGCTCGCCTTCTTCGGTTGGTAAATATTTTTCAACTTCCGGCAAACTGATTGGCAAATGTTCTGCTGCAATCATTTGTGGCAATCCATTGACATAATATACAGGGAACGGCTCGCCCCAATAGCGTTGTCTGGAAAAAACAGCATCTCTTAATCTGTAGTTTGTTTTTCCCAAACCATGTCCTTTTGATTCCAAGGCTTCTATGGCTTGTTTTGATGCCTCTTTATATCCAAGTCCACTTAAAAAATCACTATTAGAAATAATCGTATTGGCTTTGTCTGTATAGGCTTCGCTACTAATATCAACACCTTCAAAAATATTTGGAATTTCTATGTTAAAATGTTTTGCAAAATCATAATCGCGCTGGTCTCCGCAAGGAACAGACATCACAGCACCTGTTCCATAACCTGCCAAAACATAATCGCCCACCCAAACAGGAACGGGTTGTTTTGTAAAAGGGTGCTCGGCATAGGCTCCTGTAAACACCCCCGAAATAGTTTTTACATCTGCCATTCGATCGCGTTCACTACGTTTGGCTGTTGCCAAAACATAGGCATCTACTGCTGATTTTTGACTAGGGGTCGTAATTTGGTTCACTAATTCATGTTCAGGAGCAAGGGTCATAAAAGACACGCCATAAATCGTATCAGGTCGCGTGCTAAACACTTCAATTGTAGCGTTGTGATCTTTAAGGTTAAAGACCACTGAAGCCCCTACAGATTTCCCTATCCAATTTCGTTGACTTTCTTTTAAAGCATCGGTCCAATCAATGGTATTAAGCCCTTGTAAAAGTCGCTCAGCATAAGCAGAAATTCGCATGCTCCATTGGGTCATTTTCTTTCTAATTACTGGATATCCCCCACGTTCGGAAACGCCATTGACAATTTCGTCATTCGCTAAAACGGTTCCTAATTCGGGGCACCAATTCACTTCAGTTTCTGCCAAATATGTTAATCTGTATTGTAATAAAATTTGTTGTTGACGTTGGGAAGTAAATGCATTCCATTCCTCCGCCGTAAACACCGTTATCGCTTCATCACAGACCGCATCCACTTTAGCATTTCCATCTTCTGAAAAAAGCTTTTCAAGCGTCTCAATAGATTCTGCTTTGTTGGAAGTATTATTGTACCAAGAGTTAAATAATTGAATAAAAATCCATTGTGTCCATTTATAATAATCTGGTGAAGAGGTGCGGACTTCTCTTGACCAATCAAACGAAAACCCCATTTGATCAAGTTGTCGACGGTAGGTTTTTATATTCGCCTCCGTAGTAACTGCGGGGTGTTGCCCTGTTTGGATGGCATATTGCTCTGCTGGCAATCCGAAACTGTCATACCCCTGAGGATGCAATACATTAAACCCTTTATGGCGTTTGTAGCGTGCGTAAATATCGGACGCAATATAGCCAAGAGGGTGGCCTACATGCAGTCCTGCCCCACTGGGGTAAGGAAACATGTCTAGGACATAATACTTGGGTTTCGTTGAATTATTATCGGCTTGAAATGTTTTATTTTCAGCCCAGTATTTTTGCCATCTGGCCTCAATTTCATTGAAATTGTACATCATATAAACGTCATTAATAGGCGCAAATTTACGGTTTATTTGGCAAGTAAAAAACTCTAGTTCATGAAAGGCTTCTGGAAGGGAATGTTAATTTGTTTTCAGGGAATTACTAGCCATTTAAGTAAGTTTTTTTATACTTTTACAATCGTAAGACATTTGCTATGAATTCATCTTTTGAAAAACATCAAAAACGCCGTTTAATTTCGTCCTATTTTTCGGTCGTACTTAGCATTGCTTTGGTTCTTTTTTTGTTGGGAATCTTGGGGCTGTTAGTGCTCAACGCCAAATCGGTATCTGATAATTTTAAAGAACAGGTTATTCTCACCATCTATTTAGAAGACACTTCTAAAAAAGTAGAAATAAAGCAGCTCGAAAAAAGCTTGGCGTTTTCTGACTACGTGAAGCAAACAAAATTTATTTCTAAAGAATCCGCAGCAGACTTTATGAAATTAGAGTATGGAGAAGATTTTTTAGATGATGTAGGGTATAACCCTTTGAAAAATTCGATTGAAGTGAACTTGAAAGCCGATTTTGTGACCGCTCGTCGCTTAGATAGTATTGCTGAAAGTACGTTAAAGAAAAACTTTGTAGAGGACATTACATACGACAAAGACCTTGTGTCTCTAATGAATAGTAATGTGAAACGACTTAGTTTATGGATTTTGATCATAAGTGGAATTTTTGCAGGCATTGCAGTGCTTTTAATAAATAGCTCCATTCGTTTGTCGGTGAATTCCAAACGTTTCTCTATCAAAACCATGCAAATGGTTGGGGCGACCAAAAAATTTATCCGTAAACCTTTTATTTGGCGAAGTATTAGACTTGGAATTATCGGCTCTCTTTTAGCTCTTATAGGCATGGGTGTAGTGCTGTATTATGTAGACAAATCATTTCCTGAATTTGAATTGGTTCAGAATCAACTGTCAATTGGAGCTTTATTTGGCTGCGTGTTTTTAATTGGAGTTTTAATTACTTGGTGGAGTACTTTTTTCGCGACACAACGTTTTTTAAATCTAAAAACTGATCAACTTTATTATTAATATACCCAACTGCCAAAATCAAATCAAGCTATTTAGTTTTAATTAAAAAAATACATTTACAAAATTTAATTAATTATGGGAGAACAAAAACGGAAAGAAATTACAAAGAATAATTTTATTTTTGGAAGACAAAATTACAAATGGATGTTTATTGGACTCGGACTGATAGCTCTGGGGTTTGTTTTAATGGCAGGCGGAGGTTCGGACGATCCTAATGTGTTTAACCCCGAAATATTTAACACTCAAAGAATTCGATTGGCTCCCACCCTTATTTTAATTGGGTTTGGAATTCAGATTTACGCCATTCTTAAAAATTTCAAAAAATAAATGGATCTTTTTGACAGTATTTTATTAGGAATTATACAAGGACTGACCGAGTTTTTACCGGTTTCATCTAGTGGTCATTTAGAAATTGGAAAAGCCTTACTTGGCGATGATTCCATCCCTGAAGACAGTTTGATTTTTACAGTGGTACTTCACTTTGCAACTGCATTAAGTACCTTAATTATATTTAGAAAAGACATTGTCACAATAATTGCTGCTTTATTTAAGTTTAAATGGAATGAGGACACTCAGTTTATTGTGAAAATAATGATTTCTATGTTGCCTGCAGGATTTGTGGGTATTCTATTTGAGGAGGAATTGGAAGCGCTCTTTGGAAGCAATATTCTACTAGTGGGAATTCTGTTGATTGTAACTGCTTTGTTATTATTTATGGCGGACCGTGCTAAAACAACCGATAAAAAAGTGGGGTTTTGGGATGCTTTTATTATTGGAATCTCACAAGCCATTGCCATGCTTCCAGGAATTTCACGCTCAGGCGCAACCATTTCAACCTCTGTATTATTGGGAAATGACAAATCAAAAGCGGCACGATTTTCATTTTTAATGGTGATTCCTCTCATTTTTGGGAAAATAGCAAAGGACCTTATTAGTGGCGATTTGAGTTATAATGCTGATAATTTTAGCAGTTTATCTGCGGGGTTTTTAGCCGCCCTTGTCGCTGGACTTTTTGCGTGTACCTTAATGATTCGTTTGGTTAAAAATAGTCAATTAAAATACTTTGCATATTACTGTTGCATTGTCGGAGTTTTAGCTATCATCACAACACTTTAATCCAAAATGAAAACGGCTCAAGATTACTTAGACGGACAGCTATTGTTGATTGACAAACCTTTAGAATGGACCTCGTTTCAAGTGGTGAATAAACTACGTTGGCACATTCGTCAGGCTTACAATATAAAAAAAATCAAAGTCGGTCATGCAGGTACTTTAGATCCATTAGCAACAGGTTTGTTAATTATTTGTACTGGGAAAATGACAAAGCAAATTGATACCTTTCAAGGGCAAATCAAAACCTATACAGGCTCATTTACTTTAGGTAGCACAACCCCTTCCTATGATCTTGAAACAGCAATCGATCAGGAGTTTTCAACTACCCATATTACTCCTGAATTAATTCATCAAACGACCAAAAAATTTATTGGAGAGATTGATCAATTTCCACCCGTTTTTTCTGCTTTAAAAAAAGACGGTAAACGTTTATATGAATTTGCCCGTGCTGGAGAATCTGTAAAGATCAACTCTAGAAAGGTTACAATTAAGGAGTTTAAAATCACCAAAATAGAGGGACTAAAAGTTAATTTTAGTGTCACTTGCAGCAAAGGGACTTACATACGTTCATTGGCTTATGATTTTGGAAAAGCACTGGAATCAGGTGCCCATTTATCTGCACTTAGGCGAACAAAAATCGGTGATTTTTCTGTAGATAAAGCGGTTTCAATTGATGATTTTATTTCAGAATTGGGCGAATTATAAATGTGGAATCTAAAAATTTTGTGTTTAATATAGTGTCAAAAATTTAATCGTTTTTGTGTGCAATTAATTTTTACTTTTCATGTTTAAAATGAGTCCCGTAACTATAAGAAGGATTCCTAGTAAACTCCAAAAATTGTATAAATCCTCAAACCATACGATCCCTACGAGCATTGTAAAAATAACTTCAAGGTATTTAAGTGGCGCAATAATATTGGTTTGAGCTCCCTGAAAGGCTTTGGTCATGTAAACTTGTCCAATATATCCAAAGAAGCCTAAGCTTAGTAGTAAGACCCATTCAAAATTTTGTGGTGTCCTCCAATTCGCAATCGAAAGAACACCTCCGACTAGAGTTGCCATTATCATATAATAATGCACAACGACTACTGGGTGATCATTAGTTTCAATTTTTCTAATTAAAACATAGACTAAACCACTAAAAATGGCTGAAATCAAAATACAAATTAGACCTGTAATATCTATTTGAGAATTGAACCCTTTCATAACTAGTACTCCTACAAAAGCTATCAAAAAAAACACCCATTGAATTGATTTTATACGTTCCTTTAAAATTAACCATGCAAATAATGCCGCAAAAAAAGGTGCTAGATACCTTAGGGATACGGCAGACCCTAGAGGTAAATATTGTATTGACATAAAGAAAAACAACATTGAAGTGACTCCGACAAGACCTCTTAGAATCAACAGTTTTTGTTTATTTCCTACCATTGAAATATTATTTTTTAATAAGTAGGAAATTGTAAAAACCAAAGACCCAAAAGATCTAAAAAGTCGTGGGTTTAAGTTTGTAGGCAGTACCGTTGTGTATGCACACATGCAAGCCACAGGAATGATTAACGACCACGAAACAACTTGTTTCCGATATAATGAGGTTTAGTTATTATAAGGAATAAGCTCTAATAGCTTTTCTATAACTTCAACTCTCGCTTTACTTTTTTTATTGGCTTTGATAATGATCCATGGAGCTATTTCAGTATTTGTTTTCTCAAACATTTTAGCTTTATATGATGTATAATCATCCCAAAGTTTCAAAGCCGATTCATCTACCTTACTGAACTTCCATTTTTTAACAGGACTCGATTTGATATCTTCAAAACGTCTTGATTGTTCGTCTTTAGAAATTGAAAAATAAAACTTGACCACACGAATCCCAGACTCGGTAATCATTTGCTCAAATTGATTCACTTGATTCATAAACACTTTATACTCGTTTTGTGTACAAAATCCGTTTACAGGTTCTACAACTGCACGGTTGTACCAACTTCGATCAAAAAAGGTGATTTGTCCGTTTCGAGGTAAATTTTTAATATAACGCTGAAAATACCATTGGTTTTTTTCTTCATCAGTTGGTTTTGAAAGGGCTACCACATTGAGTTCTCTTGGATTTAAATGTTGTGTAATTCTTCGAATTGCACCGCCTTTACCAGCTGCATCTCGACCTTCAAAAATAACAACTATTTTCTCTCCCTCAGATTCGACCCATTGTTGAAGTTTTATCAATTCTTCTTGAAGACGCTCTAGTTTTGTCTCATGACTTAAAATACGTAACGCTTTAGCAACTGACATATCCTCTTCCCGAAGAAATAATTGAAGTCCTCGTTTACTATTAAGTTTTTTTAAATTTTTTGATGTTAATTCTTCCATAACTAATCGATTTGAGTGATCATTCTGTGATAACGCTGAACAACGTTTGGATCTGGAAGTACTGTTGTTTTAGAGCTTCCTTTGCGATCGTAATCAAATTGCGATAAAACATGTCGAATACTTTCTAATCGCGCTTGTTTTTTGTTGTTTGTTTTTATAATGATCCAGGGACTAATTGAGGTATGGGTTTTACTAAACATTTGCTCTTTGTAAAAGGTATATTTATCCCATCTATTTTGCCCTTCTTTATCAACTGGACTAAATTTCCATTGCTTCAGAGGGTTTTTTAATCTAGAGTTGAAACGCTTTTCTTGTTCTTTTTTTGAAATGGAAAACCAAAACTTGATAATAATCACACCATCTTCATAAAGCATGTGTTCAAACTCAGGGACTTGTAACATGAATTTTTTATACTGTTCATCTCCGCAAAAACCCATCACTGGTTCTACCACAGCTCGGTTGTACCAGCTTCGATCAAAAAACACCAATTCACCAGGTTCTGGCAATTCTTTGATGTAACGTCTAAAATACCATTGTCCTTTTTCAATTTTTGTTGGTTTGGTAAGTGCCACCACACGCATAGACCTAGGGTTTAGGTGTTCCGTAAAACGACGTATCGCACCTCCTTTACCTGCAGCATCCCGACCTTCAAATAGCACACAAACACGTTTTTTATGTTTTGCAGTCCATTGTTGTAAGTCAACCAATTCGGCTTGTAACTTTAACAATTCTGACTCATAGTGGCTAGTTTCAATTAGGGACTCATAGTTTGAATTAGAAATCTTAGACTTCACGGTTTTTTTAAATGATTCTATTCCTGAGTACGATTCAAAATCTTCTTGAGTGAGCATGAGTGAATTAATTTTAATTAGTTATTTAGTAGTCTTTGTGGTTTTAAATAATTCATAAATTCTAATCTTGAAATAGGTTCTGCACCCAAACTTTCAAGATGATTAGTGTGTAGCTGACAATCAATAAGTTTATAGTTTGAGTTTTGAACAAAGGTTATAAACCCAATTTTACTAGCATTACTTACATAACTAAACATACTTTCTCCACAAAAAATTGTGTCATTCAATTCAACTCCATACAATCCGCCTACTAATTTCTTGTTTTGCCATACCTCAACAGATTTCGCAATCCCTCTTTGGTGTAAATCGCAGTATGTTTGAATCATTTCATCTGTAATCCATGTGCCCGATTGAGCATTCCGTTTGACGTTGGCACAAGCTTCAATAACGTCTTTAAAGTTACGATTTATAGTAATTTCAAAGGATTGATTGCGCATCATCTGCTTGGTGCTTTTTGAAACCTTCAGTTTATGAGGATACAATACAAAACGAGGATCTGGCGCCCACCACAATATAGGTTGATCAGATTCGTACCAAGGGAAAATTCCATTTTGATAGGCATACAAAACACGCTCTGGGGACAAATCGCCACCAACCGCCAAAAGGCCTTCAGAATTTGCTTCATCTAATGGTGGAAATTCTATAGTTTCACTCAGCCACCTCATAGCTTTACATCAAAGTGATGCTTGTTTTAACGAATGTTAAAACGGTAAATCATTTGGTTCGTCTGCCGTCAAATCAGTAGCAGGTTCAAAAGCTTGTGCTGGAGCTACAGGAGCCGCATTGGTAGGTGCCGCTTGTTGCAAGTTTTCTATACGCCATCCTTGAATTGCATTAAAATACTTTGCTTCGCCTTGTGGATTGATCCATTCCCTACCACGTAAATTGATACCTACCTTAATTTGCTGACCAACTTGGTAGTTATTTAAAAGATCTGTTTTGTCCTGAACAAACTCCACCATAATGTGTTGAGGGTATTGTTCTTCTGTAGTCACAACCAATTCACGTTTTCTAAACCCATTAGAACCAATAGATTGTGTTTCTCCGATAAGTTTAATTTTTCCTTGTATTTCCATTTTTATTTTTAAAATTGACTATTAATGTATAAGATTTTTTAAATATATACAAATTTAACAAATTATGAGTCCAACTAAAAGTAGAAAGCAATAATATAAAACAATAAATTTACCATAAATACATTATATTTAGAATTGAAAAACGTATACCAATGAAAATTTCTTCAAAACAACATGTTTTACGCTGGATAATGATTGCAATTTCATTCTTAATTATCTCATTGATTTTATGGAATACTTATCTCTTTTTTCAAAAATTTAAACAGGAGGAACGTGTAAAGATGGAGAATTTTTCTCAAGCACAAATCGAACTTGGAAAAATTATTGATTTGAATGGAAATATTAGCGATTTTCCTCTAAAAATAATACAAAGCAATACTACAACTCCAATGATTATTGAAAACTCTGAAGGTGATTTTCAATCTAAAAATATTCAAAAAAATTCCGATAACAATCAGGAATATCTCATGAATTTGAGTTTAAAATTTAGTAATGAAAACACACCTATTGAGGTTATTTATGACGGGAAAACGCTCTCAACAATTTACTACGGAAATTCCGATTTATTGAATAAACTAAAGTATTATCCTTTCGCCCTTTTCTTGATCTTTTTGTTATTCAGTGGAGTTGTCTATTTTTATTATAAGAGTTTCAGAACTGCTTCTCAAAATAAACTTTGGACTGGGATGGCCAAAGAAACTGCACATCAAATTGGAACGCCACTTTCTTCACTTATTGGCTGGACAGAATTGTTGAAATCTGAAGCTGTGAACCCCACTTATATTTCTGAAATTGAAAAAGACATTCATCGTTTAGAAACTATTACTGAACGTTTTAGTAAAATTGGCTCGATTCCTTTATTAAAGACCACCAATATTGTGACAGCAACACAAGAGTCTTTTCACTATTTAGAATCCCGAAGTAGTAAGTTGATTACATTTGAAATGAATGCTCCAGATGAAACTATTTTAGTGAACCTTAACCCAGAACTTTTCAGTTGGACTATTGAAAATTTGGTCAAAAATGGAATTGATGCCATGAAAGGTGAAGGTCGTATAGTGGTGTCTATGCAGTCTACTGAGGCGTTGGTTTTTATAGATGTTAGTGATACTGGAAAAGGGCTTTCGAAAAAATTATTTAATAAAATTTTTGAAACAGGATATACTTCTAAAAAGCGTGGTTGGGGATTAGGACTGTCTCTTTCCAAACGAATTATTGAAGAATACCACAAAGGGAAGATTAAAGTTCTTCGGTCTGAAGCTAAACAAGGTACTACACTTCGAATTAGTTTGAAGCGCTTATAAAAAGGTGGTGATTTTTTTCGCCAGTTTTTCAAATTCTTCTGGCAATAATGTTTCTTTTTTAATGAATTGAGCATCTTCCATGGAGTTTAATGGAATCAAATGCACGTGTACATGTGGCACTTCTAGCCCAATAACCGTCATCCCAACGCGCTTACAGTCTACTGCTTTTTCTATGGCTAAGGCAACTGCTCTTGAAAAATCCATCAATTCTAAATAAACAGATGGATCTAAATCAAAAATTTTATTGACTTCTTTTTTTGGAATACACAGCGTATGGCCTTTGGCATTAGGATTGACATCCAAAAAGGCTAAAAAATTTGCTGTCTCAGCGACTTTATAACAAGGAATCTCTTTATTAACTATTTTAGTAAAAATTGAAGACATCAGTTTATTTTAAAAATTAAGTTATCTAGAAATATGAATGATTTCAAATTTCAAAACTCCATTAGGTACTTGAATTTCGGCAATATCTCCAACACTTTTTCCTAACAACCCTTTTCCGATAGGAGAGTTTACAGAAATTTTTCCAGCTGCTAAATCTGCTTCACCGTCGGCTACAAGAAGGTAATCTAATTCCATTCCATTAGACTGATTTTTTATTTTCACTTTAGACAGCACTAAAGCTTTGGAAGAATCAAGTTGAGATTCGTCTATCAATCGAGCACCTGCCAAAGTGTCTTCAAGTTTTGAAATACGCATTTCTAACATGCCTTGTGCTTCTTTGGCAGCATCGTATTCAGCATTTTCACTTAAATCGCCTTTATCCCTTGCTTCTGCTATTGCTCTTGAAGCTTTGATGCGCTCGACATCTTTGAGTTGCTTTAACTCGCTTCTTAATTTTTTTAATCCTTCGGCCGTGTAATAAGATACATTGCTCATAACTAATAATTTTTAAAGTAGTGGTTCATTTAGGTTTCTAAATAATCTAATTTTTTTTAGAACTAAACACAAAAATCTCGTTTTCACGAGATTGTAGTACAAATATACGAAATATTTATCTTACTGTGGTTTTTGTTGTAAATTGAACACTTAAATTCTATGCACTTTAAACTTCATCAAATGCCATGTCAATCTAAAAAAATAAATCGTAAAAAATTAAAATTATATGCGATGTTACTTTTCCTTTGCATAGGGTGTTCAAAAGATAATAATACCGATCCAAATTGTAATTTTTTAGTCAATTTTAATGTATCTACTTCATTAAATCTTAGTCTTTCACAATACAATCAATTGACATTTCCTAACAACCCAGTCTATGTTCCTAATGAAGCAAATGGTGGCATCATTGTGAATAATACGGGCACTGGTTTTGTAGCTTTTGACGCTGCAGACCCCAATCATATTTTCAGTGATTGCTCAATTTTATCTATCAATGGACTTGAAGGAGTTTGTGGATGTGACGAAGCTAATAAATACAGTCTTTTTACGGGCCAACCCTTAGAAAATACTGAGTTGCGATGTGGACTTAAAGCTTATTTTGTAGAAAGTAGTAGCAATACACTTTATATTTCTTCAAATTAAAAAAATAGCGTACCGAAAAGTACGCTATTTTAAATTTTATTATCTTTTTTAAAACTTCAAGGTAAGCCCTACTAAAAAGTTTCGCGTAGCTTGCGGGTAATAGCCCGCCCCTTCAATCGTAGTCACCACGCCAGGAGTTGACCAATCATCGTCATAGGTATAATAATAGCCGTTGGATACATATTCCTGATCAAGAATATTATTTACTAAAGCTGACACAACTACTGAACTAAAAACTGATTTTGGATTCCATTGGTAAGAAACATTAAAATCATTTACAAGGTAGCTATCTAATTTTGAGGCTTTAGTATCTGTGTTGCCCATATATTGTTCTCCAACAAATTTGGTTAAAAGATTTAAGCTTAAATTTTTTATAGGATTATAAATAAACATATTTGAGGCTACAATTTCAGGGGAAAAAGAAATATTAGTCGTTCCAAAATCTTTAAGACTACCATCTACTTGAGAAAAGGTTTGCTTGTTTTTATTGGAACTCAATGTGACGTTTGGCTGCACCCTAAATTTTTCAGAAAAGGCATAAACAGCCTCGACTTCTAGACCAAGTCTGTAACTGTCACCACTATTTTTTCTAACAGCTGCTCCAACGTCATCCAATGCACCTGTAAGAATCAACTGTTCGTTGTATTGCATGAAATAGGAATTGATATTTAATACCAATGCACCCTTGTTGTAACGCCAACCAATTTCAAAATCATTTAACTCCTCTGACTTGATATCTGGATTGCTTTCAAAATCACTACGACTAGGCTCTCTATTGGCTCTTGCATAAGATGCATATATATTAGAATGAGCTGCCAATTGAAAAGTAACACCAACTTTGGGATTAAAGAAACTATAGGATTCATCAATCAACATATTGACCAAATCAGATGTGAGACCCGAAGTTTTATAACCTACATTTCTTAGTTGCAAATCTCCAAAAATATCTATTTTAGAATTCAATGTATAGGTCGCTTTTGCAAATACACTGAAATCTGTTTTCTTTCCATTTCCAAAATAATATCGATCTCTAATCGAAGCGTTTTCAGCAAATTGTTTTGCCCAAATAACTTCTCCAAAATGATCGCCATCATAGGTGCTAAAAGACCCCCCAAATATAAGATCTAATTTGGCATCTCTGTAGTTTGCTGTCGCATTCATAACATAATAATCGTTGTCTAACCAGCGTCTTCTTATCAAATCAGTGACTGGTGTTCCATAAAAATCAACCCCCGTAGCATCAACAATTCCACCATAAGTACTCACATTGTCGTCTGTTCTAAATTGCTCAAAATAGCCACGACCGTATGTGTAATTTAACCCTAGATTAGTGGACCAGTTTTGATCTATTTTTTGATTCCAATGAAGCTGATAATGATCTTGTTTGTAGTTATCAATTTCATTGTCATAGGTATATGGGTTTTGTCGACGGTTTTCTTTTAATTGCTCTTGAGTTAGACCTTCCCAAGATTGATATGTTTTTTCATGACCTCCAAAAACCAAAGCTTTAAGGAGCGTTCCATTACTATTGTACGTTCCTTGTAAAAAATAAGAATTAAGATCTGAAAAAGCTCTGTCTACATATCCGTCTGATTTTATTTGCGACAAACGTCCCGCAACTTCAAAAACATCGTTTATTTTTCCTGTACTAAACTTAACTGTATGCTTACGTGTATTATAACTTCCTAAAGCATTTGAAATTTCAGCAGATGATTTTTCAGACGAAGCATCGGTTAATATATTGATACTTGCCCCAAATGCACCCGATCCATTTGTAGAGGTTCCAACGCCTCTTTGTAGTTGTAAGCTTTCTACGGAAGATGAAAAATCAGGTAAATTGACCCAAAACGTCCCTAATGACTCCGCGTCGGTATAAGGAATTCCGTTAATGGTAATATTGGTCGACAATGGACTGACGCCTCGGACTCTAATTCCTGTGTAGCCGATACCTGCACCAGCATCGCTCGTTGTGACTACTGATGGTAAATAATTTAATAAAATAGGAAGGTCTTGACCTAAATTTCTAGGTTCTAATTCGGCCTTAGTTACATTCGAATGCGTAATTGGCGCATTGGGCTTTACTCTAATAGATTGTACTAAAACTTGATCTAGAGTTTGTGTTTTGATAGAATCAGATTCTACTTGATTTTGTTGTGCAGTCATTACAGATATTGTCAATGACAGTGCAATTAAAAGGATAGATTTTTTCATACGACAAAAAATATCGAATAAAAAGAGGTTATTATTCTTTGTAAATTGGTTACTAATTATTTTGAAGCAAAAACTTCGTAAAAATTTCAATTAAAATATTAATTGAAACTCATATCCCTAAACAGCATTACCTGTTCTAGGTTCAATGGGTATGATCTCAGCCGATGTCGGCACCCCTTTATTGAGAACAGTGCAAATATAGTTTAGATTTAAAAAATTGAAAAGATTTTTTTAAATTATTTCACTTGATGGGTAAATTTTAAAAGATCATTCACTGTTTTAACAGGGTTGAAAGTGATAATTGGAACTTCCACAAATATCGTATTCCAATCGGCCATACTACCGTTCCATAAACCGGGTCTTTCTAATGTTTTAAGCTTCTGACCATATTTTGTTTTAGTTGTTACAAAGTAAGTATTAGAGTCTATAAATTGTTCTAAATCGTAGGCTTCACCTTTATAGTTTTTAACACCACAAACAATATCAACGGGATTAAAGTGCGTTGCATTTGTCAAAATAGCTTTCTGATTTTTCAAATTTACATCCACTTGACTTGCTTCTACTATTTGTAATGATACTTCGCCATTGTCATGCTTTACCCAAAATGGCCCGCCACCTGGTTCACTTTCATTTTTTACCATACCACACACCCGAATTGGACGATTAATTTTAGATTTTAAATATTCTATTTTATGCTTATTGGCATATTTTTCGAATTGAGAACTAATTACAATATTTAGGTTTTGGGTTAAAAAACTTGCTATTTCTCCTATTTGATCTTTGGATACGTCTTTAGACTCCAATGTCTTTGCATAAGAAAATGCTTGATTCTGTGTTTTTAACAACATGCCTGCAAGGGCCTTTTTATAGCGTACTATTTCATCCAAGTACTTATCAACTACAACATTGTCTATGTTTTTAATAAAAATAATATCTGCATCAATTTGATTTAAATTTTTTATCAATGCACCATGTCCCGACGGTCTGAATAACAATTTATTTTTCACCCTGAATGGTTGATTTTTCAAATCTACTGCTAACACATCAGTAGTCGATTCCTGATTGGAAAATGTGATTTCGAATATAGTATTGGTTTTAGATTCCACCGATTTTCGGATAGCCCCTAATTTACTTTCAAATTGTTTCAAGTGCGTCCTTGAAATTGTAAAATGCAACAAAGCTTTTCCGTTTACTGAAACAAATTTTGCTGCTTCAAATAAATGCTCTTCAAATGCTGTAGAAATATGGTTCTTATACTTATGAAAAGGCAATAGTCCTTTGGGAATATTTGAATAGTTTAAATATGATTCTTCTAAAATAGTTTTCACAAATAAAAGACGTTTTTGATCTAAATTTAGTAAATCATAGTCAGAGACCATCATTCGCATTTTGGCAACTGCTTCATCGTGAAATGGAAGTTTTTCGATAGTCACAAAAAACAAAAATAGTTCAGTGATTTTATTTTTATTTATATACGAATTGATGGATTCTTTTTGAGGGTCATAATCAAACAAAAACTGATGTAACATTTTAAACATTCGAGAAGCTGCTCCTGATGCTGGAGTAAATTTAACTACGGAAAGTAACATTTTCTGTTCTTCGTAATAGCCGATTAAGCCATTTAGATCTGAATCCGAAAGTTTCACTATACCATTACCTATGGTTGCCGAAGCTTTTATATGCACACGAGCTAGAGGCGAGTTATAACGCTCCAATTGCTTATTTACTTGAGTCAAGCTTAGCCCTAGGCTTTCAATATGTTCTACGTCTGCAGGGGAATAATTCAAATCTTTGGTATTAAAAGTTGGTTAATATGGTTGACCGCATTTTTCAAACGGTCCGATTTGGAGCCACTTAAAACTATGTAGGGGAGTTCCAGTTTTTGTAATGTCCCTTCAAATGTTAAAAACATTTTTTTTCGTTCATTGGGTTTGTCTCTCAAATCATCGGCTACCCAAGGAACGTCAATATCGCATAAAAAGTACAAACTATAGCAATTTTTTTTTGCATAATAATCAATTATGGGGTCACAGTACCCGTCATAGTATGACTCAGAATACACTTTTGTTTCCAAAAGATTTGTGTCGCAAAACAAGAGTTTGTTTGTTTTGGCTGCAGCCACATTTTCTAGCTGCATTTGACCAATTGCTATTGGTAATAAGTCAGAAGGTTCACAAGTTTTTTGTTCTAAATCCCATTTGTTCTGAAGGTACTCACGCGCATATTCAGCAACCCAAAGGGTGCCAAAGTGGTCTGCCAACGCTTTAGATAAGGTTGTCTTACCCGTTGATTCTGGACCAAACAAAACTACTTTTATGCAGTTTGATGGGCGTTGAATAAGTGTTTTTTCCATGCTAAAAATCCAAATATAGCTATAATTGTAAAACCTAAATATTGTAAACTTGAAAATGTAAACCCTTTATAGAAATATAAAGGCACCGAAATTATATCCGCTACGATCCAAAAAATCCAATTCTCTATTTTTCGTTTTGCCATTAACCACATCCCTACAAAAAATAAGGCAGTAGTAAGAGTATCAACATATGCAACCCATCCCTTCCACATATCAAAAAATTGATAAACCATAAACACAAATATCAAGGTCGCTATGAAAATAAGTGAACCTATAAACTGTTCTCGTTTTGTGGTTCTTGATATTGGAGTGACGTGTTCAAAATCCACTTTTCGAGTCCAAATATACCACCCATATAAGCTCATTATAAAATAATAACCGTTAATCATCATATCACCAATGAGTTGCCATTTAAACAATAAATAAACAAATATAGAAGTGCTAATCAAACCTGTTGGAAAGACCAAAATATTGTTTTTTTTGGAATACCAGACTGAGGCAAATCCAAAGATTACGGCGGTTATTTCTAAATAAACATCTTTAGGGGCATAACTACTGTATTGTTCAAACAAAAAATTAAAAATGTGGTTCATAATCGCTGCGGTCGCTTTTTACAATTTTCATATTTAAAACTACATGTTCAATATTATCAAAAGATGCTTTGATGGTCGTTGTCAAAAAGAGCATTAGTGCATCATATTCTCCAAAAACCTGTGTGCTGAGTGGGTTTTCAAGCACTCTAAATTTAGAAGCTCGTAACGCTTTAATGAATTTTATAATTTGAGGTTCAAAATCTGTTTGTAAAGGCATGAGGGTAAATTCTACTGAAATATTCATTTAAAAAATATATTAAAAATTAGGGCCTACAATTGCACATCCAAACCCTTCAAACTCCATGAAGACGGCTTTATATTTAGACCTATGGTTGTCATGGATAATCCAAGCAGACGTATTGTTGGACTCCGTTCCAAATGGCAAAACCAAAAAATGTTTTTTGAACACCATCCCTGCAGTTGCATATAATTTATAAAGCGATTCTTTAATACACCAAATCCAAGTTAATTTCTGAATCAATATAGGGTCATTTTCGCTTAAATAAGTAGTTTCATAGTCAATGAATTTTGGAGCTATTTTAATGATTTTTTCACGTTGTTTTTCAATGTCAACCCCTACTGCTCTAGAGCTCACTACCACAGCTGAAAATGTGTAGGAATGTGTAATAGAAATATACTTACCATCTTTCAAATGGGGTTTACCAAAAGTGTCATATACCAAGTCTTCATCTACATACCCAAATTCAGCAAGTAACATTCGAACACTTAAAAATCCACGTTGATGCAACTCACTTTTCATGCCATTGACACGTTCTAAACTCTCAGGTTTCAACACAAGTTTGTCAGAGAAAAAATCTTTGGATTCTGTAATCTTCCAGATTTTAACAATAGTTTGTGAATTTAAAACGAGTGATTTATAAAGCGGCATTTATTTTTTAAATAGTTAATAGTTATCTTTGCACCGTATAACAATTCAAAAACGAAAATACGCTAATTTATACTTTAAAACCTAAATAGTGTGTTTAAAAAACTGCCTTATGAACGTAAAAACAATTCCCTATACACCTTATAAAGTAAAAGACATGTCTCTTGCAGACTGGGGACGTAAAGAAATTGACCTTGCCGAAGCTGAAATGCCAGGCTTAATGAGTCTTCGAGAAGAATACAAAGATAGCCAGCCTCTGAAAGGTGCTAGAATTGCAGGATGCTTACACATGACCATTCAAACTGCTGTTCTTATTGAGACCCTAGTAGCACTCGGTGCAGATGTAACTTGGAGTTCATGTAATATCTTTTCAACACAAGATCAGGCAGCAGCAGCAATTGCAGCAGCTGGAATTCCAGTGTATGCATGGAAAGGTTTAAATGAAGAAGAGTTTGATTGGTGTATTGAGCAAACACTGTTTTTTGGTGAAGATCGAAAACCTTTAAATATGATTTTAGATGATGGTGGTGATTTGACTAACTTGGTCTTTGATCATTATCCAGAGCTAATTGAAGGTATCAATGGATTAAGTGAAGAAACGACTACAGGCGTACACCGTTTGTATGAGCGCATGAAAAATGGAACTTTATCTATGCCAGCAATCAACGTGAATGATTCGGTAACAAAAAGTAAATTTGACAATAAATATGGTTGTAAAGAAAGTGCCGTAGATGCTGTACGTCGTGCAACTGATACCATGCTCGCTGGAAAAAGAGTTGTTGTTTGTGGCTATGGTGATGTAGGAAAAGGAACTGCTGCTTCTTTTCAAGGAGCTGGAAGTATTGTTACAGTGACAGAAATAGACCCTATTTGTGCGTTACAAGCGGCAATGGATGGATTTGAAGTAAAGAAATTAGAAACTGTATTACCTACAGCAGACATTGTAGTAACTGCAACAGGAAATAAAGATATTGTTCAAAGTAATCATTTTGAAGCAATGAAAGACAAAACCATAGTTTGTAACATTGGTCACTTTGACAATGAAATTGACATGACATGGCTAAATGACACACATGGAGCTACGAAAGTTGAAATCAAAGCACAAGTAGACAAATATACTATCGACGGTAATGATATTATTGTATTGGCTGAAGGGCGTTTAGTTAATCTGGGATGTGCTACTGGACACCCTAGTTTTGTGATGAGTAACTCATTTACAAACCAAGTATTGGCTCAAATTGAACTTTGGACCAATAGAGATGCCTATAGCAACGAAGTTTATATGTTGCCAAAACATTTAGATGAAAAAGTAGCCAAACTACACCTTGCTAAAATTGGTGTGGAGCTTACAGAGCTTCGATCTGAACAAGCAAGTTATATTGGTGTAGAAGTACAAGGTCCTTTTAAACCAGAGTACTACCGCTACTAAACGATTTATTTTTATATATAAGCCAAAGTTTTTACTTTGGCTTTTTTTTGATTAAAATTCATCAAAAAACAACGTTAAAGATGAAGTTTCTAAGAGCAAAAAATAAAGACCTCCCTCAAACACTACGAATTATTGAGGAAGCACAAGCCTATCTAGCTACTCAACATATTGAGCAGTGGCAAAATGGATATCCCAATAAAAAAGTTTTCTTAAAGGATCTAGAAAACAAAGAGAGTTATATCGTAAGATCAAAAGATTCAATTCAAATTGCGACAGCCATGTTTAGTACCAGAACAGAACCAACATATACGAATATTGAAGGACAATGGCTCACCAAAGAAAATGCCACATACGGAGTAATTCATCGCATGGCAGTTTCCGAAAAAAGTAGAGGAACTGGAATTGCAAAATTTATTTTTAACCAATGTGAATCCCTATTAAAACAAAACAGAATTAAATCGATGCGTATTGACACACACGAAGATAATTTAGGAATGCAGGCATTACTTAAAAAATTAGGTTATGTGTTTTGTGGGGTGATTTACTTAGAGAATAATGATAAGCGTTTGGCTTATGAAAAACTAATCCCAAGAGTTTTGACATAAAAAAAGCCTCGCAATGCGAAGCTTTCTTATAAAATTTAATTGAAATTATGCCTCAAAAGGAACAATAGACACATAGGACTTATTGTCTTTCTTTTTTGCAAACTTCACAAGTCCATCCACTCTTGCGTGAAGGGTATGATCTTTACCGGCATACACATTCTCACCAGGATTATGTGCAGTACCACGTTGTCTTACGATAATGTTACCAGCTATTGCTGCTTGACCTCCGAATATCTTTACGCCAAGACGTTTTGATTCTGATTCTCTACCGTTTTTCGAACTTCCGACTCCTTTTTTATGTGCCATTTTATTTCGATTTTAATGAGTTATATATTTTAACTTAGAGCTGAAATTAAATCTGATTTTTTCATTGCTGAAATTCCAGAAATTCCTTTAGCTTTTGCTAATTCTTTTAATTGTGCAACAGTCATTGCAGTTAAATCTTGAGCAGCTTCGGCTTTTGGTGCTGCAGCTTTAGCAGCTGGCTTTGAAGCTTCTTTCTTTGCAGCTGGTTTTGCTTTTGGCGCAGCAGCTTTGGCTGGTGCAGCTTTTTTAGCTCCTGAAGCAGCAATGCTTTCGATTTGGATTTCAGTTAAGGCTTGGCGGTGGCCATTTTTAACTCTGTATCCCTTACGTCGTTTCTTTTTGAATACGATCACTTTATCACCTTTAAGGTGCTTCAAGACTTTTGCTCCTACTTGAGCGCCGTCTATAGCTGGGGCGCCAACAGTAACTTTGCTGCCATCTGCTAAAAGAAGTACATTGTCAAAAGTGACTTTTTTTCCTTCTTCTGATTGCAAACGGTGAACAAAGACCTTTTGGTCTTTTTCAACTTTGAATTGTTGCCCTGCTATCTCTACAATTGCGTACATAGCGTAACGTTTTATTAAATTAGTTTTACTATACCTAATAGTATAGCGGGTGCAAATATAATTCTATTATATTAATCTGCAAATAATTTTCTACTTATCCTTCCTATTTACTTATTTTAAGATTTGACTTTAAAAAAAAATGTTATTTTTGACAATAAAATGTAACATATTAAGACTTCGAACGTCTTATTAATTAATTAATTATAAACTAAAAATTAACTCATGAAAAAATGCTTATGTTCTTTAGCTGCTTTGCTTTTGATGACTTTAACAATCTCAGCACAAGAAGTTAAATTTGAAGAATACGATCTAAGTAACGGTATGCACGTTATTTTACATCAAGACAATTCAGCTCCCGTTGTAACCACCTCTGTGATGTACCATGTTGGTGCTAAAGACGAAAATCCAGAACGTACTGGGTTTGCTCACTTTTTTGAACATTTACTGTTTGAAGGAACTAAGAATATTCCAAAAGGAGAATGGTTTACAATCGTAACTTCTAATGGAGGAAGTAACAACGCCAACACTACCGATGACCGAACTTATTATTATGAAGTATTTCCTTCTAACAATGTAGAGTTAGGACTGTGGATGGAATCTGAGCGTTTACTACACCCAGTTATCAACCAAGATGGTGTTGACACTCAAAATGAGGTTGTTAAAGAGGAAAAAAGATTAAGAGTTGACAACAGCCCTTATGGAAAATTTCTTGAGATGATCAAAGTTAATATGTTTAAAAAGCATCCATATAAAGGAACTACGATTGGAAAAATGGCGCATTTAGATGCAGCTACTCTTGAAGAGTTTCAAGCATTTAATAAAAAATTCTACATCCCAAACAACGCTGTTTTAGTTGTTGCCGGTGACATTGATGTTACTGCAGTTAAAGGAATGATTGAAGATTATTTTGGACCTATCCCAAGAGGAGAAGACATTGTAAGAGACTTCCCAAAGGAAGATCCAATAACAGAGCCAATGCGAGCAAAAGCATACGACTCAAACATTCAAATTCCAGCAGTGATGGCAGCATACAGAACACCTTCATTTAAAGACAGAGATTCTTATGTATTGAGTATGATCTCAACTTATTTAAGTGACGGAAAAACATCTAAACTTTACAAGAAAATGGTTGACGATAAGAAAATGGCCCTTCAGGTAGGTGCTCTTGATTTTAGTCAAGAAGATTATGGAACCTATATACTATACGGATTGCCTTTAGGAGATGTTTCATTGGACGACCTTATTGTTGAAATGGATGAGGAAATTTTAAAACTTCAGAAAAACCTTATTTCAGAAAGAGACTACCAAAAAATTCAAAATAAATTTGAAAATAACTTTGTAAGCTCAAACTCTAGTATTGAAGGGATTGCAAATTCATTAGCACGTTACTACATGCTGTACGGCGATGTTAATTTAATCAATAATGAGATAGATATTTACCGCTCTATTACACGTGAAGAAATCAAAACGGTTGCTAACAAATACTTGAATGCAGACCAACGATTGATATTAGAATACTTACCAGAATCCGATAAGGAATAACAATTAAAAGATTTAAAAATGAAAACTAAATTATATGTATTAATTGCCGTGTTTTTTATGTCTCTAGGAGTGAATGCTCAGATTGACCGCTCACAGCAACCAAAAGCAGGGCCTGCTCCAAAGATTTCGTTGGAAAAGCCAGAAGAATTTGAATTAAAAAATGGACTTAAAATATTAGTCGTTGAAAATCACAAACTCCCTAGAGTATCTTTCAATATTGCTTTTGACAGGGACCCTGTTTTAGAAGGTGAAAAAGCGGGCGTGACAGCACTTTTAGGAGCCATGCTAGCAAATGGAACTACAACTATTTCAAAAGACGATTTTAATGAAGAAATTGACTTTTTAGGAGCTCGGTTGAATTTTGGTTTTGGAGGAGGATCTGCAGGATCCATAACAAAATATAGCAACCGCATGTTGGAGTTATTGGCAGATGCTGCGATGAACCCTTTACTTACCGAAGAAGAATTTCAAAAGGAAAAAGAAAAACTTATTGAAGGGATCAAATCTGATGCCAAAAGTGTCGATGCCATTGCAGGACGCGTGGGCGGTGCATTAGCGTACGGTACACAACACCCATATGGAGAATTTATAACTGAAGAGTCTGTTGAAGCAGTAACTCTTGAGGACGTGAAAACTTATTTCGAAACATACTTTACTCCAAACAATACATACTTAGTAATTATTGGAGATGTCAATACAAAATCAATTGTGAAACTTGTAAAAAAGTATTTCAAAAATTGGGAAAAAGCAGCGAGTACGACGACTGCGATTGTAGAACCAAATGCGAATCCTGAATCTTTAGAGATCGATTTTATTGACATGCCAAATGCTGTACAATCAAACATTTCACTGACAAGCAATGTAAAACTAAAAATGAGTGACCCTGATTACCATGCAGTTCTCATTGCTAACAAAATACTAGGTGGTGGATTTAATAGTTACTTAAATATGAACCTTCGTGAAGAGCATGGTTATACATATGGCGCACGTTCTTCAGTTGGGACAGACAAATACATCTCTCGTTTCAGAGCTGGGGCTGCCGTAAGAAATGCAGTCACAGATAGTGCTGTTGTTGAGACTATAAAAGAAATCAAACGCTTTCAAACGGAGCCTGTAGAAGCTGAAGCCTTGGCAAACGCCAAAGCAAAGTATGTGGGTGATTTTGTACTAGCACTTGAAAGACCAAGTACAGTTGCTCAATATGCAATCAATACAAAAATCAACGAATTACCAGAAGATTTTTATGCAACTTATTTAGAAAAAATAAATGCAGTATCTATTGAAGACGTTAACCGTGTAGCAAACCTCTATTTTACTGCAGATAATGCCCGAATTGTTGTAGTTGGTAAAGGAAGTGAAGTAATCACAAACCTTGAGAAAACAGGCATTCCAATCAATTACTTTGACACGTTTGCAAACCCTGTTGAAAAGCCAGAATTCACTAAACCAATTCCAACAGGAATCACTGCTGCAACAGTGCTAGAAAGTTATATTGTAGCCATTGGAGGTCTTGAAGCGGTTAATGCAGTAAGCTCTGTAATGACTGCATCAAATGTAACAATCGAAGGCATGCCATTCAAACCTACTGCTGTTATGAAAACAATGGCACCAAATATGTCTTCAATGGAAATGTCTATCGAAGGAATGGGAACCGTTATGAAACAAAAATTTGATGGCTCTGAAGGATATACAGAACAGCAAGGGATGCAACAACCTATGTCGGACGACGAACTTGCTGAAAAAGCAGAAGAAAAAGGCTTGTTTCCTGAAACTTATTTAGACGTTAATACACTGACGTTAGTTAGCTTAACGGCAATTGAAGGTGTTGATGTTTATAAAATTAAGGTCAAAGAAGATTCTTATCGTTATTACAATGCCACTACAGGACTTTTGGTGAGAACTGAAAAATCTGAAGAAGCGCAAGGTCAAAAAATAACATCTGTTCAAGATCTATCTGACTATAGAGAAGTGAATGGAGTTTTGTTCCCATACGCTCAGAAAATAACTGCTGGCCCACAAGTGATTGGGATGGAAGCAAGCAAGATTGTCGTTAATGATGATGTATCTGCTGAAGATTTTAAATAATCTAAACTTATAAATTCTAAAAAAACCGAGGCATTAGCTTCGGTTTTTTTTTGCTTTTTTATTGGCTAGATAGATACCGCATAAAATCAATAAAGAGGCGAGACCTTGATCTAACCCAAATAATTCACCATCCAACAACCCCCATATCAACGCCACAAGCGGCATGAGGTATGTAACAGAAGAAGCAAACACAGGGCTTGAAATTTGGATTAAATTATTAAATATAATTTTTGCCATCACAGTGCCAAATACCGCTAAAATTGACACATAACCTATCGAGCCATAAATAGCTTGATTTTCAAAAGTTTGGGCAGTGAAAAAACCAGAAAACGCCAAAACCAAAAAAGCAGGAATAACGATTGCTACAAAATTTCCCGTTGCAATGGCAATCGGTTTCACATCTTGAAGGTAGTGTTTAATTATATTCACATTGAAACCATACATAACAGTTGCTAAGACTACAAATCCAGCATATAAATAATTCTGATCAGGGTTGAGTTCCATACTATTAGAAATAAGCATTGAAGCTCCAATAAAACCCAAAACGACTCCTAACATTTGCATCTTTGTGGATGTAATCTTAAAAATTGCTAGGCCTATTAAAATTGCATTTAATGGCACTAAAGCGTTTAGAATAGAAACCACCCCGCTATCAACTTCCGTTTCCGCAAAGGCAAATAAAAAGGCAGGTAGAAAAGTGCCTATAAATCCGGATAAAATAATCCATTTCCATTGATGACTAAGAATTGTTTTAAGAGACTTATATCCAATTATAAAAATAAATAGTGATGAAATTACAGTTCGCAAACTCCCCAAATGTAGTGGCGACAAACCAACTAACCCTTTTTTAATGAGAATAAAGGAGCTTCCCCATACAATCGCTAATATAAACAGATACACCCATTTTTTTTGTTCTTGATTCATTTTAATAAAATTTGGTAATCACAAAATTGAACAATAAAATTAGAATATCTATGAATTATTTTTACATTTGTTTAAACACCTAAATAACATACTTATGAAACATTACAGAATTATCTTAGCCTCAGCATATCTATTCGTTTTCTTTTTAGCTTGTAAGAACGAGCCAAAAACAGAAGTAATAACAGTAGAAACTAGCAAAGAAACAAACAAAAATTTAGACCCTAATGCAACCTATTCCAAAGCAGAATTCAATATCAAAGGAATGACCTGCGAAATGGGTTGTGCAAAAACAATTGAAAAAAAACTATCGAAAATGGAAGGCGTGAAATCTGCAACCGTAGATTTTAAAAACGAAATGGCGATGGTTGAATACGACGTTGCAAAAGCAAATCCTATGAGCATTAGCAAAACGGTGACTTCTGTAGCAGACACCTATTCAGTAGAAAACATGAAAACTGTAGCGGACTTTTCAGGTGCTAAAAAGGCATGTGCTAAAGACTGTAAAAAAGCTTGCTGTAAAGATAAAATGAAAGTTGACAAAAAAGCCTGTGCAAAAGATTGTAAAAAAGCTTGCTGCGCTAAAAAAGCTTAGTTTGACTGCATCAAGGTTTCTATTTCTTCAACTTCAATAGGGATGTTTTGCATCAAATTTAAAGGTAGGCCTTCAGCTTGAATGACAACATCGTCTTCAAGTCGGACGCCCATTTTTTCATTAGGGATGTAAATTCCCGGCTCCACTGTAAACACCATGTTTTCTGTCATAGGAGTTTTCAAAGGACCAAAATCATGCGTGTCTAACCCCATATGGTGCGACGTTCCATGCATGAAATATTTTTTATACGCAGGCCATTTTGGGTCTTCATTTTGGACATCAGCTTTGTCGATTAAACCTAATCCTAAAAGCTCAGAGGTCATCATTTTTCCAACCTCAACATGATAGTCTTCCCAAATAGTTCCTGGAATCAATAACTTAGTTGCTTCATTTTTGACATTTAAGACCGCTTGATAAACAGCTTTTTGGCGTGCCGTGAACCTCCCATTTACAGGGATTGTTCGCGTCATATCACTTGCGTAATTTGCATACTCTGCCCCCACATCCATGAGTAACATATCGCCATCCTTACAAGTTTGATTATTTTCTATATAATGTAACACACAAGCGCTATACCCTGATCCAATAATTGGAGTGTAAGCAAATCCTTTCGAACGATTTTTGAGAAATTCATGAGAAAATTCTGCCTCAATTTCGTACTCCATAACGCCTGGTTTGATAAAGTCCAGTACTCTTCTAAATCCTTTTTCTGTAATGTTACAAGCCGTCTGAATCAACGCAATTTCTTCAGGTTCTTTGATTCCACGAATCGCCTCCATGATTGGAAAGTTAGGCATAAGCTCAACGGCAGTATAGGTGGATTTGATCATTTTTAAAAAGCGATCATCCCGGGTTTCCATTTCAACTGCTTGACGGTAATGGTTATTATTATTAAAATAAAAAAGAGTTGCTTCTGCCATCAATTTTGGAAAAATCGAATCAAATTCTTTTAACCAATACACCGTTTGAATCCCCGATACAGCAGTTGCTTGGGATTTACTAAGCTTGGTACCTTCCCAAACAGCAATATGATCATTGGTTTCTTTTACAAATAAAATCTCTCTATGAGCTTTTTCTTTTGAACTAGGAAATAAAATTAAAATACTTTCCTCTTGGTCCACGCCACTGAGGTAAAAAATATTTCGGTGTTGTTCAAATGGAAGTGTGCTATCTGCACCTGTAGAAAAAACATCATTAGAATTAAACACAGCAATCGATTGAGAGCGCATTTGCTGTAAAAACTTGAATCTGTTTTTAATAAATAACTGAGAACTGATAGGTAGGTATTTCATGAGTTTTTATGTATTATTTTTTAACGGTTGTACGTGACATCAATTTCATTATTTTTATTGACTTCAAGCATTTAATCGTGGGCGTTTCATAATCTAAAGAACACATCCCAAATTTAGAAAAAAAAATTAGAATAATTAGCCGAATTTAAAATGTTAAAATTACTCCTAAAGAGTCTGTTAATTTAAAATAATTATAAATAAAAAAATTAACACTAATGTTATTGTCTAAAACGTTGTCGTGGAGTACATTTGTGACGTTAAAAAACAGCATCTAATTATGAGTGGATTTCTAAAGTCTTCAATCGGGAAAAAGATAGCCATGGCGCTCTCTGCATTTTTCCTTATGTTTTTCCTTTTACAACATTTTGCCATTAACATTCTATCCGTTATCAATCCAGATACTTTTAACGAAGTATCTCATTTTATGGGAACGAATCCATTGGTACAATATGTCCTGCAACCTGTTCTTATTTTTGGAGTGGTATTTCATTTTGTAATGGGATTTGTACTGGAATATAAAAATTACACATCTCGATCAGTTAGCTATGCCAAAAATAATGGCAATGCAAACTCTAGTTGGATGAGTAGAAATATGATTTATAGTGGGTTTGCTATTTTGGCATTCGTTGCACTACATTTTATTGATTTTTGGTTTCCGGAACTAAACACCAAATATATTATTGGAGACATGAGCGGTATGCACAACGGCGAGTTTAGGTATTACCATGAATTGGTTGAGAAATTTCATAACCCTTTGAGAGTAGGTGCTTATGTTGTTGCCTTTATATTCTTGGCATTACACCTTTTACACGGATTTAACTCCGCATTCCAATCCGTTGGAGCAAATAATAAATATACCAAATCACTTAAAGGTTTTGGAAAAGCATACGCAATACTAATCCCATTAGGATTTATTGTCATCGCCCTCTTCCACTTTTTTAATAATACACACTAAAACATAGGATTATGGCTTTAGATTCAAAAATACCAGAAGGCCCATTAGCTGATAAATGGACCAACCATAAGAATAACATCAACCTTGTAAACCCTGCCAACAAACGTCACATCGATGTAATCATTGTTGGAACTGGGCTCGCAGGCGGTTCTGCTGCTGCTACACTTGCTGAACTTGGATACAACGTGAAAGCGTTTTGTTTTCAAGATTCTCCGCGTCGTGCACACTCCATTGCTGCTCAAGGAGGCATCAACGCTGCTAAGAATTATCAAGGCGATGGCGATTCTACATATCGTTTGTTTTATGACACCGTCAAAGGAGGAGATTACCGGTCACGTGAGGCCAACGTACACCGTTTAGCAGAAGTATCCACTAATATTATTGATCAATGTGTTGCACAAGGTGTCCCTTTTGCAAGAGATTATGGTGGACTCTTAGATAACCGTTCATTTGGAGGTGTCTTAGTTTCCAGAACCTTTTATGCCAAGGGGCAAACAGGTCAACAATTATTACTAGGTGCTTACTCTGCAATGAACCGTCAAATTGGACGTGGAAAAATAAAGATGTATAACCGTCACGAAATGTTAGACGTAGTTATCGTTGGCGGAAAAGCTCGCGGAATTATTACTCGAAACTTAGTGACTGGAGAAATTGAACGCCATTCAGGACATGCGGTAGTTTTAGGAACTGGAGGCTATGGAAATGTATTTTATCTTTCTACAAATGCAATGGGAAGTAACGTAACAGCTGCTTGGAAAGCACACAAACGCGGTGCTTATTTTGCAAACCCTTGTTACACACAAATTCACCCAACTTGTATTCCTGTTTCTGGAGATCACCAATCAAAATTAACCCTGATGTCCGAATCCCTAAGAAATGATGGACGTATATGGGTGCCGAGAAGATTAGAAGATGCCAAAGCGATTCAAAATAGAGATTTGAAACCTACAGATCTTGCAGAAGATCAACGCGATTACTTCTTAGAAAGACGCTATCCTGCATTTGGAAATTTAGTCCCAAGAGATGTGGCTTCGCGAGCGGCTAAAGAACGTTGTGATGAAGGTTTTGGCGTGAATAAAACAGGTGAAGCAGTCTTTTTAGATTTCGCTTCTGCTATTATTCGATATGGAAAAGAACAAGCACACATTAAAGGGCTAAATGAAGAAGATACTGCTCTTATACAAACTTTAGGAAAAGAAGTCGTTAAAAGTAAATACGGTAACTTATTCCAGATGTATGAGAAAATTGTAGATGAAAACCCATACGAAACTCCTATGATGATTTATCCAGCGGTACATTATACAATGGGTGGTGTTTGGGTTGATTATAATTTACAAACAACCATTCCTGGACTTTATGCTATTGGAGAAGCTAATTTTTCTGAACATGGTGCCAACCGTTTAGGAGCTTCTGCATTAATGCAAGGACTGGCAGATGGCTATTTTGTGTTGCCTTATACCATTGGAAACTATTTATCCGACGACATTAGAACCGGTCCAATTCCAACAGATACTATCGAGTTTGAAGAAGCAGAAGCGAAAGTCACTTCTGAAATTAATCACTTTGTCAACAATAAAGGAACCAAGCCTGTAGATTATTTCCACAAACGTCTTGGGAAAATTATGTGGAACAAATGTGGAATGGCTCGTAATGAAAAAGAACTAAAAGAAGCCATTGAAGAAATATCCGCGCTTCGTGAGGAATTTTACAAAGATGTTCTCGTACCTGGATCCGCTGATGAATTTAATGAGGAGTTAGCAAAAGCAGGCCGAGTGGCAGATTTTCTTGAGCTAGGAGAACTGTTTGCAAAAGATGCCTTGGTTCGTGAAGAATCTGCTGGTGGACACTTTAGAGAAGAGCATCAAACACCAGATGGAGAAGCTCAAAGAAGAAAAGAATTTCAGTTTGTATCTGCATGGGAGTACAAAGGTGCACCCAAAGATGCTGAGTTACATAAAGAAGCATTAGTTTACGAAAATATTGAAGTTAAAGAACGCTCATACAAATAAAGACTGCTATGAATTTAACATTACAAATATGGCGACAAAAAAACGCCACTACTAAAGGAAAAATTGTAGAATATCCAATTCAAGATATTTCTCCAGACATGTCATTTCTTGAAATGTTGGATGTATTAAATAAACAACTGATTACTATGGGTGACTCACCTGTAGCTTTTGATCACGACTGTAGAGAAGGTATTTGCGGATCATGTTCCTTATATATTAACGGAGAAGCGCACGGTCCAGACAGACTTGTTACTACCTGTCAATTACACATGCGTAAATTTAAAGACGGAGATACCATATTTATTGAACCTTTTAGAGCAGATGCGTTTCCTGTTATTAAAGATTTAATTGTAGACCGATCGGCATTTGATAGAATACAACATGCAGGAGGTTTTATATCGGTTAATACTTCTGGAAACACACAAGACGGTAATTCCATTCCTATTTCAAAACACGATGCAGACGAGGCAATGGATGCCGCGACTTGTATTGGCTGTGGTGCTTGTGTAGCCACTTGTAAAAACTCTTCTGCAATGCTTTTTGTGGGCGCTAAAGTATCACAATATGCGTTATTGCCACAAGGTCAAATTGAAGCCACAGACCGTGTTCAAAACATGGTAGCTCAAATGGATTTAGAAGGATTTGGAAACTGTACCAATACAGGTGCTTGTGAGGTAGAATGCCCAAAAGGCATTTCGTTGGAAAATATTGCACGTATGAATCGTGAATTGATCAAAGCAAGTTTGAAGTCTTAATCTTCTAAGATAAATTCTTCAATTGTATCCCAGCCTGCACGAACCTCAACAGACTCTAAAGCATAGCTCACTCTCTCAGGTTGGTTTTTCTTTAAATAATCCCCTGAGTCATAGACTCCGTTTTGATTTGTGTCAAAAATAACTCTTAAGAAATAGATGCCTGGATTCACCTGATTGAAATCTACTGGAGACACTTCTTGAGACACATAGGATTCTAAAACCTCCCCTTTTTCATCTGTAAGCTGTACAATTAAAGGGTAGATTCCATTGCGAACTTTAATACGAACATCTCCATAAGAAGATAAGGATTTAGTAGTCACTTTAAAATTTAAAGTATCATTTTGGGTACCATAAAAATCTGTGAAAGCTCCTGGAAGCATTTCTATAGAGTAGTTGTTATTTTCTGTTTTTTCAAAATTAAAGTCAACTACATTAGAAAAAGAATCCAAAATCATTGTTGGACGTTGAAACATAGAATCTTTATCCATGATCCGCACTTTAGCAGCGTCTATAGAATCTAAAGGTATCGTAGCACTTAATTTATAAAACTCCTTTAATTTGAGCGTAGAACTAAGGGATTTAAATATCAAAGAATCCGATTTAAAATCTTTAATTTTAACTACAGTTGTATCAACAGATTGTTTGTGTGTAATTTTAAAAATTAGAGAATCATTTTCTAATTTTGGACGAAACCAGTAATTAAGGGTGTCTTTATCAATTTCTTTTGTGACAATGGAAGCATATCCTTCAGGAACGTCAGAGAGCAGCTGAATGTCCATTGTTTCACCATCACCTTCATATCCAAAAGCAAGCTTGCTAGACGACACTTGTTTGGCTCTTTTGAATTTGTAATCAACAGATTCTTTAAACATTTTTAAAACATAGGCAGTATCCGAAGGTACTGTTATAAACTGTTTTCTGTAACCAATTTTATCTGATTTAGGCTGGTAGGTATAATTAAGGTTTTCTTCTTTAAGTGCTGCTAAAAAATAGGTGCCCTCTTTAATGTTTTCTAAATTAAACCCAGAAATACTGTCTGTATTTACAATATATTTTGGTTTCTGTTTATAGATAATAGAATCTGTAAAAGTAGAGTCTACGTCATATAACAAGACAGCTATACGATCGTCAACTTTTTTATTTAAGGCATCCGTAACAACTCCAGAAACAGAGAGCGAATCGATATAATCCCCCGTAGAAAACACATATTTATAGTATGGAAATAAATTTCCTTCATTATGATCTGCAATACTTTCACCAAAATTAAATGCATAGGTTGTGTTTGCCTGAAGTGTATCCAATATTTTAATCTTAATATACTTACTAGCACTTCCAACTGGAGTGATTTCTGGCTCAGGATCCATCAACGGAGAAATGATAAGTTGCTTTTGCAAATCTTTCATTTTGATATATTCATCGAAATAGATAATGATTTCTTTTGAATCAAAATTGAGTGAAAAGTTTTCTGGTATCGATTTGATAATCACTGGTGGTAATTCATCCTTTGGTCCACCAGTTGCTGTACCTTTATTGGCACACTGAGTGAAAATTAAACTGACTACCACTAAAAACCCTAAATTGGCTAGCTTATTACCCATTAATATTGCATTTTAGGCAAAGTAACAACATATTTTAGTACTAACGAAAAATGGAATGCGTAATTGCAATTGTTGCAACACTTAATCGAATCTTATTTTCTGGATTCAAAACCAAAGCACAAGCTTCTACAGTTGCTCCTGTTGTAATAATATCATCCACAAGCAATACATGTTGAGTATCAATGGTGTTTAAATTTTGGGTGTAAAAACTATCTGCAACTGATTGAAAACGTGCTTCCCGAGACTGAAAAACTTGAGTTTTGGTATTGATGGATTTTAAAAGTACATCATCCACGTACGAAGCATTCAATATTTTGGCAATTTGTTGTGCAAAAAGAGCCACTTGATTATACCCTCTTTGTTTTAGTTTTTTAGAATGTATGGGGACTGGAATGACAATATCAATTGATTCAAAATAAGGAGATTCCAGGATTTCAGCTCCCAACCAATTTCCAAAAACACGTCCAATTTCTTCTTTACCTTTATACTTTAGATGGTGTAACAAGTGTTGAACTCTTCCACTTTTATCAAAATAAAAGAGTGCTGTTGCCGCTTCTAAATGGACCCGACCATAAAAGATTTTTTTCACTGTTTCGGGGCGCTCAAAATGATAATTTGTTAACGGCAACTCATGCCGACACCGCACACAAATATCCAATTCATTATGTATTAAAATTACATCACAGGCATAGCAAGTTTTCGGAAAAAACAGATTAATCAAAGCAGAGAGCATACAAAGTACATTTAGGAGATTTAAAATTATAATATTATTTTATATTTCATCCTAACTTTAAGTTTAATTTAAAAAGGGTTTTCTATTTTTGTAACATGACAAATCAAGGAGAAAGTTTTAAGAAAGTTATATCACATGCCAAAGAATACGGATTTGTATTTCAGAGTAGTGAAATTTACGATGGCCTAAGTGCAATTTATGACTATGCACAAAACGGTGTAGAGTTAAAGAAAAACATTCGTGACTATTGGTGGAAAGCCATGGTTCAAATGAATGAAAATATTGTGGGGCTAGATGCTGCTATTTTTATGCACCCAACAACCTGGAAAGCTTCTGGTCATGTTGATGCTTTTAACGATCCTTTGATTGACAATAAAGATTCTAAAAAACGTTATAGAGCCGATGTTCTTGTGGAAGATTATTGCGCCAAAATTGAAGGTAAAATTGAGAAAGAAGTCAAAAAAGCTGAAAAACGTTTTGGAGACAGTTTTGATAAAAGTGAGTTCATTTCAACAAACGGGAGAGTCATTGGCTATCAAACTAAAATAAATAACATCTTATCTCGACTAGCCAAATCTTTAGAAAATGAAGATTTAGCAGATGTCAAAGCACTTATTGAAGAGCTTGAAATCGCAGACCCTTTGACAGGAAGTAAAAACTGGACTGAAGTAAAGCAATTCAACCTCATGTTTGGCACTAAGCTAGGAGCTTCTGCCGAAAGCGCAATGGACTTATATTTACGTCCAGAAACAGCCCAAGGTATTTTTGTGAATTTTTTAAATGTTCAAAAATCGGGGCGTATGAAAATTCCTTTTGGAATTGCGCAAACTGGAAAAGCCTTTAGAAACGAAATTGTAGCACGTCAATTTATTTTTAGAATGCGTGAATTTGAACAAATGGAAATGCAATATTTCATCAAGCCTGGAACTCAAAAAGAATGGTACGAGCATTGGAAAGAAACACGCATGAAATGGCATTTATCCTTAGGAATGGGTGCTGATAATTACAGATTCCACGACCACGAAAAATTAGCACATTATGCAGATGCTGCTTCCGATATCGAATTTAAATTCCCTTTTGGATTCAAAGAATTAGAAGGTATTCACTCCCGAACTGACTTTGATTTAAGTCAACATGAAAAACATTCTGGTAAAAAACTTCAATATTTTGACCACGAAGAAAATAAAAATTACACCCCCTACGTTCTAGAAACATCCATAGGGTTGGACCGTATGTTTTTGGCTGTATTTTCAAATGCATTAATCGAAGAAACTTTGGATAATAATACCACAAGAACCGTATTAAAACTACCAGCAGTCTTAGCCCCTATTAAAGCTGCGGTTTTACCTTTGGTGAAAAAGGATGGATTACCAGAAATTGCAAAAACGATTTTAGCTGATTTGCAATGGGATTTCAACGTAGTATATGACGAAAAGGATGCGGTTGGAAGACGTTACCGCCGTCAAGATGCTTTAGGAACACCGTTTTGTATTACGGTGGATCACGATTCTTTAGAAGACAATTGTGTCACCATAAGACATCGAGACTCCATGGAACAACAACGCGTAAAAATAGAAGATTTAAGAATAATTATTGAAAATGAGGTGGCTATGAAACACTGGCTAAAGAAAATCAATTAGAAAAAATTTAACCAAATTTGAATTTCAACATAAAACATATTTTATGTGTAGTGTTATTTTTAAATAGCAACTATTTTTTTGGTCAAATCAATGATCCTCCAACAGTAACTGCCGTTGGAGATCAAGTATACTGTCCGCAAAGTCAACAACGAATTGTTACTTCTTTTAACATCGTTGATTTAGATGACACCTTCATACCTGCTTTTTACATTCAAATTTCATCTGGTTATGTTGTAGGTCAAGATCAACTCTCTTTAATAGGGTCTCACCCCAATGTAGTTGCCAATTGGAATGCGAATCAAGCTAAATTAACCTTAACAGGACTCAGCGGCAATTCTGCAAGTTATACAGCTATTATTGCAGCAGTTAAAGATGTTGTTTTTAGTAGCACCAATATAAATGTGGGGGCCAAAACCTTTTCATTAACAGCGGGATCTGCAAATTATTTAGCCTCAACAGATCATTATTATGACTATGTACCCTCAAATTTAATTAGTTGGGACGATGCTAAAGTTGCTGCCGAAGGGATGGATTATTTTGGATTACAAGGCTATCTAGCCACTTTAACCATTCCTGATGAAGGACAAATTTCTGGTGAATTGTCGCCTGGAACAGGCTGGATTGGCGCCTCTGACGTAGGAAGTGAAGGTGTTTGGAAATGGATGACAGGTCCAGAAGCAGGTATGACTTTTTGGAATGGCAATGAAAATGGATCTGTTGCACCAGGAATGTATGCCAATTGGAATTCTGGTGAACCTAATAATTATGGGAGCGGAGAGGATTATGCACACATCACGTTTAATACGGGTATCCCAGGATCTTGGAACGATCTACCAAATAATACGAATGGCCAACCCGCAAATTATCAAGCCAAAGGCTATGTCATAGAATACGGAGGAACCCCTGGCGATCCTGTCTTAAATATCTCTGACGCTACAACCTTTAGCCCACCTCAAATTTTATCTACCACCCAATCTGAAAGCTGTGGAAATGATCCTGCAAATTTGTCAGTGACTTCAAACACAACAGACATTTTATGGTATGACAGCCAAAATGGAGGCACTCTTTTACATACAGGCAACTCCTACAATCCCATTTTAACGACCACGACTACCTTTTGGGTTTTACCCTCAAACAATGGTTGTACCACAGGAACAAGAACCGCTGTGACTGCTACAGTCTATTCTGTTCCAGTAGTGGACACACCAGCTGATGTATCTTCCTGTGATAATTACACATTGCCGGCACTTACAAACGGAACTTATTTCACCTCCTCAAATGGCAATGGAACACCACTTAATGGTGGAGATGTCATTTCTGCTTCCACTACATTATTTGTATATGCAGAAACTGCCACAACGCCCAACTGTTTTGACGAACACTCTTTTGATATTATAATCAATTCAACCCCTACAATAGACACTCCTGCTGATGTATCTTCATGTGATAGTTATACATTACCAGCACTCACAAATGGGTCTTATTTTACAGCCTCTAACGGCGGAGGTACACCACTCAGTGCGGGTGATGTAATTTCTGCCTCCACTACATTATTTGTATATGCAGAATCCGCAACAACGCCCATTTGCACAAATGAGCACTCTTTTGATATTACAATCAATACAACCCCTGCAATAGACACTCCTGCTGATGTGTCTTCATGTGATAATTACACATTGCCGGCACTTACAAACGGAACTTATTTTACAGCCTCTAATGGCAATGGAACACCACTTAATAGTGGAGATGTCATTTCTGCTTCCACTACATTATTTGTATATGCAGAAACTGCCACAACACCCAACTGTTTTGACGAACACTCTTTTGATATTACAATCAATACAACCCCTGTTGTAGATACACCCGCAGATATTTTTGAATGTGATAGTTATACGTTACCTGCGCTTACCAATGGGAACTATTTCACAGCCTCAAATGGTGGTGGAACGCCTCTTAATGCAGGAGATGTGATCTCAACTTCCACTACCTTATTTGTGTATGCAGAAACTGCAACAACACCTAACTGTTCTGATGAGCACTCTTTTGATGTCACTATTAATATTACTTCAAACGCTACTTTCGTACAAATACCACCAATTTGTGAAGGAGATTCATTGACACTCCAAACAACATCTATCGAAGGATTTTCAGGCACGTGGTCGCCCGTTTTTGACAATACAACATCAGGCACTTACACGTTTACACCAGACTCTGATCAATGTGCCATAGGCACAACAATGGACGTCATAGTTTACCCTGTTTTTACACCAACGTTTACACAAGTTAACCCTATTTGTGTTGGAGATGTTTTAGTAGACTTACCCATTGTTTCCAATAATGGATTTAATGGTACTTGGTCTCCTGCAATAAATAATACAGTCACTACAGAATACACGTTTACCCCTGCTCCACCAGTCCCAGGAGTTTGTTTCGATGAAACCAAAATGACTATTGAGATCTTGACACAAACAATCCCTCAATTTACGCAAATAGATCCTATTTGTATCGGAAGCACACTAGCTCCTTTGAACACAACTTCCAATGAAGGTATTACAGGAACATGGACTCCATCTTTGAATAATTTAGCAACAACGGCCTATACATTCACACCTGATCCCTACCAATGTGCAGAACAAACTACAATGAATATTGTGGTAAACCCAATCAGTGTTTTAACGATTAGCGCAACAAACCAATCGGAAGATTTTGATGCGAATCAAATGATTTTAGTATCTGCTACTGGTGGAAGTGGTACATATGAGTACCAATTAGATAGTGGTGCTTGGCAGAGCAGTTCAATATTTGAATATGTAACTGGATGTCAAGAACATACGGTAGCTGTAAGAGATGCTTTTGGATGTAGCACAATCCCAGAAGCAACCGTAATGATTATGGAATTCCCAAAATCATTCACCCCAAATGGTGATGGTTATAATGACACTTGGAACATCAAATGTTTGAGAGATGACCCCACAGCATTGGTTTCCGTTTTTGACCGTTTTGGAAAATTATTATTTCAATTTAGCCCCAACCGCACTGCATGGAATGGAACCTTTAATGGGAATCTGTTATCAACATCCGATTATTGGTTTGTGGTCAACTACACAAATAGTGACGGAGTGAAAACTCAGTACAGGTCTCATTTCTCTTTAAGGTATTAGAAACGATATCCTATACTAAAATCTCCTTTGAAAATGACATTATTTGTAGCATTTCCTAACAGATTTCTTCCAACTCCTGCCTTAATTTCAAATATAAATCCACCAGAATTAATCCATTTCTGACCGAGAGAAAACCCTAAAGCAGTGTCAAAATAGGAGTCATTCGTATTGTTTCCGATATAATCAAAATTATTATCACCACTGTAAAAAGATAAAAAACTCTCTACAAAAAAGCCTTTGGCCCCATACTGTTCATCTCGATCAAAATACATGCGAAAAAAAGGAGTAATTGAAACGTTTTCAAAATAGTCATTATCAGGGTTGAAATTCACTAATAAACTGGCACCATAACCCATATTTCTGTCTTTGACATATTCATAAGTACCCTCAAAAATAGAACCTGATAATAGTTTAATAATTCCTAATTTAACTTCATGGTGTTTTTCAAAAATAGATAAAGGTTCATTATCAGATTGTCCTGATAAATTGAAGCAAATGAATAAAGATAATACAAGTAGGGATTTGTTCATGACTATAATAAATTTAGGTTTTTAAAACTAATTCAAAAATTATACCAAAAAAATCAAAAATACGCTTTCAGCTGTACAGTCCCTGTGTGAATGGTGCGATTTGTTTCACTTTTTCTTCCAAAATAATTTATATTCAAATCTAAGAACTTCGTCAGTTTTTTTTGTGCAATCAACGACCATGTAAAGTTAGTCCCAGGTTGTAAACCCTCCATCATTTGGTAAGCAACAGGTGTATTGGCATTTCCAATAAAATCATTTGAAAAATAATTAAACTCTCCAGTAATCGCTGCCTTTTGATTTTGAGTAAGGGTGAAAGAAACTCCATATTTTTCTTGTTTGAGCTGCTCCAAGTCTCCAATAGAATTGTCCTTTTTTTGATATTGATAATATATATCAAACCGCTTATTATCATCCAATAGGTAAGATAATTTTGGATTCAAGAGTGTTTCATTGAGTTGATAATTTTTTGAAGCAAAATTTTCACTTTCGCTTCTATTTTTATCTAAGTTAGATTGCAAACTGAGCAGCCACTGTTCTTGGATTTTATGCGAAAAATTGATTTGATGACTGAACGTTTCCTGTTCCACATACCCAAATGAAAGCACATTACGGGAGTTAGATTTTGAATAGCTATAGGACACCGTGTAATATTGTTTGCCTCTATTGTAAAACAATTGATTTCTAAAATTAGATTGCAGTGCCAACTGATCCTCCGCAGTTGAATGAAAAGGATTGAGGCGAATAGATGAACTGTTATTTTTATCTTTTCGATCGATTAAAAAAGACGTTTGATTGTAAAAATGAGACCAAAACCTTTTGGATGCTTTTGGCGAATTGACCCACTGAATTGGATTTAAAGTCAATGATTGACTCAGCTTATTTTGATGGGTTCTAATGTAAACTTGGTTGGGCAACAACACGCGAACATAGGTCGCCTGATCTTGAAATTGAGCTATTTCAAATTCTTCTAACTCTTGAATACCATTCTCATTATAGTCAAACCACACAAAACTGCCTTGACCAGGTTCTACCTCAACATAAGTAAAATCTTGTTGTGGTAAACGCCCTGCATTAGTTTCAAAAAGAGTGTTCAAATGGACACCATTATTGGCTAACTTTTGACTGTATTGCAAACGTGAGTTAATCGATTTTTGGAGAGGTGTAGAGGCATTTATAGATTTAAAAACTCGGTAGTTTGCATAAAGACTCAAATTTGTGTTTTGATTTTGAATCCATTTTGAATCCAAATAATAGGTGTCTGATGCGTTTACTTTTACAAGGCGGTTATTTTGCAGACTGTCGTTCACGCGATGCCTATATCCTAGTTTCACAAATACTTTTGTGGAATCGCCAACAGCCGTAAACACTTCGTAGGCTTGAAATTTTTGACTAACGGGATCTAACTGATTTAATTCAATTTCATTTTTTTCGTTGTGTTCTGTTGAAAATTCAACACCTGACCAGCCTTTCTTATAACTATATTTCAAACGGTTGTCAGATCTATAAAAAAAAGAGTTCGTGTTTAGCCCATCGGTTTTCAAAAAACTAGAATTCGAGTAAATCTGAAAATGCTGTAAGTTCAGTTTGGTAAAAAACACATGACGACTCCCTTCATAATTATCCTTAAAATTTAAATGCTGGAATTGATAGTTTAAACTGCCTTTTTCTCGATGTAAAAACTGGACTCCTCCAACAGCAAAAACCTGGTCACCAAGTTCGGAAGTAATTTGATTTCCTATGGGTGCTTCTATATTCCAATCCCTATTGAATTCTGGATTATACAACCCTTCAATATTTCTAAAATTATTTTGAATATAATCGATGTTAGAATTTACATCCAAGCCCCAACCTTCAGCTGTTTTAAGTAACTGATGCTTTAATGACAGTTGACTCGCTACCCCTGTATCCTTCTCGTCATCAAGGGATGAATATAAATTTAAATCATTATGACTGGCTGCAAACTCAAATTCAATAGCTGTTTTTTCATTTGGCTGAAAAGCTCCATTAACAACAGCTACTTGTAATTTCACAGGTGCAACGAGTTGTACAATCGGTTCATAATCTCCTTGCTTAACACCTGAAATAGGCGCTATATATTCATAAATATTTGAAATGGCATTGGAACTTGCAACCCTATAATTTCCTTGTTGGGATCCAACTGCCGTAAAATTAACAAGATACAACTCATCGTCAGGGTTTGTTGAAAACTCGAAAACCTCCACCCCATTATCTATAATTTTTTTATATAAAATTCGGTTTTCGTTATATGCTTCTAATGTTGCCGAAGGAGCCGCCATAAGTGTTTGATCGTCTCCAGCATTCGACAAAATGGCCACTTGTTCCGAATTAAGGGCTTGTTGGAGTGGTTGATTTTTCAGATCATTTTCATTGTAAACAGACACCCCAATCGTCCATTTTTCATTTTTGTAACGACTGCCTGCATAGCCTATAAATCGAGAATAATTACGCTCGCTGTATTGATAATCGACTGTGATTCGCATTTCTGAAGTGATGGGATAAGTCGCATTAAAAATTAGTTCTCCTGCATTATAATCAATAATATAATCTTCAGTCGCTCCCCGTTTTAAAGGGATTCCGTTTACATATACCGTTTCACTACCAGAAACAACTAAAACATACAATTCATTATTAGGCCCTTTTAACTTATACGGTCCTTGATTGCCTTCTTGCCCTACAAATTGGCTGGTAGAAAATTGACCCCGAACCAAGGCTCCAGCTGCAAAAGTAGTAAACTCAGAATCTTCATTTTTAAAATTAGTAGTCAACGAAAGCCCTTGAACACGTTTAGAAAATTTGGAAAAATACGATTGTGAATCTTCTAAATCAATATCCCCAGCTCGGATCCCCCAACGGTCACTAAAAACTTCTATAAAAACTTGATCAAACTCATCCAAACGTTGTGAATATCCACTTTCTTGTAAAGGAATATTTGAATCTTGAATGGACGCTCGTAAAGTTACCTTGTCATTTAACTTACCGCTAATTTGTAAATCAAGTTCACTGTTTAATACCGAATTTTGATTGTTCCCTATTGTGACTCCTCTAGAGATACTTCCAGAAGACACCAAACCATCAAATGGCACTACAACTCGTCTTGAGCTGGGTTGAGATAACTTATATAACTTTTCAAGATTTCCTGTGCTATTCACAATGATGCGCTCGTTTAACTCCTGATATGTTTTGGTGATAAATCTTGGATAATTTAAATAAGTTACTTTAATGGAGTCCGTATCAATAGTCGCATCTAATGTAAGCAATGCATTTTCAAAATCTATAGTGTAGAATGAGGGAGGAATTGACTCATTTTTTAAATTTGAGACAAAGAATTTGGAGGGATTGATGCTCACACTATCAATTTGAATCGAATCCATTACTGCTATTTTTTTTACCCTATACAAAGATGACACCTCTTGAGACCAGGAATGTGTAAAGGAGATAAGTAGTAAAAAGTTAAAACAGTACTTCATCATGACTCTTAAACTAAAAACAACCCAAAATATTTTGTTGATAGTTTTCATTAAAACAAGACTAAATATTTAGGGTAAAAGTACTCTATTAATTATTTTAGCTAAAATTATTATCACAATAGATGAAAATTATTTCTTACAACGTTAACGGAATTCGGGCTGCACTCAAAAAAGGATTTATAGATTGGCTGAAAAGCGCCAACCCAGACGTGATCTGTTTACAAGAAATAAAAGCGCAAGAAGACCAACTCGATTTGAGTGTTTTTGAAGCTGCTGGCTATGCGTATAATTATTGGTTCAGTGCTCAAAAAAAAGGATATAGTGGAGTGGCTATTTTATCTAAAACCAAACCAAACAATGTGGTCTTTGGAACTGACATTGCGTCAATGGATTTTGAAGGACGCAACATTCGAGTGGATTTTGACGGTGTTTCAGTGATGAGTCTATACCTTCCATCCGGGACAAACCTAGCCCGATTAGAACACAAGCTAGAGTATATGGATTTGTTTCAAGACTATATAAATACCCTAAAAAAAGAAGTGCCGAATCTTATTATTTGTGGTGATTATAATATCTGTCACGAAGCAATTGACATTCATGATCCCGTGAGAAATAAGAATGTTTCTGGGTTTTTACCTGAAGAGCGTGCTTGGATGACTAAATTTTTAAAAAATGGGTTTGTAGATGCATTTCGAGAATTTAATACAGAACCTCATAATTATAGTTGGTGGAGTTACCGTGCAAATTCACGTGCCAACAACAAAGGATGGCGTTTGGATTACACATTAGTTGCAAAACCCTTACAAGAAAAATTAAAAAGGGCCGTTATCCTTTCTGAAGCAGTGCACAGTGACCACTGTCCTGTTTTGGTTGAAATACAATAAAAATAATTTTTAAATTGACATACAATGATTAAAAGACTTTTAATTCTAACACTTGTTATTTTCACTTCTACCTCTTGTGTATCTTCTAAACTATACAAAGAATTAGAAGGTAAATATACAAATCTCAAAAACGATTATGACACCTTAAATGCGGATAGTGATCGTATTTTAAATGACAAAAACACACTTCAAAATCAATTTGAAAAATTACAAAAAGAGTATGATGCAACGGTTTTAGAACGCAATCAATTACAACAAGATGTAACTGCGCTCCAGAAAAAATACGATACACTAAATGATTCTTATACCGCTTTGGAACAAAACAGCTCAAAAGCTATTGCTGACAATGTGCAAAAAAATAGAGAGCTTTTAGCACAGTTAGACGCCAAAGAAATGGCCTTAGTGGCAGAAAATAACCGTCTTTTAAAATTAGAAGCCGATATGCTAGAGCGCTCACAACGTATTGCAGAATTAGAAGCTTTAATCGCATCGAAAGATCAAGCAATGCGCGACTTGAAAGATGCCATTTCAAATGCTCTTACCGCTTTTGAAGGCAAAGGGCTGACCGTCGAACAACGTGATGGAAAAGTCTATGTGTCCATGGAGAATAAATTACTTTTCAAATCCGGTAGTTGGGCTATTGGATCTGAAGGTCGTAATGCAATCGAACAGTTAGGAACCGTTTTAGCGAACAATCCTGATATTGCAGTACTCATTGAAGGTCATACCGATAACGATCCCTTTTCAAGTGGTGGACAAATTGCTAACAACTGGGATTTATCAACTAAACGTGCTACAGCAATCGTTCAAATTTTAAATGAAAATGAAATTATCAACCCCGAAAGTTTAACAGCTGCTGGGCGTGGCGAATTTGCGCCAATTGCATCTAATGAAACGGTTGAAGGCAAAGCCAAAAACAGACGTATTGAAGTGGTTTTGACACCAAAATTAGATGAAATATCAAAGCTACTAAACAACGACTAATGAAATACACCAAACTTCCGAGTACAGATATCAAAGTAAGTAAAATATGCCTAGGGTCTATGACTTGGGGAAATCAAAATACAGAGGCTGAGGGCCATGCTCAAATGGATTATGCCTTAGATCGCGGAGTTAATTTTATTGATACTGCTGAATTATATCCTGTACCAGCCACTGCAGAAACTCAAGGCCGAACGAGTAGATTTATTGGGACTTGGCTTAAAAAAAATAACAACAGAGATAAAGTAATTATAGCCAGTAAAATCGCAGGAATTGGAGATTATACGGCACATATCAGAACAGAAGGATTTAGTGCTAAAACTATTAAAGAAGCATTAGACTTAGAACTCACACGCTTGCAAACTGATTATATTGATTTATATCAATTGCATTGGCCAGAACGCCATACCAATACCTTTGGCGTGCGCGATTTTAAACCGAGTCCAAACGACCCATGGGTCGATAACTTTAATGACGTTTTACATGCTTTGAAATCCTTTGTAGATGCGGGTAAAATCAGAGCAATTGGACTCTCGAATGAAAAAGCTTGGGGTGCAATGCGTTGTGCAGAAGAAATTCGAAAAGACAATTTAGTTCCGATTAGCACCACACAAAACGCTTATTCAATGTTAAATAGAGTATTTGAAGGTGATTTAGCAGAAGTGTCTTTGAGAGAAGATATTGGACTTCTAGCCTACTCGCCTTTAGCGTTTGGAGTACTTTCTGGAAAATATATTGAAGGGACCGCAGCAGACAATGCACGACTGAAGTTATTTCCACGTTTTGCTCGCTATAGCAGTGAGCAATCCACTGCAGCCACAAAACAGTATTTGCAGCTCGCAAAAGAGTTAGGCATTAGCCTTACTACACTTTCATTGGCATTTGTCAACCAAAGACCTTTTGTGACTAGTAATATTATTGGGGCAACAAATTTGGAGCAACTAAAAGAAAATATAGAGAGTATTGATACCGAACTGTCACAAGAAACTTTAGATCGTATCGAAGCAATTCATGCAGTCATACCAAACCCAGCTCCTTAAAAAATTTAAAAGATTTTTTTTAAGCCTTATTGGCAAGTTGTCCACAAGCGGCATCAATATCTTTACCACGTGAACGACGAACAGTAACCGTGATGTTTTTAGCTTCCAACATGGAAACATACAAGTCGATTGCGGCTGTACTGGCCTGTTGAAAGACCCCGTCATCAATGGGGTTGTACTCTATAAGGTTGACTTTACTAGGAGCAAATTGACAAAACTTTATCAGTGCCTCAATATCTGTTTTAGTATCATTGATTCCTTCCCAAACCACATATTCATAAGTGATGATTCGGTTGGTAGCCGCATACCAATGTTGAAGTGCTTCACGTAAATCTTTCAAAGGAAAGGTTTCATTAAAAGGCATGATTGAAGTACGAACACTATCAATGGCTGAATGGAGAGAGACGGCTAAGTTAAACTTCACCTGATCGTCTGCCATTTTTTTGATCATTTTTGGAACTCCAGAAGTAGACACAACAATCCGCTTTGGAGACATTCCTAATCCTTCTTTAGAAGTAATTTTATCAATCGCTTTAAGGACATTGTTGTAATTCATTAACGGCTCCCCCATCCCCATAAACACAATATTAGAAAGGGGACGGTTATGGTATAATTTACTTTGTTTATCTATAGCGACAACTTGGTCATAAATTTCATCTGGATTGAGGTTCCGCATCCGTTTCAGACGTGAAGTCGCACAAAATTTACAGTCAAGACTACAACCAACTTGAGATGACACACATGCCGTAGAACGTTTGGCAGTTGGAATTAATACCGATTCTACAATCATTCCATCGTGAAGTCGAATGCCATTTTTAATGGTTCCATCAGAACTTCGCTGCATTGAATCTACTTCGATATGATTGATACTAAAATTTTCATCCAACATTTGACGAGTGTCTTTTGATAAATTAGTCATATCCTCGAAATGATGCGCCCCTTTTTGCCAAAGCCACTCGTAAACCTGAGTGCCTCTAAAAGCTTGATCTCCTTGCGTGGCAAAAAAGGCTCTTAACTCCTCTTTTGATAATGCGCGTATGTCTTTTTTAGTGGAATTCATATTGAACAAAACAATTGATACATAAAAAAAGCCTCTTTGAGGAGGCTTTATAATTTTGATTAAATAATTAGCATGGCGTCTCCGTAGCTATAAAATTTATATTTTTCTTTCACTGCTTCTTCGTAAGCTTTCTTTACAAAATCATGACCTCCAAAGGCAGCTGTCATCATTAAAAGGGTTGATTTTGGTGTATGAAAATTTGTAATCATACAGTTTGCAATTGAAAAATCGAAAGGTGGAAAGATAAATTTATTTGTCCATCCAGCAAATTCATTCAAATTTCCTTTTGAAGACACAGAACTTTCAATAGCACGCATAGCGGTTGTTCCAACAGCACAAATACGGCGTTTTTCGTCTAATGCTTTATTAACAGTTGTTGCGGTTTGAGTAGGGATAATAATTTCTTCACTGTCCATTTTATGCTTTGACAAATCTTCCACTTCAACAGGGTTAAAAGTTCCTAGCCCAACGTGAAGTGTGATTTCCGCAAAGTTAATTCCTTTGATTTCTAAACGTTTCAAAAGATGCTTAGAAAAATGAAGTCCTGCGGTTGGTGCTGCAACAGCACCTTCATTTTTGGCATAAATTGTTTGGTAACGCTCTTCATCTTCTGGCTCAACTTCTCTGTTGATATACTTGGGCAAAGGAGTTTGACCGAGTTGCGTTAATTTTTTTCTAAACTCTTCATAAGATCCATCATACAGAAAACGAAGTGTACGACCTCTTGAAGTTGTATTGTCAATAACCTCAGCAACTAAGGTTTCATCTTCTCCAAAATAGAGCTTATTTCCTATTCTAATTTTTCGAGCAGGATCTACTAACACATCCCATAGACGTTGTTCTGCATTGAGTTCTCTAAGAAGAAAAACTTCTATTCGAGCGCCCGTTTTTTCTTTATTTCCAAACAAACGTGCTGGAAAAACTTTGGTGTCATTTAGAATCATGACATCATCTTCATCGAAATAATCAATTAAGTCTTTAAACATTTTATGTTCGATGGTTTGTTCTTTCCTGTTCAAGACCATGAGTCTCGACTCATCTCTATTTTCGGCAGGATATTCTGCTAATAATTCGTCTGGTAATTCAAAGTTAAAATGCGATAATTTCATGCTTGGTTTTTATTGTCAGGCTGCGAATATACGACCTCAAAATAGGCGTTGTCAAGTATTTGAACCTTTATTTTTCGGATTCGAAGGTATTGAAACCTAATTCTACTAAATTATCCCAAAAATCAGGGAAGGATTTTGAAACCACTTCAGCCTCTTTTATAGAAAATGATGTTTTAAGTGCCAAGGGTGCAAATGCCATCGCCATACGATGATCGTTATAGGTTTCTATATCTGCTCCCGATTTTAAGGGCTTGTGGTTAGAGAGATGTAAGCTATCGTCCGTAATATCAATGGCCGTTCCAAATTTATAAATTTCATTTTTCAACGCTTCCAAACGGTCGGTCTCTTTAATTTTAAGGGTGTGTAAACCTGTAAGATTACACTTTATTTGAAGTCCCAAACAAGTCACTACAATAGTTTGTGCAATGTCAGGCGCATTTGCTAAATCTAAATCCAAACTTTTTGGTAAGTCTGAATTGATTTTTTTTAAGTTGATTTTAGAGCCTTCAAAAGTTGTTTGAACCCCTAAATGTGCATAAATTTCTTGCAGTACCGCATCGCCTTGTAAGCTGTCTTTTTTGTAGGTGTTCAAATTTATTTGAGTCCCCACTGGACTCAAGGCTACAATGCTATAAAAATAGGAGGCCGACGACCAGTCGGACTCCACAGTAAACGTTTTTGAAACGGTGTCTAAATAGGGTTTTACTTGAATCACTTGACCTTCAAAACTGGTTTCAACACCGAGTTGATCTAATAGTGAAAGTGTCATTTTGATGTAGGGAACCGAGGTTATTTTCCCTTCGAGATGTAATTTTAACCCATTCTTTAGTTTGGTGGCCATTAGTAGTAATGCGGAGATATACTGACTACTCACATTCGCCTTCATTCGAACTTCGTCCTTGAGTAGATTTTTTCCAGTGATACGCAACGGTGGATAGCCCTCTTCTTTATCATATTTAATGTCTGCACCTAATGCTCTAAGTGTATCCACCAAAATTTTAATAGGACGTTCTTGCATTCTTTGCGAGCCTGTTAATAAGGTAGTTTTGCCTTCTAAAGTTGCAAAATAGGCTGTTAAAAAACGCATTGCTGTACCTGCGTGATGAATATCAACCGTCAAATGATCCGAATCCAATGCTTTGAGCATGTACTGACTGTCGTCAGAATTAGAGACATTCTGAATTTCTAAATTTTTAAAAAGTGCTTTTAGTAATAAAAGTCGGTTAGACTCACTTTTGGACCCTGTAATCGTGATATCAGTACTTGGGTTTATGGTTGAATTTTGAAGGAAAAGATGCAAAATCTATTTTAATTTTTCGTTGCTATGATGACGGTTATGATCCCGTTTGGTTTTTATGTCCAGCTTTTTGTCAAAAGCGTCTTGCAAATTTACACCAGTTTGATTGGCTAAACAAAGAACAACGAATAAAACATCGGCTAATTCTTCACCCAAATCTTTATTTTTATCGCTTTCCTTTTCGCTTTGCTCTCCGTAACGTCTTGAGATAATCCGCGCCACTTCACCCACTTCTTCTGTGAGTTGCGCCATATTGGTGAGTTCATTAAAATAGCGAACCCCATGTGCTTTGATCCAATTATCGACGGTTTTTTGTGCGTGTTGAAGTTCCATTTTATGAGTAATTATTGAACTACTAAAATAGTTAATGTTCAAAAGAAATCAAATTATATTCACTAAAATAACGACTCAACAAACAACTACTTATTCCCGCGCTTTTGAATCTATAATAATCGTTACAGGACCATCATTCAAAAGTGCAACTTTCATGTCAGCTCCAAACGTACCTGTTTGGATCGTCTGTCCTAAATCCTTTTCAAATTGACGAACGAATTGCTTATAAATTGGTTTTGCGATTTCGGGTTTGGCAGCTTTGATATAACTAGGGCGGTTGCCCTTTTTTGTTTGTGCGTATAATGTAAATTGACTTACCACAAGAGCCGATCCATTGCTGTCTTTTAGAGAGGTATTCATGACTCCATCGGCATCGTTAAAAATACGGAGGTTGGTCAGTTTATTGCTAAGCCACTGAATGTCTTCGACGGTATCTGTGTCAATAACTCCTAAAAACACTAATAATCCAGAAGCTATATTAGCCACTTTGTTTCCCTCTATGGTTACGCTTGCTTGGGAAACCCTTTGAATGACTGCTCTCATTTTGGCTCGTAGTTATCTGTTCGGTAATGTTCGTCATCGCCTTCCAAAATTTGTGTATAGCTTTTATAACGCGAGGGTGCAATTTGATTTTGTTCGAGTGCTAATTTGACCGCACATTGGGGTTCGTGTAAATGCAGGCAATTATTAAATTTACAGGATTGTTTCAGGGCAAATAACTCTGGGAAATAGTTATCGACTTCAGCAGGTTCCATATCTACAACACCAAATCCTTTAATGCCGGGTGTATCTATAATTTGGGCATCAAAACTCAAATCAAACATTTCTGCAAAGGTAGTTGTGTGTTGTCCTTGTTTGTGCTGTTCTGAAATCTCTTTGGTCTTGATATTTAATCCTGGCTCAATAGAATTTACCAACGTTGACTTACCTACGCCTGAATGTCCTGCAAACATGCTAGACTTTCCAGTCATTAAGGTTTTAACCGCTTCAATATTCTCGCCGGTTTTAGCAGAAATACTTAAACACTGGTATCCAATACTCTGATAGAGTGTTGATAATTCTTTAACAATTTTTTGAGTGGCTTCGTCATTAACATCTACCTTATTAAAGAGCAAAATTGCTTTAATGGCATAGGCTTCAGTAGTTGCTAAAAAACGATCTATAAAACTTGTGAATGTAGGAGGGCTATCGATAGTGATTAGTAAAAATACTTGATCGATATTACTCGCAATGATATGGGTTTGTTTGGAAAGGTTCACCGATTTGCGAACGATGTAGTTTGTACGTGGATGAATTGTTGTAATAACTCCCGTTTCGGTGTTGTTACTCGTTTCTAAATCAAAATCTACACGATCGCCAACCGCTAATGGGTTGGTACTTTTAATTCCTTTGATTCGGAATTTCCCCTTAATTCGACACTCATAGAACACCCCTTCTTGGGATTTAATAGAGTACCAACTTCCTGTAGATTTATATACTATTCCTGTCATTCTTGATTTTAAATATCTAAACAAAGAAACAAATAATAAGCTAAAAAAATTATATTTGTGTTTTAATTAATCCCCAAATTAATACCTATGAAAAAATTATTTGCAATTACATGCCTACTTTTATTATTATCAACTGAATCTGTAAGCTCTCAAACGGAATACAAGGTCATCACTAGTGTTGAGTCTATTGTTCCTAGTGGGCTTGGAAGATCAAGAATAATCAGTGCAAACGAAACGAAGAATTACAAAGATTATACATCAACCCAATCTGCTGATGATAAATCTAGGAATAAATCAGACAGAGGAGATATAAGAGTAAAAGGGTTTGATGAAACCAAGCTTTTAAATTTTTATAACATCGCTGGAATACGTTTTCAGAACATTGCTGCAAATGATGCCTTAATTACTTCAAAAATCAACACAATGATTGAAGAAGGATGGGATCTAGCATTTGTAACTAGTGCTGTAGAAAGCAAAGGAGACAAAACAGATAAGCAAGGCATTTTTATAACTCGTTATATTTTCAAACGAAACAAGTAATAAAAAAAAGCCTCGCAATGCGAGGCTTTTTTTTATTATTTATTCAAGATCAGTTCTTGGTGGTTGATCGATTCTTGGTGCACTGCTTTAAACAGTTTAAGAATAAACTCTTCACTCAAGTTGTGTTGTTCGCCTTCTAAGACCATTTTACCTAAAATCTCATTCCAACGTTTACTTTGTAAAACAGCAACGTTTTCTTGTTTTTTAAGAGTTCCAATCCCTTCAGCTACTTTCATTCGCTTACCTAAAGTCTCCAGCAATTGGTTGTCCATCACATCGATTTGAGCTCGTAAATTTTTAAGCTGATTGTTGTAAGCAACTTCAGGAGTTGATTCTTTTCTGATTTTTAAATCTTTCATGATTTGAATCAAAGACGCAGGTGTTACTTGTTGTGCCGCATCACTCCAGGCATTATCCGGATCAAAATGTGTTTCAATCATCAATCCATCAAAATTCAAATCTAATGCGGTTTGAGATACATCAAAAATCATATCGCGTTTTCCTGTAATATGGGAAGGATCGTTGATTAATGGAAGGTCTGGAAACTTTGTTTGCAATTCAATTGCCATTTGCCATTCTGGTGTATTTCTATATTTTGTTTTTTCATAAGATGAAAATCCTCTATGAATCACACCCAAGTTTTTAATGTCTGCTGTTGCCAAACGCTCAATTGCTCCTAACCATAAGGCTAGATCTGGATTCACAGGATTTTTAACCAAGACTACTTTATCAGTCCCTTGTAAAGCATCTGCTATTTCTTGTACAATAAATGGACTCACTGTAGAACGAGCACCAATCCACAATAGATCAATGTCGTGTTCTAAAGCCAATTCAACATGAGCTCTATTGGCAACTTCGGTAGCCGTTTTTAAACCGGTTTCCGCCTTTACTTTTTGAAGCCATTTGAGGCCCAATGCACCCACTCCTTCAAAATTTCCTGGGCGTGTTCGAGGTTTCCAAATTCCTGCACGGTAATAGCTTACGTCTGTATCTTTTAGTTCGTGGGCAATTCTTAATACTTGTTCTTCGGTCTCGGCGCTACAAGGGCCAGCGATTACTAAAGGGTGGTCGAGATTCAATTCGTTCAACCAATTTCCTGGTTCTTTTTTGTTTTCCATTTTTTGTTATTATTAAGCAATTCCTTTTAATATTTGTTTTATATGATTTGTGTTTTTCATTTCGTTGTGTACTGCTTCAAAATCGTCTTTCTCCATATAGGCTTTAAATTGATTCAAATTTTGAATGTACTCAGTAAGCGTTTCTATAACATTGACTTTATTTTGTTCGAAAATTGGAGCCCACATATCGGGCGAACTTTTAGCCAATCGTACTGTAGATTCAAATCCACTACCTGCCATATCGAAGATATCCCGCTCATTTTTTTCTTTTTCAATGACTGTTTTTCCCAACATAAAGGAGCTGATGTGTGATAAATGAGATACATAAGCAATGTGTTTATCGTGATCATTTGCAGGCATAAAACGCAAGTGCATTCCCATTGTTTTGAAAAGGGTTAAAACCAATTCCCCTAAAACTGGCAAGGTGTTCTCGACCTCACAAATGATATTCGTTTTATTCTTAAACAACCCATGAATTGCTGCTGAGGGTCCAGAAAATTCAGTACCAGCAATGGGGTGAGTTGCTAAAAACTGAGGACGTCTTGGATGGGTTGATACGGCTTTACAAATGGCTTCTTTGGTAGAACCCATGTCAATCACTACCGCTTTGTCTGAAATAAAATTTAAAACTTGTGGCAGTACCTCTAGGGCTGCATTAACTGGAATTGCCAATACAACTAAATCTGCATTCTCAAGAGATTTTAAGTCCCCTGTTTGATCTATAATTCCAAGTTTCATTGCTTCCGTTAAATGGGTTTTATTTTGATCTATTCCTGTGATCTGAACTTCTGGAATGTAGTGTTTTAAATCCAACGCAAAACTTCCGCCAATTAATCCAATTCCTATGATGCTTACTTGTTTCATGAGACTCGATTTATTGCGGATTGAATACTTTCTTTAGGTGCACACAGTGAGAATCGGATATAGCCTTCGCCATTACTTCCAAATATGGTGCCTGGGGCAATGAATATATGATGCTCATGAAGCAAGGAATCAATAAATGTTTCTGATTTCAATCCAGCTGGTAATTTGGCCCATACAAACATTCCTGAAGTTGTTGTTTCAAACTTGCAGTTGAGAGTGGTGGCTAATTCCCATACGAGCGCACGTCGTTCGGCATAAATTTTATTTAAATCTTTGAACCATTTTTTGGAACTGTTTAGAGCTTCAATAGCCCCTTTTTGAATGCCATAAAACATTCCCGAATCCATATTGCTTTTAACTTTAATCACATTTTGTAAATGCTCCGCTGAACCTGTTAACATTCCTACACGCCATCCAGCCATATTAAAAGTTTTACTCAAAGAATTCAACTCTAAACAGACTTCTTTTGTACCTTCAATATTAAAAATACTAGAAGGGTTTTCATTTAAAATAAAACTATAAGGGTTGTCGTTAATGAGTAAAATAGAATGTTTTTTAGCGAATGCGACCAATGCTTTTAATACTGTTTGATCCCCTAACGTTCCTGTTGGCATGTGTGGGTAATTAACCCACATGATCTTGACCTTAGACAGGTTCATCGTTTCTAAAGCTTCTAAATCTGGCTGCCAATTGGAGTTTGCTTTTAGATCATAAAAAATAGGGTTTGCACCAACAAGTTTAGTAACAGAGGTGTAGGTTGGATAGCCAGGGTTTGGGATTAAAACAGCATCACCTTCATTTAGGTATGCCATTGAAATATGCATAATTCCTTCTTTACTTCCAATCAATGGTAAAACTTCATTTTCAGGATTCAGGCTTACATTGTAATGGGCTTTATAAAAGTTTGCCATGGCTGACCGAAGTTCTGGTAGCCCTTGATAGCTCTGATATTTATGTGCTGAAGCATCCATCAAACTGTCAGTGATCGCAGAAATGACGTTTTTTGGTGGTGCCAAATCAGGACTTCCGATGCCTAAATTGATAATGGGCGCACCGGCAGCTTTCATTGCATTGACTTCTTTTAATTTTTTTGAGAAGTAGTACTCTTCAACGGTATGTAGTCGATTGGCAGTAACCATTATTTTTTTGCGTTTTTATATTCCCCTAAAATTTTAAATTCTTCTGCCATGAGTTTCATAATGGCTTTTCCCTTTTCATAATCGGAGAAATTCTCAAAAGTAATGTCCACAAAAAAGGCATATTTCCAAGGGGTATCAATTTTTGGTAAGGATTGTATTTTAGTTAAATTCAAATTACAATCACTCATCACATTGAGCATTGCCGCTAAACTCCCGCGTTTGTGATCTAAAAGGAATTTAACAGAGGCTTTGTTTGTTGTTGCCTTATTTTGCAAAGATGGGTTTCTTTCTACGACAACAAATCGGGTTTCATTGTGCTTGATTGTTTGAATACTTTTTGCAAAAATTTCCAAATCGAATAATTGAGCGGCTTGTACACTAGCAATTGCAGCGACGCCTTGAAGTTGATTTTCAGAAATTCGTTTGGCAACCTCAGCAGTGTCGGTATCCTCGATTAATTTTATATGAGGGTATTGTTTGAAAAATTCTTTGCACTGCAATAATGCCATGGGATGCGAAAACACTTCTTTTAAATCTTGAATGGATTGCTCTTTAAGTGCCATCAGGTTGTGTTGAATTTCTAAAAAATACTCACCAGTAATGTGTAAATCCTGATCATTGATATGTGCATAATTAGGAATGATAGAACCCGCAATAGAATTTTCTAACGCCATAATAGCCACGTCCGAGGTTTTGGACATTAAACTCTCTACAACTTCGCTGAATGAAAGGTAAGGTTGTACCACAACATCTCCCTCAAAATAGGTCTGAGAAACAATGTGATGGAACGATCCTTCTATTCCTTGTATGGCTACTTTCTTTGTCATAAAAAAAAATCCCGATATTTACATCGAGACTTATATTTAAAATTTATATTGATAAATTACATACACAGTGCCTCAATTTCTTTTCTAAAAAAGAAATAATAAAAGCTATAAAAAATATAATTTACGGTTGTCATAGTCTTGTAATTGGAAGCTAAAGTATATATATTTTCCACAAAAAAAAACTTAATTTCTTTTTTTTATGACTTGCATAGAAAATTTGTAGATAATGCAATTAAAACAGCTTATAAATTGATAAATTATATTTTTAAGAGCTTATTTTGGGAAATTAACTTAGGAGATTGTATTTCAGAACCAGCTTAAAATGTGCTGATTAGTGAATTCTTGTCAATCCAAAAATAGCAATCGACCAGTGTAATACTCCTCAACCTCAACTACTGGCGGCGTATGAACACTAATCACATTGCCTACGCTTCTGATTTCACCTTCTAAAGATTGTTGCGGATTCACTATGATATCATGACTACTTCTTTGAAATATAGTGACGTCTTGGGCAATAAGATCCGCACCATTAAAGGCACACAAGCCAGCATAAAAACCTACAAAAAGTGTTTCTGTAGATCCTGAAATTGTGAATTCTGACAGGTTATTCGCTACCACGCTAAGACTTTGTGTATTTACAGTCATATTAAAATCTCCTGAACTTATATAACCCGAATTATAGTTCTCAGAAATAAGGGATAGATCTTCAAAGTTTAAAACCCCTTTTGAGGATGTTAAATACTGCGTACTGCTTCTAATTCCTTTTAGAACTGGAGTTGTTACGATCATTTTGGTAAGTCCAAAATCTCTTACAAAATTACAACTGTTAAGATTGGATAGTTGGAGCTCATTTTCCACCACTAATACTTCAATGTCACTAAGTAAGTTTTCCCCAGTTTGAATTTCTACTTTGTAATCTTGCCCTTGTTTAACCACCAATTCAATATCTCTATTGACACGTATTTTATCAAATGGGTCAAGAGTGAGTTCTTGAGTTATTGGAGTACCAGAAGTTTGAATGCAGTCCCAAGCATCTTCTTTATTACAAGAAATGAAGGTTACCACTAGTGATATGTAAAATAATTGCTTCATATTATAACCGTATTCCTATTCCAAATTCAAGCGTCTCTGCTTTTGCTATATGGGATTTGACAGAAAACGCTCCAAACCACTTTTCACTAAAATAATATTTTAAACCGATTCTATTATAGATACGACCTTCAAAATCATAGGGGTAATACAGGTAATATCCAAGCTGAGCAACTACCGACCAGTTATTTACAAATAATTCATAACCCAAAAACCCTCCAAGGCGTTTATAATCGGCATTAGGGTCTGATGGATTTTCAGGAAATGCAACGCTTCGATAATGGATTTCTTGTTGTAAAGCCTTTGAAAAGAAAGCTTCTACCCCCAATTGAAATGCACTGAAAAAATTAATACGCTTGTCCACATAGGTAGAAAGAGTATAAAACGGAAATTGCTCGCTCCCTACTACATCTGTTTGACTGACACCAGAGCGCAGTACAAAATTGTATTTAAATGTTTTGTCAACAATGGTTTCCTTTATGGATTCTTCGTAGACCACTTCCTTCGTGTCTAAATCGTAATTTATTCCAATATTAAATGCAATGGTATTGACACTTGTGTTGGGTGCTCTAAAATTTCCATTGGAGGCGTGAAAGAAAACCAGCCCTGTTTGAAGTCCAATAGGCCCTAAAAAGTTTGGTTTTTTATAATTTGCCATTAGATAAGGGCTGCCTAATATTTTTGATCCAAATGCAATGTTTTTTGGGTTTGAAGCTTTGTCATATGGGTTGGTAGCGACCACAAAACCTTGTCCAACGCGCAACATGAGTTGGCGTTTGAAAAAGTAAAAGTTAAAGTGTCCATAAAACCCAAACGTGTTACCTAGAACCTCATTTTTTAAATCTTGATACATAAATGAAGCTCCATAATCTGGGTAATTATACTGTTGTTCCCACTCTTTTTCCCCATTGGTTCGATGGTTCCAGCCAACGATAAGACCTTCAGGATGCCCTTGAATGAGATGCAGAATATCCGTGTTATGAAGAGGAATCGTTCCTTTAAAATAGTTAATATCTAAATAGGTGCTACTCGACTTGTTTTGTGAAGACCCCACAAAAAAAGAAACAACAAAACACCAAATAAGTAAACGATGCATTTCGATTTAATTAGATCGCAAAAATAAAAGAAATAAATTATTGTCAAGACAAAACATTAGATATAAAGCTTTTTTATTAATTCTATATTCAGTAAATTTGCCACATCATAAGAGGACAAATTTGATCTGATTGCAACCTCATTAAAAAAAAGCTAAAGCAGTAAATTCTACTCCACTAGCCCTGCAATCTTCTTTTTTGTTCTCATAAAAAATTGTTTATGAGTTATTTATTTACATCCGAAAGCGTTTCAGAAGGCCATCCAGACAAAGTTGCTGACCAAATTAGTGATGCTTTAATCGATCATTTTCTAGCTTTTGACCCCGATTCAAAAGTGGCTTGTGAAACCTTGGTGACAACTGGCCAAGTTATATTAGCTGGGGAAGTAAAGTCTAAAACTTACTTGGATGTACAAAAAATTGCACGCGATACCATAAATAAAATTGGTTATACCAAAGGAGAGTATATGTTTGACGGCAATTCTTGTGGCGTTCTTTCTGCTATTCATGAGCAATCAGAAGACATCAACAGAGGAGTGGACAGAGGAGATGAAGAAGAACAAGGAGCCGGTGACCAAGGAATGATGTTTGGATATGCAACGAATGAAACCGAAAACTATATGCCCTTGGCATTGGACTTATCGCACCGTATATTGATTGAACTGGCGGCTATGCGTCGCGAAAACTCCGATATCACATACATAAGACCGGACTCTAAAAGTCAGGTAACAATTGAGTATGATGATGACAATACGCCCAAACGAATTGATGCAATAGTCATCTCTACACAACATGATGATTTTGATGAAGAAATTGCTATGTTATCAAAAATTCGAGAAGATTTAAAAACAAAATTAATACCTAGAGTAGTTGCAAAACTACCTGCGCATATTCAGGGTTTATTTAATGACGAAATTACATATCACATCAATCCAACTGGGAAGTTTGTGATTGGAGGACCTCATGGTGATACAGGACTTACAGGACGAAAAATTATTGTAGATACCTATGGTGGAAAAGGGGCTCATGGCGGAGGTGCCTTCTCTGGAAAAGACCCAAGTAAGGTAGACCGTAGTGCTGCTTATGCCACGCGTCACATTGCCAAAAATATGGTAGCTGCTGGAATTTGTTCAGAAGTATTAGTACAAGTGAGTTATGCCATTGGTGTTGCTGAACCTATGGGTGTTTTTGTGGATACGTATGGGACGAGTCCATTTAATTTGACTGATGGTGAAATTGCCGATAAAATCTCCACATTATTTGATTTACGCCCTGCAGCTATCGAAAAACGTTTAAAACTTCGCAGTCCTATATATAGCGAAACAGCTGCTTATGGACATATGGGGCGTGAGCCTAAAACAGTAACCAAAATATTTCATCAACCGAATGGCGAAAGCTTAACTTTAGATGTTGAATTATTTACATGGGAAAAACTGGATTATGTAGATGTAATTAAAGACGCTTTTGGTATTTAAAAACACGTTAGCAAAGCATCCACGTTCCTAACACCACCAAAACCATAGAGGTTACATAATGCCATTTAAAGTGCTCTTTTAATACGATTATGGCCAGTATCATTGTCAGTATTGGTGTGGTTAAACTAAAAATGCTAGAGATAAAAGGGTTGGTGGCTTTTAAACCAAGCATCCCAGCAACAATAGCAATGACAACAATCGGAGCCATCAACAAAATGTGATCGAATTTGAAGAACGTTAGGATTGGCTGCTTCAAATAACGTATTAAAATTCCTGCAATAATCAAAACTTCAATTTCTTGATGTATTACAAGAAAAACTACACCATATGTTTTTAAATTATACCATTGCATGATTCCCGAAATAGAAAAACAAAGCGTCATCAACATCAAATAACGATGGGTAGAAAACTGAACGGTTTTAGAAGTAAATCGTTGATTCCTTAAGAATATAGAAAACCCTAAGAGAATTAAAAGAATTCCCAAAAGGTAATTTTTCGGAACAATATCTTCAACAAAATAAAGATAAGAAGCAGTACCTATACTTCCCAATAAGCTATAATGTATAAAATTATTAAGGGTACTTTCTTTTAAGGCATAAATCATAAACACTAAACCCAATGCACCAATAACACATGTTGAATTGACAAAAAGAGCTTCACCAAGGGTCGTATATATTGTAAAGTCACTAACGCATAAAACAACAACACCAAATAAACTTGTAACCATCGAACGTTTGACAATCACTTGTAAAGGCAAATAGTCTGCTACAACCCACTTCCATAACACATTGTTAATTGCAAAGAACAATGAGTATAAAATTAAATATTCCATAGATACTTAGCTAATATTTTTTTAAAAGGGTTAAATTAAATCGCTTGAACCCCGTTATTTTAACCAAGGATTGATAGTGCTTCTGTAACTCAAAAAGAGTATCTGAATTGGCAGTTGTATGTTTTTCTAGTTGATATGCCGCGATGCAGTAAAATAAATTTAAATAGTGGTAATACGAATTGGAGGGACTTACATTTAAATTAATTTGATTAAAACTATAAATGGCATCTTTGTAATTCTGTCTTTTCAATTTCACTAATACATGTGCAATCAAGTAAACATTATGGGATGTATAAAATTGCCAAGTAGGGTTGACAAAAAGATTTTTATCATAAAGCTTAAAAATTGTTTCTAGAGTTTCTATTTGTTTGGTGAATATAAGTGCAGGAAAGACTTCAATGTAAAATAAAACCTTAGAATATTGTTTACCAGTTTTTATAATCTGCAACAACAATGTGTCGAGGGGTTGTTTGAGTTTAAAATGCTGTATCAGCAATTGATACCCTAACAACCGCCCATGTAATACAGGGAACATCTTAGGACTCATAACTTCAGGTTGGTAGGGTTCAAAATTTGATTTTCCAGCTAAAAACAGATGATAGTTTTTTATTAGATTGATAAAAATTCTTTGATCTGGATGAGTATCATGCGCAAATCTGGCTGTATTTAAGTATCCGTAGTAGCCATTAAAATGTGTATAATCTACATGGAAATCTAAAATATATTTTTTAAAAACATATGTTTCTGACAGTAGTGCTTCTAGCTCTATATATCTATTTTTAGGCAGCGTTCTTAAAAGTCCCCCAACAGCATGTGCTAATTTTTCAAGCACCTTATTTTGGGGATTTATCTCGAAAAAAATATTAGGATTTGAAAATATCGTTTTCAATAGATCAATTCTATTTCTTCGAATAAATGTCTTTATAATGTAACTTAGAAACAACACATAATCGGGATGTGATTTTAGAGCGATTAATTGTTGAATTTGAGAGGAATCAATTGACTGAAAATTTTCAAAATCGTTTATAAAAGTCCAGTGAAACCAGTTTTGATCTTTATTGATAATATTTAAAAAATCTGAATAGGATGCATGTCCCAAAAATTTTGCTAAGACTTCCAATGTTTGAAGCTGTGGAGCTCCTGCTGGTAAAAACCCGAAGAAGCGACGCAAGGTATTAAAGCCAATCTTAAAGTTATTTTCTAAAACTATAGCTTGGTGAAGGTACCGCACATCGGCTTGACGCCGAATTTCAAAACCTAACTTTTGATTAATGTCTTGTTTTAATTGTTTAATCATGTACTCCATAAATTCAAAATTAAGAAAAAATTAACTTATGGGCTATAATTGGGCTACAATTTAAAATTATTTAAACTAAATTTGTATTGTAAGTTATCAAAATTAATCCAAGGCAACAAGTGTTACAAAACACTCCATAAAAGCAAACGTAAGAAAGCAAACCAACTCGAGGCTAGCTCAAAAAATAGTAGAAAATTATATTGATAAAACTAAAATGAGTTTTAGCGTATTGCAAAAAGTTTGGTTTGATGAGTTGCAAGGAACTGATGGGGTCATTAAAAATTTGAATGATATTGATAAAGAGAATGAACAAAACTATTATATAGACACTCCAATTACACTAAGTGATGGCACAAAAATTGCCATATGTAACCAATGGGAAGAAAAAAAATTTTCAAATTTTATTTTACATGCCAGACAGTTAGGAGTTGAAATCAAATCTGATGATTTTCAAGTAGAATACGTAACTAATTATTCCAAAAAATCAAAGTCAAGACCCTCAAATTTACTCTAACAAGAGTTATTTTAAGTTAGTCTGTTATGTAAGCCCGACCCACAGTCGGGTTTACTGCTTTAATTACCTAAGTGCTCCTTCCAATTTACAACGGACTATAAATGACAAATACCTCTAACATTGGGCAAAATAATTGACTAAAAAATCTTCCGAGAAGTAAGCGTATTTTAAGTCTTTACTTAGTGTGGTATATACCTTTTTAATTTTGGATTTTTTAGAATCTATTTTAACATCTCCAAATAGATAAATTTGATATAATATTGTGATTAAATCACTATAGCTATATACACAATTTTCCAAGCTAAAAAGATTAATATATTTTTTTTCATTTGATAGTTCTCCACAGGATTTATAATAAAACGCACTCATCAAGTAGAAAGAGTTCAAATGATTCTTATGATAATAAAAATTAGGTTTCTGATCTATGTTGATTTCACCAATTAAAAATGCCATTAACTGCTGATTTTTGGTTAGTATCGCAGTAGTGTAAAGCTCATAATAATAGTCTATTTTATTTGATTTTTTTGCATGAACTTGTTTATAGGTGTTTAAAATTTCCGATGTCTGGTTGCCATTATTTACCAGTAGTTTTAACGCTAATAAACGACTGCATAGAATAGGGTTTAAATGTGTAGAAAAAATTAAATCTTTGTGACTGTCAACGGGCTTTTTACAATTTAAAAAAAATTTAAATTGTAAAACCGCAGAGCTAAACAAAGCTATTTCATTTGTAGGTGAATTGCGTTGAATCGTCTCTGTCCATTCCCCATAATAGCCGTTCAAATTAGAATAATCCACAAAAGTTAGATAGACACATTGTAAAAAATTAGTGTTTCTGAGCAACAATACATCTATTTCTGGCTGTTTACGAAGCAATAACCCTATTGAATTTCCCAAATACAATACTTCTGAATAGGAGAAAGTATCAAAAGCAAGTGCTTTTAGCCTGAACAGTTTGTCTATTAAAGAATAACTTTCATTATGTAACAACTCTCTTGTTAACATTACGATAAAGCCCGTAAAATTTTCAAGACTTTTTTTAGTGGAGTTGACTAAGTTAATTATGACTTTTTCATCGCCGTCAAAAACCGCTTTATAAGTAAGCTGTGATAAATCAATTTTTTCTCTATAAATGTCTGTTTGCGTAAAATGAATATAATTTTTATACCCTATAAATTGAGCTAAGGTATTTAGTGTTTTTATATTTGGCTTCGTTTGAGGTGCTAAACCATAAAATCGTCTTATGGTACTACAACTTATATCAATATCTAGTGTTTCAGTCATAGTATTCGAAACCAATTCACAGTCTCCACGAGTTTTTATTGGTCTTCCAATTTTCTCTTCAATTCTTTTTCTTAAAACGTTAACCATAGTATATTTTAAATTATGAACCAACTATGAACCAAATATAACATAAATATAAATTAAATTTGATGGTAAATGAATATTGATTTACATAGCGTGCCAAAAATTTATCCAAAAAGTCCTTACAGTGGACTTTTAAAAAATCCAAACCGTTCGAGACTAGTTCAGAAGACTATTAAAAATTTCATTGATACATCTAAAATGGGTTTTAGCGTGTTGCAAAAAGTTTGGTTTGATGATCTACAAGGTGCTGTAGGTGTTATTAAAAAATTGACCGAGGTCGATAAAAAGAATGCACAAAACTACGACATGAACGATCCAATTACTTTAAGTGATGGCACTAAAATTGTCGTCTGTAATCAGTGGGGAAAAGAAAATTTGACAAACTTTATTTCACACGCAAAACTATTAGGACTCAATATTAAAGTTGAAAGTTCTCAAACAAAAATGAAAATCAATTAAAGACAATGCTTCTAATGAAAGAGATCCGTTTTTAGCAAAATTATAGTTAGTAAATTCAACCAATTTAATATAACAAACCAATTAATTTTTATGAAACATCTAATATTACTTTGTATGCTAATGAGTTTGAGTGTGTCTTCTCAAACCATTTCAAAACAAGTGATTGGCCCTGGCGGGTCCACTGTTGAAAATGGCACCAACAAATTAAGTTATACCACCGGCGAAGTGCTCGTAGGCGCTATGACTTCCGAAGATGGCTCCATACAGCTTGGAAATGGGTACTACCCTTCCTTAGACTTGGAAGCCTTGAGCGTAGAAAATCCTGAACTTCAACTGAATTTAAAAGTATATCCCAATCCCGTAACTGAAGCCTTTTATATATCACACCCTTCAGCGATACAGTTTAAGCTGGACATCGCAGAAATTAACGGTAAACAGTTATTTTCAGGGACACATCAAAAAGAAGCGCCCTTTTCGATGCAATCCTACGGATCAGGCGTTTATTTAATTACAATAACAACTTTAGAAAATAACCAATCAAATACTTACAAAATCATAAAACAATGAAAAAATTACTCATAACATTAGTGCTTGCCTTAACAAGTACTTTGAGTTTACAAGCTCAAACACCACAAGGATTTAACTACCAAGCTACCGTTCGAAATGCTGGCGGAGAACTGATTGTCAACCAAAATGTCAATTTTAGGTTCAATATCCAACAAGGATCTGAAACAAGCAGCCCTATATTTACAGAAATCCACTTAGTTTCTCCAGACGATTTAGGTCAAGTAAATCTTGTCATCGGAGATGGTACTTCTACTATTGGCGATTTTAGTCAAATAGACTGGTCGTTAGGAAGTTATTTTTTGGGCATCGAGCTTAATACAGGTGCTGGTTATGTAGCTATGGGAACCACCCAACTCCTCAGTGTTCCGTTTGCATTGTATGCAGAAAATTCTGGTGCTGAGGCCTCCGATCTTCAAACTGTATTAGACACCGGCGCTATTGCAGACTTGGTTGTGAGCGAAGAAAATGTATCCGGAATTGAACTTTCTACTTCTGGAGGTGACGAAGCTGGTAATTCCTATTACGGAATTGTGAGTTCCATTGCTGGAACTAATGGTGCAAATACTGGAGTACTTGGCGAATCTACAGGCATGAATACATACAGAAATTACGGATTAAGAGGTGCTGCTTCAGGCGCAGAAGTGAATAATATTGGTGTTCAAGGGATTTCTAATAGTGAAACAGGACACAACTACGCTGTTTGGGGAATAGCTGCCAATGCTGTAGATGGAAATGATAACAGAGGCATCATGGGATATGCTACTTCACCAACACCAACTGGAAAAAACTATGGTGTTACAGGGTGGACAGGCGGTTCAGAGGTTTTTAATATTGCTCTAGGTGGCTATGCCGATGCTGCCGGCAGTACCAATGGGAGTAATTATGGAGTGAATGCGAGAGCGAGTGCCGTTACTGAAAACGGATTTAACTACGGCGTTTATTCTGAAGCAAGCAATGCACCAAATAACTATGGTATACATGCAAGCGCAATTGGCACAGTAGGAAATAATTACGGGATTTTTGCTAATGCATCCGGTGGCGAGTTCAACTTTGCAGGGTATTTCATTGGGGATGTTGTCGTTACCAGGGGTACTTTAACCGCTGATGTGACCTTAGACAGTGCACCAACCGAAGAAATGGATGCAACAACCAAAGGGTATGTTGACCAACTCATCGCAGAACTAAAGAGTGAAATTCAACTTTTAAAATGGAAAACTTCACCACTTATTGGATCATGGAAACTAGCACCAGAAGCATATGCACTTACTTTAGGTCCAACTTTGAACGACTTTTCTTGGTATTGGAATACTTTAGAATCGGTTACTGAAAATAGAGCGTGTCAATTTGATGATGAATATGTATTTGGTGCAGATGGATCGTTCCAAAATGTTTTAGGAACACAAACTTATTTAGAAGAATGGCAAGGTACGGTGAATGAGTGCGGTACACCAGTTGCGCCACACGATGGAACAGCAACCGCGACTTATATATACAATGAACCAGATGGAACGATTACAATTAATGGGGTTGGGGCATACCTAGGATTGTCCAAGGTTGTTAATGGTTCAGAACTACTCAGTCCTGCGGATGCAGCGAATTCAATTACGTATATGGCAACTCTTTCAGAAGATGGAAACACATTAGACTTAGACATTGAATCCACAACAGCAGATGGATCACAGGCTTTTTGGTCTTTTAAACTCGAAAGGCAAATGCAATAGACATTTATTTAAACTTTTTTTGTAATACAACAACAAAGTAAATACCTAACAATTCCTTAAATTTAATTTGTTTGAAGTTAGTTAGTCAAAAAAACCCGACCAACAGTCGGGTTTTTTAGTTTAATAGCTCGAAGAGTTAGTTACAGCTCGTAACGGACTCGAAAGGTCACATAACGCGGTTGGATAAAGTATTCTGTCGCGCTTACCGAAATGTTTGAGGTGCTACTCTGGTTTTGAGAACGAGTATCTAACAAGTTCGTCGCTTTGATCTCGTATTCAAACTTGGCATCTTCATCTTTTCTGTAAGATAAGGACGCATTCCAAAATTCATAGGTATTGATCGTACGGTCTTCATCGCTAAAATCATTATATGAAAAATCCGTTTTAAGTGTAAACGCTTTTAAAATTAAGGCATCCACTTCAATAGAAGGACTTTTGGTGAAAAATTTGGTACTATTAGCTCCTAAATTATTGTCCTGTATAGAATATCTGTAACTTAAATCGACGTTAGGCGCGGTTCTAAAGTTGGTGCGCAACTGTGCTCTGTAGGTTTGTGAAAAACTCTCATTAACAGTTCGACTGTTTTGTACAAACTGATTGAATTTAGAGTAATTCAAATTTGCTCTAACAGAGGCACGTAACTTTCCAAAAGTACGCTGAAAACGACCATTAGCTGACAAACTTTCGTCGGCAAAATCAGAATTAAATGGTGTCGAGACGCGAATCACACTTCCAGGAACGAACTCAGAAACTGTTCTAATATTGTCAATACTTTTGTTGTAATTAATATTAGCAAATACGTTGGTATAATTAAACATATTAAAACTATAGTAAAACAAGCTCAAATTATGCGATAGTGCGCTTTGCAAATCTGGTGAACCCGAAAATAACGAGTTATAGTTGTTAAGCACTAAGCCACTCGCAAATTTCGACACATCTGTAAATTGTGTTTGCATGCGATAACTTAGGTTCAAGGTTTCACTCTTTTTGATTTGAAATATCACATTCATATCAGGTAAAAACCGGAAGAAGTTATCCGTAGTCTTAGACCCCATCTGCGTATTTGAAATAGCATAGGCATGTGCAGCTATACCAGGAGTGAAAGTAAATTTACCTGACTTTAGACGGTAATGAAATCCTAAATACACATCCGAAAAATTATAAGCAATGTCATTCGTGGATACACCATTTGCAATTTGAGGAGTTGGACTGGTTTCGGTTTGGTTGTCTAGGTATTGAAAAATATTAGAATCAAATTGTTGATGACTTAATATGGATCCAAAGGTGAGATTGATATTGCTCTTTTTATTTAAAATATTCCAATAATCCAGTTTTGCATCTACTTGATTGGATTGCACCCGTTTTTCTTGACCAAAATTATAATCCAATTGAGAACCATCTAATCCCAAACTATTCGCAGTACCTTCGTAATTGGCTTTATCTTCAAGAATCGCATTGTAAAAAGGATCTTCATCTTTGATAAGATGCTGTGCTTCAAATGCAAAAATATTGGTTTCATTCAACGTGTAATAATAGTTCAAACTCTGATTGAAACTAAATGGGCTCGTATTTTCTAACTGATTGATGTCCCCATTTATTGAAGAATTGAAGCGCTGGTCTTGCGTGCTTTTGGATAAATTTCCAAGAGCTTCGTACTCTAGTTGGTTATTGCTGTTTGGTTGGTACTTGGTGGTTAACTTCAGCATACCAAGATCATTATTTTGTGAGGTATTACTCTGGGTATCTTCGTCTGAAAACCCAGGAGGTGCATCAACATACTGGACACTTCTGTTTTCTTGTAATTCGTTTTTACTGTTAGAGAAAATAGCAAATCCTCCGATATCCAACGTCTTTTTTGGAGACCAACTAAAATTAGCTGCACCAAATTTTGTACTAATGTCTTTAGCCCTGTTGTTTTGAAGTAATAAAAATCCAATATCATTATTTCCTAAACTCAAGCTCGTTCCACTTTTTTGACTAGGCGATCGAAAACCGCCAGAAAAATTGAAGTAATCTCGTCGTGAGAACGCAACTTCTCCAATATTGTTGAGATCTCCAATAAAATTGACACTGTATTCTGGACTGTAGTAAAACAACTTTGGCTGGGCTAAGTAGAGCGAATTTGCGTCCGAATCTCCCGCGCCAACCGTGACATTTCCAAACCAGAAATTTTTCTTACCATCCTTTAATTTGATGTTTATAGCAATGTTGTCTTGGTTGTTAGTAACCCCTCCCAATTGACCAACTTCAGCATAATTTTTTAATACCTGAACTTTGTCCACCGCACTAGATGGGATGTTTTTAGTGGCTAATTTAGTGTCACCATCAAAAAAATCTTTGCCTTCAACCATTAATTTGTTTACAACCTTGCCTTCAACTTCTACTTGGCCATCGTCATTAATTTCAACTCCGGGTAAGTTTTTCAACACATCCTCTAGTTTTCTTTCGGTACCTGTATTGAAGGAGTCTGCATTATACACTAGAGTGTCTCCACTGATGGTAACTGGCATTTCATAAACTAATTCCACTTCATCTAAAGAGTTGTCTTCAAATAGTATAAAATCTTTGGTAATATTTTCTTCTTTTGTTTCTAAAATTTCGTCTAGAGATTTCATTCCAATATAACTCGCTTGAATAGAATAGGAGGTGTTCTTTTTCAGATCCAAACGAAAACGACCTTCATCATTGGTGATTCCATAGGAATCCAATGATTTGGTGGCTTTATTAATGGCAATGACATTAGCTAATTCCAAGGGACTTCCTAGACTGTCTTTAATGACGCCTTCCAGTTTTACCTGAGAAAACCCGGCAATACTCATTGACAGGAATGTGATTGTAATAAACTTTTTCATAAATTATTGGTTATTTTGGATGTGCTTAATTTCGCCGTTTATTTCTACGACCTCCGTACATGGAGCGCATTTCTTCCATTTTTTTCTTGACCGTTTCATTGTACTTTTGACGTGAAACCACATCTCCCTTTTCTGGCGCTTTGATCTGTACTTTTTCTTGTGGATTCATTATAATTTTTGAACATAAAATTGTGGTCTTATCTGTATTTACTTCAAGAATTAAACCTGGAAGACCCCAAAAGTCTCCAGGGCCATGGCTCACAGGAATCTGTGGGGTGTACCATGCTGTGACTTCAATTTGTTTTGGTATTTCTATGTCCTCAGAAACAGAAGTTGCAGTAGAATCTTTTTTAGTTTCACCTTCTTTAACTTCTTTAGATTTTGGTTTTCTTCGCATGCTACGCCAATCAAATTCATCTACTGTTTTGACAGCCGTTGCTTTCATACAAAGGTACTGACCAATTTGTTTTGTTTCAGTTCCTAATTTCCAATTAAGTTTAGACAACGAATCCGTAATTAGAAATTGTTTTCCAAAAAATTCTTGGTCTTGCAAATACTGTTGAGATTTAATGTTTTTGTATTGCATACCGGCAGAAAAACTACTGCCCCATTTTCCAAAACCACCTTGCCCACCAGGAGCCTCTAAAACTTCTTCTTCTTTATAGGTGGAAGCTTCTCGATCAAAATTTAAAATATACGTTTTTTCAAACATATTGCGCATGCGATCTGCTATTTGTTTTTTTTGACCTTCACTCATTTTCCGACCGCCCCAACTGTCCATATCAACAGAAGTTTTAGAAAAGTAATAGGCTTTCCCTTGAAAGTTTTGTGCAGAAGCTACTGCTGAAAATAACAAGGCCATACACCCCATCAAAAAGAGGTTTTTTCTTAGAATCATACTTAAGAATGTTAATTTAATATCAAATTTATTGGCCCAAATTACGGATTGTTTAATAATATCTAGTTAAAATAAAACTAATTTCCTATTTCAATTTTGAAATTATTACCATCTTCATCATCGCGACCGTATTGAGATTCCATTTCTTTCATCTTTTTATCCATAATGTCATCGAATTCCGACTGGCTTACAGAATCTCCACTCGTAGGCTCTTTAATCTTAATTGGTTTTGAAGGGTTAAGTGAAATCTTACTACATAAAATGGTTTGAGAATCATAACTTAGTTCTAGAATAAGTCCTGGTAGTCCTTGAAATTGTTCAGGACCATTGCTAACAGGGATTTGTGGCGTGTACCACGCTGTCACCGTTTGTGTTTCTTTAGTGACCTCATCCATTTCTGAGACGGACTTTACTTCACGCTCCAGAGTTGCTTTAAAACAGGTATAAATTCCAATGTTTTTGGTGTCGCCCTGTAATTTCCATAGATTTGTTTTTAAAGAGTCTTGAATCAAAAACATCTTTCCTAGCAAGTCACTTTCTTGGACATAACGCTGTGCCTTAATATTTTTATATAACTCTCCTGAACCTCCCATGTTAGAAATGAATACCATGGAGCCACCTGCAGATGGGGTCGCTAGAGATTCGTCTTCCTTGTAAAGAGATTCTTCTTTGTTAAATGTTAAAATATACGTTTTTTCAAACTGTTTTTTAAGCATTGCCATAATTTCATCTTGCATACCACCAACTTGAGTACTATCTATTTTGATGTCTACCTTGCGCTGGGTTTTATAGGTGGCTATCCCTTGAAATTCTTGGGCTTGAATTGCTGAAATCGTACATGTGAATGCGATTAAAAGTACTTTAACTGATCTTGTCATTTTTTATTTTTTTAATTATTACTGACGCAAATATGAAAAGAATTTTGAATATTCATCGTTAACTACTGTTAACGTGTGTTAAGCGATTTGTATTAATTAGTTTTAAAATTTACTTTTGAGTTATGAATGATATGCGTTATAAGTGGATGTTTTATGTTATTACCTTTGTGATCCTGAGCACAATTGGCATTCAAGTGTACTGGAATTATAAAAACTATCAAACGAATAAGCAACAGCTTATTAATGACGTGCAAGTGAGTTTAGATAATGCGGTGGATTCCTATTATACCAATCTTGCTGAGTATAGCGCTGTTGAAGGTTTTTCGCTACACTCAAATTCCAAAGATAAGTTGTTCGACCTCCCCTTTGATCTTGATAGTTTGATCAATGAGAGACCAGAGAGTAATGAGTTCAAACTTAATAAGGGTCTAAAACGTTTGGCACGTAAATCAGTACATAATTACCACAAACAAAACTCGAGAGATTTAGATTCAATTCGTATGGAAAGTATTTTTCATAACCCTGATTCAATTGTTTCAGACTCTTTTCAATTTGGGATTAAAAGGATAAAATTGTTTGATATCGACTCACCTACTATAAAAGATATTAATTTACTAACCTCAAAAGTATTTGTTGCTATTACCCGCGATTCATTATCGCTTGAAGACATTGACGGTTTGTTGAAATCTGAGTTGTCTCGCAAAAAAATCAATATTATATATGATTTAACATTTGAGAGTCTCGGGTTAGAGACTCAAAAACTTAAAAAAATCAATCCAAGCCACTTATCAACGAATTCGAAATCTCCTTTTTTACCGAGGGGAAGTTCATTGTCTATTCATTTTTCAAACGAAACAAAAATTATTCTAAAACGAATTCTTACAGGTATTTTAATTTCTACTTTATTGGTGCTCGCTGTTATTGGATGTTTGTTTTATCTATTGCAAATCATAAGACGTCAAAAACAACTGGCAGAAGTGAAAAATGATTTGATTAGCAATATCACTCATGAATTCAAAACACCGATTGCCACTATTAGTGTTGCCCTAGAAAGTCTTAAAAGTTTCAATGGTATTGATGACAAGAAAAAGACTAAAACCTATTTAGATATGTCAAGTGAACAATTGACAAAGTTAAATGTGATGGTTGAAAAACTTTTAGAAACCGCCACTTTGGATAGCGGAAATTTAGAGCTCCGTAAAACGCCTATTAATGTTATAGATTTGCTTCACACAATTGTTGATAAGCATCAGATGCAAACGGAATCTACGACTCTAATTTTTGATCCTAAACAAACGAATATAGAGGTGGAAGTTGATGTGTTTCATTTTGAAAATGCGATTAACAATATTATTGATAATGCCATTAAATATGGAGGGGATCAAATTTGGATTGAAGTCTCACAAAACGCGTTTTTATTTACAATTTCAATTTCTGATAATGGGGCCTCATTAAAAATGGCCAATAAAGATCAAATTTTTGAGAAATTTTATCGTGTTACTAAAGGCAATACCCATAATGTTAAAGGGTTTGGGATTGGGTTGTACTACACTAAGGAAATTGTCGAAAAACACAGCGGTACTATACAATTGGAGCTGAAAAAAACGCATACTACTTTTAAACTGACACTTCCAAATGAATCATAAAATAACTCTACTTTTAGCTGAAGATGAGCCCTCGCTTGGTCAGATCATTAAAGAAAGTTTGGAAACTCGAGGATTCGATATTTTACTTTGCGAAAATGGCGAAAAAGCATTTGAAGTTTATAAAACAAAAAATCCAAAATTATTAATTCTAGATATAATGATGCCAAAAAAAGATGGTTTTACATTGGCTAAGGAAATTCGTTTAGAAGATGCTGACATCCCTATTATTTTTTTAACTTCTAAATCTCAAACGCAAGATGTTGTTGAAGGCTTTCATGTTGGTGGAAATGATTACTTAAAGAAGCCTTTTAGTATGGAAGAACTCATTGTTCGCATAAATAATCTCCTGCAAAATACTGTGTTACAAAAACCACATAACATCATTAAACTTGGTAATTATACTTTTGATTTTACTAAACAAACACTTCAATTTAAAAATAATCCGAGCTCAACACTAACACATCGAGAAGCACATTTATTATTTCACCTTGTAAAAAACAAAAATAAAGTGCTAGAACGCTCCTTGATTTTAAATAAACTTTGGGGGAACGATGATTACTTCAGTTCAAGAAGTATGGATGTATTTATAACTAAGATTCGAAAAAAATTGAAAGAAGATCAGACAATACAAATTTTAAATGTACGCGGATTCGGTTATAAATTAATCTATTAAATTGATTTGATTTTTGTACTTTTCGAATCAGAATGAAGTATACTTTACATTTAATACTGTTTTTTAACTGTTGGCTTTTTAGTCAAACGTCATTGACTGCTAATCTAGTTAGGTCAATTCCTTCTGAATGGGATCGCTTTGTTGGTGTCGATCCATTTGAATCTGTTTATTTTCTAAAATCTAATGTGCTTTTTAAAAAAAACAATCAAGGTCTTCAAAATTATAGTAACTTAGATAAAGGGGCTGTTAATCAGGTTTCCGTATTTAATGCGCTCAAGCTTGCTTTGTTTTATAAAGACTTCAATAGCGTTACACTGTTAGACAATCGTTTAGCAGATTTGATTACTGTTGATTTTAATGTCTTAAGTCCTTTGCGAACACTATCGCATATCTCGTATGGCAATGATACTACCTTTTGGTTGTTTGACTCCAATACACTTCAATTGGAATTATTTGATTATAACAGCTCTAAAACACGTGTTAAAACAGTGCCATTTCAAAATGAGATTTTCGCACTAGACAGTGATTATAACACTTGTTGGGTGCTTACAGAAAAAGAATTACAGTGTTATAATTATATGGGGAGTTTAGTTTCTAAACTAACACACGAAGGATTTACAGATTTAAAACTTTGGAATGGCATTTTATTTTTAAAGAAAGAAAATGCCATTTATTATAAACTAAAAAACAGTGATGCATTTTTGATGTTAAACTTACCTAAAGTTTTAGTTAAACAGTTTTTTGTAACCAACCAAACCTTGTATATTTATGACGAAGAATTTCTTCATCACTACCAACTTTTAAACAATTGATATTATGCATGTTGCAATTGCCGGAAATATTGGGGCGGGAAAGACAACCTTGACCCAATTACTCGCGAAACATTATAAATGGGAAGCTCAACTAGAAGATGTTGTAGACAATCCTTATTTAGATGATTTTTACAACCAAATGGAACGTTGGAGTTTTAATCTCCAAGTGTATTTTTTAAATAGTAGGTTCCGTCAGGTGTTACAAATTCGTGAAAGCGGCAAAGACATTATTCAGGACCGGACCATTTATGAAGATGCTAATATATTTGCGCCTAACTTACATGCAATGGGTTTGATGACCAATCGTGATTTTGAAAATTATTCGTCACTTTTTGGGCTTATGGAATCTTTGGTACAAAGTCCAGATCTTATTATTTATTTGAGAAGCTCTATCCCAAACCTTGTGTCTCAAATTCACAAGCGTGGACGTGATTATGAAAACTCAATTAGCATTGACTACCTGAGTCGTTTAAACGAGCGTTATGAAGCTTGGATTCATGGCTATACCAAAGGGCGATTACTTATTATTGATGTGGATGATTTAGATTTTGTTGAAAACGAAGAAGATCTTGGTTTTATCATTAACAAAATTGATGCTGAAATAAACGGCTTGTTTTAGAACAGTCTTATTTATAAACAAAAAAATCACCTCATTGAGGTGATTTTTTTATGTTGTAATACTAATTTATACTATAATTATTTTTCTTTTAAAAATGCATCTACTGCATCTTCAACTTCTTGTTGTGTCCCTTTAAAGGTTTTATCAACAACAACTACAGAACCATCAACAACTTTACTGTAAGTAACAGACGCTTTTGCTGAATCTACTGAATTATCACTTATAACTTCTACACTCACATCTTGTGTGTGTGCAGTTTCTAAAGAGTGTCCTCCTAAAATCGGTGCAATCACCAATCCAATTAGACATGTAAGTTTAATAAGGATGTTCATTGATGGTCCAGAAGTATCTTTAAATGGATCTCCAACAGTATCACCTGTAACAGCTGCTTTGTGAGCTTCAGACCCTTTGTAAGTCATCACGCCGTTGATCTCGACACCAGCTTCAAAAGATTTTTTAGCATTATCCCAAGCACCACCTGCATTGTTTTGGAAAATAGCCCAAAGTACACCACTTACGGTAACTCCTGCCATATAACCACCAAGCATTTCAGCGACTAACAAATTGTTGTCCTGATATACTAACTTTCCTACCAATACTACTAATATTGGGAATCCAATTGTTAAGATTCCCGGAAGCATCATTTCTTTAAGAGATGCCTTTGTTGAAATATCTACACATTTATCATATTCTGGTTTTCCAGTTCCTTCCATAATCCCTGGAATTTCTTTGAACTGTCTTACCACTTCGTTTACCATTTCCATAGCTGCTTTTCCTACCGCATTCATTGCTAATGCAGAGAACACCACCGGTACCATTCCACCTACAAACAACATGGCTAAAACTGGCGCTTTAAAGATGTTAATTCCTTCAATTCCTGTAAATGTTACATAAGCAGCAAATAAGGCCAAAGATGTTAAGGCTGCAGAAGCAATTGCAAATCCTTTTCCTGTTGCAGCAGTTGTGTTACCAACAGCATCTAAAATATCTGTACGTTCTCTAACAATTGGATCTTGCTCACTCATTTCAGCAATACCCCCTGCGTTATCGGCAATAGGTCCAAAAGCATCGATCGCTAATTGCATCGCTGTAGTTGCCATCATTGCAGAAGCTGCTAATGCTACTCCGTAAAATCCAGCTAAAGCATAAGATGCCCATATCGCAGCTGCGAATAATAATACAGAAGAGAATGTAGAAATCATTCCTGTTGATAAACCAGCAATAATGTTGGTTCCAGCTCCTGTACTTGATTGTTGTACAATTTTTAAAATTGGCTTCGAACCTAATCCTGTGTAATATTCAGTAAATGCTGAGATTCCAGCGCCTACTACTAAACCTACTAAACAGGCATAAAATACACGTATTGAAGAAATTTCCTGAAGGCCTTCTCCAAAGAATTCCATTTGCATTGTTTCTGGCAACATCCAAGTGACCAATCCAAAACATGCTGCAGCAACCATTGCTATGGATGCCCAGTTTCCTATGTTTAATGCTTTTTGTACGTCTGCTTCTTTTGCATCGTTCGATGAAATTTTAACTAATAAGGTTCCGATAAGAGAAATAATAATTCCAACACCTGCAATTGACATTGGTAATAAAATTGGTCCTATTCCACCGAAAGCATCTGTAATACTTCCGCCCATATCTTTAATCACATAGTTTCCTAAAACCATGGCTGCTAAAACTGTTGCTACATACGAACCAAATAAATCGGCTCCCATTCCTGCAACATCTCCAACATTGTCACCAACATTATCAGCAATAGTAGCTGGGTTTCTTGGATCATCTTCTGGAATATCCGCTTGGACTTTTCCTGCTAAATCTGCACCAACATCGGCAGCCTTCGTATAGATTCCTCCACCAACTCTTGCAAATAAGGCAATAGACTCAGCTCCTAGAGAGAAACCAGCTAATGCTTCTAAAACAATTGTCATCTGATCAGTATTGGTCCATTCACCACCCATAAATAAGTGATAAAATATAATAAAAAACATTGTTAATCCTAATACCGCTAAACCAGCAACGCCAAGTCCCATCACAGTTCCACCACCAAATGATACTTTTAAAGCATTTGGTAGACTCGTTTTTGCAGCTTGCGTTGTTCTAACATTTGTTTTGGTTGCGATTTTCATCCCCATGTTTCCTGCAAATGCAGAAAATATAGCTCCTATAATAAAGGCAACTACGATTAAATACGTAGTATCCATGTAAAAAGCGATTGCTGTTAAAATAAGACTGGCTCCGATTACAAAAAATGTTAATAATCTGTATTCAGCTTTTAAAAATGCTAAAGCACCTTCATAGATATGATCTGAAATTTCTTTCATTTTACCATCACCTGCATCTTGTTTCATTACCCAAGATTTTTTAATTAGCATGTAAGCTAATCCTAGTAGTGCCATTGCAATTGGCATCCAAATCATCATTGATTCCATAGTGTAATTTTGTTTATTTTTACGGGCGTAAATGTAGTAAAATGATAAGGAACTAAAAAACCTAATTTAACATTATTATAACAGGTAGTTTTTGTCCTATATCACAAGTCTATAAAAAACAACTAAACTGTGTTGTGTTCCTTCTTAAAAATCAGGAGATATTTTTAATCGGACTCCAAAATTGGGAGTAGAACTGTTTAGATTGACAAATTCCGAACGCCATATACAGTCAACACGAAATATTCTCAGGTTTCCGAAACCAATATTTTCAATTCCAAAACCATATTCATAGTACAAATCTGTAGGAGTATTGTAAATAATAGACGATCGATTGATACTTCTATTTCTGTCAGACACATTTCCAATAACGCCTCTAAAGGTGATAACACTTCTTAGTTTGAGTTTTTGAATAAGGGGAATTCTATTTAAAATAATGCCGTTAAAATGATGTTCAAAATGTCCTACCAAAAATTGATCTACCACCAAATCATAATAATTTAAGAGGGAAAACGTATTGGGTACAAGGGAGTAAGTTTGATTGGCTGGCACAGGACTCAGAACAGATAATGGCGCGTTTCCAAAGATTTTTCCGGCAGCAAGGGTGTTATCAAGGACGCCAAATTTTCCAAGTTTTATGGGTTGGTTGTAAGAAAATAATAGTTTCGAGTAATCTGTTTGCCCTGAAGCAATTTTTAGGCCTTTTTGAAAACTTAATAAAAATGTAGGGTAGAGATTGGCTCCAAACTTTCTTTCAACGCCAAATCCAAAAATATTTCGTTTTGGAGTAAACGACAGATATAGCTCTGCACTGTTGTCCACTAAACTAGATTTTATCTTTTGATCGACTTCATCAAAATAATCAATTGAAAACTGATCTGGCGCTGCGGATTCGACGTGGTTGTTTGAGTAATTGACACCAATAATAAAATTTCTATAAACCTCAACATTTATATTTGCAGATATTTTTTTTATACGAGATAAAAAATAGTTGTCTCCTCTACTAAAAAGCGAAGAACTACCAAACCTACCTGAAGTTGTACCATAACTATCTATAATTTTAGACCCTAATTGATCGGTGTCATTTAAATAACTAAGACCTACTGAAATTCTTGGTTTATAACTCCATAAATATTTAGTATCCAAATAATACTTGAACTGTTCATCCTCAAATCCATAAGCTAACTTTCCTTTGACCCTAAATCGATCGTCCAGACTTTTGAACGACCTAAAACCTACTGAGAGCTTTACCCCCTCAACGTCATTGAAAGCGAAAGTATTCCATATAGATCCAAATTCAATGAAATTAGAAACTTTAAAATAACCACTTGACAGGGTTCTAATCAAACCTGTAATATTTTTAATTTTTTTGTTACCATTAAGATTTGAAAGTACAGACTCCGAATCACTATTATTTATATTTTCTGGTAAATTTTCCTTCCAAAATTCATCGCTTTTCTCAAACTGATCTTGCCTGTATTTTACAACTTTTGTGTCATAAAAATCAGGTGTTTGTTTGTTTGTGAAATTATAATTTTCGAAGGTTTCTGTACGCTTTACATAGAGTCCTTTTTCTTTATCGTTTTTAGTCAACAAGGTAATATCCGCTTCGTATACATTGTTTTGAGGCAGAAAGACACTGTCATTCTCAATCGAATATGTCTTTTCAAAATACAAATTACGAACAAGATTCAAGTTAATTTTAGAGTTGACTTTCATACTAATGGCGTTCACTGCATAAATACTGTCGGTCACTACAAAATTTCCTTCAAACACTAAATCGCCTTCTTTACGAGGGAAAAAATAAATTCTATATTTGGTCCTTGAATTTGACACAATACTGTCTTGCAACACATAATCATAAGAACCAAAACCTTCTGTTGATAGCGGACTCACAAACGACCTGTTTAAGAGCTCAATATTATTATCATACACGTTAATTTCTTTGAAAATATTACTAATACGATCAAACACAAATCCATCTTGTTGGATTCCAATCTGTTTTTCTGCTTGTATCAGTTCAAGTGTTTTGTTTAGTGTATTCTCTCCATAAACGTTCTCTATTTTTTCATTTAAGTAAATAGGAACAAAGAATTTTTTGTTTCGTTTGTCTTGTTTTATAATGGAGACAACAGAGTCATAATCATCTCTCAAAAGCCTCTTTAAAAACTTTTGATCAATATTATTGAGTCCAATTTCTGTAGAAGCATATTTTTTGTACTCGTATTGATCAACTAGGCTGAGTCCATTCTTTTTTTTATGGGCCCAAATACCTCTCATAATTTTATAAGCGGGGTTTTCTTTCTTTTTCAATCGTTTTTTAGGCCTATTGACAATCAAAACTTCATCCAACTCAAAGCCTGTTTGCAAGACAATTTCTAACCCTGTACTTGTCTTGGTTTTAAGCTTAAACTCTGCTGTTTCAAACCCTACAAAGGATACGACTATTGTCGAATAATTGCTTTCAGATTGCAATAAAAAATTACCATCAAAATCGGATATAACTCCTTCTGAAGAATTTTTAAAAAGAACATTTGCAAAAGCAACGGGTTGGTTGTTTTGATCGTAGACGGTACCGGAGACTCTGGTTTGTGCAGAAATATGTATTGACAGAATCAATACTATAGAAAGTATGGAATATCTCATGTTTTGTACTTCATCAACAATCAAACCAATAAAGGGTTGTAAGTTGATTATTTATACAACACCTTTTTTACCGCCTTTACAACATCATCGCTATTTGGCAACCATTCTTTTAATAGTTCAGGCGAATATGGAGCTGGGGTATCAGCTGTATTGATTTTTATAATGGGTGCATCCAAGAAATCAAATGCTTTTTCCTGAACTTGATATGTAATTTCTGTCGATACATTTCCAAAAGGCCATGCTTCTTCTAGGATTACCAAGCGGTTTGTTTTTTTAACCGATTCCAAAATAGTATTAATATCTAACGGTCGAACAGTTCTTAAATCGATCACCTCACATGAGATTCCTTCTTTTGCTAATGCATCCGCTGCAACATAGGCCTCTTTAATGATTTTCCCAAAAGACACGATTGTAACATCGGTTCCTTCACGCTTGATCTCAGCAACTCCGATTGGCAAAATATATTCCCCTTCTGGGACTTCTCCTTTATCACCATACATTTGCTCACTCTCCATAAAAATAACGGGGTCGTCATCGCGTATTGCTGCTTTCAATAATCCTTTTGCATCATATGGGTTTGAAGGCACAACAACTTTAAGCCCTGGACAATTTGCAAACCAGTTTTCAAAAGCTTGTGAATGCGTTGCCCCTAACTGGCCCGCCGAACCTGTAGGCCCTCTAAAGACAATAGGACATTTGAACTGCCCTCCAGACATTTGTCTAATTTTAGCAGCATTATTTATAATTTGATCAATTCCAACTAACGAGAAGTTAAACGTCATAAATTCGACAATAGGACGGTTTCCTGTCATGGTAGATCCTACAGCAATCCCTGAAAATCCTAACTCTGCAATAGGGGTGTCAATCACACGTTTGGCACCAAACTCGTCTAACATTCCTTTAGAAGCTTTATAAGCACCGTTATACTCGGCCACTTCTTCACCCATTAAATAAATGCTTTCATCGCGACGCATTTCTTCACTCATCGCTTCACATATTGCTTCTCTAAACTGAATTGTTTTCATTTATTAAATTTTATGAGGGACAAAAATAAGAATAATACTCAATTATAATTATAAGATTCTACTAAAATTTCCTATGCATGCATAGGAAATTTAAAGTTTTTTATTTAATTTCGTAGACTATTATAATCAAAACAAAAAATGAAACTATTAGTCTGTATTAGTCATGTTCCCGACACGACTTCTAAAATTAATTTCTCAGAAGGAGATACCAAGTTTGATACCAACGGAGTTCAATATGTCATTAATCCAAATGACGAGTTTGGGCTGACCCGCGCAATGTGGTTTAAAGAAAAACAAAACGCAACAGTAGATGTCATCAGTGTTGGTGGTGCAGAAACAGAGCCAACCCTGCGAAAAGCACTTGCCATTGGCGCAGATGCAGCAATTCGTATAAACGCAGAAGCGATAGACGGACATACGGTTGCTACCTATTTAGCCGCAGCAGCCAAAGAAGGTTCTTATGACCTTATCATTGCAGGTCGTGAGTCTATTGATTACAATGGAGGCATGGTTCCTGGAATGTTAGCAGCCATGCTCGATGCCAATTTTGTAACCAATTGTATTAGCCTCGAAATTGATGGCACAAACGCTACAGCAGTGCGTGAGATTGACGGAGGAAAAGAAACGGTCTCAACCGCTTTACCACTGGTTATTGGTGGCCAGAAAGGACTGGTAGAAGAAAGTGACCTACGAATCCCTAATATGAGAGGAATTATGATGGCACGAAAAAAACCACTTACAGTAGTGGAACCTACTATTGAAGCTTCAGAAACACATTCTGTTTCTTTCGAAAAACCAGCGCCTCGAGGTGCTGTTAAACTAGTAGAAGCCGATAATATTGATGAACTCATCAACCTTCTTCACAACGAAGCAAAAGTTATTTAATTCATTTTAAAAAAAAGAAATATGTCCGTTTTAGTTTATACAGAATCTGATCAAGGAAATTTTAAAAAAGCAGCTTTAGAAGCTGCATCATATGGAAAAGCCGTAGCAGAAGCTATGGGCACCAACCTAGTGGCACTTACCTTCAATGCAAATGAAGCTTCTGAGTTAGGAACTTATGGCGTAGAAAAAGTGTTAAACATAAATACGGTTAGTGCGTTTAATGCTAAAATATATGCAGATGCCATCAAACAAGCCGCTGAAAAAGAAGCTGCAACGGTTGTTGTTTTAAGTGCGAGCGCAGACAGTCGTTATATTGCACCTCTATTATCTGTAGGGTTAAAAGCTGGATATGTATCAAACGTGGTTGCGACTCCCTTAAGCTTAAAACCTTTTGTTGTAAAGCGTACTGCTTTTACCAACAAAGCGTTTTGTAATACTGAAATTTCAACAGCAATAAAAATAGTAGGTGTTTCTAATAATTCATTTGGATTGGTAGAAAACTCGACTACTACAACTACAGAAGACTTTTCACCTAGTTTGGTAAGCTCATCTACAAGTGTAACTTCTGTTGATAAAGCAAGTGACAAAGTCAGCATAGCAGATGCAGAAGTAGTGGTTTCTGCAGGTCGCGGATTAAAAGGTCCAGAAAACTGGGGAATGGTTGAAGAATTGGCAGAGGTTCTTGGAGCTGCAACAGCTTGTTCTAAACCTGTCTCAGATTTAGGATGGCGACCGCATAGCGAACATGTTGGTCAAACGGGAAAACCTGTAGCGACAAACTTGTACATCGCTATTGGAATTTCAGGTGCTATTCAGCATTTGGCAGGTATCAATTCATCCAAAATTAAAGTCGTCATAAATACCGACCCTGAGGCACCGTTTTTCAAAGCTGCTGACTATGGTATTGTAGGTGATGCTTTTGAAGTGGTCCCTAAATTTATTGAAAAATTAAAAGTTTTCAAAGCTCAAAACTCATAAAACTTACAACTTGCTGTTCGACTTCAAGTCATGTTCGTTCGTGTTTTAATCTAAACTAATTTGTCAAGGGTTTGGTACTTTACGAATTAAAACTGTTCTTTGTCTTTTAACTTATGAGTTTAGTTCGTCTCAACATAAAAGGCATTTCATACAGTCAGACTCAAAGCGGCGCTTACGCTTTGATTTTGAGTGAAGTGGATGGGCAAAGAAAACTTCCAATTGTCATTGGAGCTTTCGAAGCGCAGTCTATTGCTATTGCTCTAGAAAAAAACATCCAACCCCCAAGACCTTTAACGCACGATTTATTCAAAAACTTTTCTGACCGGTTTGATATTGTTGTAAAACAAGTTATCATTCACAAACTGGTTGACGGTGTTTTTTACGCCTCCCTTATATGTGAACGCGATAAGGCCGAAGAGATTATCGATGCACGAACTAGCGATGCTATTGCACTCGCATTGCGTTTTTCTGCACCCATATTTACCTACAAAAACATTTTAGAAAAAGCTGGAATCATATTAAAAACAGATTCCAAAAAAGATGATGACAAAGGTCAGCCTGAAGATGTATTGTTATTTGACGATTTAGAATTTGAAACCGAGGAAGTAGAAACTTCAAACGACGGCTATCAACCTAAATCTATTAAGGAATTACAAGAATTACTAACAAAAGCGGTTGCGGATGAAGATTATGAAACTGCTGCCAAGATAAGAGATGAAATCTCTAAACGCTAACAACAAGCTGTATGGAAAAATTAATGCTAATTGTATTTGTATTATTTACAAATATTCAGTCGATTGATGCACAACAATCAACTTCTGAAATCGTATCAAGCCAAGGATTTACAATTGAAAGTCTATTAAGAGGACTTCTAGGAATGTTTGTTCTAATTTTAATTTCATATGTTTTAAGTGCCAACAGAAAAGCAATCAACTGGAGAACTGTTGGTTTTGGTTTGGGAGCACAACTCATTTTGGCTGTTGGAGTTCTTAAGGTTTCCTTTGTTCAAAGCTTTTTTGAATGGGTCGGTAGCTTATTTATTGCCGTATTAGATTTTACAATGGAAGGTACAAAATTTCTATTCGCTGCATTTTCTACAGGCGAAATTGAAGCTCCTTTAGTAACGTTTGCTATTTCAATTTTACCAACTGTTATTTTCTTTTCTGCCCTAACTTCTGTTTTATTTTATTTAGGCATCATTCAGAGGGTTGTAAAAGGATTAGCTTGGCTACTTAGCAAACTCCTTCAGGTTTCTGGAGCAGAAAGTTTGAGTGTTGCAGGAAACATATTTTTAGGACAAACAGAATCGCCCTTGATGATTAAGGCGTACTTAGAAAAAATGAACCGTTCCGAAATATTGTTAGTCATGATTGGCGGGATGGCAACCGTTGCTGGTGGTGTATTGGCAGCTTATATCGGGTTTCTCGGGGGAGAAGATGAAGCCTTGCGTTTATTTTATGCTAAACATTTATTAACGGCTTCTGTAATGGCAGCTCCTGGTGCCATTGTTATTTCAAAAATGCTCTATCCACAAGTGGAAGCTATTGATAATGAAATTCATATATCACAAGAAAAAATTGGTTCAAATATTTTAGAATCCATTGCAAACGGCACCACCGAAGGTCTCAAATTAGCATTAAATATTGGCGCTATGCTTTTAGTATTTTTAGCTTTTATAGCCATGATTAATGGCATCCTTGGATGGGTGGGAGATCTCACAACTCTTAATGACTGGGTAGCTTCAAATACTTCTTACAAATCATTTTCACTAGAATTTATTCTAGGATATGCTTTTGCACCCCTAATGTGGTTGATTGGAATTGCCAAAGAAGATGTAGCTTTAATGGGACAACTCTTAGGTATAAAACTAGCAGCAAGTGAATTTGTTGGTTACATCCAGTTAGCAGACTTAAAAAACCCTTTAAACTTATTGCATTTGAAATATGAAAAATCCATCATCATGGCAACTTATATGTTATGTGGGTTTGCCAATTTTGCTTCGATAGGCATTCAAATTGGAGGAATCGGATCTTTAGCTCCAGGACAAAGAAAAACACTTTCGGAGTTTGGAATCAAAGCACTTATTGGTGGAACAATCGCATCTCTTTTATCTGCAACAATTGCTGGTGCAATTATCGGATAAATAGTTAATAACTTTTAAAATTATTACAAGCTTCAATTTCTTTAAGATTGAAGCTTTTTTTATTTTTAATTTTCTTAAAATAACATTGAAATGAAACAATATTTAGACCTTGTATCCCATGTACTAAACACTGGAAATGAAAAAGGAGACCGCACCGGAACAGGCACTAAAAGTGTTTTTGGACATCAAATGCGTTTCGATCTTAGTGAGGGATTTCCAATGGTGACTACCAAAAAGTTACATCTTAAATCTATTATTTATGAATTGCTATGGTTTTTAAAAGGCGATACCAATACGGATTACCTTACCGAAAATGGTGTTAAAATTTGGAATGCATGGGCGGATAAAAATGGCGATCTTGGTCCTGTTTATGGACACCAATGGCGCAACTGGAATAGTGATGAAATTGATCAAATCACAGAGGTTATTGAGACCCTAAAAACAAACCCCAACAGTAGACGTATGTTGGTATCTGCTTGGAATCCCTCAGTACTTCCTGATACTTCAAAATCGTTCAGTGAAAATGTTGCGAATAACAAGGCAGCACTCCCTCCTTGTCATGCCTTTTTTCAGTTCTATGTAAGTGATGGAAAACTGTCTTGTCAACTGTATCAGCGAAGTGCCGATATTTTTCTGGGTGTACCATTCAATATTGCTTCTTATGCTCTTTTGACCATGATGATGGCACAAGTTTGCGGTTATAAAGCTGGAGAATTTATTCATACTTTTGGAGATGCACATATTTACAGTAATCATATCGAGCAGGTAGAAACTCAACTCAACAGAGAGCTGCGTCCACTCCCGAAAATGACTCTAAACCCAGAAATAACAAATATTTTTGATTTTACATTTGAAGACTTCACTTTAGAAGGTTATGATCCACACCCGCATATCAAAGGAGCTGTTGCTGTTTAATTTAACGGAAACCCTTACTTTTGTGCTCTAACTCACACTATTGAAAACAACAAACCACTCTTCAAATCTCACACTTATTGTCGCCGTTTCTGAAAACGATGTGATTGGAAAAGACAATGATTTAATTTGGCATTTGAAAAATGATCTGAAACGATTCAAATCACTCACTTCTGGGCATTGTATTATCATGGGACGAAAAACCTTTGAAAGTTTTCCAAAACCCTTACCAAATAGAACGCACATCGTTATCACGAGACAAAAAAACTATACAGCACAAGAAGGTGTTGTTGTCGTCAATTCTTTGGAAGCCGCTATAAAAAAGGCTGAACAAGATACCAATCCATTCATTATTGGTGGTGGCGAAATTTACAAACAAGCCTTAAACGTTGTGGATATCATAGAATTTACCAGAGTACACCATAGCTTTGAAGGTGATACTTTTTTTCCTGTTATAAGTGAAACTATTTGGAAAGAAACCGATCGGATATTTCATAAAAAAGACAATTTACATAAATTTGACTTTTCATATATTACATACAAAAGACGTTAAAAACAATACATAAAGACTTATGAAGGCATATATATTTCCAGGACAAGGGGCTCAATTTACGGGAATGGGATTACCACTATATGAGAATTTAGCAATTGCAAAATCACTTTTTGAACAAGCCAATGACATTTTAGGGTTTGACATTACAACAACGATGTTTGAAGGAAGTGTGGAGGATTTAAAACAAACAAAAGTGACACAACCTGCAATATTTTTACATTCTGTAATTCTAGCAAAAAGCTTAGGGAACGGTTTTCAACCTGATATGGTTGCAGGACATTCACTAGGAGAGTTTTCGGCTTTAGTTGCTAATGGTACGCTTCGTTTTGAAGATGGATTGAAGCTTGTTTCTCAACGCGCACAAGCAATGCAAAAAGCTTGTGACCTCACAGAAGGAACGATGGCCGCTGTATTAGGCTTAGAAAATGAAATTGTAGAAGAAACTTGTAAATCAATTGGCGGGGTTGTAGTCGCTGCGAACTACAATTGTCCTGGACAATTGGTGATTTCAGGGGCGATTGATGCCATTCATTTGGCTTGTGACGCCCTCAAAGAAAAAGGCGCACGAAGAGCACTTGTACTCCCTGTTGGTGGGGCTTTTCACTCACCTTTAATGGCGCCAGCAAAAGAGCAGTTAGCAGCCGCTATAGAAAATACAACATTCCAGACACCTAGTTGCCCTATTTATCAAAATGTAACAGCGATGCCAGTTGTAAATGAAAGGGAGATCAAAGCCAATTTAATTTCACAACTAACAGCACCTGTTAAATGGACACAATCTGTTCAACAAATGATTCAGGACGGTGCGAGTGAATTTATTGAAGTAGGTCCTGGCAATGTGCTTCAAGGGCTCGTAAAAAAAATAGATAGAGGAATGAATACAAAAGCAGCAACTTTTGAAAACTAAACGAGATGAATACTAAAAGAATCTTAATACTAATCCTCGTCATATTTAATATTGGTTTGGATCAAGTTTCAAAAGAATACGTACGCAAAAATGTGGTGCCAGGCTCTAGAGCAGAACTTTTAGGATCACAGTTACAATTGATGAATGTAGAAAATTCAGGTGCATTTTTAAGCATGGGTAGTAACTCAAATCCAACCATAAAGCTGATTTTTTTACTTATACTTCCCGTAATTGTCTTAGGAGCTGTATTGTATTATGTTTTTACCAATAACGCACTTGACAACTTGTCAATTATAGGACTTTGTTGTATTGCTGGAGGCGGAATAGCCAATCTTTATGATCGATTTTTATATGGGTCGGTAACCGATTTCTTGTATATAGATCTTGGAGGTGTATTCAAAACAGGCATTTTTAACAGTGCCGATTTGTCTGTAACTACAGGAATGATTTTATTATTGATGTCGTCTTTTTTAAATCGACCTTCAAAAACTACTGGAGTATAGTTTAGTTTTTGTAAACAACGCCTTCTTTCATTACAAAAACAACATTTTCAAGTGTAGAAATATTTTCTATTGGATCTTCGTTGGTGGCAACAATATCGGCCAAATACCCTTCTTTTAATTGTCCTAATTCATCTGCTAACCCAAGAACAGTTGCATTTGTAGTGGTCGCCGATTGGAGTGCTTTCATAGGCGGCATTCCCACTTCTACCATATATCCAAACTCTTTCGCATTCAAGCCATGCGGAAACACACCTGCATCAGTTCCAAATGCAATTTTAACGCCGTGCTCATAGGCTTTTGCAAATGTGTTTTGAATTTTAGGACCAATTTCAAGGGCTTTTGGAACTATTATTTCGGGATAAAAACCTTTAATTTTGGCATTGTCAGCAACTGCTTTACCTGCTGTAATTGTAGGCACCAAATAAGTCCCGTATTGCATCATTAAATCCATGGTTTGTTCGCTCATTTTAGTACCGTGTTCGATGGTAGTAACACCACCAATCACAGCACGCTGCATACCTTCATCTCCGTGGGCATGTGCAGCAATGATCATCCCATAATCTTTGGCCGTAGCACAAATTGCTTGTACTTCTTCTAAAGTAAATTGAGGATTTTGTCCGTTTTTAGCAACGCTAAGCACACCTCCAGTAGCGGTAATTTTGATGTTATCGGCACCATTTTTATAACGTTGTCTCACTGCTTTCTTAGCTTCGTCGGCACTATTAATAACTCCTTGTTCAGGTCCAGGATCACCCATCAAAAGTTTACTTGATCCATTGGTGGGATCGGCATGGCCTCCAGTAGTTGCAATCGCTTTTCCTGCTGTAAAAATTCTGGGACCTACAATATGACCCTGATTGATCGCATTTCGCAGTGCAATATTTACACCTGAACCTCCCAAATCTCTTACGGTCGTAAATCCAGACATTAGAGTTGTACGGGCAAATTTTACAGATTTAAAAGCAATATCAGCTTCATTGGCTGTAAATTTATCCATGTATTTTTTTGGGTTGTATTCACTTTCCATATGGACATGTAAGTCAATCAAACCTGGCATAACTGTATTTGATTTTAAATCAATAATAGAATCCTCAGGATTTTCACTATCAATATATCCATTTAAAATAGATGTTATTTTGTTTCCTGAAACTACAATGGTTTTTTGAGTTAAAATCTCTCCATTTTCAGTATCTGCAAGTTTGCCACAATGCAAATAAATATCTTGAGCTGGTAGGCTCAATGAGAACAAGGAAAGTAAAATCAAAAAACAGTTTTTCATAACATTTCTATTTAGGCAAGAAATTAATAATAGTTGAAGTGATGAAATCTATTTGATCGTCCTCCAATTCAGTATGCATTGGCAGTGAAATAACTTCACGAATTAATATATTTGTTACTTTAAAATCCGCGTCATTATAACGGTCATCTGCATAGGCTTTTTGCTTGTGTAATGGAATTGGATAGTAAACACCACATGGAATTTCTTTTTCTTGTAGATGTGCTACTAGTGCATCCCTGTCGGCATTTTGTATTTTTAAGGTATATTGATGGAATACGTGACAATCACAGTTATCACAAATTGTTTCACATCCGTTACCCGCTTTTGGAGTAATTATGTTTGGGTGGTTTTTAAAAGCAGCGTTGTATTTTCGAGCGGCAGATTGACGTGCTTTGTTATATGTGTCTAGTTTTGGAAGTTTTGCATCTAACACAGCTGCTTGGATAGAATCCAATCGAGAGTTAACTCCAACTACGTCGTGGTGATAGCGTTTGTACATTCCATGGTTTACAATACCTCGTATGGTGTGAGCTAAGTCGTCGTCATTTGTGAAAATTGCCCCGCCATCTCCGTAACACCCTAGGTTTTTGGAAGGAAAGAAGGAAGTAGATGCCACGTGCCCAATTGTCCCAGCTTTGGCTTTTGAACCATTTTTAGAAGTAAAAGTTGCACCAATGGCTTGGGCATTGTCTTCAATTACAAATAAATTATGAGCTTCTGCTAGTTCCATAATAGCATCCATATTGGCGCATTGACCAAATAAATGTACAGGTACAATTGCTTTTGTTTTTGGAGTGATTGCTTTTTTGACCGCTTCAATATCTATATTAAATTTATTGGGGTCCACATCTACTAATACAGGTGTAAGTCCCAATAACGCTATAACCTCAACGGTTGCAGCAAAGGTAAAATCGGCGGTTATAACCTCATCTCCTGGCTTCAGACCAAGTCCCATCATTGCTATTTGTAAGGCATCCGTTCCGTTGGCACAAGGAATAACGTGTTTGATGCCTAGGTAGGTCTCTAAATTTGCTTGAAATTCTTTGACTTTTGGACCGTTGATGAAAGAAGCGGTATCTATAACTTCTTGAATAGAAGAATTTACAACCTCTTTTATAGAGGCATATTGCCCCTTAAGGTCCACCATTTGAATTTTATTCATTTCTTTAAAATTATGTTTCTAAGCAGTACATCATATAAAAAACAAAAATACAAAATTAGCATTGCTAAGTCTTAAAATTAATATAAAGAATGTATTTTAGCTACAAATAAAACCTATTGAAACTTTTTTATAACATCATTATTGAACTCGCTGCTGTAATGGTTCGTCTTTTTAGTGGCTTGAATAAAAAAATTCAACAGGGTCAAAAAGGACGCAATAAAAGTCTGAACGTTTTGAAACAAACGCTTCTCCCATCAGACAAGGTAATATGGCTACACTGTGCATCTTTGGGTGAATATGAACAAGGTTTACCTGTTTTTGAAGCACTCAAACAGGAATATAAAGGTTATAAATTTGTCATGACATTTTTCTCTCCTTCGGGATACGAAATCAGAAAAGATAATCCTATTGCAGATGTTGTTGTATATCTTCCTTTGGATCAAAAAGCAGCTGTAAAATCCTTTTTAGATGTTGTTCATCCAGAATTGGTAGTGTTTGTAAAATACGATCTTTGGCCAAATTATTTATTAGAAATAAAGCGTCGGAATATCACTTCTATACTAATTTCAGCACTTTTTAGACCGTCTCAAGCGTACTTTAAATTTTATGGTGGGTGGCTTAAAAATTTACTCTTTACTTTTGATCATATATTTACACAGGACACGAATTCGAAAGTGTTATTAAATTCTATTGGCTATGGGGCTGTTACCGTTTCAGGAGATACTCGTTTTGATCGTGTTGGAGACCAATTAAAAATAGATAATACTTTAGATTTTATTGCGGAATTTAAAAATAATCAAATTTGTGTTGTGGCTGGAAGTACCTGGCCAGAAGATGAGACGCTTTTAATTGATTACATTAATAGCTGTAAAGAAACTAAGTTTATAATTGCTCCTCACAATATGGATTTAAATCAAATTAAATCGGTGGTGAAACAACTTAAAAAACCGACCGTACTTTACTCTAATTATACCACCCAAACGTTAAAAGATAAAACAGTTTTTATTATCGACACCATTGGTCTTTTGTCTAAAATTTATAGTTATGCCAACATTGCTTATATAGGGGGAGGCATGGGTACGAGTGGACTTCACAATACGCTAGAAGCTGCCACATTTGGACTACCTGTTGTCATTGGTAAAAACTATCAGAAATTTCCTGAAGCAAAGGCTATGCTTTCTAATGGTGGTCTCTTTAGTATTCGTGATTTTGAATCTCTTGAATCTACATTAAACATGCTTATTAATGACTCTCAAAAAAGAACAGAATCTGGTCAAAAAAACAAGGATTATATTGACGGCAACAAAGGAGCTTCTGAACTTGTAATGTCTAAACTAAAAACACTGTTCTGATAGACATTTATTGATATACCTTAACGTAATCAATAATAAATTCTTTTGGGAAAATTGAATCGTCCACTTCTGGACCACCAAAGCTACCTCCAATTGCCAAGTTTAGAATGAGGTAAAACGGTTTATTGAAAGGCCACGTTTTAGCATTTTTAACTTCTGGTGAAAACGTATATACAAGTGCATCATCAATATAGAATTGAATTTGATTGGCATCCCACTTGGTCTTATATACATGAAAGCCGTTTTCTATAGATTCTATTTTAGAGATTCTAGTGTTGATAGACTTACCGAAACTATCGGGAGTGTGTAATGTGGTGTGAATTTCTCCAGGATTTTTTCCAACATATTCCATGATGTCAATTTCGCCACAGGCTGGCCATGTGTTTGTGTCAATATCTTGCCCTAACATCCATATAGCAGGCCATAAGCCTTTACCTTCTGGAAGTTGTGCTTTGACCTCAACTGTACCGTATTTAAATTCGAATTTGTCTTTGCTTGTGATGCGACCTGAATAGTAAGTGTCTCCTTGTTTGGTTGCAGAAATAATAAGTTGATCGTTAACTGTAGATACATTTTCTTTGGAGTACACTTGCCGTTCGTTATTGCCCCAGCCACAGAGATTTGGACAGCCGTTTCCCAGATCATATGACCAATTATCTAAGTCTAATGTGTCTTCACTAAATTGGTCTGAAAACAAAAGGTTGGTATTGGAACTGTTTTGAGGGTTCAAATATAAAACCATAAACAGTGTTAGTAATGCTCGTAAAATCATTTATAATGTAATTTTAGATTGAAGTGTTGTATTTGAATCACCTCCAACAAAGATTGAAAAATCACCAGGCTCTACAATAAAGTTTCCTTCATTATCATAAAATCCAAGTTCTTTTTCTGAAAGGGTGAACTCGATTTTTTTACTTTCGTTTGCTTCAAGACTGACCAATTCAAATCCTTTGAGCTCTCTCACTGGGCGTGTCACACTTGCATAATGGTCTTTGATATAAAGTTGTACCACTTCTTTTCCTGTGAATTTTCCAGTGTTTTTTAGTGTAACTGATACGTTTACTTCATTATCAGAAATAACTTGAGTTTGTAATTCGCTATAGTTAAATGTTGTGTAACTTAATCCATAACCAAAAGGATATAAAGGTGTGTTTTCTACATCTTGATAATGAGACCAAAATACGGTGCTTGGAGTTGGCATTAATGGACGACCTGTATTTTTGTAATTATAATAGATTGGTACTTGGCCTACGGTCCTTGGAAAACTCATTGGTAATTTTCCACTAGGATTGTAATCGCCATAGAGAACTTGTGCTATTGCATTTCCACTTTGCGTTCCTAGTTGCCATGCTTCTACAATTGCAGGAAGGTGTTCCTGATGCCAGTTAAGGACTAAAGGTCTTCCGTTATTAAGAACTAAAACAATGTTTTTATTGACTTCATAAATCGCTTCTAGTAGGTCTTGTTGAACTCCAGGTAAGCCTAAATCAGTACGGCTTCTAGCCTCTCCACTTTGATAGCCAACTTCTCCTAATACCATGACAACCACATCCGCCGTTTTAGCTACAGCAATGGCTTGTGGAAATTCACTTCTATCAGTAGTATTTAAATTGAGTTCGTCAATAAATTTGGTTTGACCTAAACTCACATCTGCTCCTTTGGCGTAGGTTAATTGGTTTCCCGTATAAGCTTGCATTCCTTCTAAAACAGATATTGCCGTGTTGTCTTTGGCGGCTATTCTCCAACTTCCTAGGGGACTTGTTTTATCGGATGCTAAGGCTCCAATTAACGCAATTTTTTGGCCTTGTTTTTTAAGTGGTAAGAGTTGATTGTCATTCTTTAAAAGTACGATTGACTTTTTAGCCATATCTAAAGCAGCCTCATGAAAAGCGGGTTGTCCAATGACTTCTTTTTCACGTTGCTCGTCACAGTATTTGTAAGGATCATCAAAAAGGCCTAATTCAAATTTTACACGTAAAATCCGTTTAGCGGCATCGTCAATATAGGCTTCTTTTACCTTACCTTCTCTAACTAAAGCTGCCAATTCATTGACATACAGATAGGATTCCATGTCCATGTCAGAGCCAGCGTTGGCTGCAATTTGCGCGGCATGTTTCCCGTCTTTTGCATGGCCATGTGTTACCATCTCTTCAATAGAGCCCCAATCGGAGACCACAAATCCGTCAAATTTCCATTTATCTTTAAGAATAGTTCTTTGTAAGTTTGTGTTTCCTGTGGCTGGAATTCCATTGAGTTCATTAAAGGCATTCATAAACGTTCTGACACCTGCGTCAATGGTGGCTTGAAAGGGTGGGAAAACTATATTATTTAAAGTGGATGTTCCTACATCAACTGTATTATATTCTCTTCCAGATTCTGGAAAGCCATAGGCAGCAAAATGCTTAGCACAAGCTGCCAGTGTAGTGTGTTTTGATAAGTCCGCTCCTTGGAATCCTTGAACTCTTGCAAAGGCTATCTTAGAGCCTAAATAAGGGTCTTCACCAGCACCTTCCATTACACGTCCCCAACGGGCGTCGCGTGAAATATCGACCATAGGAGCAAACGTCCAGTTGATCCCTGCCGCAGCAGCTTCTTCTGCAGCGACTTCAGCTGATTTTTTGATGGCTTCTAAATCCCAACTTGCGGATTCTGCTAAAGGAATTGGACTGAGTGTTTCATAGCCATGAATGACATCAAACCCTATAATTAAAGGAATCCCTAAGCGGGTTTCTTCAACGGCGATTTTTTGAATTTTGCGCACATTTTCTACACCTCTCAAATTGAGCATCGATCCTACGTAGCCTTTGCGAAGATGCTCGTATTTTTTTGCAGCATCACCACTGCTGGGTGCAGGGCCAGTAAGATCCCAAAACCCATTGTATTGGTTCATTTGACCAATCTTTTCTTGGAGGGTCATTTGTTTTAATAAGGCCTCCACTTTTAACTCTATCTCTACCACAGAGGTTACTGAAGATGAACTGAGTTCAGGATTATTTGTATTAAGGCTTTGGCTAAAAGTTAATCCAGTCAGGCAAGTTGCAATGAATACTATTAAACTCTTTTTACTCATTTTATTGATATACTCGTATATAATCTACTTCCATTGAATCGGACGTGAAATTTGGATCAATAACACCTCCATTGGTCCCTCCCATGGCAAGATTAAATATCAAAAAGAAATTGGCATCAAATGGCAATGTGTTATTTGTTGACATACTAAAATACTGAACGTTGTCTATATAGGCTTTGATGCTTCCCTGTCTCCAATCTAAAGAATAAACATGAAATTCTGTAGGTGTACTTAAATTGGTTTGTTGACCGTAATCTGCATTTGCACCGTTGTTGTCCCAATGACAGGTTGCTTTCACATATGTTTTGTCTTCAAACTGTTCCATGATGTCAATTTCGCCACACTTAGGCCAACCAACTGAGCTGTCCGAAAAATTACTTCCTAACATCCATAACGCAGGCCATGTTCCTGCTTTAGATGGAAGTTTTGCGCGAATATCAACGCGTGCATATTTAAAATCGATTTTATTTTGAGTTGTAATACGAGCAGAACTATAGGTTCCGTTCGATTCTTTCACAGCTGTTATTTTCAAAATTCCATCATACTTCGCGATATTAGTACTACTAGAGGAATAAATTTGTACTTCTTGGTTACCCCAGCCGCCACCGCCAGTTTCATAATTCCAAATTTCGGTATTAATAGATCCATCGCCATCAAACTCATCTGACCAGACTAACACGTCATTGTTTCCAGAACCGCCAGTCGTATCGTTATCAACTAAAACTGTTAAGTTTTTTACAATGCTAATTTTTTCATTTGTACTAGAATAGGCATAAATAGTTAATGCAAATTGAATTGTTCCTCCACTTTGTAATGTGTGAGAAAAATTGCCTGTTTCGTTTTGGGATTCAGCACCATTACCGATTTTAAATCCATATTTAGTAGCATTGGTGGCTGTAGCTGTACAGCTAAAAATGCCAGATCCATCACCATAAGGGTT
>Ga0233438_10000115_pt1 | contig 107331 bp, 99 predicted proteins | sample SI_123_September_FD_182720 | JGI IMG/M metagenome (GOLD analysis project Ga0233438, IMG submission 182720) | Seawater microbial communities from Saanich Inlet, British Columbia, Canada - SI_123_September2016_10_MG | ecosystem: Environmental > Aquatic > Marine > Inlet | place: Canada: British... | reverse complement strand
TATGGCTTGCTTAGTCCCTAAATTGCATCAATCTCTTAAATCTATCGCCGGATTGCGGTCAAAGAAGTTGCGCGGCTTCAGCACAATCTCATCCACCTTCGAAGGCATAACGGGCCAATCTTCGGCCATCGGCACATGGTGGAAACCCATGGTCGCCCAAGCCACGACGTCTTGGCCCGCTAAGCTCTCATTGTCCGAAATATATTCGGGTAGTCCCAACCATGGCGCCGATTGGTTGACCGGCAAACCCGAAGCAAAAATCTCATCGCGCTTATAACGCGTGACCCAAAGGTTTTTCTGTACCCAATAAGCCCGCTTAAAGGTCTCATCCAAGGGCGATACCAAGGGCTTAATATTTGGCATCATCAATTGATAGCCCGTTGGATAGCCCATCGCGTTTTTGCGTTCGCCACTGGAAAACAATAAAACGGCGGGGCGCTCGGCGCGCATATCGGTTTGCGCCATTTTCTCATCCAGCACTTTTTGCTCCCGAACGCTCCACAGACCCTGCCTTGGCACACCCCGGTTTTGCCTCGGCGCGATCAGGCGCAGGCGGCTGAAATCATTCTCTGGGCCATCAATATCGAAATCAATGCGATAGCTGAAAAAATGGTCGTGGTTGACGCCCAACCGATGCGGTGCGATGAGCGTGCCAGTTTTTGTGTCTTGCGCCGCCGTTGGGCTGTCTAGCGTTTCGGCCAATACGGCTTTGGTCGCATCCAAGCCCGTCGAGATGAGGCGAATGCGCAAGCGTCCGTCTTGGCCAAAAACATAATCTTGGAAATAATCATAATTGCCGATGGTCGCCACCATGCGCACCACAAGCTCGGTGGCCTTGCGCGACTGATGCGTCTCTAGGCCCGGAATACCCGCCAGCAAAGGCTCTGCATGGCGCCACGACGGATGGCCCGGGTCATATTCAAACACACAAATGCGGTTTTCCGCCTCTGTCGGCGAACCGTCCGCCTCGTGCAAAGTGACGTTGAAATATTGCGCATGCGACGGGCAATCGGCCTGCTGCAATTGCGTCGCCATATTGCCAAAACCATATTCGCCCATATCAAAATAAGCGCGGTAAAACCAATTCGGGTCCGCGTCATGATACGGCACAAACATTTCCGACATCGCAATCTCATAGGCCACGGGGCGCAAGCCATCTGCCGTCATATGGCCGATGCGGTTTAACACCGTGCCTTGGCGCGCATCGAAACGCAGATGAAATTGCCAGCCTTGCCAATCGACACGGCTGCCACGCAATTTATAATTGACCCCCGTGGGCCGCGCACTGGTAACGGGGCGCAGCGCGGCGCGTGTTTCTAGCTTGTCGCGGCTAAACTCACCACTTGGCAGCGCGTGCGGCGGCGCTTTTTGGCCGTCGGTTGTGTCGATGATTTCGACAATTTTATCTTCGGTCAAATTATACAAAAAGCCCAAGCCTTCAATCGGGCGGGAGAATATATTGCTGCTGGGCAAAACCCCAAAGGCGCCCGTGCCAGCAATGTAAAAGCAATCGAGGCGCACCAAACGATGGTTTTGCACATCTACTTTATCGGCAAAAAACCGACCAATCGTGCGCGGCAAGCAAATGCCCTGCCCCGCCTCGACGCCGCGTTTTTCCAGCGCCGCCAAAACCGTCGGGTCTTCCATCATCTTCACAACCAGCGGCTCCAATTCGCCCGTGTTCGACAACATCGGTTGCCCGCCGCGCATGGGTTGGTTGGAGACAATCGCTTCCGCCGTTAAATCAAGCTGCGCCAAACGCGGTTTTCCGTCGGCCAAAAAAGTCACCTCGGCGCCGCGCTGGGCCTTTTCGCCGTCGCGCCAAGCGAGCGCGCGCGCCTTATCGGGCTGCCTTAAACTGATGCGGGCGAACATAATATTCTCGCCATGCACTTGCTGGATGAGCTTTGCGGCCAGCTGATATTCGCTGGCGCTCAAACCGTCCCAAGGCGATGGCACCAGCGGCGCCTGCGAAGAAGCGGACTGGTTTTCTTCAACCCAAAGGTTCAACCCCCAAGCAAAAAAAGCGATGAAGGCAATGGTAATCGGCAAAGCAAGTTTGGTAAGTACACGCATGATAATCTCCCTAGGCCACACTCTAGCCAAGGAGGTTGAAAAAAGGCAAGGGCGATAGGGCATTAGTTTGAGCCGACAAAGCTTACCAACACATTCTGCTGCATGAATAGGCTGGATGTGCTACGAAAAATAAAAAAGTTAGGAATCCAAAACATGGCACGTCTAGAAAACAACAAATACACAATAGAAGAAGCCTTCAGAGAATGTTTCTATATTGTCCCCGATTATCAGCGTGAATATGTCTGGACAGAAAAACAAATTACCCAATTACTTGAAGATATTGACGAGCAAATGGATAGAAGCTCATCCGAGTATTTCATAGGAAACATACTCGTTTCTTCTCAGGCTGGTGAAAGAAACCACTATGAGGTGATAGACGGGCAACAACGCCTAACCACCACGTTTCTAATCTTGTGTGTGTTACAAACTCTATTCAAAAATATGGAACAAGGGCATACAATCAATGGCCTAATTGCAACCAGCTATACTGCCCAGAATGGTGAAACCAAAACCAATCGCAAGCTAGAACCAAGGTACGAAAATTCTGACGAAGTCATCAAGAAAATCGTTGAGGCCAAAGACGACCCACAGACCGTTCGAGCGCTCATTCAAAGCTCTGGCATCCCAATTTATGGGTCTGTTGAAAACTTATTGAATGCCTACGATGTCATATATCGCTTCTTAAATAACAATTATGAAAATGAATCCAAGCTGATAAAATATTGGGGGCATCTGGCCAATAACGTGGTGTTTATCCAAATATCGGCCGATATAAGTAGCGTCCTTAAAATCTTCGAAACGATTAACGAGCGTGGTGTGGGTCTAAACCCTATGGATTTGCTCAAAAACCTATTGTTTACAGAGGTAGAACCAGAAGACTTCTCAAGACTCAAAGGTGAATGGAAAAACATTACTCGTCCGCTTGAAAAGCACAAAGAAAAGCCTTTACGTTTTCTGCGTTATTTTCTGATGGCCAATTACGACGTCAAAAATGAACGAAAAGACTCAGTTGTGCGTGAAGATGAGATTTATGACTGGATTTCAAAGAAAGAAAATGCGGCCCGTACAGGTTATCGCGAAGACCCTTTCGAATTCATCCGTAAGATTAAGCGCAACGTAACAAGCTACATTGATTTTAAGGATGGTTTGGGTAACGACGGCAAAGCTAGTTTAGCCATGAACTCCCTTAAAAGGCTTACGGGTGCTGGGTTTAGCCTGCACTACATATTGCTTTTAGCTGCAGCGGGCTTGCCGAAATCCCTTTTTGATCAATTTGTAGCCCAACTCGAAAGTTTCTTATTCTTTTTTATTTTCACCAAGAGTCCAACCAAAGAGCTTGAGCGTAATTTCTCGCTTTGGGCAGATAAAATTCGTGATATCGCCAAACTCAACACCCCAGAAAAGCAACAGGAAAGCCTCAATAAGTTTATTTCTGAACACTTTGCAAAGAGAATGGAAGATAAGCAGACAGAACTCGAAGACGCACTCAACCGATTGACCCTGCACTCGATGCAGCAATATCGCATTCACTACTTGCTCGCCCGTTTAACGCAGCATGTCGATATGGCATACCGCGGAGAAAAAGTTAGAGAGAACCTTGATATATATTTCAAATTAGAGATTGAGCATATTTTGCCAAATAACCCTAAAGATGATCTACGAAATGCATGGGAGCAGGAGCAACCAAGTCTGAATTACGACGATTACAAAAATTTTCTTGGCAACCTAACTTTGCTCGAAAAACCTATCAACATTGTCGCGGGGAACAACTTTTATAAAGACAAAATGCCGGAATATAAAAAAAGCGGAAACTACTTAACAAGAAGCCTATCAGGCCTTGTGGATGTTGGAAAAAACACAACCACTTCTCGCATAAACCAAAAGTTGTCAGCTTCTGACACCTGGCAAGCTCAGGACATTAAAAATCGCCAGCAGCAATTAATTGATTTAGCTTTCGAGATATGGAAGACCACTGAAATCAGCTCATAATTTGACCTGTTGAAGTGTGAGCTAAGCTGCTGCCGTGACCCTGCATACCGACATGGCCATTGGGTTCGACCGTCAACAAACAAACTTGCGCCACCCTCCCCCTTGTTCTCCTATGCGCGAATGGATATATGTTGAGCGATACAAGTTTCTCAGAACCATTAAAAAGAAAATCCCATGAACCTTATCGAACAATTGAACTGGCGCTATGCCACCAAAAAAATGGACGCTGCCAAGCCAGTGCCACAAGCCAAAGTCGACACGATTATCGAGGCCGTGCGCCTATCGCCAACCTCTAGCGGCACCCAGCCTTTTGAGCTTATCGTCGTCACCAATCCTGAGGTTCGCAGCAAAATTTGTGCCGCCGCCTCCAATCAAGAGCAAATCAACGATGGCTCGCACCTGCTGGTTTTCGCGGCATGGGATAATTACACCGACCAACGCATCGACGATGTGACGGCGCTGATGACCCAAGAGCGCGGCGAGATTGAGATGATGAACGCCTATTATGACAACCTCAAATCCGCCTATGTGCCGCGCGACGCTGAGGTGAATTATGCCCACGCCGCCCGCCAAGCCTATATCGCGCTGGGCATCGCTATGGTTGCCGCCGCCGAACAAGAAGTCGATAGCACGCCCATGGAAGGGTTTGACCCAGAGGCCGTCGACGAAATTTTGGGGCTGAAAGCACGCGGTCTGCGCTCGGTCGTCTTGCTGCCGCTCGGCTATCGGGACCCGACGGGGGATTGGCTGCTGCCGATGAAAAAAGTCCGCAAGTCGCAAGACACTTTGGTATCGCTGGTTGACTAAACCAACGGCTCATTAAAAATAAAGGCGGCGTGGGAAATTACCCACGCCGCCTTTTTACGTCTTTCGATGGGCAAGCCCTAGTCGTCGAAGCCCAAAAACGTGGTCGCCTCGGCAACGGTTTTGCGCTCTGACACCACGGCATTGGCCGGAAAACTTTCATCCGGCCAGCCGATGGCAACGGCTTTCATAATCACTTGATCTTCGGCAATGCCGGCATGTTCGCGCACCACCGGGGATTGCATAATGCCTTGGCTATTGATAACCGCGCCGAGGCCACGCGACCAAGCCGCATTGACCAAAGCCGTGGTCACCGCGCCGCAATCGAACGACGTGTCATCGCTGCCCGCCAGCTCGCGGTCATAGGTTACAATCACGCAAACCGGGGCGTCGAATTGGCGAAAGCCGCGCAATACCCAGTCGAGACGTGCTTCTTTATCTTCGCGCGCAATGCCCATGGCCGAGAATAATTGTTTGGCCACGCCCACTTGGCGGTCGCGGTGTTGGCCTTCAAAAGCCTCGCCCGTGCGAAACTCGCGCGAGTGCGGCACGCCCGCCATATTGCGCTCCGTATTGCCCGCACGGATACGGTCGAGCGGCTCGCCGGTCAGCACACAGAAGTTCCATGGCTGCGTGTTCATCGACGATGGCGACCGCATGGCAAGCGCCAAGATTTCTTCGATGAGCGTTTTTGGAACCGGCTCTGGCTTATAACCCCGAATGCTTCGGCGGCCTTGGATTACATCGTCAAATTGCATGGAATGCCTCATCTCTATAAATTGATTTATCTCTGCCCCCAGTTCTATCGCTGGTTAGCCAGAAGTTCCAGCGGTTTCGCGCAAATCTTGCCTTGCAGATAAAAACAAAGTTACAATCCAGCATGAGATTTTTGAAAACAGCCCTTCTCGCACTGGTCCTTGTCGCCATTCTCGGCGGCGGGCTTGTGGCCCTTGTTGGCTATCGCTTGAGCGCCGCCACTTCGGCCGAGACCGATGCGAAACTGCAAAACTCGCAAAATGTGCAGCATGGCAAAGTGCAAAACATTGAGCCCGCGGCCAGCTATTCATTCAGCTGGAAGAGCCTCGCCGATGCTTTTGCCGAGCACCCCAATACGGAGCCGCTCGACGCCCTGCCCGTCGTTCCCATTGCCGCCGAACGATTGAGCCAACGCCCGGCCCCCGGCTTGCGCTATGCGTGGCTTGGCCATTCCACGGTTTTGCTCGAGGTAGATGGTCTACGCGTGCTGACCGACCCGGTGTTTTCAGAGCGTGCCTCGCCGTTTTCCTTCGCGGGGCCCAAGCGCTTTCATCCGTCGCCGCTGGCTTTGGCAGATGCGCGAAATATCGATGCCGTGGTCATCTCGCATAATCATTACGACCATATGGATAAAGCCAGTTTGCAGCATTTGGCGGCCCAAGGGGCGCATATTTTTGTGCCGCTTGGCAATAGACCGCAATTGTTAACATGGGGCGTGCCAGCCGCGCAGGCGCATGAGTTGGACTGGGGACAAAGCTTGCGCCTTGGCGACATCGACATTATCGCGACGCCCGCGCGGCATTACTCGAGCCGCGGCATGTTCGATTTTCTAGAAACCATGTGGGCGTCTTGGGTTATTGCCGGCCCCAAGCACCGCGTGTATTTCTCGGGCGACACGGGCTATGGCAAAAGCTTCCGCCAGATTGGCCAGCAATTCGGGCCGTTTGATTTAACGGTGATGAAAATCGGCGCTTATGGCCCCGGCCAATTCTGGAACGACATTCACATGCCACCCGAGCAAACCGTGCAAGCGCATAAAGACTTAGGCGGCAAGCTGATGTTACCGACCCATTGGGGCACGTTTAACCTTGCCTATCATCCGTGGAAAGAGCCCATCGAGCGCACCCAACGGGCCGCGAAAGCACATGACGTGCGCCTCACCACCCCCAAGCTCGGCGCTTTCCTCTCGGTGCAAAACCCAGCCCCGCAACCCAATTGGTGGGCGGAGCTGGAGTAAAGCGAAAAGACTTTTAAACGTCGGAGCCAGATTGCTTTGGCAGGAATAATAAAGCCACAGCGCCCATGAAAGAGCCCAAGGCCATAATGGGCGACACCACATAGAGGCTCATGCCAGCGGCGAACAACAGCCCGCCTGCCCATGGGCCAACGACCGCGCCGCCGCGACCTGTGCCCAGCACCACGCCGACACCAGAGCCTAAAACGGCTGGCGGGAACGCATAGGCAAACAACCCAAAGGCACCGCCAATAACCGCAAAGAGGAAGAAGCCAGCCAATGTGCCAGCAATCAACATCATGGTTAATGTGCCGGTAAAGAAGGGGAAAGCCGCCACGGATATCGCACTGCCCATCAGGCAGAAAATCATCAGATGTTTCAGGTTAATCACCCGCGAAGCGACCGCCATGGCAATCGACCCGGTCAGGCCGCCAATGCTAATCATGCCCAAGACGCGCGTGCCTTCCACAGCCGTATAACCAATATCGGTCACCGCGGCAGGCATCCATTTCACGAAATAATAATAGGTCAGAATATTGCCCAAATAGCAGATCATCATAATAATGGTGATGCGACGCGTGTCGCCTTCGAACAAGCGCATGGGAGAAATTTTCTCTTCCGTATCCGCCGCCGGCGCACTGGCATCGAAACCTTCGTCATGGCCCAATTGCGCCAGCGTCTTGCCGAGTTTTTCTTCAAAACCCTCTGGCCGACGCCGCTCAAGGAAGCCGATGGATTCGGGCACTAAAAACAAGACAACCGGAATAAAGGCAAAACTAATCCAAGCGCCGAAAGTGAAAATCGAGCGCCAATCGCCGCCCTCTAGCAACATGCCGGAGAACTGACTGGCCAAATAAATGCCAAATGTATAGCCGCCAGCCACCATAATCACGGTCAAGCTGCGGTTTTTCGCATTACTATATTCAGACGAAAGCGCCGTGGCCGAAGCCATCATGCCGCCAATGCCAAGCCCGGTAAATACCCGCGAGGCCGCCAAAGTTTCCATATTAAACGCATAGCCCGAACCCGCCATGCCCACGGTGATGATGATGAGGCACAAGAGAAACACCAGACGGCGCCCATAAAGATCGGTCAGCGTGCCGATGAAAATCAGGCCAATGGCCATGCCAATGAATTCGAGCGGCAGGAGAAAGCCCAGCTCGGCTTTGGTGAGCCCCCATTCTTGCGTAATGCCCGCGCCAGCCAGCGATATCGACATAACGTCATAGCCATCGAGAGCCATGGCAAGAATGCAAATAACCACGACCAACCACTGACGCCAAACCATTGGCGCTGCATCCAGAATTTCAATTGGACGTCTTTTTTCACCTGTACTGCTCATTTTTAACTCCCCTGATTTTGTAAATTTAGTCTAGTGGCGTGCGCGGCGACCGAGCAAGCTTTTAATCACATGCCTTACATGCCGATTAAATCAGCCCGATTGACGGTGTTTTGAAACAGTCTTGCCGAGGCCGCGTCCACCATCACGCCTTTATGGCCAACCGAGCCAAGCCCTTCGGCGGCGGCTTTTTCATAGACCGCAATCACCTCGCGCGCGAAATCGACATCTTCTTGGCTCGGCGAGAAAATATCGAGCGCCGGCTCAATTTGCGCCGGATGAATGGCCCATTTGCCAACCATGCCCAGCATCAACGACCGCTGGCACTCGATTTTATAGGCGTCGATATTGTTGAAATCGACAAAGGGCCCATCCACCGCATCGAGGCCGGCGGCGCGCGCCGCAATGGTCATTTGATAGCGCGGGTAATGGAAAATATCACCCGGATAGCCTTGCGTGTCGCCGATGTTTTTCATCACCAAGCCTTGCGAGGCGGCATAATCGCCCATGCCAAAAATCATACATTCCAAGCGCTCGCAACTGGTCGCAATCTCGGCGACATTTTGCATGGCTTCCACTTCCTCGATTAAAACCTCGAGGCCGATTTTGTGCTCTAAGCCCAATTTCATTTCCAATTGCGTCAGCAGCGTATCGGCAAATTGCACGTCCGAGGCGTTCAGCGGTTTGGGCAGCATAATCGTATCGATGTTTTTGCCGGCCTTCTCAACCACCGTGATAATGTCTTCATGGCACCATGGCGTGCCGATATCATTAACCCGCACACAGCGCACCGTATCGCCCCAATCGAGGTGATTGAGCGCCTCGACAATGGTCTCGCGCGCGCCCGCTTTGGCCGAAGGGGCGACCGCGTCTTCTAAATCACAAAACACATGGTCGGCCTTGGAGGCCGCCGCTTTTGTCAGCATTTTCTCGCTAACGCCCGGAACCGCCAGTTGCGAGCGCCGCAAGCGCATCGGTTTTTTTGCCGTTTGGGTCATATCGTCTCTCTCTACTTAATCTCGAATAGGGGCAAGATGCGCCTATTTAAACTTACTGTTATTATGCTCGACATAAATCGGCGACGACCAAGCGCGCTCCTCGACGGGGGCCAAACAATCGTCGGTTGCGTCCGTGCGGTCATCGCCATAGCAAATATTCAGGCTCAGGCAATTGCCTTTATCATCATAGGTGCAGCGCAAATTATCGGCGTTGATTTTCTTCGTCGGCTCCTGAATGGCGCGCACATAATAGGTCGCCATGCGTTTGGCCTTGGCAAATTCAGGGTCGGTGAAGGTGAACGAACAGCCATTGCCTGTGTCTCGGCACCGGTGAACCTTCCATTTATCCTCAATCAAATCGGCCACGTCTTCCTCTGGGCTGGTTTGCGGGCGAATGCGAACCACCTCAATGCGGGTGATTTTCAACCGCTCTTCCGACGGATTGAAACATTCATTGGCGCATAGTTTTTGCAATCTATCGGCGCCCAAAGCGGTGGCGGCATCTTCCGGACAGCCCGGTTTTTGTTTATGGGCGCCCACGGCCTTCACCTCAAATACTGGCGATTTAGAGGCTTGGGTGGTGCTGCCCATCTGGGTGCCGTCTTGGGTGTTGAACCAAAGCAAAATCCGCGCGCCGCTGGTGCCATAGGTTTCGCGCGCTTTCATGGCGGCAAAAATCTCTTCTCGGCTGCGCCCTTGCGCATGCACGGCGGCCAGACCGCCCGTTGTCCAGAAGCTGGCTTGGCGTTCTAACTCGGTCGCGCCAAAGCCGCGTTGGGCCACCTCGTCTTGGTCCAGCGGCTCGGAAATGGATTTCTTCTCGCCTTTTGGATAGACCCGATCAATCAAGTCTTCGCGCAAGCGAACCGCTTCGGTGTTGCGCAACCGATCGATGTCTTTATAGCCCGTGCCCGGGCGGGCGCGGTGATTATCGCTCGAGGCAATGACGCCCCAGTTCAACCGCGTGGGGGCTTTATCTGTATCGTCGAAATTGCGAATGGCCAAAGCATATTGCAGGCTATTGCCGGGCCGGTGGCCGAAGCCCGGCAAGAAGCAATCTTTGCATTGGCCGGCATCCAACCACTCTTCAATCGGTGTGCCGGGCACGGTGATATGCGCTGCCACACTGGCATTGGCGGCATTGTAGCGGGCTTCGGCGGCGCGCACTTGGCAATCTTCCGGGCTTTCGCCATCGGCCAAACAGCGGGCTTGAATAAGCGTGCCAGCCTGCCAACAGCTTGGCAGATAATTGGGCGTCGGTGCGGGGCATGTGGCCAATCCGGTGGTCGCATCATAAATCACCGACCGCCAATCGCGATATTCTTCCGAGTTGCCGTGTCCCGACATCACCTCCATCAGCTGCATGGCTTCGGGGCGGTTGGCGGCTTTCAAATGTTTGTCAAAAGTCGTGCCCGTGGGCGTATACATCCCCCAACTGGTGCCATGCGGAATAATTAAGGGGTCGAGCTTTTGTTGCTCGAGGCTTTTCACCAGAGCGCCGGGCGTATCGGCAATCTCAAAACACTCTGCCGATAATTCATCGGCTGGTACATCGGGCGCACAAAGCGGCACTTTCGAGGCTTGGTCTAAAAACGTGCGAATGTCGTAATAATCTTGGCGGTTTTCAAAATCGAGCGCCGCCAGCGCCAAGGGCACCAAAGATTTGCCATTGGTGCGCAGCGCATCCACCGTTATCCCGCCAGAGGCGATGGGGCGTTTGGCCAATTTGGCGTCTTCGAGGTCTTGGAAGATAACATTCTTATGGCCGTAATGCTCTTCGGGGCGCGCGCCCACTTGCGTCCACTCGAAGCCCACAAAACTCACCATATCGGGGCTCTCGCCATTGCTTGATTTGGCGTTGCAGGCGCGAATGCTTTGCTTGGCATCTTCCCAACGTTTGGGCGTCGAGGCTTCGGCATGGTCGGTAATCGACCAGAAATCTAGCGCCGAACAATGGCGGGCATAGTCACAAGCATCGGCTAGCGGATGCGAGCCCTCGCCGCCGTAAATCGGTAAAGACCATAAAAACGCATCGGTAGAATTGGTTGTATGGACGTGCAAATCGCCGAATAAGATTTGCTTATCTTTCGGCTCGCTGGCGCTCTTCGCGCCGCTTCGGCTCGCGTGCAAAGCTTGTGCAATGGCCTTTTGCTCGTCGTCGCGGGCCTGCACTAAAATATCGCTACGCGCGGCGCCGATAATCTCGCCGGGCCCGCGGTCTTGGCCCAGCCAACCTTGTTGCGCGGCCAGCAAATAAGCGCCCGTTACGCCGATGAAACTAACGATCAATGCGATAAATGTGTGACGGATGAGTGCCATGATGCTTTCCCAAAATCTTATTTTTCAACGGTAGTAAGATTTGTCGGTTTTACGAAAGATGTCAAACCCTGAAACGCAAGCGAAACGGCTTAGCCTGGCTCTCGCGGCAAGAGTTTAAATGTGGCCGAGGCGCGCGCCACTTCTTGCTCTTTATCATTGAACAAAACCGCCTCGCTAAACGAGACGCTGCGGCCCATGCGAAGCACTTTGCCTTTAGCAATATAGGCGCCGGGTCGACCCGCTTTGAAAAAGCTGGTTTTCAATTCTAAGGTCACCTGCCCGCGATATTTGTCGAAATCCAACATCGAGCGCGAGGCCACGCCGCAAGCGGTATCCAGCATGGTGGCAAAGGCCCCGCCATGCAGAATACCTTGCAGGTTGAGCCAAATATCGCCCAGCTCAAAATGCACTTCGCTGATACCGTTTTCCATAGTCACCAGCTTGCGGCCAATCAATTGGCTAATTTCGGGAACCGATTTATTGCCATCATGTCCGGGTAAAGGTGTCATAGAGATTTCGCCCCCAGCACCTCATGCGACGCACAGCGCGCCATATAGGCCGTGATATTTTTTAAATCTGCATCCACCGGCTGGCTGACTTTCGCTAGGAAAGAAACCAAAGGATAAAACGCGCAATCGACATAGGTCAGGCGCGGGCCGCAAATAAAGTCATTGTCTTGCATCTGCGTCTCTAGCCACGCCAAGCCATCGTGCCCGATAAGCTTCATCGTCGCGCCAATATTCGGGTCAATGCGCATCCGTGGCCCAAAAAACGCGGCCCCCTCGCTGTGGCGATAGCCCATCATCATCGGCGCCAGCACCAAATAATCCATCTGCCGCATCCGCATCCGCGTATGCGCCCGCTCGGCCGCCGTGGAGCCCACTAAAACTGGGTCTGGTTTCAGCTCTTCCAAATATTCCGCAATGGCCGCAACTTCGGCAATCACTTGGCCTTCGGGGGTTTGCAAAGCTGGCAATTGGCCTGCTGGGTTTACGGTCGCGAAATCATCCGAGCGGTTTTCACCGCCCAGCAAATCCACCGAGATGGTTTCTACCTCGATGCCTTTGATGGCCAGAATATTTTCGACCGCGCGCGGATTGGGCGCTCTGTCTGCCGTGTAGAACTTCAACATTACGATAGGCTCATCATGTGATCGCGTTCAAACGCTTTGAGCTGGTCAAAATTGCCCGCGCGAATTTTATTGGCCCATTCCGGATCGCTCAATAAGGCGCGGCCAACGCCGACCAAATCAAATTCACCTTTTTCAAGCCGCTCGGTAAGCCCGTCGATGGGCGCAGCCTCAGAGCTTTCGCCGCCCATGCCAGCGACAAATTCGCCGGTCAGCCCCACAGAGCCGACGGTGATGGTTGGCAGGCCGGTAAGCTGTTTGGTCCAGCCCGCGAAATTGAGGTCAGAGCCCTCAAATTCTGGTTCCCAGAAACGACGGGTCGAGCAATCGAAACAATCGAGCCCAGCATCGACCAAAGGCTGCAAGAAAGCTTTCAGCTTCTCGGGGTCGGTGGCCATTTTATGGTCGAAGTCTTGTTGCTTCCACTGCGATATCCGCAAGATGAGCGGGAAATCTTTGCCCACAGCGGCACGCGCTTTTTCGATAATCTCAACCGCAAAGGCGGTCCGTTCTTCCAATGCGCCGCCATACTCATCATCGCGCTCATTGGTGCCTTCCCAGAAAAAAGTATCGATGAGATAGCCATGGGCGCCATGAAACTGCACGCCGTCGAAGCCAGCTTCGCGCGCCGCTTCTGTGCCTTTGGCAAAAGCGTCGGCGATATCTGTGATGTCTTGCTGGGTCATGGCTTTGCCGACTTCCTTGCCCGGATATTTCAAACCCGATGGCGACAAAGTGCTGGCGTCTGGGTTGAGGCCAGAGCCTTCAAACCGCATGGAGCCCGTGTGCCAAAGTTGCGGCATGATAAGCCCGCCGCCTTCGTGCACTTCTGCGGCCACGCGTTTCCAGCCGTCTAGGGCTTGCTTGGTATGGAAATCTGGAATTTTATCATCCATGCTGGCCGACGGATGGTCGATGGTTGTGCCTTCGGTGATGATGAGCCCCACGCCGCCTTCGGCGCGCCGCCGATAATAGGCCGCCACGTCTTCGGTTGGGTGACCGCCCGGCGAAAAACTGCGCGTCATCGGTGCCATGACAATACGATTGGGAATTTCGAGACCGTTTAAGGTGAACGATGAAAACAGGGCTGGGTAATGGGTCATGACGGCTCCTTGGTTGCATAACAATGGTTTGGATGCCAAACTTATCCTGCGTTAAGGTAAATGCAAGACTATCTTGCAAGAATAACAGACAACCCCCCAACAAATGGAGCTTTTGTGCAAAGTAAAACAGCAAAATTTCAGATTGGCGACATCGTAAAGCACCGATTCTTCGCCTTTCGCGGGGTTATCTTTGACGTCGACCCCGTCTTCGCCAATACCGAAGAATGGTGGGAATCTATCCCCGCGGAAGTGCGCCCACATAAAGACCAGCCGTTTTATCATTTGCTCGCCGAAAACGACCAAACCGAATATATCGCTTATGTATCTGAGCAAAACCTGCTGAGCGATACCTCAGAGGAGCCTGTGCGCCACCCACAAGTCGATGAAATTTTCGATACATTTGATGGCGCGCGCTATGCGGTTCGGGTAAATAAAACCCATTAGAAAAGCGCCCTCCCTCTCCCGATTTGAAGGCCCACCATGATAAAACCCATTTTAAGATTTTTTGGACGCCAGATTATCCGCTATCTAGAGCGCCCGATTACCAATTATCGGTCCTATCAATTCATTCCCTTGGCCGAATTGGAAGCCTGCCTCAAACCGGGCGATGTTTTATTGGTCGAGGGCAATCAACGGGTTTCTTCGGCGATTAAATATCTCACCCAATCGACGTGGTCGCACGCCGCCTATTATGTCGGGCGCGAAGCGGGCCTGCGCGATGAACACGGCCATAAAGCGAGCCTTGTGGAGGCCGATTTGAGCCAGGGCGTGATTGCCACCTCGCTGACCAAATATCTTGGCTATAACACCCGTATTTGCCGCCCAGAATTAATCACTGCCGCCGACCAAAAGGTGGTCTCGGATTATATTATCGGCTCGCTCGGCCATTCTTATGATGTCCAGAATGTTATCGATTTGGCGCGCTATTTATTGCCGCAACCGCCTGTGCCCGCCAGTTGGCGACGCAAAATGATTGCGCTGGGCAGTGGCCAACCCACACAAGCGATTTGCTCCACCCTTATCGCCCGCGCCTTTCAAACGGTCAGCTATCCCATTTTGCCCGAGATTACCCGCGAAAATCAGCGCGAAGTTATGCATATCCGCCATCACTCGCTGTTTACGCCGCGCGATTTCGACCTCTCGCCATATTTCTCCGTGGTCAAACCTACCATCGAAAAACGCCCCGATTACAAGGCCTTCGAATGGCAAGGCGAGAAGGATGAGCCCCTTGCGTCGTGACAATAAACCTTACAGTGTTCGGCTTTTGAACAATTTTGCGCGCTGGCTCTATACGCGCTGGGTTCTCGTGCCCCAATTCGATAGCGTCGGCACCGGGCTAGAGGTCATCGGCCCCCATCGGCTTGAGGTCTATGGCAAGAATATTCATCTGGGCGAGCATGTGCATATGCAAACCGCCAAGGGCAATCTGTCTCGGCTTTGCACTTGGGCCAATGGCAATGACGACGGCTCGCCAGACCATGGCCGCATTGATATTGGCAGCCATAGTCTGCTGACCCCAGGCCTGCAAATCGTCTCGGCCCATCACGTCCGCATTGGCGATAATGTGATGATTGCCAGTCGGGTCTATATCTCCGACGCCGATTGGCACGGCCTCTACGACCGCCTCGCCTCGCCGGGCCAAACCGCCCCGATTACGCTTTGCGATAATGTCTGGTTGGGCGAAGGGGTAAAAGTGTGCAAAGGCGTGACCATTGGCGAAAACAGCGTCATTGGCGCGGGCGCCGTGGTGACCAAAGATATACCCGCCAATGTGGTGGCGGCAGGGAATCCCGCTAAAGTGGTCAAACCCTTAGATGAAACGCACCCTATGGTAACCCGCGCGGCTCTATTTGAGGATATTAAAACTTACAATAAAACAATGCGTTATCTGCATTATTTAAACCATAAGAATAATAATTATATCAGTTGGATACGCCAATTGATACGACCGTCCAGAAAGGGCTAACCATGTTTCGCATCGGATTTATCGCCAGCTTTTTTATCTGTCTCGCCGCCCCTGCGGCTTGGGCGCAATCTCATGCCATCGCCATGCATGGCCAGCCGCAATTGGCTGAAAATTTTAACGCCTATAGCTATGCCAATCCCAATGCGCCCCAAGGCGGACAGCTTAAACAAGCACAAATTGGCAGTTTTGACAGTCTCAACCCTTTCTCCATTCGCGGCAATGCGGCGCGTAACATTCGCGAGCGCGTGTTTGAAAGCCTGCTCGACCGCCATTATGGCGAGGCTTTTGCGCTTTATGGCCTATTGGCCGAAAGCCTGACCGCCTCGCCCGACCGCTCGCGCGTAACCTTCCAATTGCGCCGCGAAGCCCGCTTTAGCGATGGCACGCCCGTCACGGCACAAGACGTCGCCTTTACTTGGAACCTACTGAAAGAACAAGGCCGCCCCAATCATCGCCATTATTACAATCAGGTGAAAAAGCTGGAAACGCCCGGCTCGCATACCGTCGTGTTTCACTTCGATAGCGCCAAACCAGACCGCGAATTGCCGCTGATAATCGGCCTGATGCCGATTTTGCCGAAACATGTTTACGAAGACCGCGACATCCAAGCCGCCTCGCTGGAGCTGCCGCTCGGCTCTGGCCCCTATGCGGTGTCAGAGATTACCCCGGGCGCGCAAGTGCGCTTTGAAAAACGCGAAGACTATTGGGGCCACAAATTAGCGCTCAATAAAGGCCGCCATAATATCACCACCTATATTGACGATTATTACCGCGATGACACCACCGCCTTTGAGGCTTTTAAGGCGGGCGAATTGGACATTTGGTTCGAGAGCAATCCGCAGCGCTGGCAATCTGGGTTTAATTTCCCCGCCGCCAAAGATGGCCGCATCGTCAAACAGGATATTGCGCTCGGCACGCCATCGGGATTGCGCGCCTTCGTCTTGAACACCCGCCGCCCGCTATTGGCCGACCCGGTTTTGCGCAAAGCCCTCGACCTCGCCTTTGATTTCGAATGGATCAATAAAGTGCTCTACGGCGATGTTTACCAACGCACGCAAAGCTATTTCGGCAATACGCCCCTAAGTGCTGCCAATCAAACCGCCAGCGACCAAGAGTTAGAGCTGTTGCGCGACAGCCCCCTGCCGGTGGAAGCTTTGTTTACTGGATATCTGGCCCCGGTCAGTGACGGCTCGGGCCGAGACCGCAATTTGCGCCGCCAAGCCATCACCCTCTTGGAAGAAGCGGGCTATGAAATTCGCGGTAAATCTCTATTCACCCCAAGCGGGCAAAAAGTCGAGCTGGAAGTGATGGTGCAACGCCGAGGCGATGAAAGATTGGCTTTGTCGTGGCGCCGCATGTTGGCGGGCATCGGCATTGGCTTGAAAGTGCGCCTTATCGATAGCAGCCAATATCAGCGCCAATTGCAGGTTTTTGACTTTGATATCATCGTCTATAATTACTATGCCTCGCTGTCGCCGGGCAATGAGCAAGCCTATTATTGGGGCAGCCTGGCCGCCGACACGCAAGGCAGTCGCAATTATGCGGGGCTGAAAGATGCCGGTCTCGACAATGCCGTTCAAGCGTTAACACAAGCCGTTGAGATGGAAGATTTCACCCTCGCCGCGCGCGCGCTCGACCGCGCCTTGATGAGCGGGCATTATTTCGTGCCGCTCTATCATAACCCCAAGCAATGGGTGGCGAGCTGGCATTATGTCGAACAACCAGCCACCCATTCAGCCTATGGGGCGCGCACCGATACTTGGTGGTTAAATCAAGAAAACTAAATCGCTTCGGAAGCTTTCAGCGCTGCAATTTCAGCGCCCGTAAAACCCCAATCGCTCAGCGCTTCGTCATTATGCTCGCCAACGCCCGGCACGGGGCCCTGAATTTCGCTCGGCGTGCCGGTAAAGCGCGGCGCCACATTGGGCTGTTTGACGCCAAATTTTTCGACAATCGTCTCGCGCGCTTGGTTGTGCGGGTGATGATAGGCTTCTTCCATATTCAGCACGGGCGCGAAACAAATATCCGTGCCTTCCATAATCTCGCTCCATTGGTCGCGGGTTTTGGTTTTGAAAACCACTTCCAATTTTTGCTTCAGCGAAGGCCATTGCGATTTATCGTGTTGCGCATCAAAGGCCGCATCGTCGAGGCCGGCTTTCTCGCGCAGCAGAGCGTAGAACTGCGGCTCAATGGAGCCGATAGAGATAAATTTGCCATCGGCGGTTTCATAAGTGTCATAAAACGGCGCCGCGCCATCCAGCATATTGCTATAGGGCTGGTCTTTCCACAGGCCCGCCGCTTGCATGCCGAAGAACATACCCATCAGCGAGGTGGCACCATCGGTCATCGCCGCATCGACCACTTGGCCTTTGCCCGTGGTTTGCGCGCTTACCAAAGCGGCACAAATGCCCATGGCGAGATATAAAGCCCCGCCGCCAAAGTCTCCCACGAGATTAAGCGGTGGCACGGGCTTATCTTTGCCAATGGCGGCCAGCGCGCCAGTGATGGCGATATAGTTAATATCGTGACCCGCCGCTTGTGCCAGCGGTCCATATTGTCCCCAGCCTGTCATGCGGCCATAAACCAAAGCGGGATTGCGCGCCAAAGCCACATCGGGGCCAAGGCCCAAACGCTCCATCACGCCGGGGCGATAGCCCTCTTGCAAAACATGTGCCCCTTCGACCAGTTTCAAAACCGTCTCGACGCCTTGCGGGTTTTTCAAATCCACGGCGACCGAACGACGCCCACGGCTATGCGGGTCGTTGGGAATGCCGCCGCCGCCGCCTTTGCGGTCGATGCGCAACACTTCTGCGCCCATATCCGACAATAACATGGCGCAAAAAGGCCCCGGGCCAATGCCCGTCATTTCAATGATTTTAATTCCGCTTAGAGGCCCTTTGCCCATAACTCTATCTCCCAAAAAGGTTTCCATTTGCGCTCAGGCTAGGCGCGCCCGCGCCCAATGACAAGATGAAACAACAGCGGAGATTATTTTTTAGACCCGCGCACCACATCAATATCCAAATCGCGAATTTTCTTGCGCAGCGTATTGCGGTTAAGCCCTAAAAGCTCCGCCGCTTTGATTTGATTGCCCCGCGTCGCCGATAAGCTCAACTCGATAAGCGGTGTTTCGACCTCGCGCAAAACCCGCTCATACAGCCCATTGGGCGGCAGGCCGCTGCCATGGCTTTTGAAATAAGTGCTGAGGTGAAAATGCAGACTATCGGTCAAACTGCCGCCCTCTTGGGTTATCGGCGCGGCATCCATATCATTTTCGCTCAACTCCACCCGCACCGCATCGGCGCCAATGACGTCTTCAACATAAAGCGCGCACAGCCGACGCACGAGGTTTTCCAACTCGCGCACATTGCCGGGCCAGCTATGGGCGCGCAACGCATCCAGCGCCTCATTGTCGAAACTTTTCGCGACCAGGCCCTCATCCATGCCGCGTGCCATAAAGTGACGCACAAGGTCTTCAATATCCTCCACCCGCTCGCGCAAGGGCGGCAGGCGCAGCGGCACCACATTGAGGCGGAAATATAAATCTTCGCGAAACAGTCCTTGGCGAATAAGGCGGCGCAAATCTTGGTGGGTGGCGGCAATAATCCGCACATCGGTTTTAATCGGGCGACGCCCGCCGATGGTGGTATATTCGCCCTCTTGCAAAACCCGCAACAATCGGGTCTGCGTTTCCATCGGCATATCGCCAATTTCATCGAGAAACAAAGTGCCGCCTTCGGCCTGCTCAAAGCGCCCATCCATGCGCTGATTGGCACCCGTAAAGGCGCCCTTCTCATGGCCAAAAAGCTCGCTTTCAATCAGCTCGCGCGGAATCGCGGCCATATTAATCGCCACGAATTGGCCGCGTTTGCGACTGCCATAATCGTGCAAAGCGCGCGCCACCAGCTCCTTGCCCGTGCCGCTTTCGCCCGTAATCAGCACCGCCAAATCATTTTGCGTCATCCGTGCCACGGAACGATAAATTTCCTGCATGGCAGGCGAGCCCCCCACCAAGGGCAGCCCGTCGGCGTCCCCTGCCTCAACCGGAGCGGGCCGCTCGCCCGAAGGCAGCTCGACCGCGCGTTGCACCAATTCGGTTAATTCTCCCAAATCAAAAGGCTTCGGCAGATAATCGAAAGCCCCTTTTTCGGCCGCCGTAACGGCTGTACCCAAAGTGTTTTTGGCGCTGATGACGATAATCGGTAAATCGGGCCGCAGCTTCTTGATCCGTGGAATTAAATCAAAGGCATTTTGGTCTGGCATCATGACATCGGTCACAATCACATCGCCCTCGCCATTGCTGACCCATTGCCAAAGCGAAGCGGCGGTGCCGCCGGCGCGCACATCAAAGCCGGCGCGGGTGAGCGCTTGCGTTAAAACGGTGCGAATGGCGCTATCATCATCCGCAACCAGAACAGTTCCCTTACTCATAAACGCTCTCCCAGAACATCCGTTGAATTTTCTTTGGCGCTGCCCGTCGTTGGTGGCGCCACGCGCGGTTTGGCAATCGGCAGGCGCACACAAAATACGGTTTGCCCGGGCTGGCTTTCGCACTCAATGGTGCCGCCATGATCGCCGATAATCTTTGCCACCAAAGCCAACCCAAGCCCTGTGCCCGTCGCTTTGGTGGTCACGAAAGGGTCGAATAAATGCGATTTAATGTCTTCGGGCACGCCCGCGCCATTGTCGATAACGCGAAACTCTAGCGGCAAGCTGACCGGCTTGGCCCGCCCTGGCATCGACAAGCGCACGCCGGGGCGAAATGAGGAGACCAATTTAATCTCGGCCTTTTTCCCTTCCGCCGCCTCGGCAGCGTTTTTCACCAGATTGAGGAATACTTGCGTCAGCAAGTCTTTATTGCCCTGCACCAGCGGCAAGGACGGGTCGTAATCTTCCGTGAATTTAACATGCTCGCCAAAGCCAGAGCTGGCCAGCAAGCGCACATGGCCCAGCACCGCATGGACGTTTACCCCGTCCTCCATATTGGCATGGGTTTCGGTAAATTGCTCGAACTGGTCAACCAATCCAGCGATGCGGTCGGTCTCATCGCAAATCAATTGCGTGAGCTCGACGTTTTCGGGGCTGGCATCGCTTTCCAATAATTGCGCCGCGCCTTTAATGCCAGACAGCGGATTTTTTATCTCATGCGCCAACATCGCCGACATGGCCGACACCGAACGCGCCGCGCCCCGATGGGTCAGCTGGCGGTCCATATGCTGGGCAATCGAGCGCGGCTGCACCACCACCAGCGCTTGCCAGTCGCGGCCCCCGCCGCTTGCGACATCCGAAGGCGAAACATGCAAATCGACAATGCGGTCGCTGCTGGTACTGCCCCCATAAAGGTCGCCCGAAGTGGGCGCGCCGAGGTCGATGCCATATTCATTAAAGCTCACCCGATGGTCCAAACAGCGCTCGATGAGCCCGACCACTGGACTGCCAAAAGGCATGACCCGCTCGACATGTTGCCGCCGCAATATCGACAGGCCCACGCCAAAAAACTCCTGTGCCGCAAAATTGGCATAAGTGACAAACCGATTGGCGCCAATGGCCAATACCGGCTGGGGAAGCGCATCGAGAATGCGTTTTTCATCCGCCCCTAGATTTCCCTTGAGATTTCCCTTGAGGTTTCCCGCGAGATTTCCCGCGCCCTCTGGTGACGTCGATAAGGCCATTACGCTGCCTCCTGTTGGGCTTGTTGGATTTGGGTTTCATACATTTCTTGCATCGCCGCCAAAACCACCTGCGGATTATGCGAACGGCAAATCTGCGCCCGCATCTCGCGCCCTGCTTGGACGCCCATAAAACTTTCGATGAAGCCCGCAATATGTTTGCGCCCCACTCGAACCCCTAAATAATCGCCGTAGAGGGCCAAACAAGCGGCGTACCAATCTTGGAAAATCTGCCATTGCGCCTTGCGGCACGGGTCGGGTGCCCATGTGCCGTGGTCGAGATAGCCCGCGATTTGACCCAGCAACCAAGGCCGCCCAACCGCCGCACGGCCCACCATAACCCCCGCCGCCCCCGAGGCTTCAAGCGCGGCTTTCGCCGTCTCGCCATCGATAATATCGCCATTGACGAGAACCGGAATATCGACCGCCGAAACCGTCTCGGCGATGGCCTGCCAATTGGCTTTGCCTTTATAAAACTGGCAACGCGTGCGCCCATGCACGGTAATCATCTGCACGCCGAGCCCTTGCGCCACGCAGGCCAAATGCGGCGCGTTCAAACTATCGTCATCCCAGCCCAGTCGCATTTTCAAAGTCACGGGTTTGGAGCTGCCCTCGCAGGTGGCAGCGATAATGCTCTCGGCCAAAGCCTCGTCGCGCATCAAGGCCGAGCCCGAAAGCCCGCCAGTGACTTGGCGCGACGGGCAGCCCATATTAATGTCCACAATATCAGCGCCCGCCTCGCAGGCCAGTTTCGCGCCTTCGCGCATCCAATGCGGATCGCGCCCAGCCAATTGCAACATGAAAGGCGTGAGCCCCGCCCCTTCGGCGCGCAATAACACATCGGGGCGCGCCTTTACCCATTCCTCGCTGGCCACCATTTCAGACACCACTTGCGCCGAGCTGACTTTCGACACGCATTGGCGAAACGCTAAATCCGTGACCCCCGACATGGGCGCCAGCAAAACGCGGCTGTTCAAAATCGTGCTGCCAAGGGAAATGGTCATTATTTGGGCATAACTTTCAAGTTTCAAAGATTGCCTAAAATGCGGGCAAAACCTGCCAAAAGCAAGAATATAAATCGCAAAATGGTTTGAATAAGTGTAAAACAGTCCCCATGAGTACCGTTAATACGAACGCCGCCTTGATTGTTGCCGCCGGACGTGGACATCGTGCTGGCGAAGGCTTGCCGAAACAATACCGCCGTTTACCAGGCGGCAATGGCGAGACCGTTCTATCGGCGACGCTCAAAGCTTTTGCCCATCACAAAGAAATAGACAGGCTTTGCGTGGTCATTCATCCAGATGATGTAGAACTATACAATCAGAGCCTTAACTATCTCAATTGTATTGATAATATAACCTTCGTATACGGCGGCGAAACGCGTCAGATATCGGTGTTTCATGGCTTACAAGAGCTTTCGAAAACGCCGCCCAAACAAGTACTCATCCATGACGGCGCGCGCCCCTATGTGAGCCCAGAGCTTATCTCGCGCTGCCTCACAGGTCTGGGGTCGGCGGCGGGCGCCATTCCCGCCCTTGAGGTTAGCGACACGCTGAAGCGGGCGGACAAGGGCACGATTACCGAAACCGTTTCGCGCGATGGCCTATGGCGGGCGCAAACCCCGCAAGCTTTTCGGTTTGACGCCATCCTCGCGGCCCACGCCAAAGCCCCGAATTTACCGCAGCTGACCGATGATGCGGCGATTGCCGAATTGGCTGGCCTGCCGCTGGCCATTGTGGCGGGCGAGGCGCGCAATGTTAAACTAACCCGCCCGGAAGACTTTGCCGCCCCGACGCGCCAGTGGCTGCCGCGCACGGGCAGTGGTTTCGACGTGCATAAATTGGGCGAGGCAGGCAGTGCGGAGACGATTATGCTTAGCGGCGTGACAGTGGCGCACAACCGCGCCCTCCTCGGCCATAGCGACGCTGATGTGGCGCTTCATGCGGTTACCGACGCCCTCTTGGGGGCTTTGGCGCAAGGCGATATTGGCGACCATTTCCCGCCATCCGACGCGGCGCATAAAGACCGCCCCTCTCGAGATTTTTTAGCCCATGCCGTCAAGCTGGCCGAGCAAGCCATGGCGCAGCTCACCCACATCGATTTAACGATTATCTGCGAGCAGCCGAAAATCGCGCCTTATCGCGAGGCCATGCGCGCAAAAATCAGCGAGATTACCGGCCTCGATATCGCCAGTGTCTCGGTAAAGGCCACCACAACCGAGGGGCTTGGGTTTACCGGTCGCGGCGAAGGCATTGCCGCCCAATCGACGCTCACCCTATTGCTTCCTGACGATGGCGGAGAAAAGGGGGTCTTATGATGTTTCATAAACTTCCGACGCATTTGAAACCGACGTCCTCGGCGGCACTGATTGCCACGTTTTTTGGCAGCGGCCTGTTAAAACCCGCCTCTGGCACTTGGGGCACGCTGGCCGCGCTTTACCCAGGCTTTCTGATTGCCGATTATTTTGGCGCCTATGGTTTGCTCGCCGCCGCCGCCCTGGCCTATGGGCTCGGCCATTGGGCCAGCACGCAATGGATCGCGCAATCGGTCGACAAAGACCCCTCGCCCATCGTCATCGATGAGGTGGTCGGCATGTGGCTCACCCTGATGGCCATCAGCGTGCCGATAAATGCCGACCTGTTAACGCCCGGAAATATTCTCTTGGCGTTTGTCCTGTTTCGGATTTTCGACATTCTCAAACCGTGGCCCGTGGCTTGGGCCGATAGCTCGCTGAAAGGCGCCAATGGCATTATGGTCGATGATGTCTTGGCCGGAATATTGGCAGGTCTATTTCTCTTCGCCTTACATTTTAAGTTTCACTAAGATAACCATCTCACTGGGAGCCCCTCATGTTATTCGACAAAAACCTTACCGATAAAGCCAGCCAAGTGCTGAAAACCTGTGGCGAAAAGCACATGCGCGTCGCCACCGCCGAAAGCTGCACGGGCGGGCTTATTTCGGCGCTCTTAACCGAAATTCCGGGCTCCTCTGTGGTTATCGGGCGCAGTTTTGTTACCTATTCCAATCGGGCCAAACATGAGGTTTTGAACGTGCCTGCCGCGCTGTTGCAACAACATGGCGCGGTGTCGGAGGAAGTGGTTTGTGCCATGGCGCAAAATACTTTCGATATGACCAGCGCGCATCTCACCATCGCGGTGTCTGGCATTGCCGGCCCCGGCGGCGGCTCGGCCGAGAAACCTGCTGGCACCGTGCATATGGCCACTTGCACGCAAGGCGGCGTGCATCACGTCCGCCAATCTTTCGGCGATATCGGCCGCACGCAAGTCCGCCTCGCCACTGTCGATGCCGCCATGGATATGTTGCTCGCCCAGCTCTGAGGCTAAATTTCGGTATAAATCTCGCGGGCGCGATCTTCAAAGGCGGCGACGAAACGCTCGACCACTTTGCCCATCATCGGCTGCAAGACGCGGCGCAACAGCGGCACGTTAAACTCGAATTGCAGCTCGAAATGAACCGTGCTGCCGCCCTCTGGTTTGTCGACGAATTGCCATTGATTGAACAAATGACGAAACGGGCCCTTGGCCTGTTTTACCGTCACGCTTAGCGGCGCCTGCCCCATCTCGATGCGGCTGGTATAGGTTTCGCGCAAGAACTTATAGCCAATGGCTAAATCTGCCAGCATATGCGCCGCACTGCGCTCGCGAACTCGGGCGGCTGTGCAATAGGGAATAAATTCATCATATTTATCGACATCGCAAATCAGCTCAAACATCTGCTGCGCGGTGAACGGGCTTTCTCGCGTGAGCTTCATCGATTGCATATCAGCGCGTCTTTTCCTCAGCTTTGGTCTGCTGGGCGACGCGCGCCGCTTTTAGCTTTTCAAAATCAGCATCCGCATGATGCGAGGAGCGCGTGAGCGGCGTCGCGGAAACCATCAAGAAGCCTTTGGCATTGGCAAGCTTGCTGTAGCCGTCAAATTCTTCGGGCGTCACAAAGCGGTCAATCGGGGCGTGTTTGCGGGTCGGCTGCAAATATTGCCCGATGGTAATGAAATCAATCGTGGCCGAGCGCATGTCATCCATCACTTGCATCACTTCCTCGCGCGCCTCGCCAAGCCCAACCATAATGCCCGACTTGGTAAAAATATCTGGGTCGAGCTGTTTGACGCGCTGCAATAAATTCAGCGAATGGAAATAGCGCGCCCCCGGTCGAATGGACAAATAAAGCCGCGGCACGGTTTCCAAATTATGATTGAAGACATCGGGCTTGGCCGCAACAACCACCTCGAGGGCACCCTCTTTGCGCAGAAAATCGGGCGTCAATATTTCCACCGTCGTGCCCGCCGACGCCGCTCGAATGGCGTGGATGGTATCGGCAAAATGTTGCGCCCCGCCATCGGCTAGGTCATCGCGGTCCACCGAGGTAATCACCACATGGTTCAACCCGAGTTTCGCCACCGCATCGCCCACGCGGGCGGGTTCTTGGCCATCCACGGCCAGCGGCACGCCGGTGCTGACATTGCAAAACGCACAGGCGCGGGTGCAAATCTCGCCTAAAATCATAAAGGTGGCATGTTTTTGCGACCAGCATTCGCCGATATTCGGGCAAGCGGCCTCTTCGCACACGGTGACCAGATTATGCTCTTTCACAATCGCCTTGGTTTCGGCATAGACGGGCGAGCCCGGGGCTTTGGCGCGAATCCATTTGGGTTTGCGCAAAATGGCGCTATCCGGATTTTTCGCTTTTTCCGGATGGCGCGCCTTGGCTGGCTTTTTCGGGTCGTCCGATAGAGTATCAATCACCACAGTCATAAGCTTTATATAAGCCAAATGCCCGCATAAGAACAGGCGCGAATATCACGCCAGACCCGACTGGCAGGGCAAAACATTTAAAACTCACGAGATATGGAGGCTTAAGGGGCGGACGGCAGGTTGAAAATAACCGTCTCATCGGGGCGCGTTAATCCCAAGACGCGGCGGGCGCGCTCGTCTAAAAAATCGTGGTCCAAACTCTCGTTCGACAGTCGATAGACTTGTTTTTGCAGCGCATCATTTTTGTTTTCCAAAGCGGCTAAGTCGGCGCGGCGTTCTATCAGGTCGCGCTCTAACTGCATCCATCCGCTGAGCCCCCGCTCGCCTTTTAGGGCTTGGCCGGAAAGACCCAAAATCATCAAAAGCAACATGCCCGGAAACAATAGCTGCCGCAGACGGAACGGTTCTTGCCCGACGGTGTGGCTCGACAGCCCAGAAGTTACAAAACGAATCATAGCAGCACGGAATCATGATTTGATTCTCTGGGTCAAGCACAAACTGATTCGTTTGTTATTTTTCAAGTGCTTAGCGCCCACTTGTGCTGGCTTTGGGACAATGATAGCGTTTCGCCATGAAACACGGGCTACGAACTTCTTTTGCCATCACCTGCCTGCTGCTTTTGCAGCTTGCCGTGGTGCATGAGTTTCACCATGACGCAAATCCTTATACCAACCCGCCAAGCCAAACGACGACCCATGCCGATAGCCAATGTCTGCTGAGCGATACGGCCACGGGCTTTATGCCTTTCGGTGCGCTGGCACTTTGCCCGCCGCCCTATGCTGCCAGTGTCTCCAGCGTTGGCCGCCTGAGTTTTCAGAGATTAAAATACCTAACCCCTTTAACGAGAGCTCCGCCTATCCGTGTTGGATGATTTCATTTTCAACAAAATCAAATTTAAGGATAGTTACAATGAGAGTTCAGTTATGGATTGCCCTTGCTTCCACGATGAGTGGCACCTCGGCCCTTGCTCAAGCAACACAGGCACAATCACCCCCCAAGAATATCGACGAAGTCGTGGTCTTGGGTTCCGCTTTTCAAAAATCAACCACCGATATTATTTCCACCACGGAAGTTTTATCGCAGGATAAATTGCGCGCCAAAATGGATCTGCCGCTTGGCGATGTCTTGTCGCATTTGCCTGGCGTCAGCAGTGCAAATCATGGGCCTGCGGTTTCTCGGCCGATTATTCGCGGGGCCAGCGGCTATCGCATTGCGGTGCTCAATGATGCCATGCCCGTGGGCGATATCTCCGCGACGGGCAATGACCATGCCAATGCGCTGCAATTGTTCGACAGCCAACGCCTCGAGGTTTTGAAAGGCCCGTCGGCGCTGCGCTACGGCCCCTATGCCGCAACCGGCGTGGTGCAAAACTTCAGCCGCCATATGGAGGCGCCCAAAGAAGAGGCGCAATCGCATGTCTATCTAGGCTATGGCAGCGCGGCAGATGAAACCCTGGGTGCCGCCTATCATCGCTTCGGCCAATATGCGATTTCTGGTTTCTCGCAAAATAGCGATGAAATTCGCATTCCCACCCATGCCGAAAGCGCGCGTCAACTCGCCGCCGAAGGCGAAACCGCCGAGGACAAAGCCCAAGATGCCGCCAATACTTGGACGCGAAGCCATGGCATGACCGGCTCCGCCGTCTTCGGCACGCAAGCGACCCAACTCAACCTACGGGTCGAAAACCTAGACATGCACTACGGCGTCCCCGGTCATGCGCATGAAGAAGAGCACGATGAGGATGACGAGGAAGAAGAAGAGCATGGCAGCGAAGCGGTTCGCATTGAGCTCGATAGCCAAACCCTGCAAGCGCGTCTGACGCATCGGCCAAATGGCCAAGCCGTCGATCGTTTGCAAGCCGATGTGTCGCTGGTTCGCTATGCCCAAGACGAGATGGAAGGCGCCAGTCTCGGCACGCAATTTGAGCAAGACAGTCTCAACTTGCGGCTGGAAGCGAGCAAAGATTTTGCCGATTGGCAAAGCCTCTTTGGCCTCAGCCTGCAGCAAGTCGATTTAACCACGGCTGGCGACGAAGCGTTTTTGCCAAGCAGCGACAGCCAGCAAATTGGCGTGTTCGGCTTTGCCACACGCAGCCAAAACAATTGGGTGCAAGAATATGCCTTGCGGTTTGACCAAGCCGAAGCGGAAAAATCTACCGGGACAAAAATCTCGCATGATTTAACCAATGCCTCTTTTGGCATCGGCTATACTGGGTTTGCCAATAGCTTAATCGGCGGCTCGGCCTCTCACGCGCAGCGCGCACCCGCAAGCGTCGAGTTATTTGCCAACGGCGTGCATGTGGCCGCCGACCGACAAGAAACCGGCGACGCCGCATTGAAACGCGAAACCGCTTTGGCGACAGAGCTTTATATTCGCCGTCAATGGGACACCACCAGTGCCCGCGCTAGCGTGTTTCACAATGACTATGAGGACTTCATTTACCTGCACCTCACAAATGGCAATGTCGACCCGAAAACCTATGCCTATCGCCAAGAGGATGCGACGCTGCGGGGGCTAGAACTGCAAGCCTCCACACGCCTCACGGTGCTAGCGGCGACATGGGATGCCACTTTGGGCGTCACTCGCACGCAGGCCAAATTGGCCAATGGGCAGCGCGTGCGCTCCATTCCGCCAACCCAAATAAACTTGGGTCTGGCGGCCGATTATCCAAGCTTCCGCTTGGCGGTGGATGTCGAACATGCCAATCAGCAGAGCAAACTTGCAGCCGGCGAATTGGCGAGCGATGCGTTTACCAAGCTGAATATTTCGGCCCGCTGGCCCGTGCCACAAACGCCGAGCTTGGTGGTCACAGCCGCGCTTCGCAATGCCACCGATGAAGAAGTGCGCCATCACACAAGCGACCTGAAAGACTTGCTGCCAGAGGCCGGAAGAGACTTGCGCCTCTCGCTGGATTATCGCTTCTAAAAACCAAAAAGCCGCGCCCCTAAAGGAAGAGGCGCGGCTTTTTATTTTTGTCCGACAGACTTTATTTCAAAATCGATTTGCCCGGATAGACCGCCGCATCGCCCAAACTCTCTTCGATGCGGATGAGCTGATTATATTTCGCCAACCGGTCAGAGCGCGCCAAAGAGCCGGTTTTAATCTGGCCACAATTGGTCGCCACGGCCAAATCGGCAATCGTGGCATCTTCGGTTTCGCCCGAGCGATGCGACATCACGGCGGTGAAAGACGCTTTATGCGCCATCTCAACCGCTTGCAAAGTTTCTGCCAAAGTGCCGATTTGATTGACTTTCACCAAAATCGAATTGGCGATGCCCTCTTCAATGCCACGCGACAGACGCGTCGGATTGGTGACGAATAAATCATCGCCAACCAATTGCACTTTATCGCCAATGGCATCGGTCAGCGCTTTCCAACCGTCCCAATCGTTTTCATCCATGCCATCTTCAATCGAGGCAATCGGGAAACGCGCGCACAAGTCGGCCCAATAGGCCGCCATTTCGCCCGCGTCGAGTTTCTTGCCTTCGCCGGCCAAATGATAGACCCCGTCTTCACAAAATTCCGTGGCCGCCGCATCGAGCGCCAAATGAATATCTTCGCCCGGCTTATACCCCGCCTTCTCAATGGCTTTCATCACATAACCAAGCGCGGCATCGGTCGAGGCAAGGTTTGGCGCAAAGCCACCCTCGTCGCCCACACCGGTGGCCAGATTGTCTTCGATGAGCAAGCCTTTGAGCGTATGAAACACTTCCGCCCCCATGCGCACGGCCTCTTTAATACTGGTCGCCGCGACGGGCATAATCATGAATTCTTGCACGTCAATCGGGTTGTCCGCATGGGCCCCGCCATTGACGATATTCATCATGGGCACTGGCAAAGTGTTGGCATTGGCGCCGCCGATATAGCGCCATAAAGGCGTGCCTTGGCTGTCGGCCGCGGCTTTGGCCACGGCCATGGAAACGCCCAAAATAGCATTGGCGCCAAGGCGCGATTTATTTTCTGTGCCGTCGAGCGTCAACATGGCTTGGTCGATGTGCAATTGCTCGCTGGCATCTAGCCCGCAAAGGGCGGAAAAAATTTCGCCATTGACCGCGTCCACGGCCTGTAAAACGCCCTTGCCCATATAGCGCGAGGCATCGCCATCGCGCAGCTCCACCGCCTCATATTGTCCGGTCGAAGCGCCCGAGGGTACGGCAGCGCGGCCAAAGCCGCCATCGTCGAGCCAGACATCGACTTCGACGGTTGGGTTGCCGCGGCTGTCGAGAATTTCGCGCGCGATAATGTCAAGAATGGCAGTCATATTGGCCTCATAAGTAAGTATGAATTTGCGTTTGGTGTAGCGTGTTTCCAGCTTTCTTGCAAATCCGTCCGCGCCCCCCAAAGCTGGCCTCTTGACGAAAGCAATAGAGTTCGGTCTAAGGTCAGGCATGAAGGAGACAGCAACAGCTTTGGTGTTATTTTCTGGCGGGCAAGATTCGACCGCCTGTTTGGCCTATGCGCTGGATAATTTTGCCCATGTCGAAACGCTGGGTTTCGACTACGGCCAAACCCATCGCATCGAGCTGGATTGCCGCGACCGCCTGCGCCAAGAGATTGCCAAAATAAATGACTGGGGCCCGCGCCTGGGCGACGACCACACATTGGCGCTGCCCGCGCTGGCCGAAATCGGCGGCACCGCCCTCATCGCCTCGGATAGCGATAGTGATGACATGAAGAAAATGAAAAACAATCTGCCCGCGACTTTCGTGCCCGGGCGTAATTTATTGTTCCTCACCTATGCCGCCGCGCTGGCCTATCGGCGGGGGCTGAGCGTGCTGGTGGGCGGCATGTGCGAGACGGATTATTCGGGCTATCCCGATTGCCGCCGCGACACGCTGGATGCGCTGGAGGCCTCGCTGAACCTTGGCATGGAAAGCCAGATAACCATCGACACGCCGCTGATGCATATCGATAAAGCCGAAACCTGGGAGATGGCGTTTCAATTGGGCGGCGAGGCTTTGGTTGCGCTGACCCTCGAACATAGCCACACCTGCTATCGCGGCGAACGCGAACAGCGCCACGACTGGGGCTATGGCTGCAACGATTGCCCGGCCTGCGACTTGCGCGCCGCAGGCTTCCAAAAATGGAGCGCCGCATGACCTATAGCGTCAAAGAAATGTTTTACACCCTGCAAGGCGAAGGCGCGCAAAGCGGTCGCCCCGCCGTGTTTTGCCGTTTCTCTGGCTGCAATCTTTGGTCGGGGCTCGAAAAAGACCGCGCCACCGCGCAATGCAATTTTTGCGACACAGACTTCATCGGCACCAATGGCCAAAACGGCGGCAAATTCGACAGTGCCGAAACCCTAGCCGAAGCGATTGCCAGCCTCTGGCCCGAAGACCCGCCCAGCGCCGATGCCTATATCGTCTTTACCGGCGGCGAGCCGTGTCTGCAATTAGACACGCCCCTGCTCGAGGCCTTAAACGCGCGCGGCTTTGAATGCGCCGTGGAAACCAATGGCACGCTCGAGGTGCCCGAAGGTGTCGACTGGATTTGCGTCAGCCCCAAACCGCAGACCGAGCTGAAACAAACCCGCGGCCATGAGCTTAAATTCGTCTATCCGCAAGAGACGCTATCACCCGACCAATTCGCGGAATTGGATTTTGAAAATTTTTACCTGCAACCGATGGACACCGGCGAGGCTGAAACCAGCTGGCACAATGTGCAGGCGGCGATTGCTTATTGCCTGCAAAATCCGCAATGGCGGGTAAGCTTGCAGACCCATAAAATTGTCGGTCTGGACTAGAGCCCAATTGACCCGATTTGCGTAATCGGGCATAAGCGGGGCATGAAATTATCACGCGAATTCACTTTTGATGCTGCCCACAGCCTTGGCCATTATCCGGCAGGCCACGCCAATACGCGCGTGCATGGGCACAGTTTTCGCGCCCGCGTTACCGTGGAAGGCCTGCCAGATGACCATGGCCAAATCGTCGATTTAGAAAAAATGGGCGCCGCCTTGAAAGATATGCAGGCGCGCCTCGACCATCAAATGCTCAACGAAATTGAGGGGCTGCACCAGCCAACCTTAGAAAACCTTTGCCTGTGGATTTGGGAAAACTTACGCCAGCCCCTGCCACAAATTTGCGCCGTGGAAGTGTTTCGCGATAGCCTCGGCCAATCGTGCTTGTATCAGGGGAGCCAACATGTCGACTAAAGGAAGCGATGCCAGCGGCGCCACCCTGCTGGGCCAACAAAGCAGCCTGCCCAATAGCCCCGACGAAGCGGTGTTAGAGCGCGTGCCGAACCCGCATCTGGATGTGGATTATGTGGCGCGCTTTGCGGTGCCCGAGTTCACCTCTATTTGCCCCGTCACGGGCCAGCCAGATTTCGCCCATGTGGTGATCGATTATGTGCCAGACCAGCATTTGGTAGAGAGCAAAAGTTTCAAACTATTCATGGGCAGCTTTCGCAACCACGGCGCGTTTCACGAAGACTGCACCCTTCTGGTGGCCAAACGGTTGATCAACTGTATGCAACCAAAATGGCTGCGCATCGGCGGCTATTGGTATCCGCGCGGCGGTATTCCGATTGACGTGTTTTGGCAAAGCTCAGAGCCGCCTGCAGGATTATTTATTCCAGACCAAGGTGTGCCGCCGTATCGGGGTAGATAACAAGGGGTGCAAACTATAGTTTGCACCAAAACAAAAAGAAGATTAAGATGGCAAAAGCCACGACGCCGAGAACGGTGACCTATTTCAACCTAAAGGCGTTTCGCGATTGGATAGACGACATTGGCGATCGTCGCGTTGTCGATACTATCCTCCGTCGTCTGAGACAGTTAGAAAATGGCAATGAGGGCGATATGAAGTCGCTGGGCGATGGTGTGAGTGAGATGCGTATCCATTTAAGCCCTGGCTATCGAATTTATTTTGCGCGGGCTGGCGATGTGGTGATTATTATTTTGCACAGTGGCACCAAACGGCGACAAATGGCCGACATAAAACAGGCCAAGCAGATATGGTTGGAGATACGAGATGAAGTATAAAGACTTTGGCACCCTCGAAGATTTGGAAGAGCATTATCTAAACAAAAACCTCGACCATATTGACGATTATATTGCCTCTATTTTCGAATTCATGGCAGAGGACGGCGACCTTGAGGCGACGCTCAGCCAATTGCGGACCGTGGTGAAAGTCAAAGGCATGGGCGAAACCGCAGAGCTGATTGGCATGAGCCGACAAGGCTTGCAAAAGGCGCTCTCGCCCAAAGGCAATCCGACGGTGAAAACTTTCAATAAAGTGCTCGGCACACTCGGCTATCGGCTTTCGGTGCGCGCCATTGCGGAGTAGCCCTATCGCGGAAGCTCATTTTCTGCTATCATTTTTTTGCAGTCCAGTGAACGAGACTGCGGGAGCCTAGAAAGTTCCTTACACGAGCCGCAATTTGTTTTGCGTATGTGGCTTGAGCTAGCGCTCAAGCCTTTTTTAATGAATTGCTGTGAAACTGTTCACCTCGCCTACTAGGTCGGGGTGGCAACTCAATAAGGTTTCGACCGAATAGGTTGCGGCCGTTCTCGTGTTCGGTCTTTCTAGCCCCCGACACCAAGGCGACTTGGTGTCGGCAAGCTAGGAGAGAAGAGCCAATTATGAGCCAAGAACAAAACCATTTATTGCCGCCTTCGGTATCTGAAAACATCCGTCATAATTTATGGATTTACCGAACCTATCAAAACCAAACCCGCAAAGAGCTGGCCGACGCCAATTTGCGCTCGGGCGTTTTGCGCGCCTATGAATATGGCTTCCGTCCGGTCTCGCCTGCCCATCTGGCGCTCATCGCCGAGCGTTTGGCGGTGCCGGAAGAAGTGCTATCGGCGCCGCCCAATTTCGCGCTGCTGCTCGACTGGCAAACGCGGCGCATCGTGGAATATTACCGCGCGATGAACGACGAACAGCGCCACGCCCTCAAGCGTTTGATGATGCATATGTGAGCTAAATATCGCTCGGCATGGTTTCGGAAAACAGAAAAGCATAATCTGCGTGCCGGCGAATTTCTGGCGCAATGGGTCTGTCGTCGAGCTTGGAAACTACGGCAAGACCAGACGCCCAATTCAAATAGCTGAGCGCGAAACCGTCCATGGCTTCGAGCGCGGCCAGCAAAGCCTCGACGCGCGGCTGATGGTTTTTCGGCCAGTTATCTTGCGGCAATAAATCGTCGATAAGATAAAGCCCGTTCGGTGCCAGCGCCTCCAGCGCGACATCCAAATGGCTGAACTTGCCGGGCCAAGCATCGGCGAAAATAAAGTCATAGCTGTTCGGCTGGCAGGCTTTCAAAAACGCGCCCGCATCGGCCACCTCGAGCTGCACCCGCGCCTCATTAATCACCTGCGCCGCCACGGCAGAACATTTGGCATCGATATCGACGCTCACCAAATGCGCGTCCTCGGCCAGCGCTTGGGCGAGAAACAAAATAGAGAGCCCTGTGCCGGTGCCCAGCTCCAAAACCCGCCGCGAGCCGAGCCCCGCCACCAGCACGGCACAAAAATTAGCGACCTGCAAATCGCAAGACGCAACAAAACCCAGCGCAGAACTAGCCTGCTCAATTCGGGCGATTTGGGGAGCTAGGGTTTGGAGGTAGTTCATTTTTGGTTTTCCTCATCCGGCAGCAGGTCTTGTTGCTTCCACCAAGGAGCAATGATTCTAACGGTCGTTCCGTTGGCATCATCCCCAAAATCGCATTGCCACTCGCCCATAATCGGTAACCAACTATAACGTCCTACTTGAGGCGAGGGTAAATCGCTCGTCAACATTGACTTTCCGCCAACTGAAATAGATGGGGGGCGTTTTTCATTAAAAATAATTTTTCGCCATCCCTCGAAGACCGACGTTTGTTCGACATCCATTTGTGCACTTGAAACATCCGTATATTCAAAAACGACATCAAAGTTGTACAAATAATCGAACCGTGAGCCCTCTAAATTTGCATCAGAAAAATTTGTATTCTCACGCAAATCCGCTACTTCAAAGTCACTACCTTTCAAATGGGCATATTTAAAATTTGTTCCAATGCACTCTGCTCCGGCAAAAATTGAATCTTCAAGCCTCGCAAACATGAAATCAGTTTCTTCAAACTTCGAATTTGAAAAATTGACATCATTGAGGTTCGACTTGCTAAAACTAAAGAAAGAAAAATCGAGGTTACGAAGGTTAAGTCCTCGCAAGTCTAAGCTCTGCAAACTTACTCGTTCATGCCCTTCAGTAGCGGACGCCAGTCTAGTTAAAGCTCCGATGGCTAATTCTAAGTCACGCCTCTGCAACTTATTTTCCTGCAAATCAGGCCACTCATATTTTCTAACATCCAAATCGCCGACAAATGCGGTTTGATCAGAGGTGCGCTCCTCTATAAAAGCCTTTAGAGATTGAATAATGATATAGATTTCCTGACGAGTAAGCTCACGGTCAAGAGCATATTTCTCTAGCAATAGAATTGCCGAACACCTTGTTGCCACACTATCATTTCTAAGCAGTGAGTTCGCATCGGTTACTCTTTTATCGAATGAACTAGCCCTATTCTCTCTCTGTAGTTCTTCGGTTCTCTCATTTTGGAGATTAATAAACTCTGCTTGTTGTTTCTCAAATTCGTCCCTGCTTTCGGCGAGTTTAAGCTCCCTTTGAGCCGCATCTAAGCGCTTGCTTGCCAAAACTAATCCATAAAGCGCGGCCACCCCACCCAAAGCGAACCCCAATGAGCGCGTCGCTTCTCCGTTCCATTCATCACCATATATCCAGAGCCATCTTGTTGCTTTCAAAGTTGCCGAGAATACGAGCAGGAAGGCAACCCAAGACAGAACTTCGCCAATGTTCTTAGCGCAGCATTGCAGTAACAGAGACAACATTCGGTCTACCCATTTAAAAACCCGGTCGAGCCTATCCATCATTCTTCTTCCTCACGTCTCATTGGCTGGACGTGTTGATTGCCTTTGGGTAACAGATATGTTACCTATATCTCAATGGCAATAATAATTGAATATGAAACGAAGTCTGGCAAGTCTCCATTTGGAAAGTGGCTTGGGAAGTTGGATACCACGTTACGAATAGTCGTAATCGACGCCATTAACCGTTTGGAGTTTGACGCCGAAACTCACGTCAAATTTCTAGGGCAAGACTTGTGGGAAACGAAGCTAACTATCGGAGGCGGTTTGCGCTTGTATTGGACGAAAGATGGCGAACAAATAATCCTACTCTTGGGCGGCGGTAAAAAAGACACCCAAGCCAAAGATATTCAAAACGCCAGATTAAGACGCATAGATTATCTAAAAGGAAAGGATACAGAATGACCCGAAAATATCGACTGTTTGACGACACAGTAAAAGAACATTTTGCTACAGATGCCGAGTTTCGGGTGCAGCTGATTATCCATACCCTCAATTGCTTTCTCGAAGGCGATGCCAAAATGGGGCAGCAGATGCTTCGCAAATATATAAAAACCGATTTGGGCTACAAGCAACTGGAGGAGCTGACGGGGATTTCCGAGAAAAGCCTGAACCGCATGTTCGGGGCAAATGGCAATCCGACAACCCGCAACCTGTTCAAAGTGATAGAAGCCATCAGCAAACACGAACGCATTAAGCTGAACGTCAGTGTCGCCGCCGAATAGGCCCTAAGCCACCGCCTCATGCACGGCTTTTAGCGTGGTCAGAAGGCCGCGCGCGTCGCTTAGGGCTAGGCAGCTGGGCGCATCGCATAGGGCGGCATCTGGGTCTGGATGAAACTCGAGGAAGACGCCGTTGGCGCCCGCCGCAATGGCCGATTTGGCCAAGACAGAAACCCCCTCGCGACGCCCGCCCGTCGACGCCCCTGCGGTGCGTGGGTCGGCACCCGGCAATTGCACCGCGTGGGTGGCGTCCATGGTCACCGGCACGCCGAGTTTTTTCATTTCCGGAATGCCCAACATGTCGACGACCAAATTATTATAGCCAAAGCTGGTGCCCCTATCGCACAGAATAAGCTGAATATCGGGCGCCGCTTCGCGCGATTTGGCGATGATGTTGGCGCAATCCCATGGCGCTAAAAACTGCGCCTTTTTGGCGTGCAACCAGCCGCCCTGCGCCGCCACCGCTTTCGCCGTGGCCACCACTAAATCGGTTTGGCGAACCAAAAACGCCGGCAATTGCACCACGTCGGCCACCGCGCACACGGCTTCGGCTTGCTCGGCTTCGTGCAAATCTGTCACCACGGGCACGCCGTGTTTGGCTTTCACCGCCTGCAACATCGGCAGACCCGCCGCCAGGCCGGGGCCGCGATAAGAGGTGATGGACGAGCGATTGGCTTTGTCCCAACTGGCTTTGAAAATAAACGGCAAATCTAAATCGGCGCAAATCGCTTTCAGCTCGGCGCAGACTTCCATCGCCAGCCCTTCGTCTTCCAGCACGTTGAGGCCAGCCATGACGACCATTTTCTCGCCGTCGCCGATTTTAAGGTCGTATTCTTTGAGGGTTAAAACGCTCATAATATTTCCAATGCTTGTTTAAACGAGGCGGCTTTGCGCCCCTATTATACGAGGCGACTTTGTGTAAGGGCGGCTTCAATGAAAGAAGCAAAAAGCGGATGCGGCGCAAAGGGGCGCGACTTCAGCTCGGGGTGAAACTGCACCCCAATAAACCACGGGTGGGCGGGTATCTCAACAATCTCGGGCAGCACGCCATCGGGCGAGACGCCAGAGAAAACCAAGCCTTGCGCTTCCAGCATCTCGCGATACTCCATATTGACTTCATAGCGATGCCGATGGCGCTCGGAAATCACCCGCGTGCCATAAATATCTTCCACCCGACTGCCCTCTTTCAGGTAAGCCTCAAACGCGCCAAGGCGCATGGTGCCGCCCAAATCGCCGTCTTGGCGACGCCGCTCCATCACTTCGCCCGAGGCCCATTCGGTCATCAGGCCCACAAGATTTGTGCCTGCCAGACCAAACTCGCTGGAGGTGGCATCGCGCACGCCCGCCATATTGCGCGCCGCCTCCAACACCGCCATTTGCATGCCGAAGCAAATGCCGAAGTAAGGCACATCGCGCGTGCGGGCGAAATTCACCGCCGCGATTTTGCCCTCCGCGCCGCGCTCGCCAAAGCCGCCGGGCACCAGAATGCCATTTACTTTTTCCAAATAAGCGGCGGCGTCTTCGCGCTCGAAAACTTGCGCGTCCAGCCACTCGATATTGACCGCCACATTATTGGCAATGCCGCCATGTTGCAGGCTTTCAATCAGCGATTTATAGGCTTCTTTCAACTCGGTATATTTGCCCACCACGGCGATGGTCACTTCGCCTTCGGGCTCGCGCACGGCGCTCATCACTTCGTCCCAGACGCTTAAATCAGGTTGCGGCGCGTCTTGAATGCCAAAGGCCTCCAGCACTTCCACATCCAGCCCTTCGGCGTGATAGGAATGCGGCACGGCGTAAATATTATCGACATCGCGCGCTTCAATCACGGCGCTTTCTTGCACGTTACAAAACAGCGCGATTTTGCGTTTCTCGCCTTCGGGAATGGGGCGATCGCAGCGGCACAATAAGATATCGGGCTGAATGCCAATGGAGCGCAGCTCTTTCACGGAGTGCTGCGTCGGCTTGGTTTTCATCTCGCCAGCGGCGGGAATATAGGGCAGCAAAGTCAGATGCACGAAAATCGATTGATGGCGCGCCAAATCATTGCTCAGCTGGCGAATGGCCTCGAAATACGGCAGACCTTCGATATCGCCCACCGTGCCGCCAATCTCGCACAGCACGAAATCGACATCTTCGACATCGGTTTGAATGAAGTTTTTAATCGCGTCCGTCACATGCGGAATCACTTGCACCGTGCCGCCCAGATAATCGCCACGGCGTTCTTTGGCCAGAATATCGCGGTAAATTTGTCCCGTGGTCACATTGTCGCCGCGCGAGGCGGGCACGCCGGTAAAGCGCTCGTAATGGCCCAAATCGAGGTCGGTTTCCGCGCCATCATCGGTGACGTAAACCTCGCCGTGCTGATAGGGCGACATGGTGCCGGGGTCTACGTTGAGATAAGGGTCGAGCTTGCGCAGCCGAACTTTATAGCCGCGCGCTTGCAATAAAGCGCCAATGGCCGCCGAAGCCAAGCCTTTGCCAAGAGAGGAAACCACACCACCAGTAATAAATATATAACGTGCCATGGGATTTGAAATTATATAGCGCAAACGATTCGCGCCAGCGCAAAGTGAGTCGAGACCGACGAATCACTTGAGTTGTGCACAGCTTGTCGGGGAAACCGATTATTCGGGGGTTGGCAGACTGCTTTCTGGCAGCAGCGGCGCGGGCGCCAAAGTGCCAAGGCCGGGCAGAGTGCCCTCTTGTTCGATCACGCCATCGAGCACAGAGGCGCGATTTTCCATCGTGCCGAGCACGGTAAGGCCGATAGAGGTTAGGAAAAACATGCCCGCCAGAATGCCCGTTGTGCGGGTCATCACGCTGCCGAGGCCGCGCGCGGACATCATGCCATCGCCGCCGCCACCGCCGCCAATACCCAGCGCCCCGCCCTCAGAGCGTTGCAGCAATACCAGCACAATCATCGCCACTGCGATCATCAAATGCACAACCAAAAGAATGGTGGTCATGGACGTCTCCTAAAGTCTGTCCCGTAAAACAATAGCAGCGATATAACGCGTTTGCGGGCGAATAGCAATGTGTTGAGGAAGAAAATGAGCGGCTTACATATGCATCAGCAATCGCTTTATGGCGTGGCGTTGGTTGTCGGTGAGGGTGCGATAATATTCAACGACGCGCCGCGTCTGCCAGTCGAGCAGCAGCGCGAAATCAGGCGGCGCGGCGAGCGTGGTTTCGCTAACCGATAAACGCTCGGCAATCAGCGCCAAATGGTCCCGCGTGACGGGGCGAAAGCCGTATTCATAGGCGCGCAATGTGCTGGACTTCAGGCTGGCGTCGGCCATTTGTCGGCGGGTTTGGTTTTGATAGGTGCGATAAATCCACAGGTTCTGGCGGATGTTCTCAGCTATATCTGGCGGCAGTAGCGGTTTTTGGTCTTGGCTCATGCTCTTGGCTCTTTTGTTTTTGTCGTCACAAACGAAAACGGCACTCGGAAACCGAGTGCCGGGGTGTCAGCAAGACATCACCAAAGTGACAACGGCGTATTCGCCAAGGCTGTTTTATTTCGCCGTCACCCCGACCAAAGGTCGAAGTGACAATGACGGCAAAGGCTTAAAAAAGCGCAAACCGCTTAGCCATTTACCCGTTCTATATGAGCAAATGGCAAAAGCGGTTTTGCCGTTGGTGAAAGGCTTGCTGATGCCCCATCTGTCGAACGTCAGACAACAGATAGCCTAGCTTGGCACAGTGCGGCTAAACGCGAAAGAGGCTTAATTTCAATAAGTTAAATGGAGGTTGTTATAAAAAAATAACGTTATAGATTCCCAGCGAGAGTCAGCTCACCGTAAATACATTTTCCAAAATTCGATAAAATCTGATTTACCCGAGGCAGCTAGATGACCACTCCCTTAAAAAGCACACAAGGCCTTGCCATGGCCTTGCTAGAAACATTGTTTCTAGAAAAGTGTCCTCATTGCAAAATAACCAACCCGAACATCACTAAACTCACCCCCGTTTTATACAAAAATGATGCCTTAGGGGAAAGGCAGATTTGGAGGCTTTATTGCTGCGCTTCATGCGGGTCTGGAATCCTAGCGAAAGGTGAGAACTTTCTATTCGAGGGTGCCCAGAAAACATATGTGACCAAGATTTTCCCTCAACCTCCCAGAGCAATTAGCAAAGATATACCTAAACTCGCTCAAGACTACCTAACTGAAGCTCGTGACGGATTGTCAAATTCGAGGTCAAGCATAATCGCATCTTCAACTGCAATCGATGCCATGCTGAGCGCAAAGGGCGCGGACGGAGATACGCTCTACAAACGCATAAAAAGTGCCCAGGAAAAGAATTTACTGAGTGAAGAAATGTCAAAATGGGCGCATCAAGTCAGGCTGGGTGGAAACGAACAACGACACCTAGTTGATGAACGACCGACTGAAAAGGATGCTCAAGATTGTTTAGATTATGCCATGATGCTGGCTGACATATTGTTTGTCATCCCTGCAAGGGTTCAAGCTGGCATCGATAAAACAAAAAAGGAAACAACAGACGAAGAAGGAGAAAAAAATGGCTGAAAAACTCAAACTCGGAAGTGTTGTCGAACTAAACTCAGGGAGCCCACTTATGACCATCGTCGCCAAAACAGGGGGCAATTTCCAATGCGCTTGGTTTGCCGATAGCAGCCAAGTCAGCGACGCAATGTTTTCTCCCGCCTCGTTGAAGCTGGCCGAAGAAAAAACTGAGCCAAATGAAGTCTATTAATTAAGCGTAAGCTTTAACAATCCCGCCGAAATCTTTGGCCGTCAGACTGGCGCCGCCAACCAGCGCGCCATTGACATTTGGCACTGCCATCAGCTCCGCCGCATTGGCGGGTTTGACCGAGCCGCCATAGAGAATGCGCATTTTCGCGCCCTCGGCCCCAAAGCGGCGCACCAAAGCTTTGCGAAGCGCCGTGTGGACTTCCTCGACTTGCGCCACCGTCGGCGTGAGGCCAGAGCCAATGGCCCAGACGGGCTCATAAGCAATCACTGTGTTTTTCGCCGTGCAGCCATCCATCAGCGAGCCGCGCAATTGCGCTTGCACGACTTTTAGCGTGTCGCCGCTTTTGCGCTGCTTCAGGCTTTCGCCAACGCACATAATGGCCATCAGACCCGCGCCATGGGCGGCGGCCACTTTGGCTTTGACTTGTTTATCGGTTTCCAAATGGTCAGCGCGCCGCTCTGAGTGACCCAGAATAACCGCCGTCGCGCCCGCATCTTTGAGCATTTGTGCCGAGACATCGCCGGTATGTGCACCGCTTGACGCGGCATGGCAATCTTGCCCGCCCAGCGCAATGCCTTTGGCTTTCAAGCCCTTCATCGGCGCCAATAAAGTGGCCGGAGGGCAAATCATCACCGCGCATTTGGCTTTGTTCTTCGCCAGCGCGGTGGCCAGTTTTTTCACTTCGCCGAGGCTGGTTTTCGTGCCGTTCATCTTCCAATTGCCAGCCACCAGAGGTTTGGGAGCTCTAACTTGAGTGGGGGCTTGAGTGGGTTTGCGCGGGGCCATGGCTTGTCTCCATTTTGCTTATCAAGGTTTCTGTTTAGCTGCTTCGGCGGGGTTTGTCATCTTTCGCCAGAAACCGCGCGCGAGGCTTGCGAGATTGGCTGTGCCGCACTATGCTTAGCCAAATTTCATCCGGTCTTCGATTGCCGCTTCGGTTTCAATCAGAGGCCCACCTAGAAAGAGATTAAACTCATGCTCAATTTTATGCGCTCCAAAGTAAGCGGTGTGCTTGGCATTCTGCTCATCGCCTTGCTGGTTTTCGCTTTTGGCCTATGGGGCATCGCCGATACATTTACCGGTTTCTCGAATGAAGAAATCGCGCAAGTCGGCGACCAGAAAATTGATCGGCAGGAATATCAATTGCGCTTTATGCAGCGCACGCAAAGCCTGTCGCAGCAATTGGGCAGCAATATTTCGCCCGCCATGGCGCGCAACCTAGGCATTGAGGCGCAAGTGCTTAACAATATGCTGGGCAGCGCAGCCCTGCGCGAGGCGGCCGAAGAGCTGGGCCTTGGCCATAGCGATGACGCCATTGCCGAAGCGATTGTCGCCGACCCGAGTTTCTTTGGCGCCAATGGTAAATTTGACGCGCCGACCTTTCGCTCGGTCTTGCAGCAAAATGGGTTGACCGAAAAACTATTCGTCGAAGACCAACGCCGCTTTCACATGCTGGAACAATTAAGCACCGCCACCGTCGATGCGGGGCTGGTGCCAAATGTGCTGACGGAAAAACTGTATAAATATTTCCTCGAACGCCGCGTGGCGCGCTATCTCATTCTAACGCTGCAAGAGACCGACGATATTGGCGAGCCGACCGACGAAGAATTAGAGACATTTTTCAACCAAACCAAATTGCGTTTCGCCGAACCGGAAAAACGCTCGGGCCAAGCCCTTGTGGTGTCGCCCGCCCGTTTTGCCGAGCTTATCTCCATCGATGCGGCCACGCTGCGAGAAGAATATGAAGCCTCGCTGGACGAATATTCCATCGCCGAAACCCGCGCCCTCGACCAATTGGTGTTGAGCGACGAAGACGAAGTGGCGACCGTGCGCGCCCTGTTGGCCGAAAACGCCAGTTTCGCCAAAATCGTTCTGGCCGTAGACCAAACGCTCAGCAACACAGACCTCGGTGTGGTGGAACGCCAAGACCTCATTAGCGCCGATTTGGCAGAGAGAGCTTTCGCCATGAACAAAGGCGAGATTAGCGATGTGATTGAAGGGCCGCTGGGCTATGTGGTTTTGCGCGTGCGCGACATCACCCCCGGCTCGGTAAAGCCTTTGGATGAAGTAGCTGACTTGCTGCGCAATCGCATTATCTACGACCGCGCGCTGGACGATATGTTGGCCTTCTCCGAAACCGTGGAAGACGAATTGGCCAGTGGCGAAACGCTGGAAAGCGTCGGCCAAAGATTTGACCTAAACGTCATTCGAATTAGAAACATCAATGCCGATGGCGAAAACACCCAAGGCCGAAAAATGGCGCTTCTGGAACGCTATGACACCATCGCCCCCTCGCTATTTGAAACCGCCGTTGGCGAAGAAACCCCGATGATTGAAATGGACGATGGCACTTATGTATGGTTGCGCCTAACCTCCATCACGCCAAGCGAAGTGCCGCCCTTGGCCGAGATTCGCGACACCGTGAGCGCGCAATGGGAAGTGGCCGAACGCACCAAATTGCTGGAAGCCATGGCCGAACATATGGTCAAGCAAGGCAATGAAACAGGCAGCTTTAAATCGGTCGCAGCCAGCTTTAAGCGCGACCCCTTGGTCTCTGAACCGATGACCCGCCAAGCCAGCAATGATACGTTTTCCGATGCCGCGGTGAAACAATTATTCGCCGTGCCCGACCGCAAATTTGCTTGGGCCAATGTTGGTTTCGGCGGCGAGATTATCGTCATGCAAGTCGATAAAGTCATCCCGGCCGAGGTCAGCGATGGCGAAGCCAAGGAGCTGATTTTCGATGGCGAGGCGCGCAAATATCACCTCGACCTGACCAATCAATTCGTCCGCAGCTTGCAAAGCCACTTCGGCCTCAGCGTCAATCAAGCCAATTTGGAGCGCGCCACCAGCGAATTGGTCTCGCGATGAGCCAACAGAAATGAACCAAGCCACGCCCGAGCGCGATGATTTTATAGCCGCCTATCAGGCCGGCCAGCCGCAGCTTGTCTGGTCGCAATTAATCGGCGATTTGGAAACTCCGGTGGCGGCCTTTTTAAAGCTCACGCACAATGAGCCGTTTTCGTTTCTGCTCGAGAGCGTGGAAGATGGCGACATTCGCGGCCGCTATTCGATGATTGGTTTCGCCCCCGATTTATTGTTCCGCGTGTCGGATGGCCAACCCGAAGTCAACACCAAGGCGCGCGACGACCTCGACACATTCGCCCCCATGCAAGGCCAACCGTTAGATGCCTTGCGCGAAATTCTGGCGCAATCGCGCCTTGATATCCCAGAGGGGTTGGCGCCGATGTCGGCCGGTGTTTTCGGCTATATGGCCTATGACATGGTGCGCCATATGGAAGACCTGCCCAATGATAATCCCGACGTCATGCAAGTGCCCGACTGCCTGTTCATGCGCCCGACGATGATGGCGGTTTTCGACAGCGTCACCGACACCATTCGTTTGGTCACGCCGGTGCGCCCAGACAGCCAAAGTGCGCAAATCGCCTATGATGACGCGCTGGCCAAAATAGACGAGGCCACCGAGCGGCTGTATAACGCCCTGCCCGAAGCCGCCTTGCGCGTGCCCAATCCATTCACCGCGCCCAGCTCCAACATGAGCCGCGAGAGCTATCACCAAATGGTCGATGCCGCCAAAAACTACATTGAGGCCGGCGACGTGTTTCAAGTGGTGCTGAGCCAGCGCTTTCATATCGATTTTGATTTGCCCCCGTTCGACTTGTACCGCGCGTTGCGACGGGTCAATCCATCGCCCTATTTATTCTATTTAAACATGCGAGATTTCGCCGTGGTGGGCTCCAGCCCCGAAGTTTTAGTCGGCGTGAAAGACCGCGAAGTCAACATTCGCCCGATTGCGGGAACTCGAAAACGCGGCGCCAATTTAGCCGAAGATGCCGCCATTAGCGCCGATCTTTTGAGCGATGAAAAAGAACGCGCCGAACATTTAATGTTGCTCGATTTGGGCCGCAATGATGTCGGGCGCGTCTGCGAGATTGGCAGCGTCAAAGTCAACACGTCTTTTGGCCTGCAAAAAACCTCGCATCTCATTCACATTGTCTCGGATGTCACGGGCAATTTGCGCCAAGACCTCGACGAAATAGATGCGCTGGTCGCTGGCTTTCCCGCTGGCACCGTGTCGGGCGCGCCGAAAATTCGGGCGATGGAAATCATCGATGAATTAGAGCCAGAGCGGCGCGGCATTTATGCCGGCTGCGTCGGTTATTTCTCGGCCAATGGCGATATGGATACTTGTATTGCCTTGCGCACCGCCGTGGTAAAAGATGGGAAACTATACGCCCAAGCGGGCGGCGGCGTGGTCTATGACAGCACGCCAGAATATGAATACGAAGAAACCGTAAACAAAGCCGCTGCCTTGTTTCGTGCCGCCGAAGTCGCGCTCGATTTGGCGAACCAAAGAAAGAACCGGTCTTAATGCTAACGCTGATTGATAATTACGACAGTTTTACGTTCAACCTCGTGCAGTTTCTGGGCGAGTTGGGCCATGATTGCAATGTGGTGCGCAACGATAAGGCCACGCCCGAAGAAATCTTTGCCAGCCAGCCCGAAGGCATTGTTATTTCGCCTGGGCCCTGCGACCCCGACAAAGCGGGCATCTGTTTAGACTTAGTCAAAACCGCGCCCGCCGATATGCCGATTTTTGGTGTCTGCCTCGGCCATCAATGCATCGGCCAAGCTTTTGGCGCCAAAGTGGTGCGGGCCGATAAAATTATGCATGGTAAATTGAGCGACATTCAACATTCGGGCAAAGGCCTGTTTGAAACCTTGCCGCAACCGCTGACCGTAACCCGCTATCATTCCCTGATGATTGCCCAAGACAGCGTGCCAGATTGTCTTGAGGTGATGGCCCAAACCGACGATGGCGTTATCATGGCGGTGCAACATAAAACCCGTCCGGTCTATGGCTTGCAATTTCACCCCGAGAGCATTGCCTCCGTGGGGGGACATAAAATGATGGCGCGGTTCTTGCGCGTTGCCGGGCTAGAGGTCGAAGAGGCGCTAATACCGCAAGACGCGACGTTAAAAGTTTAGAAGTAAGGGAATTTCAAATGGATGCGCTAAAACCAACCCTAGCGATTTTGCAAACCGGGCGCCCGCTCACCTCGAGCGAGGCCAGCACCGCTTTTGAAGTTATTTTAAGTGGCGAAGCCAGTCCGGCGCAAATCGGGTCTTTCGTTACCGCCCTGCGGGTGCGCGGCGAAACCATCGACGAGATTGCCGCTGGCGTTTCGGTGATGCGCGCCAATGCGATGAAAGTCAAAACCCCCACCCATGTGCTCGACACTTGCGGCACGGGCGGCGATGGCAGCGGCTCCTATAATATTTCCACCGCCGTGGCCTTGGTCGCGGCCGCCTGTGGCGCCTATGTGGCCAAACACGGCACGCTGGCGCAAAGCTCAAAATCCGGCTCGTCCGATGTGCTGCAAGCTTTGGGCGTCGAGTTAAACCTCTCGGCCAATGCTTTGGCGCAATGTATTAATGACGTCGGCATTGGCTTTTTATTCGCGCCCAATCATCATGCCACCATGCGCCATGTCGCGCCCATTCGAAAAGAGCTGGGCTTTCGCACGATTTTTAATTTGCTTGGGCCGCTGTCCAATCCGGCCGGCGCCAACCGCCAATTGCTCGGCGTGTTCGACAAGCAATGGGTCGAGCCGCTGGCGCAAGTGTTGAAAAAACTGGGCTCAGAACGCGCTTGGGTGGTGCATGGCTCCGATGGTATGGACGAGCTGACCACGACGGGCCCCAGCACCGTGGCGAGCTTGCGCAAAGGCGAAGTCAATGTGTTTGAAGTCACCCCCGAGGACGCTGGCCTGACGCGCGCCAAGCCCGAGGATTTAGTGGGTGGCACACCAAGCGAAAACGCCGCCGCCATGACCGCCCTCTTAGATGGCGAGGCGGGCGCTTATCGCGATATTGTTTTGTTCAACGCAGCCGCCGCCTTGGTGGTTTGTCACAAAGCCGAGACGCTGAAAGAAGGCGTTGAGATGGCTGCCTTGGCGATCGACGATGGCGGCGCGAAAAGCGTCTTGGCCAATCTTGTGGCCACCTCGCAAAAGCTGGCGGATTAAGCCATGGGCTCCGCGTCGCAACCGACAGATATTCTGGCCCATATCACCGCCTATAAGTTGGAAGAAATCGCCGCCGCCAAAGCGGCGCGCCCGCTCTCGCAAGTGCGCCAAGCGGCGGCTGATTTGCACGCGGCAGGCGACAAACCGCGCGGCTTCCTCGACGCGTTAAAAGCCAAAGCGGCGCAAAACAAACCGGCTTTAATTGCCGAAATTAAAAAAGCCAGCCCCTCCAAAGGGCTCATTCGGGCTGATTTTAACCCGCCGGTTATTGCGCAAAACTACCAGCAAGGCGGCGCCGCTTGCCTATCGGTTTTAACCGATGGCCCCAGTTTTCAAGGGGCGCCAGAATATCTATTGGCCGCCCGCGCCGCTTGCACCCTGCCCGTTTTGCGCAAAGATTTTATGTATGACCCCTATCAAGTAGCTGAAGCGCGAAGCTGGGGCGCCGATGCCATTCTCATCATTCTGGCCTCGACTAGCGACGCGCAGGCCAGCGAGCTTTATGAGGCCGCCACGCAATTTGGCATGGATGCTTTGTTCGAAGTGCATGATGCGCCAGAACTGCACCGCGCCTTGGCCTTGAAGCCGAAGCTGCTCGGCGTCAACAATCGTAATTTGCGGACGTTTGAGACCAGCCTCGACACCACGCGCCAATTAAAGGCGCTGGTGCCCGACGATATTTTGCTGGTTAGCGAAAGCGGCATTGCCACGGGCGCCGATGTGCGCGCCCTGATGGACGATGGGGTTCGCGCCTTTTTGGTTGGCGAAAGCTTGATGCGACAAGACGATATTGTGCAAGCGACGAAAAATCTGACCGAATCATAATTTTTTAAAAACAAGCCTATTGCACCCAAATGCGAATAAAAGTAGAACAAAAGAGTTAGTGATTCGTTCTTCTTTGGGGGCCAGCATGCTTACGAAAAAACAATATGAACTTTTGTTGTTCATCAATGAACGGTTAAAAGAGACCGGCGTGTCGCCCAGTTTTGACGAAATGAAGGAAGCTTTAAACCTGCGTTCGAAGTCTGGCATTCACCGTCTCATCACCGCTTTAGAAGAACGTGGCTTCATCAAACGCTTGGCTCACCGCGCCCGCGCGCTGGAAGTGGTGAAATTACCCGACACTATGTCATCCAGTCTGGCCAGCCCGTCTCGCGCCAGTGCGCCGCCCGTGGCAGCCAATGATGATCGCTCGATGTCGATCTCGGTTATGGGTCGCATTGCAGCGGGCACGCCCATTGAGGCGCTGCAAGAAGAAGTAAACCAAATTTCCGTTCCCCTCGAAATGTTACGCTCAGGAGAACATTATGCGCTCGAAGTGCATGGTGATTCGATGATTGAGGCAGGCATTCTAGATGGCGATACAGCGATTATTCAAAATGGCGCGACCGCCGACAATGGCGAGATTGTTGTCGCCTTGGTTGAGGGCCATGAAGCGACCTTGAAACGCTTGCGTCGTAAAGGCGAAATGATTGCCCTTGAGGCGGCCAACCAAGCTTATGAAACCCGTATCTTTCGGGCCGACCAAGTGCGCGTGCAAGGGCGTCTTGTCGGGCTCATTCGTAAATATTAAACGACGGCTAAATCACTGTTCCCAAAGGCGGCTTCGAGCCGCTTTTTTTATCGACAAATTTCGGCCATCGCTGACCACTTGCAGCGGCACATTGCGGCGCAGGCTCGATTTATCAATCAATAAGGCGGCGCATGGATAATCTGGCGCCGGGATGAAGGGCAGAATAACCAAATCGGTCTGCTGGCAGGCGACCGCAAGCCGTCTCGGATGCGTGAGATAGGCAATGGTCATCCGGTCTTTTGAAATCAGTCCGCAGCCGTTCTCGCATTGGCTTTCCCCACCCAAGGCAGATATATCTTGGCCATGAAATTGGGCGATGCGCCCCAGCTCAAAGGCCCGTTTGTTTTGCCGCATCAGCAGCAAGCCGCCTTCAGCTTTTTGCGCGACAATCACATCATTGCCAAACAAATGCGCGATGGGCCGATGGCCCGACCCGATGAACACGAGCCCGAGAAAAATCGGCGCCAAACCAAGCCAGCGATAGCGGTTCGGCACCAGACAAAGAGCGATAAACCCCAGCCCCGCGAGCGGCAATACCCAAGCAGGACTGGCGCCTGATTTCCACAAAGCGCCATCGAAACTGGTGATATATTGCGCGATGGCAATCACCGCCTCGATACCCACTTGCATCACCGCACTAAAGGCCGCCTCGCCACCAGCCGGAATCATCAAGAGCGATAGCGGCGTCATGGGCATAATCAACGTGGCAAAAATCGGCATGGCCAAGAGGTTGGAGGGCAAACCATAAGTGCCAATTTGATGGAAATGCAGCAGCGCCAAATATCCCGTCACCGTGCCCGCAATCAGGCTGGTCAGCGCCAAGCCAGACCCATAGCGCCAGCCCATTCGAAGCCAGCGTTGCAGCGGCGCCATTTCTTCCATGCGCGTATAAAGCGTATCGCGGCGCTGCCAGGCTTCATAAACCGCCACCAAGGCCATAACGGCCGCAAAGCTCATTTGAAACCCGACATGCATAATGGCGTTGGGGCGCCACAGCAACACAATCACCGCCGCCCAAAGCACATTGCGCATGGTGACGGCGGGTCGCTCCAGCAAAATGGCGAGGAAGAAAATCGCGAGCATAATATAAGCCCGCTGCGTGGCCACGCTGGCGCCCGATAAAGCCAGATAGGCCGTGGCCGCCAATAGCGCGACGATGGCACACGGCTTTCGGACATCATGGCGCAAAATGAGACCGGGCCAAAGGGCGGCGAGAAACCGCAATAAAGCATAAATCGACCCCGCAAAAAGCGCCATATGCAGGCCAGATATCGCCAACATATGCGCCAAGCCGCTATGGCGAAAAGCCTCGCGGACCGGTTTGGCAATCATCCCGCGCACGCCGGTCACCAAAGCCGCGGCCACGGGGCCGGCTTCCTCGGACATGGTATTTCGATAATGCGCCGCCAGCTTCAGCCGCAAACGCGCCAATCGATGGCCGAGGCTGGGCGCCAGCGTGCAATCTAGCGTCTCCACCTGACGGATAAAGCCGCGCCCGCGTTGGCCATGAAACCAAGCCGAGGCGCGCGGGTCATAGCCATCGACCACCGTCGGCAAAGCCAGAGGTTCCAGCGCCACGTGCATCTGCACCTGACAGCCCGGCGCCAATTGGCTGGCCAAAGCCTGCCCGCCATATAGCCGCAACACGAGAGGCTTGCCCAAATGGTCCCTATATTTTAAATCGACGCGGCTGCCGCGCGGTGTCGGCTCCGACCAATCGATAACCCCGCTAAGCAGGCGCGGCGCGGGATAAGGCGCATCGGGGGTTTGGTTTGGCGCGATGTAAATCTGCCCCGTCGAAGCCTGCTGCCAATGCGTATAGGCCTGCGCCCAAGCAAAGCCGCAGCCGAAGGCCAAGAAAAGAATGCCCAAGCGGCGCACGCGCGGGCGCAGGTTTTGCTCGCCATATTGCAAGACAATCAAGGCGAGGGTGCCCAGCGCAAAACTAACCGCCACCGGCGGCTCGTGCGGCCAGCCGAAAAACACCGCCATGGCGACTGCAAAACTAACAATCAACATCGAAAAATGGTTTTGGCGCATGTGAGGCTCTAGGGTGTGAAGTGAATTTGTGCTATGAGCATGGCGCAATAGTGAAACAGTCCGCGCGTGGGCGCCACCAACCAATAGGTGTAATTAACAACAGCTTCACGCAATAGGTTATCCATGGTTAACCCTGACCCTTGAAGGAGAGCGCTTCGATGAGCGAGCCGAAAAAAATAGTCACCCGCTTTGCGCCCTCCCCGACGGGCTTTTTGCATATCGGCGGTGCGCGCACGGCTTTATTTAACTGGGCTTTCGCGCGCCACCACGGCGGCAGTTTTTTGCTGCGCATCGAAGACACAGACCGCGCCCGCTCCACCCAGGCGGCCATTGACGCGATTTTAGACGGCATGCATTGGCTCGGCCTAGATGCCGACGAACCGCCCAGCTTTCAACACGCCCAAGCCGCCCGTCACGTCGAGGTGGCGGAGCAATTATTGGCCGATGGCCACGCCTACAAATGTTTTTGCACGGCGGAAGAAGTCGAGGCCATGCGCGAGACCGCCCGCCTTGCCAATCAGCCCTTGCGCTATGATGGCACCTGGCGCGACCGCAACCCCTCAGAAGCCGCCCCCGAGGCGCCTTTTGTTATTCGCTTCAAGGCACCGCAAACTGGCGAGACGATTATTCAAGACGCCATTCAGGGCGAGGTGACTTTTGCCAATGCGCAATTTGACGATCTCATTTTGCTGCGCTCGGATGGCTCGCCCACTTATATGCTCTCTGTCGTGGTGGATGATTATGATATGGGCGTCACCCATGTTATTCGCGGCGATGACCACCTGACCAATGCCGGTCGCCAAGCGCAGATTTACACCGCGCTCAATTGGCCGCTGCCGGTATTTGCCCATATGTCGCTTATTCATGGCAGCGATGGCGCCAAATTATCGAAACGCCACGGCGCTTTGGGCGTCGATGCCTATCGCGATATGGGTTATTTGCCTGAGGCGATGCGCAATTATCTCGCCCGTCTCGGCTGGAGCCATGGCGATGAGGAGGTTTTTTCTACCGCCCAGCTGGTCGACTGGTTTTCGCTCGACGCCGTGGGCAAAGCCCCTGCCCGCTTCGACATAGAAAAACTAGACTATGTCAACGCGCAGCACTTAAACCAAGCCGAGGACGCCGATTTAACCGCGCAAACCCTCGCCTTAGATGCAGATTTAGTGCCTTTCGCGGCGCAACTAGAGGCCGCCATGCCCTTGTTGAAAGAACGCGCCTCGCGATTGGGCGATTTAGTGGCCGATGCCGCGTTTTTAAAGGCCAAACGGCCTATTTCGGTGGATGAAAAGCTCGCAAAACACCTGCAGGACGATAATCTGGCACATTTATCGGCGCTGCAAACACAGCTCGAAGCCTTGCAAAACTGGTCTTTGGAGCCTATTGAGGCCTGCATCAAAGCCTATATGGAGGCCAAAGAGCTGAAAATGGGCAAATTAGCCCCGGCCTTTCGGGCTGCCTTGGTTGGAAACAGCCAATCTCCGGGGATTTTCGACGTTTTGGCGCTTTTGGGCCGCGACGAGGCTTTGGGCCGAATAAAAGATAAAATCGGCTAAAATCGACGATTTTTTAGGGCAAAGCTGGCAGTATCGGCAGTTTTGTGCTAGAAGGTGCCAAGTCAAATAAACATCAAACAAAACAGGAGACTGCCATGAGCGGATCGGACAACGCAAAACTTTCAAGCCTAGGAACGGATTATGAATTCGGCATCCATGAAGGCACCGTTGGCCCGAGCGTTATTGACGTCTCCTCGCTTTATGGTCAAACTGGACAATTCACCTATGACCCCGGTTTTACCTCGACGGCCAGCTGTAAGTCCGAGATTACCTTCATCGATGGCGAAAAAGGCGTGCTTTTGCACCGCGGCTACCCGATTGAGCAATTGGCCGACCAAGGCAATTTCATCGAAACCTGCTATCTGCTGCTGAACGGCGAATTGCCGAACGCCGCGCAACTCGAAGAATTTGAAGGCGCGATTACCAATCATACGATGTTGCATGAGCAAATGAACCGCTTCTTCCACGGTTTCCGCCGCGATGCCCACCCAATGGCCATTATGGTGGGTGTGGTTGGCGCGCTATCGGCTTTTTATCACGATAGCACCGATGTGAATGACGCCGAGCAACGCAAAATTGCCAGCCGTCGTCTGATTGCCAAAATCCCGACGATTGCCGCCATGGCCTATAAATATTCTATCGGCCAGCCGTTCGTCTATCCGCGCAATGATTTGGATTACGCATCGAACTTCCTCAACATGTGCTTTTCCGTGCCCTGCGAAGAAACCAAAGTAAACCCGGTTCTGGCCCGTGCCATGGACCGTATTTTCATTCTCCACGCTGACCACGAGCAAAACGCCTCGACCTCGACCGTGCGCCTCGCGGGCTCTTCGGGGGCCAACCCCTTTGCTTGCGTCGCAGCCGGTATTGCCTGCCTCTGGGGCCCAAGCCACGGCGGTGCCAATGAGGCAGCGCTCGATATGCTGGCCGAAATCGGCTCGGTCGATCGGATTCCAGAATATGTCGCGAAAGCCAAAGACAAAGACGATCCTTTCCGTCTGATGGGCTTTGGCCACCGGGTGTATAAAAACTACGACCCGCGCGCCCGCGTGATGCAAAAAACCTGCCACGAAGTGTTAAAAGAAATGGGCATTAAAGATGACCCGCTTTTGGATGTGGCCATGGAGCTTGAAAAAATCGCTTTGGAAGACCCTTACTTCGTTGAGAAGAAACTCTATCCAAATATCGATTTCTATTCTGGCATCACGCTGAAAGCCATGGGTTTCCCAACTTCCATGTTCACCGTATTATTCGCGCTGGCCCGCACTGTGGGTTGGATTGCGCAGTGGAATGAGATGATTGAAGACCCAAGCCAACGTATTGGCCGTCCGCGCCAATTATACATCGGCTCGGCTGCCCGCGATTACGCAGACATTAAAACCCGTTAAGTCTATTGCGCCAAATCTAGGGTAAGAGCCGCCGCACGCTCGGCTGGCTTTTGCCCTTCATGGCGCATAGCGGGCGCAAATTTAGCCAGCATCGCCTGATACTGGGCATGCACTTCTTCGTCTTCCAACATCGCTTGCAGCACCGGCGTAATCTCTTGCGGGGTGCAGCGCCATTGCAAAAACTCGGGCATGGCGGGCGCATCGAGAATGAGATTGACCAATACAGCGCTGGGCACTTGCATGGTGCGCATTAACATATCGCCCATCAGCCCCATATCATAAGCCACCACTGTGGGTAGGCCCATGAGCGCCAATTCCATCGTGGCCGTGCCCGAAGATGCCAAAGCGGCGCGCGCCGCTTTAAAGGCCGCCAATTTTTCCGCCTCGTCTTCCACATAAATCGGTTTGCCCGGCCAAGAGGCGGTTTTCTCGCGCACGATATCTGCCATATGCGGCACCAGCGGGATAATCGGGCGCAGGTTTTCGATGCGACCATCGAGGCGGCGCAGCACATCGCCAAATACGGGGCTCAGAGATTTCACTTCGCTGATGCGGCTGCCGGGCATGATGACCAGAGGCACATCGTGTTTTTTCAAACGGTGGCGTTTGGCAAAATCTGGCAACGGCTGCAACGCATCAAGACGGTCGCGAATGGGATGGCCGACAAAATGGCACGGCGGGCCATCATTGGCGGCAAAGACATCTGGCTCAAATGGTAAAAACGCCATCACCGCATCAAAATAGTTCTTCATCTTTTTGGCGCGGCCGCGTCGCCAAGCCCACACATGGGGCGCGACGTAGCAAACAATCGGCAAATCAGGCCGCTTGGCCTTCACCCGTTTGGCCACGCGGTGGTTGAACTCGGGGCTATCGATAAGCACCAAAGCATCTGGTGCGCTGGCCAAAGCATGGGCCACCGCTTGGTCGACCAATTTAAATAATTTCGGCAACCGTGGCAGAATTTCCCGCAAGCCCATCACGGCTATTTCTGACATGTCAAAAATCGAGGCCAGTCCGGCGGCGCTCATTTTGGGGCCGCCGATACCGGTAATCATCACGCCGCTTTGTTGCGCCCGTAAGGCCAGCATTAAATCCGCCCCCAGAGCATCGCCCGAGCTTTCGCCCGCGATAATCATAATGTGTTTATCGGCGGACATGATTATTCCCCTGCGCCATCGGGCGGCGCAATGCCGAGGAGGAACAAGCCTTGTGCTTCTGCGAGGGCCACCACGGCGTCAAAATCATCGAAGAGCGCGCCGCCCGCCTCATAGACGATACCCGCCAAATGCGCCTGAACCGCCAGCTCGACCGTCCGCTGGCCAAGGGTTGGCAAATCAATGCGTCGGTCTTGTTGCGGCTTTGGCAATTTTGCCAAGACCCCCATTTTCGCGGCTGGCGTGCCTAAAAACGCGGGCGCCAAATCGCCCACCCGCTGCAATAAAGCATCCGTGCCCTCTGGCCCTTCAATGCCCAAGACCAAGCGCTTCGCCACCACCACGCTTTGACCAATGTCATAGGCGCCAATGGTTTGGGCAATCTCGCGCGCCAAGGCGATGTCTTCCTCAAAGCCCATATGCGCGTGCGAGGTTTGCGGGCCCGCCCGGCCAGTTAAATCGGATACCACCGCTTCGGCGGGGAGAATGCTCAAGCCGCGCGATTGAAAATAAGCGAGGATGATTTTCAACATTGTGTCATCCCCCGTCTGCGGCCCGGCCAAGGCTTGTTCGAGGAACCATTGGCCGCCCTCATCAAAATCCATAGCGTCTAGCTTGGGGCGTTGAATGCCGCCGAGGATAACCATTTGCGAGCATCCCGCTTGCCGTAGATGGTCGGCCGCCGCCTTTAAATGGCCAAGCGGTGACCAGACATGCGGATAGGCTTCGATGCCCGCATCGGCTTCTTTTTCCAATCCAACAATAAAAATATCGCCGCCCGACGCCACTTGCGCCGCCGCGACTTGCAACGGCAAAGCGCCATTTCCAGCAATTAATCCAAGCGGCCCTTGGCTCATGGCTCTACCGATTGCGCGGGGTGCAATAACCCCGGTTTTGCTCAACCCGCATAAATTCAACCACCTCGCGAACACACGCGCTGTCGCCATGTTGCTGCGCGGCCTTGGCCAGACGCGTCATCAGCGCGCCTTCGTCTTCTATGAAAAGGCTTTTATGCAAAGCGCGCAGTGCATTGATTTCAGACCGGTCAAAATTACGGCGCTTCAAACCAACCAAATTGAGGCCCGATAGCACCGCGCGATTGCCCGTCGCGGCCCCAAAGGGAATAACATCTTCCACCACAAGACTTCCCGCGCCAATAAAGGCATGGGCGCCAATGCGGCAAAACTGATGCACGCCCGCCAAACCGCCCAAAATGGCAAAATTGCCAACCGCGACATGGCCGCCCAAAGTGGCATTATTGGCCAGAATGACATTATCGCCGACCACGCAATCATGCGCCACATGGGCGCCCATCATAAACAATCCATCACTGCCGACTTGCGTCAGCCCGCCGCCGCCTTGCGTGCCGGGGTTCATGGTTACATGTTCGCGAATGCGGTTGCGCGCGCCAATTTCGAGAAAGACTTCTTCATCGCCAAATTTCAAATCTTGCGGCACATGGCCAATGGAGGCGAAAGGATAAATATGAGTTTGCGCCCCGACTTTGGTATTGCCAGTCACAATCACATGCGATTCCAACACCACTTCATCGCCCAAGTCGACGTTTCCCGTGAGGCAACAATAAGGGCCAATTTTTACCTTGTCCCCTAGCTTGACACTGTCGTCGATAATGGCGGTCGGATGTATATCACTCATAATTTGCTCCTAGGCTCATCTCTAAGCCGAGTTCAAAGGCGCAGCAAATAAACGATTGTGACGATTTATTACGATTTTTTCTCGCGCTCGGCGGTCTTGCGCAGGCGGCTGACCAAAGCCATCTCGCGATATAGCTCGCTGCGCAGACGACCGGGCGAACCGGCAATTTGACTATCGGCGGGAAACGATCGCAGCACCGCCGCTTGCGCCGAAATAACACATCGATCGCCAATGGTGACATGGCCTGTCACCGCCGCACAGCCACCCATTTGCACATAATCGCCCAGCACACTGCTGCCCGCCACCGCACAACAGGCGGTAATAAAACAATGCCGACCCAATTGCACATTATGCGCCAGATGCACCAGATTATCGAGTTTGCTGCCCTCGCCAATCACCGTGTCGCCAAAGGCCCCTCTATCGATAGAGGCATTGGCGCCAATCTCGACATCGGCTTGCACGATGACACGGCCCACTTGCGGCACTTTCGCGTGCGACGCGCCGGGCGCAAAGCCAAAGCCATCGCTGCCAAGCACCGCCCCGCTTTGAATGATTACGCGGTCGCCAATCAGCGCATAGGCCAAACTGGCGTTTGGCAAAACTGTGCAATCGCGCCCTAAAACCACGCCGTGGCCAATGCTGACGCCCGCACCTAGGCTGCATCCATCACCAATTTCCGCGCCCGCGCCAATCGATACATTCGGCGCGATTTCAACATTCTTGCCAATTTTGGCATCCGGATGCACCAAGTGAGCCGCCGAAACGCCGCCCATCGGCCGCGATTGGGCCGCATCGGGATAGAATATTTGCGTCACCTGTGCCATGGCCCGATAGGGGTCAGGGCAAATAACCGCCAGCGTTTGCTCGGGGCACAAGTCGGCATGTTCGGCTTTGATAAGCACGGCGCCGGCCTTGGTGTTGGCTAACTCATCGGCCCGTTTGACGTCCGAGAAAAACCCGAGCGCATCGCGCCCCGCTGTTTCTAAAGAGGCCAGCGTTGCCAGTTCAAGCTCGCCAGCCACCCCGTCCAGCCCAGCTAACTCGGCTAAGCGAGACAGCGTAAACGGCCCTTCGCGTCGAAAGAAACGCGGGTCCGCCATCGGCTTATTTCTTCGCCTTTTGGGCGGCAACCGGTGTGACTTTGACCGATTTCAATTTTTTATCCAGCCGCTTAATCAGCTCTTTGGTCACATCAATCGCTGGGCTTGCGAAGAACACAGCCTCGCGACGCATCACCATATCGGCCTTGCGTTCTTTGGAAATCGCGCTCAATTCAGCTTCTGCAACTTTAATGATTTGTTGCGCGGCGCGTTGTCCACCCGCTTGGATAGATTGGGTTTTCTCGCCCAGCACTTGGCGCATCTCCAGCTCTTTCAACTGCAATTCTTCTACTTTGCCACGCAGGGCTTCTGGGGCCATGAGCTTTTGCTGCTCGCGCAATTTGGCCGCGTCCTCTTGCAGATTTTTAGCTGATTTTTCGGCTTCCCCGCGGACGGCTCGCGCCTGTTCTTCCAGCTGTTTGCTCATGCTTTTGCCCGCTTTCGAAAGGGCAATGGCTCGGTCCAAATCGAACACCAGAATAACGGATTCGGCAGAAGCCAAGCTTGGCGCGCATAAGACAGCGATAGCCACAATGGCGGCACGTAAGTTCGTTTTAAACACTTTTATATTCCCCTTTAAAAGCTGGCTCCGATGGTAAACCGGAAAAACCGAGTTTCGTCATAATCTTCTTTAGCAATTGGGCGCGCAAAGTCAAACCGCACGGGGCCAAATGGCGAGCGCCATGAAAAGCTTAACCCATAGGTGGCCCGAAACGCCATCTCGTCTTCAATTTGCGAGTTGGCGCTCGCGACTTGGTCGGTTTCGCCCAAAATACCATAATCAACAAAAGCATTGGCGCGCATCCCAACTTCTTTGGGAATGCCCAGCGGCAAAGAGACTTGCGTCGTGCCCGTAATATACCGATTGGAACCCAGCGCGAAGCCAGTGGTTAAATCGCGCGGCCCCAAGCCGCCGCGTTCAAAGCCGCGGAAGTCGCGCCCGCCCCTAAAGAAGCGGTCGTTATAATTAATGCTGCCGCCTTTATAGTCGTGGATAATCCCAAAGTTCAGTTTCGTCTGCAATATCCAGTCTTCGGCAAGCTCTTCGAAGAAGCTGGCCTGCCCTGTGGTGCGCAAGAAAGACACATCGCCAGACGGGCCCGAAATATCTTGCCCAAAACTGACGTTCCAGCCATCGGTCGGGTTCACCACATCATCGCGTTTATCGATGGAATAATAATAGCCGAACACATGTTTGGTATTTGTATAGCTCGGGTTAATTTCCGCGCTGGTCGTATTATTCGACAGGCTATCCTCGGTAATGCTGGTGAATAAAGACAGCCGCCCGTCTTCGGAAAGCGGGAAGCCGAGAGAGAAGCTTGCACCCTGCTCCTGGGTCTCTAGCCCATCGCGATACTCATAATCAGTATCCGTATTGAACAGAGAAAATCCTGCCGAGACATCGCGGCCCAAGAAATACGGCTCGGTAAAGCCGACGCTATAGCGCTGCACCTGATTGGAAACCCCCAAATTCACCCGCAAAGTCTGGCCACGGCCCAAGAAGTTGCGCTCGGCCACAGAGAACTGTGTGGTCAAATCTTCGGCCGAAGAATAGCCCACCCCAAAGCTCAACTCGCCGGTCGGCTGCTCGCGCAAATTGACATCGACAATGGTTTGGTCTTCCTGGGTGCCTGGCGTTTCGGTTACCTCAACCGCCCCAAAGAACCCAAGCGCCCGCACGTTCCGCTCAGAGCGCGACAGCAATACTTTGTTAAACGCATCGCCTTCGCTGAGGCGTATTTCGCGGCGAATAACGTCATCTTGCGTGCGCGTATTGCCATTAATGTTAATCCGCTCGACATAGACCCGCGGGCCTTCTTCAATAATATAATCGACGGCAACCAGATTGTTTTCGCGGTCGCGGCGCGCGCGCGGGCGGACATCGGCAAAAGCATAGCCCTGCTCGCCAACCATTTTCACCAGCGCATCCACTGTTCTGTCTAATCTGCGGCTGTCATAGCGCTCGCCCGGCTCATGGGTAATCAGCTCTTCCAGCTCCACGATATCAATCGCTTCTAATTGGGTCGAAACCCGCGCTTCGCCAAATTTATATAAAGCGCCTTCATCCAATTGATAATTGATGAAAAACTCTGTGCCATCGCGGGTCAGCTCGATGTTGGTGGCAACCACCCGAAAATCGGCATAGCCTTTCGACAGATAGAACCGACGCAGCAATTCGCCATCATAAGCGACGCGGTCGGGGTCATAATTATCGCTACTGGCAAAAATGCGCCACCAGCGTGTCTCGCGCGTCAAAATAATGCCGCGCAATTCATCGTCGGAGAAGGCGCGGTTGCCAATAATATTAATGGACCGAATGCCCGTCGTCGGGCCTTCGCTGATTTCAAAGATTAAATCAATGCGGTTTTGCGGCAGCTGAATCACTTTCGGCTCGATGCGAACCGCAAAGCGACCCGACCGGCGATATAATTCAATGAAGCGCTCCACATCGTCTTGCACTTTGGCGCGGGTATAAATTTGCCGTGCCGATAGGCTGGCTTCTTTGCCCAGATTATCGTCGTTAATGGCGCTATTTCCCTCAAAGCTGACGCGGTTGACAATCGGGTTTTCCACCACGATTACAACCAGCCCCTTGCCCTCTCGGCGAATGGTCACATCGGCAAATAGGCCCGAGGAAAACAGCGTTTTTACCGATTGGTCGACGAGGTCGGATTTGTCGATTAGCCCCTCGCGCACAACCATATAGGCCCGCACGGTTTCATCTTCGACACGCTGTGTGCCTTCCACCCGAATAAAGTCAATCGGCTCGCCCACTTTCGCGACAGCTGGCGCCACAGATAGCGGCCAAGCCAAAACACCAGCTAAGACAGCCAGCCAAAGGCGGCGGAAATATTTTTCTTTATGGTTCATAATTACCCGAAGAGACCCGTAATTCGATCAAAGACATTGAGGCGCGATAAATCATTCCATGTGACAAAAACGAATAGCATTAATACCATCGATAAACCAATCCGCATGCCAATATCTTGGGCTTTGGCCGACATGGGTTTTCCAAACAATCCCTCATAGGCATAGAAAACCAAATGGCCGCCATCCAACATGGGGATGGGAAACAGATTAATGAGACCAATACTGACCGATAACACCGCCGTTAAATTAATCAGCGCCACCAGCCCCAGCGTCGCCGTTTGGCCCGATAATTGCGCGATGCGAATGGGCCCGCCCAAGCTCTCGGCGCTCTCGCGTCCCATGATGATGCGGCCCAAAACAATGAACGTCTGCTCAACAATAAAATAGCTTTCCTCGACGCCCATCCAAATGGCGGTAATCGGGTTATAGCGGACATGGCGGATGCTCTCTTCGGTCGCGTTCACCGCGATGCCGAGGCGGCCCAAATTATATTCATTGCCGAAACGATCGGTTTCCAAAACCCGCTCGGGCGTAATATCAAGCTTTAGAATTTCGCCGCCCCGATCGATGGCAAATTCCAACATCACATTGGCGTTTACCGTTACCGTGCGCCGCACTTGTGAAAAAGTCGATATGTCGCTGCCATCAATGGCCAAAATCAAATCGCCAATTTGCAGGCCACCCCGCTCGGCCGCGCTTTCTTCGACCACCAGCCCCACGACGGGGTCGGTGACGCGCTGGCCGAGGATGGAATAAAGCGACGCAAAGATAATAATCGCCAAAATGAAATTGGCCACCGGCCCCGCCGCCACCACAATGGCGCGCTGCCAAAGCGGTTTGTAAAACAGCGTGTCGCCGCGCACATCTTCATCCAGCTTTTCCATCGCTTCTGGATTGCTGGCACTGGCTTCATTTTCATCGCCGAAGAATTTTACATAGCCGCCAAGCGGCAACCAGCCAATCTTCCACTGCGTTCCATGTTTATCATACCAACTGGCGATGGCCCGGCCAAAGCCGACGGAAAACACTTCGACGCGCACGCCGCACCGACGCGCCGCATAGAAATGGCCCAGCTCATGAAAAAATACGACAATGGTCAGCACAAACAAGAACGGAACGATATAGCTCAGCCCTAAAGCACTGTAGAGATTACTGATGATTTCCACGTCTTGCTCCTAAAGAATGCCTGCATTATGGCTATTTTTCGGCTGAATAAAAGCTCGATTTGAAGCTGCGGCAAGATTGCGGCAAAATCAAGTCGACCTTGCCTTAACTTAGCTTTTTCACCTGTTGTTCGGCGCCCACACGAGCCGCTAAATCGGCGGCCATCACCTCGTCCAGCCCGCTCACGCGCGCCACCTCATGGGCTTGTAGAACCGCATCAACCACTTCGCCAATCGCGGTAAAGCCAAGCCGCCCGTCTAAAAAGGCTGCCACGGCAATCTCATTGGCGGCGTTTAACACGCAAGGGGCGTCGCCATCGGCGCGCATGGCGGCTTCGGCCAGCGCCAAACAGATAAAGCGGTCGCGGTCGGCGGCTTCGAAATCAAGCCGTCCCTGTGCCGCCAAATCGAGACGCGGCGCGCCCGACGCAATACGCTCCGGATAGGCCATGCAATAGGCCAGCGGCACGCGCATATCGGGACAGCCTTTTTGCGCCAACACACTGCCATCGTTAAAATATACCAGCCCGTGCACAATCGATTGCGGATGCACCAGCACATCCAAGCGCGCCGGTTCGATATCAAATAAATAGCGCGCCTCAATCAACTCCAAGCCTTTGTTCATCAGCGTGGCGCTATCGACCGAAATTTTCGCGCCCATATCCCAATTCGGATGGGCCACCGCTTGGGCCGGCGTCACCTTGGCCATTTCAGCCAAAGAGTGTTGGCGAAACGGGCCGCCGGAAGCGGTTAAAACAATTTTCTCAATCGACTTATGTGCGCTCTCATGCCCCGGGTTTTGGGCTTGGGTTTGCAGCAATTGATAAATCGCATTGTGCTCGCTATCGACGGGCAGCACTTGGGTGTGGTTTTGCTGCGCCGTTTGCATCAGCAAGGGCCCTGCCGCCACCAAGGCTTCTTTATTGGCCAAAGCCAAAACCCCGCCTTGGGCGGCGCAGGTCATGGCTGGCGCCAGCCCCGCAAAGCCGACAATGGCCATCACCGCGACATCGACTTTATGGCGCGCCGCCTCTAGCAGTCCGGCCTCGCCGACAACAATCGTGCCTTTAAAATCAGCTAGGTTTTGTACCAGCGCCTCGCGGCCTTCTTGCGTGCCAATCACCAAAATTTCGGGATTATATTTTTGCGCCAGCTGCGCCAGCTTATCGCTATTGTTCTGGGCGCTTAACACCTGCACGTCAAAGCGGTCTTGATGCTGGTCGACCAAATCCAACGCATTATCGCCAATGGTGCCTGTCGCCCCAAAAATTGCAAGCGAGCGGCTCATTACCAAACCCAGAGCGATTGCGATACGCTGTCTCCGCGCAGCCAAACCACGCCGAGCGAGATAATCAAAACGCCGATAAGCCCATCCACCCTGTCGAGCAAGCCGCCATGGCCGGGGATAATATCGCCCGAATCTTTCACATCATATTTGCGCTTAATGGCGCTCTCAAATAAATCAGCCGCTTGCGCGCATATCGCCAATAGCGGCGCGATGATAAGCAGCGCGATAAAATCAGCCTGCCCGAAACCAAAACCGACCACCACCAGAAACGTCAAACCGCCCGCAATGGACGCGCCCAAAACGCCGCCGCCCAAGCCAGACCAAGTTTTATTCGGCGAGATGACCGGCGCCAATTTGGGCCCGCCCACCAATTTGCCCGTAAACATCGCGAAAATATCAACCGCCCAAACCGAAATTAAAACATAGGCAATAACCAACATGCCCAAAGCATCTTCGCGGAAATATTGCGCTACCACCAAAGGCAAAGCGATATATAAAAGTCCGCCACACACGGGCGCCCAGCGCGCGCCGCGCCAGAAAACGAAACTGGTGCTCAGCCCCACCAGCACAAAGCAAAGTGCCAAAGCCTCTGCCGCGCCCCGTACCAAGCCAAAAGCTAAAATCAATACCGTCAGCCCGCCCAGGATTTGCGCACTGCGTTTCGAGGCGCCCAAAACAAAGCCCCATTCGCGCGCCATTAAAAACCCCGCCACCGCCAATAAGAGCGTAAACGACCAGCCGCCAAAAACCACCGGAGCGATAACAAAGGGCAGCAAAATCAGGGCCGAGCGAACGCGCTGCAAGAGGCCCTCAAATTTTGGTTTTACGGGTTTCGACATAGTTTCTCCAACCGACTTAATCGGCTTCCTTGACTTGCTCACTCAGCAGGCCAAAGCGACGATCGCGCTTGCCATAAAATTCAATGGCGCGCTGCAAAGCGGCGCGGTCAAAATCTGGCCAAAGCGTATCGGTAAAATAGAACTCTGTATAAGCACTTTGCCAGAGTAAAAAATTGCTCAACCGATATTCGCCACTGGTGCGGATAATTAAATCTGGGTCTGGCATGCCGCCGGTTAACATTTCGGCATCCAAAACCTCGGGCGTGATGGAGGCTGCATCCAATGTGCCCGCGGCGGCCCGGCGCGCCAGCCGCGAGGCAGCATCGGCAATCTCTTCGCGGGCGCCATAATTAAATGCGATTTGCAAATACATCGTGGTGTTATCGGCGGTCAGCGTTTCGGCACGGTCAATCAATTGGCATATTTTATCCGACAGGCCAGCGCGGCGTCCAATCATGCGCACCCGCACGCCTTCGCTATGCAGCTCTGCCAAATCGCTTTCGATATAGCGTTGCAGCAGCGACATTAAAAAATCGACTTCGGGTTTTGGCCGCCCCCAATTTTGCGTCGAGAAAGAAAACACCGTGAGATGGCCAATGCCCTCCGCGCCAGCGTCGCGCACGATTTGGCGCAAGGTCTCGGCGCCTTTTCGATGCCCTTCTTGGCGCGACAGTCCGCGTTGTTGTGCCCAACGCCCATTTCCATCCATAACAATGGCGACATGGGTCGGAATATTTATCGGGTCAACGGCCTCTGGCATGATGCGCTCCGGTCAGACTTGCCGGATTTCACTTTCCTTGGTGGCGAGCGTTTCATCGACCAATTTAATGGTTTTATCAGTCAGCTCTTGCACTTCGTCAGAATAAATTTTCGCGTCATCTTGCGAGATGTCGCTGTCTTTTTCGGCTTTTTTAATTTGGTCCATACCGTCGCGGCGCACATTGCGCACCGACACACGGGCCTGTTCAGCATATGTGCCCGCCACTTTCACCAATTCCTCGCGCCGCTCTTCGTTCAGCTCTGGCAGCGGAATGCGAATAAGCTGGCCTTCGGTCATGGGGTTCAAATTCAAATTGCTTTCACGGATGGCTTTTTCCACCAGCGCCACTTGGCCTTTGTCCCAAACCTGAACCGACAACATGCGCGGCTCTGGCACAGCGATGGTGCCAACCTGCGCCAAAGGCATCATTTGCCCATAGGCATCAACCATAATCGGCTCGAGCAAGGCCGCACTGGCACGGCCGGTTCTCAGCCCCGCCAAGTCAGCTTTAAAGGCCGTCAGGGCGCCTTCCATGCGGCGTTCAATATCATCTGTATCAATGCTCATCTATTTCTTCCTTTAAACGTTAAGCCTGCACATCTTCCACAAGGGTGCAAGCGCCTTTGCCTTGTAGCACTTGGGTAAAAGCCCCCGAGGCTTGAATGGAAAACACAATAATGGGAATTTTATTTTCGCGCGACAAAGACACCGCAGAGGCATCCATCACTTTCAAATCTTTCGACAGCACATCCATATAGCTCAACCGCTCGAAGCGGGTGGCGCTTGGGTCGGTTTTCGGGTCGGCGCTATACACGCCATCGACATTGGTGCCCTTCATCAGCGCATCGCAATTCATCTCGGCGGCGCGCAAAGCGGCGGCTGTATCGGTGGTGAAAAACGGATTGCCCGTGCCGGCAGCAAAAATAACCACGCGGCCCTTTTCCATATGGCGCATGGCGCGACGCCGAATATAAGGCTCGCAAACACTGGTCATTGGAATGGCCGAAAGCACCCGGGTTTGCACGCCTTTGCGCTCCAGGCCGTTTTGCATCGCCAAAGCATTCATAATGGTGGCCAACATGCCCATATAATCGGCTGACGAGCGGTCCATGCCATCGGCCGCGCCTGTGAGACCGCGGAAAATATTGCCGCCGCCAATGACCATGCAAACTTGCGAGCCTTGCGCCAGCGCGTCTTTTACTTCATCGGCAATGCGGTCGACGGTGGCGACATCAATGCCGTATTGGCCTTCGCCCATCAGAGCTTCGCCAGATACTTTCAGCAGAACGCGTTTGTATTTTGGACTTGCAGACATATCACCCTCATCGATTGCTCAAACAATATGGCGCGATTCCTAACCCTCTATCGCCTTTAAAAGGCCATGCGAGAGGAAGGCGAAGCTTGCCCGAGACCCCTAACGGAGGCGACGCGGCTTACTGGCTACCTACGGCCGCCGCGACTTCAGCCGCGAAATCCGCTTCTTCGCCTTTGTCGACGCCCTCGCCCAGCTCAAAGCGCACAAAGGCTTTCAAAGCCACCGGCGCGCCGACATCCAACGCCGCGTTTTCGAGAACTTTCGAAATCCGCGTTTCGCCATCAATCACGAAAACTTGGCTGGTCAGAACCACTTCCTCGAGGAACTTGCGAATGCGACCATCGACCATTTTCTCAATAATCTCATCTGGCTTGCCGCTTTCTTTCGCTTCAGCCACCAAAACGGCGCGTTCGCGTTCAATCTCGGCTGGGTCCAAATCGGCCTCATTGGCGGCCAAGGGGCTGGTGGCGGCAACATGCATCGCAATTTGGCGACCCAAGGCTTCCAGTTTAGCTGTATCGCCAGTCGATTCCAGCGCAACCAAAACCCCAATTTTGCCAAGGCCATCGACCACGGCACCGTGAATATAGCTGGCGATAACGCCATTTTCGACGCTCAGTTTTTGCGAGCGGCGCACATTCATGTTTTCGCCAATCGTGCCCACCATCTCGGTGACATGGGCTTCGACGGTTTTACCCGCCCCCGGAAAATCTGCGGCTAGCAGATTTTCATGCGTGCCGTCGCCGTTCAAAGCCACGCCCGCGATTTCGCGAACCATGCCTTGAAACGTATCGTTACGCGCCACAAAGTCGGTTTCCGAGTTTACTTCCACAACTGCACCCGACGTGCCATTGGCCATCACGCTCACCAGACCTTCGGCCGCCACACGACCGGCTTTTTTCGCCGCTTTGGCCAAGCCTTTGGTGCGCAGCCAATCGACGGCGGCTTCGATATTGCCGTCGTTTTCTTGCAGGGCGGTTTTGCAATCCATCATGCCTGCACCAGAGGTTTCGCGCAGTTCTTTAACCATGCTTGCTGTAATATTGCTCATGGGATCAATCTCCTAAAATGAAAAGCGGGTTACGCTTCTGGCGTTGCTTCAGCTGGTGCTTCTGGCGCCGCTTCCGGAGCCGCTTCAGCTGGGGCTTCCGCCGCTGCTGGGGCTTCTTCCACTGGCGCTTCCGCAGCTGGCGCTTCTTCCGCTGGGGCTGCTTCTAGTGCTGGCTCGGCCATCGGCTCTTCCGCCGCGCCCAAATCAACACCCGAAGCCGAGCTGCTGGCTTCAATGCCTGCAATCACCGCTTTGGAAATCAAATCGCAATAAAGCTCAATCGCGCGCGACGCATCATCATTGCCCGGAATCGGATAATCAATGCTGTCTGGATCGCAATTGCTATCGACCACGGCAATCACCGGAATGCCCAATGTTTTGGCTTCGGCAATGGCGATGGATTCTTTATTGGTGTCGACCACGAACATCAGCTCGGGCACGCCCCCCATATCTTTAATGCCGCCGAGGGCCAGCTCTAGCTTGGCGCGTTCGCGGGTGAGGTTCAAAACCTCTTTCTTGGTCAAACCGCCAGCGCCTTCGCCGTCGAGTTTCGCTTCCAATTCGCGCAGGCGCTTGATGGATTTCGAAATGGTTTGCCAATTGGTCAGCGTGCCGCCGAGCCAGCGTGAGTTCATGTAATATTGCGCGCATTGCGTCGCGTGGCGCGCAATCGGCTCGGCTGCTTGGCGCTTGGTGCCAACGAACAGGATACGACCGCCAGAAGCGATGACATCTTGAACGGCAACCAAAGCTTGGTGCAGCATGGGAACTGTTTTCGACAAATCCATAATGTGAATCCCATTGCGGCCACCGAAAATATACGGTGCCATTTTAGGGTTCCAACGGTGTGTTTGGTGACCAAAGTGGACCCCTGCTTCTAGCAGTTGTCGCATGTTGTAATCGGGCAGAGCCATAGCGTTGCCTTCCTTTCTCTCGTTAATCCGCCGCAGGGGGTCATCGCACACCATGTGCGACACGAAGAGTGCCCCGGAAAAAGGCTTTCCCTGCGTGAGTAATAGGCGTGGTATAAGTAATTATAAGCCATCTGGCAAGCGAATATGCGGGCCTCAAATTATCGAGGGCTTAGACTTCCTCAACATGCAAAACCCCAGGCACAGCCTTAATCGCGCCCGTGACGCGCGGGTTGATGGCATATTTATTCGGCAGGCGCAATTCCACCTCCCGCTCGGGGCTCATTAAAATCAGCGAAACCTCGCCGCCGGTTTTATGGCGCGGCTTCTCGACGTCCTCTAGGCGCGCCTTCAGGCCCGCACAGGCTTCGGGTTTTTCGACGAAAATCCGCAAGCCGGCTTCCGTATGGGCCGCCACATCATCGACCGGGCGCATGCCTTGCATCAATAGCCGCAATTGCCCGTCATCGCGCTCCAGCTTCACCGTCGAGATGACCAAGGCGCCCACCTGCATATGCTCGCGCGATGCCTCCAAAGCTTTGGAGAAGGCCATCATCTCAAACTGGCCCGTCGGGTCGGATAAAGTGACAAAAGCATAAGGATTGCCTTTGTCTTTCGATTTTCGTTCCTCGACTTTGGTAATCGCGCCCGCCACCATCACCTCTTTTTCGACCCGGGTTTCCAGCTCTTCAAAACTCGCCACCCGCGCCCGCTTCAACAGGGTTTTATAATCATCCAGCGGATGCCCCGACAAAAAGAAGCCAAGCGCATTATATTCATGGGTCAGCCGATCAATCGCCGACCAAGGCACCAAAGCAGCAGGCAGCACCACGCTCTCGCTGACGTCGGCCTCGCCAAACAGATTGTCTTGCTGCGTCTCTTTTTCGTTTTGGGCAATGCTCGCCTCGCCCAGCAAAACTGAAATACCGCCCATCAGCTTGGCTCTATCGGGCTCCAGACTATCGAGTGCGCCGGCGGCAATTAAATATTCTAACAGGCGTTTGTTCAGCCCAATGCCGGCCGTGCGCCGCGCGAAGTCAAACACATCTTTATAGGCGCCATTTGCTTTGCGCTCTTCCACCACGCTTTGCATGGCCAGACTGCCGACATTGCGGATGGCCGAAAGCGCGTAGAAAATCTTATCGCCTTCGATGGAAAAAGCCGCTTGCGAACGATTAACATCGGGAATGCAGGTGGTGATGTCATGTTTGGCGGCATCTTGAATGAAACTATTGAGCTTATCGGTGCGCTCAAAATCAAGCGACATGGAGGCCGCATAAAAGGCCACCGGATGATTGGCCTTCAACCAGGCGGTTTGATAGGCGATTAACGCATAAGCGGCGGCGTGGCTTTTGTTAAACCCATAGCCAGCAAACCTATCGACTTGGTCGAAAATCAACGCCGCCTGATTGCGGTTCACTTCCAGCTCCACCGCGCCATCGATGAAACGGGCTTTTTGCGCCGTCATTTCGGCCTGAATTTTTTTGCCCATGGCGCGCCGCAGCAAATCCGCCTCGCCCAGCGAATAGCCCGACAGGGTTTGCGCGATTTGCATCACTTGTTCTTGGTAAATCATCACGCCGTAAGTCTCTTCCAAAATAGACTTCAGACTATCGTGCATGTAATCGGGTTCCTGCTCGCCCATTTTACAAGCGATATAGGTGGGAATATTATCCATTGGGCCCGGGCGATAAAGCGCCACAAGCGCGATAATATCTTCAAATTTATCGGGCCGCATTTTACGCAGCACATCGCGCATGCCCGAGCTTTCGAGTTGAAACACCCCAATGGTGTCGCCGCGCCCCAGCAACTCATAGGTCTTTTCGTCATCCAGCGGCAGATTGTGAATATCCACTTTCGTGCCCGTGCCCTCAATCAGCTCGATGGCTTTTTCCAGCACGGTCAGGGTTTTCAGCCCCAAAAAGTCAAATTTCACCAACCCCGCTTTTTCGACCCATTTCATATTAAACTGGGTGACCGGCATGTCCGATTTCGGGTCGCGGTACAGCGCCACTAATTCTTGCAACGGCCTGTCCCCAATCACCACCCCCGCCGCATGGGTCGAGGCATGGCGATAGAGGCCTTCTAATTTTAAACTAATCTCCAGCAGCTCGGCCACCTGCGGGTCACTATCGCGCTCGGCCTGCATGCGCGGCTCTTGCTCGATGGCTTCCGATAGGGTTACCGGATTGGCTGGATTATTCGGCACCATTTTGGTCAGCCGGTCGATTTGCCCATAGGGCATTTGCAACACCCGCCCGACATCGCGCAACACAGCGCGGGCCTGCAATTTCCCGAAGGTGATGATTTGCGCCACTTGATCGCGGCCATATTTTTGCTGCACATAGGTAATCACTTCATCGCGGCGCGATTGGCAAAAATCAATATCGAAATCAGGCATCGACACGCGTTCCGGATTGAGAAACCGCTCGAACAGCAAATTAAACCGCAATGGGTCTAAATCCGTGATGGTCAGCGCCCAAGCCACAACCGAGCCCGCGCCCGACCCACGCCCGGGGCCGACGGCGATATTTTGCGATTTTGACCATTTGATGAAATCGGCAACAATCAGGAAATAGCCCGGAAACCCCATATCGCCGATGACTTTCAGCTCAAAATCCAAACGCTCGCGATAGACTTTCTCTTCTGCCGCTGGGACAATCTGTTTCAGCCGCTCGCTCAGCCCCTCATGGGCTTGATTGGACAAGACCTCCAGCTCGTCGCCTTCGGCAAAAGCTGGCAAAATCGGCGGGTGCTCGGTCGGGCGAAAGGCACAACGCTGGGCAATCTCGACGCTGCTTTCTAAAGCTTCGGGTAAATCGGCGAATAAAGCGCACATTTCCTCGGCCGATTTCAGCCGATGGTCCGGCGTTAACCGACGTCGGTCGACCTCATTTAAATAGCGTCCCTCGGCAATGCAAATCAGCGCGTCATGGGCCCGATAGTCTTCCACCGAAGCAAAATAAGCCTGATTGGTCGCCACCAAAGGAACGTCCATAGCATAAGCAAAATCAATCAAGGTGCTTTCCGTCTCGGCATCTAGCGCATCTGTATAGCGTTGAAGCTCTACATAAATATTATTACCAAAGATATTGATATAGCTTGTTAATTTATCTTTTGCTTTATCTTTTCGATTGCTCGCCAGCAGCTTATCTACCGGGCCATCGGGGCCTCCGGTCAGGCAGATTAGCCCCTCGGCAAGGCGCGCCAATAGGGTCTCCTCGACGCCCGCCCCCAGTTTTCCGTCATCTTGCAAATGCGCCGCGCTAATCAGCGCCATTAAATTATCGTAGCCCGTGCGGTTTTTCACCAAGAGAGCAATATCGCCCTCATCGGCCTCGGCGTCGCGCACCCGTAAGGTGGCGCCGATAATCGGCTGTAAGCCCAAAGCACTGGCCGTTTCGGCAAATTCTAGCGCGCCGAATAGATTATTGCGGTCGGTTACCGCCAAAGCGGGCATGCGCGCCGCCAAAGCCGTCTGGGTCAGCGTTTTAATCGGCAAGGCGCCCTCGAGCAGCGAATAGGCGCTATGGGTGCGTAAATGAATGAATTTAGGACGCATAAGCTCTACCACGCCCCCTTGTTGCCCGTGGCCGTGTGTCGGATGAAAAGAATCGGATGTTGCTGACATGCACGCCTACACAAATATACGCCAAACTCAGAAACCGCGCGGCGGCGGAATCACTCGAACGTCTATCAGTTTAGCGCACGCATCGCCCCTGTCAGCAAAGGAGCGCGCACTTGGCGCAAATTAAAGGGGATAATTATTATCCCGCCAATGCTTGGCCGATGGATCCCCACATAACAATCGCTGTGCCCATGGCCAGCAAAGTGCAAACGGTCAGAATATCTTCAAGTAAATTTGTCATCATTTTCTCCTCATTAAGATAATAATGTTCACTTTTTGTTCTTTTGTCAACCCCCTTGGAGAACAAGCTTAAAGGCTCAGTTTTCTGGCGTTTCTTAATATTTAAATTAAACGGTTGTAATCAGCCCGTCGCGCAAGCGCACGATGCGGTCGGCGCGCGCCGCCAAATCCATATCATGGGTCGCCAGCAAAACCGAACTGCCTTGCGCGCGCGCTTCGCTGAGCAAAAGATCGGCAACTTTATCGCCAGCTGCGCCATCGAGGCTGCCCGTGGGCTCATCGGCCAGCACCAAAGCGGGCCTATTGGTCAGCGCGCGGGCAATGGCCACGCGTTGTTGTTCGCCGCCGGAAAGCTGCGACGGCAAATGGCTCGCCCTATCGGCCAAACCCAGTTTCTCAATCAAGGCAGAGGCTTTGGCCAAAGCTTGTGCTTTGCTATCGCCCGCCAAACGCGCCGGCATGGCGACGTTCTCCAGCGCAGTGAACTCGGGCAATAAATTATGGAATTGATAGACAAAGCCGATATGTGCGCGGCGCAACGCCGTGCGGGCTTTATCATCGGCATCGGTAACCACCTGCCCCTTTAGGGTAAGGCTGCCCTGCTCTGGCTTTTCCATCAGCCCGGCGATATGCAAGAGGCTCGATTTGCCCGAGCCGCTGGGCCCGACAAGTGCCACCACTTCGCCTTGGCCAATTTCCAAGGCGGCGCCTTGCAGCACGGGCAAAACCTTGGTGCCCTGCTGGAAGCTCTGATGGATATTGGTAAGGGCGAAATGGCTACTCATTGCGCAAAGCCTCCACAGGTTCCATGGAAGCCGCTCGCCAAGCCGGGTAAAGCGTCGAGAAAAACGACAGGGTCAGCGCCATGCCGGTAACTTGCAGCAAATCTTTGGTCAGGATAAGCGCTGGCATGCGCTCGAGAAAATACACTTCGGCGGGAAACAGATTGGCGCCCGTCGACCAAATGAGGAATTGTCGAATTTCTTCAATATAGGCACAAAACAACGTCCCCAGCCCCACGCCCGCTATCGTGCCAAATACGCCAATGCTGGCGCCCGTGATGAAAAACACTCGCAATATCAGCCCGCGCGACGCCCCCATAGAGCGCAAAACGGCGATATCCCGCCCCTTATCGCGCACCAACATCACCAGACCGGAAATAATATTCAGCGCCGCGACCAGCAAAATCATCGTCAAAATCATAAACATGACATTGCGCTCGACCTCTAGCGCACCCGCCAATGTGCTATTGCTCTGTTTCCAATCGACGACATAATGCCCCGCGCCCACCACATCGCGCAATTCGGGCGCGCGTTGGTCAATCGTATCTGGGTCGTCCAGTACCACATCAATGGCGCCTTGGTTTTCGCTGAGGCCAAAAAACGCGCCCGCCGAACCGATGGGCATAAAGGTGAAATTCAAATCATATTCCGATAGGCCAATGCGAAAAATCGCCGCCAATTTAAACTGTTTCAACCGCGGCGCCGTGCCAAAGGGCGTTATCGTGCCGCGCGGCGAAATGAGCGACACACGGTCGCCAATTTTAAAGCCATGGCGTTCCGCCAAGCGCACGCCCATGGCAATCGTATTGGTTCCGGTTAAATCATCCAGCGACCCGTCGATGATATTGCCTTGCAAGCTCGGCAATTGTTTCAGCTTATCGAGCGGCAAGCCGCGCACCAAAACACCGCGCACGGCAGACCCAGACGACAACATGGCTTGGCCATCGACCAAGGGCGTGGCGAACACCACGCCATCCGCCACTTCGAGTTTTTTCACCAAAGCGTCGCGGTCGATAAATTCATTTTGATAGGCGCGAATGGTGGCATGGCCATTGACGCCGAGAATACGCTCCAATAAATCAGCGCGAAAGCCCGTCATCACCGCCATCACAACAATCAGCGTGGCGACGCCCAACATAATGCCAATAAAGGAAATGCCGGCAATGACCGAGATGAAACTCTCGCGTCGGCGAGAGCGCAGATAGCGGCCAGCAATTTGCCATTCTAGGGCGCCAAAGGCTCGCGTCATAGGGCTATCCTGCTTTCCATCTCTCGTTCTATTGGGCGCTTTCGGGCGGCGACGACAGTAAGGCAATCGCCGCGTCCAGAGCCAATACGTGTTTTTCGCCGGTAGCGCGGTTTTTTATCTCGACTTCTTGCCCCTCGGCCCCGCGCGGGCCAATCACCGCCTGCCAAGGCAAGCCGATGAGGTCCATGGTCGAGAATTTAGCGCCCGCCCTTTCGTCTCTATCATCATAGAGAACATCAAGGCCGTTTTGTGACAGCGTGTCAAACAGGCGCGCGCACAGAGCATCACAGCCCTCATGGCCCGGTTTTAGGTTAATCAGCCCCACATGAAAGGGCGCCACCGCCCACGGCCAGACAATGCCATCGTCGTCATGGCTGGCCTCGATAATGCCCCCCACCAAACGCGATATGCCAATGCCGTAAGAGCCGCTATGCACGGCCGTGTCTTTGCCATCGGGGCCCGCCACCAGCGCTTTCATCGCGGTGGAATATTTTTGTCCGAAGTAGAAAATATGCCCCACTTCAATGCCGCGCGCGGTCACTTGCTTGTCGGCGGGCACTTGCGCTTCAAACATCGCGCTATCATGCATTTCGTCGGAACGCGCATAATATTGCGTGAAGCTTTCGATGAGAGGTGCCAAATCGCCAGTGTCGTCCCCCATAAGCTCGGCCTCCGGCACGGGCAAATCGAGGATATCGCTATGGCAAAAAACCTCCGACTCGCCGGTCTCGGCGAGGATGATAAATTCATGGCTCAAATCGCCGCCAATCGGCCCCGTGTCGGCCGCCACCGGCATGGCTTTGAGCCCCATGCGACGAAAGCTGCGCAGATAAGCGAGGAACATTTTATAATAGGCGGTGCGGGCGGAAGCCTCGTCGATATCGAAACTATAGCCATCTTTCATCAAAAACTCGCGGCCACGCATCACCCCAAACCGAGGGCGAATCTCGTCGCGGAATTTCCACTGAATATGATACAGGTTTTTCGGCAAATCCTTATAGCTGACCACATTATCGCGAAAAATCTGCGTAATCAGCTCTTCATTGGTCGGCCCGTAAAGCAGGTCTCTGCCATGGCGGTCGGTGATGCGCAGCATTTCTTTGCCATAATCTTCATAACGCCCCGACTCGCGCCAAATATCGGCCGATTGCAAAGTCGGCATCAACATTTCAATGGCGCCCGCTTTGGCTTGCTCTTCGCGCACAATGGTTTCGATTTTGCGCAAAGCCTTGAGGCCCAGAGGCAGCCAGCTATATAGGCCCGCAGCGCTTTGGCGCACCATCCCGGCCCGCAACATCAATCGATGCGAGACAATTTGCGCCTCGGAAGGGGTCTCTTTCAGCGTCGGTAAAAAATAATTCGACATCCGCTGCGACTGGCTTTGGGGTGAAGACATGCTCAATTCCTTACAGGTTTAAACTTACGTAAGTCATAACATGACGGGTTTCTCACGCAAGCAAATGTCCTTCGGGGCCAAAAGAATTTTACCCAAAGGGCAAAAAAAAGATGACAGTCGGATGGAATATAGTTACCTTTTTTACGTGGATGAGGACCTCGTGTCCTCGGGTTTTGGGAGGAACCTTTCGAGCTTGCTCGAAGCACATAGATAGCGAGGTCATCGATGCAAATCGAAGATCTCGCTTTTTTATGCCGCGCTAGCGCTGGCCGCGATAATCCGGCAAAAACGGGATATCCGCATTGGCCAAAGCGCCGCTGGTCAACAGCCAGTAAATCGCCGCATAAAGCACCCCAGACACCAAAGTGGTAATCAGCAATTTACGGCCAATGCGGGGTTGGGCGGGCGCACTGCCTTCCGAGCCAGGCACCACTTCGCCAGCCTCCGCTTGGGAAACCACGCCGAAAGGCAAAACCATAAACAAGGTTAAAAACCAAACGATGCCATAAATCGCGCTTCCAAAAATAAAACCAACCTCAATCATATCGCCTCTCCCTAGACCTCAATAAAGCTTACCAGCACCATCGGCTTTTTGCCCCAACGACGCGCCATCTCGCGGCGCACGCCAATGCGAATATCATTCTCTGCCCGCTCGGGCGTCAACTTGCCGCTAGAAGGAATGGCGCGCTCCACCGCATCCAGCGCCCAATCGACGAGTTTCACCAGTCCATCATCTTCGGGCAGACCGGCGGTAGATACTTCAAAGCGTCCGGCCAGACGATTGCCTTGGTCGATGGGAATGGCGACAAAGATAACCCCCGTCTCCGACATTTTGCGTCGGTCGCGCGTTGCCAGATGTTTGCCGCTGGTAACAATCGAGCCATCCAAATAAAGCCGTCCGGTCGGCACCACGTTAATCACTTCTGTTGGCCCCGGCGCGATGCGGACCAAATCACCATTATGAATACGCAAAGGTTCTGGCACGCCCAATTCTTTGGCCAAGGCCGCATGAGCGATGAGATGGCGGTGTTCGCCATGCACAGGCAAAGCCGCACGCGGGCGCGCCCAGCTATACATATCGGCCAGCTCGTCGCGGCAGGGATGGCCCGACACATGAATATCGGTGCCATTGGGGGTCACAATCTCGACGTCCAATTGGGCTAATTTATTTTGCAGCGAGAGAATTTCTTTCTCATTGCCCGGTATCATTTTCGACGAGAAAACCACGCGGTCTCCCGCCTCTAAGGTGAGGTGCGGGTGATGCCCATTGGCCATTCGGCCCAGCGCTGCATTGGCCTCGCCTTGGCTGCCGGTGCAGCAAATCAGCAATTTATCCGGCGGTAAATAGCCCGCATCCGTATCTTCAATCAGCTCGGGAAATTGCGTCATATAGCCGGTTTTGCGCGCCGCTTGATAAATCTTATGCATGCCGCGCCCAGCCAAACATAAATGCCGCCCCGACTGCACCGCCACTTCGGCAATGCTGGTTATCCGCGCGACATTGGAGGCAAAAGTGGTAATCACCACCCGCCCCGGACTGTCTGCCACGACGTCCAAAAGATTTTTCGCCACATCGGCTTCCGAGCCCGAACGCCCTGGCGACAGCACATTGGTGCTATCGCAAATAATCGCATCTATGCCTTTGTCGCCCAGCGCCTTCAGCCGCTCGACTTCGGTTAAGCGGCCGATAATCGGATCGGGGTCAATTTTCCAATCGCCCGTATGCAAGGCGCGATAACCATCGACCTCAATGGCAATGGCGCTCGGCTCGGCAATAGAATGGGTCAGGCAGATATAATCGATGGAAAACGGCCCTAAGTCCAAATGCGCGTCGGTGTCGATGATATGCAGCTCCACGTCCTCAAGGATACCGCGCTCGGATAATTTGCCTTTAACCAATTCCGCCGTGAACGGCGTCGCATAGAGCGGGCATTTCAACCGATGCCAAAGATGCGCCACCGCGCCAATATGGTCTTCATGGCCATGGGTCAATAAAATGCCCAGCAGCCGGTCTTTGCGCTGCTCGATAAAGTCGATATCGGCGGTAATCAGGTCAACGCCCGGCTCGTAAGAGCCGCCAAAGGTGACGCCTAAATCCACCATCAACCAGTCGCGGTCGCCGCGCGGGCCATAGCCATAGAGATTGCAATTCATGCCAATCTCGCCAGTGCCGCCTAGAGGTAAAAATACCAATTCGCTATTTTGCTCAGCCATTTTGTCCATTCTCAGGGAAGAAAACATCCCCGGCATCTATTACATGCATCCCGCCCGCTGGGTCTTGCAGCTGCAAGGCGCCTGTTTCATCGATATCTAGAAAGATACCCTCAATCGTTTGGTTTTCCAGCCGCGCCACCAAAGGCCCGCCGATACCATGTGCCACCGCGCGCCAAGCTTGCAAAACCGGCGCGAAACCACCCATTTTCCATTGCTGGTACAGCCCCTCAAAAGCCGCCGCCAAAACCTCCAGCGCTTGTAAATTGCTGACCGATTTTCCGGTAATGGCAGATATATTCGTGGCCGGATAGGGCGTGTCTTGCGGATGCGTGGCCAAATTGAGCCCCAAGCCAATGGCCAACCAGCGCCGCTGAGGGTCTTGCTGCGTGCTTTCCAATAAAATGCCCGAGGCTTTTTTGCCATCAATCAGCACATCATTGGGCCATTTTAAACTGACGCTGGCGCCCTCGCCAATGAAATGGCGCACCGTCGTCTCTAGCGCCAGACCTGCCACAAAGGCCAATTGGCCCGCCTGTTTGGGCTCGGGTGCGTGGGGTAAATATAGCGTGGTCATCAAATTGCCCGACGGGCTATCCCAAGCCCGGCCGCGCCGCCCGCGCCCTGCGGTTTGCACATCGGCGATAATCCACGTTGGGATAAGGCTGTTTTCGAGCGCCATACGACGCGCTTCTTCATTGGTGCTATCCACCTGCGGGAGGTGGTGCAAGTGATATCCGTTTGGAAGACTTATCACCTGGCCGATATGCCTCCGCTGGCGGTCAAAGCCGCGCCCGCCATATCCGCCAGCTCAATGAAGGGCGCTGGATAGACGAAGAATAGCAAAGTGAAAGCGGTCAACCCGCCAGCCAAAATAGCCAGCTCGCGCGGCATCGGCTCGTTAACATCTTCGCTCGGTGGGTCGAGATACATGATTTTGACAATCCGCAGATAATAATAAGCCCCGACGACACTGGCCAAAACGCCCAGAATAGACAGGCTATAAAGCCCCGCATCGATGGCGGCGCGGAAGACGAATAATTTGCCGAAGAAACCAGCCATCGGCGGAATGCCCGCCAAGGAGAACATCAATATCGCCAGACAGCCCGCCATGAACGGACGGGTTTGGCTGAGGCCCGCCAAATCATCGATTTTTTCAACCGGCCCACTATCGCGGCGCATCGAGAGAATGCAGGCGAAAGTGCCAAGCGTCATCACCGCATAAAGCGCCATATATAAAATCACGCTCGAAATACCAGCTGGCGACACGGCGGCAAAGCCAACCAGCGCAAACCCCATATGGCCAATAGACGAATAAGCCATCAGGCGTTTGATATTATGTTGGCCAATCGCGGCAAAAGCCCCGAGCGCCATGCTGGCGATGGAGATGAGAATGATAATCTGCTGCCAAGCCACCATAGCCTCGCCAAAGCCCGTCATCATGACGCGCAAGAAAATCGCCATGCCAGCCAGTTTTGGGGCGGCCGCAAAAAACGCCGTGACCGAGGTCGGCGCGCCTTCATAGACATCGGGCGTCCACATGTGAAACGGCACGGCGGAGATTTTAAACGCCAGACCCGCCATTAGAAAGACCAGACCGATAACCTGCGCCATCGGCAAAATGCCATCTTCGGGTTGGAAAGCCATCGCAATTTCGTTGAAATTGGTGGACCCCGAAAAGCCGTAAATCAGCGACGCGCCATAGAGCAACATGCCCGAGGAAAGCGCGCCGAGAACGAAATATTTCAGCCCCGCTTCGGTCGAGCGCAGACTGTCGCGATTGATCGCCGCGACCACATAAAGCGCCAGAGATTGCAGCTCAATGCCCATATAAAGCGAAATCAAATCATTGGCCGAAATCATCAGCCCCATGCCCGTTGCGGCGAGAACCAGCAGGATAGAATGTTCAAAACGGGCGAGTTTCTCGCGCCGCAGAAACCGCTGCGACATGATAATCGCCAGCGCGGTGGCGCCAAAAGTCAGCACTTTCATCAGCGCGGCAAAACTATCCATGACGAAAGATTTGTTAAACGCATAGGCCGTCGCATCGGATGCATAGCCGGCGGCCAAAACCGCCGCCAAAGCCAGCAGTCCCACGGCGCCATAATCGACCGAGCGCGTGGCATCTTTTTCAGAGAAAGCGCCAACCATTAACAATCCCATAGCGCCGAGGAAAAGCACCAGCTCGGGCAGGATAAGAAGCATGTCGTTCATAAATTGCGTTGTCATTATCTTACTCCACCGGCTTGGCTTCGAAGCCAGAATAGTGATTGGCCACGGCTTCTTGATAGCCAGCCACCAGTGCCTCGACAGAAGGCGCCGTCAGCTCAAGAATAGGCATGGGCCAGAAACCGAAGACGAGAGTCGCCAGAACCAAAGGCGCGATGATGAATATTTCGCGCCGATCCATATCGCCGATTTGCTGCAAGCCTTCGTGCTCGATGCGGCCAAAGCTGACGCGGCGATAAAGCGATAAAGCATAGACCGCCGAGAAAATAACCCCGCTGGCCGCAAATAAAGCCGTCCACGTGCTGACTTGGAAGGTGCCAATAATCGTCAAAAACTCACCCACAAAACCCGATGTGCCCGGCAAGCCGACATTGGCCATGGTGAACAATAAGAACACCGTGGCAAAAATCGGCATCCGATTGGCCAAGCCGCCATAGGCCGCAATGTCGCGCGTGTGCATACGGTCGTAAACCACGCCGACGCATAAAAACAGCGCACCCGAAATCCAACCATGCGACAGCATTTGAAACACCGCACCCTGCACGCCTTGCATTGTGGCGGAGAAAATCCCCATGGTCACAAAGCCCATATGCGCGACGGAAGAATAAGCGATGAGCTTTTTCATATCCTCTTGGGCAAAAGCCACCAGCGATGTGTAGACAATAGCAATGGCGCTGAGTGCCAGCACCATGGGCGAGAAAAAATCGGAGGCGATGGGGAACATTGGCAAAGAGAACCGCAAGAAACCATAGCCGCCCATTTTCAAAAGCACGCCAGCCAGAATAACCGAACCCGCCGTTGGCGCTTCCACATGCGCATCTGGCAACCAAGTATGCACTGGCCACATCGGCATTTTGACGGCGAAACTGGCGAAGAACGCCAACCATAACCACGTCTGCACATCGGCCTCAAAACCATGTGCCGCCAAGTCTGGAATAAACGTCGTGCCCTCCTGCCAATACATATACAGAATAGCCAGCAGCATCAGCACCGAGCCGATGAGCGTATAGAGGAAGAATTTAAAGCTCGCATAAATCCGTCGCGCGCCGCCCCAAATGCCAATAATCAGGAACATGGGAATGAGACCCGCTTCGAAGAAGAGATAGAATAAAATAATATCCATCGAGCAGAAAACGCCAATCATCAGGGTTTCCAGCACCAAGAAAGCCAGCATATATTCGCGCACGCGGGTTTTTATCGATACCCAACTGGCCAGAATGCAAATCGGCATTAAGGCCGCCGTTAGCAAAACAAACAGCACGGAAATGCCATCTACGCCCATGGCGTAGTCAATGCCGGGCGCCAACCATTGCGCGCGTTCGACGAATTGATAGCCCGCCTCGCTGCCGTCAAAGCGGGTGACCATGAAAATACTCAGCAGCAAAGTCACCACTGTGGTCCACAGCGCCACAGCGCGCGAATTGGCGGCTACGGTTTCTTCGTCGCCGCGCACCAATAAGATGAACAGCGCGCCAAGCAGCGGCAAAAACGTCAGGGTCGAGAGAAGCGGCCAATCAATCATATGCGTATTCCTATATCTTCCCTATTGCGCGCTCAGCATCAGCCAAGACACGAAGCCAGCCACGCCAAGCAACATGACAAAAGCATAATGATAAACAAATCCGGTTTGCAGACCCACGACCCGGCGCGTCACCCGCATCACGCTTGCGGCTATGCCATCGGGGCCAAGCCCATCAATAATGGCGCCATCACCGCCCTTCCACAAAACCCGCGCAATCCATTTTGCCGGACGCACGAAGAGGAAGTCGTAAATTTCGTCGAAATACCATTTGTTGAGCAGGAACTTGTAAATCAAGTCATGCTGCTGGGCAATTTCGCCCGGCCATTTCGGATAACGGATATACATAATATAGGCCAAGACAAAACCAGAGGCCATCATCGCAATCGGTAAAAGCTTGACCCAAGTCGGCACCAAATGCAGGTCATGCAGCACATGATTATCGCTGGAGGTGAAAATCGTGCCATCCCAGAAAGCCGTTTGCGTATCGCCGATAAACAATCCGGAGAAAGCAAAACCCGCAATCAAAGCCCCAAAGGCCAAGACAATCAGCGGCACCAGCATAACCGGTGGGCTTTCATGCACATGGCTCAGCGTTTCATTAGAACAACGAGGGGCTCCAAAAAAGGTGAGGAACATCAAACGCCAGCTATAAAACGAGGTGAAGAAAGCGGCGACGATGAGCATGGTGAAAGCAAACATATGCGGGCCCGCTTGCGCCGCAAAAGCCCCTTCGATGATGGCGTCTTTAGAGAAGTAGCCCGCCGTCAGCGGGAAACCCGTCAGGGCAATCGTGCCGATGAACATCATGAAAAAAGTGGCCGGAATGAGCTGGCGCAGGCCGCCCATTTTGCGCATGTCTTGCTCGTCGCCCATGGCGTGAATGACCGAGCCAGCGCCTAAAAACAATAGAGCCTTGAAAAACGCATGGGTGAACAAATGAAACATGGCCGCTTGGTAAGCGCCAATGCCCAGCCCGACAAACATATAGCCAAGCTGCGAACAGGTAGAATAAGCAATCACCCGCTTAATATCATTTTGCACCAGCCCCACGGTGGCGGCAAAAAAGGCGGTAAGCGCGCCAATGACAATCACGACGTTGAGCGCCGTGGGCGACATCTCGAACAAGGGCGAACAGCGCGCCACAAGAAACACGCCCGCCGTTACCATGGTTGCGGCGTGAATGAGCGCCGATACAGGGGTTGGCCCTTCCATCGCATCTGGCAGCCATGTGTGCAGCAAAAATTGCGCCGATTTACCCATGGCGCCCATGAAGAGCAACAAGCAGATGGTGGTCAGCGTCGGCAGCGTCATGCCGAGGAAATCAAACTTACCATTGGCCAAAGCGCCAGCGGCGGCAAACACTTCGTCAAATTGCAAGGAGCCGACGGAATAATAAATCGCCGACATGCCCAAAATGAGCCCGAAATCGCCGATGCGATTGACCACGAAAGCTTTCATCGCCGCCGCATTGGCCGATGCTTTTTTAAACCAAAAACCGATGAGCAAATAAGACGCCAGCCCCACGCCTTCCCAGCCAAAGAATAATTGCAAGAAATTATCCGCCGTCACTAGCATCAACATCATGAAAGTAAACAAAGACAGATAGGCGAAAAACCGCGCCCGATGCTCATCATGGCTCATATAGCCGATGGAATAGACATGCACGAGCGAGGAAACCCCCGTCACGACCACCAGCATCACCACCGTCAGCGTATCGATACGCAAGGTCCAATCAATCGTTAAACTGCCCGATTGCAACCAACTCAGCACTAGAATTTTGCTGGCATTGCCGTTTAAGCCAACATCGACAAAAGCCACGCAAGAAAGCAGCGCCGAGATAATCAGCAACCCCGTGGTGACATATTCAGAATTTCGGTGGCCGATAACCCGGCCAAATAAGCCCGCAATAAGCGCCCCGAGGAGCGGGAAAAAGACAATCGCCTGATACATGGGTTAGCCTTTCATCTGACTGACATCTTCGATAGCGATACCGCCACGATTGCGGAAATAAACAACGAGAATAGCCAAGCCAATCGCGGCCTCGCCAGCGGCCACCGTCAGCACCAGCAGGGCAAACACTTGCCCCACTAAATCGCCGAGATAGGCCGAAAAAGCCACCAGATTTATATTCACCGCCAAGAGCATCAGCTCAATCGACATGAGAATAATGATGACGTTTTTGCGGTTCAGGAAAATGCCAAACACGCCAATGGTAAATAATATAGCGGCCAGCGTTAGATAATGTGTCAGACCAATCATCTTATAGTCCCTCCCCTGGCTCGATATCGACCAGCTCCACCGCGCCATCGCGCGTGCGGGCGTTTTGTTTGGCGATGTCTTGGCGTTTCGGATTATTGGATTTGACCAACGTCAGCACGATGGCGCCAATCATGGCGACCAGCAAAATGGCACCGGCGGTTTGGAATAGGAAAATATAATCGGTGTAAAGCACCCGTCCCAAAGCTTGCGCATTGGTCATGCCGTCGGGCGTGGCACTGGGCAATTGGCCTTTGTCGACTAAGGTCGAGGAAGCGCCAAAAACCAGCAATAGCTCCAGCAGCAATATCAAGCCAACCGTTGCGCCAATGGGCATATATTGCAAAAACCCCTCGTTCAGCTCGGCAAAATCAATGTCGAGCATCATCACCACAAATAGAAATAATACCGCCACGGCCCCGACGTAAACCACGACCAAAATCAGCGCCAGAAACTCCGCCCCCAGCAAGACAAAGAGGCCAGCCGAGTTAAAAAAAGTCAGAATGAGAAACAGCACCGAATAGACCGGATTGCGCGACGCAATCACCATAAAGGCGCTGGCCACACTAACCGTGGCAAATAAATAAAAGGCGAGAGAGGTAAGCGTCATATCATTTCTACCGGTAAGGAGCGTCTAGCTCGATATTTTTTGCAATCTCAACTTCCCAACGATCGCCATTGGTCAGCAATTTGGCTTTGTCATAGACAAGCTCTTCGCGGGTTTCGGTTGCAAATTCAAAGTTTGGCCCTTCCACAATCGCGTCCACCGGACACGCTTCTTGGCAGAAACCGCAATAAATACATTTTACCATGTCGATGTCATAGCGCACGGTGCGGCGCGTGCCGTCATTATTGCGCGGCCCCGCCTCAATGGTGATGGCTTGAGCGGGACAAATGGCTTCGCAAAGCTTGCAGGCGATGCAGCGTTCTTGCCCGTTGGGGTAGCGGCGCAAGGCATGTTCGCCACGAAAGCGCGGGCTCAAAGGGCCCTTTTCATGCGGATAGTTAATCGTCGCTTTTTTGCCGAAGAAATAGCCCATCGCCAAGCGAAACGCCGAGACGAATTCAATCAGAAACAAACTGCGAGCGGTGCGATCTAACCAAGCCATATTAAAACCTTCAAGAAGCCATATCGAAATATTGCAAGAAGCCCGCCACCAAAACGACGTAGAACAGCGAAAGCGGCAGGAAGACTTTCCACCCCAAACGCATCAACTGGTCATAGCGATAGCGCGGCACGATAACTTTCATCATGGCGAACATGAAGAACATGAAACCCATTTTGACGATGAACCAAACCGGCCCCGGCACCCAATTAAACGGCGCCAAATCGACAGGCGGCAACCAGCCACCCAAGAATAAAATCGTCATCATGGCGCACATCAAAACGATATTGGCCAATTCGCCAATCATGAACACCACATAGGGGGTCGAGGAATATTCGGTCATAAAGCCCGAGACCAATTCGCTTTCCGCTTCGGGCAAGTCAAAGGGCGGGCGATTGGTTTCGGCCAGAGCCGAGATGAAAAACACCACAAACATGGGAAATAGCGGCACAGCAAACCAAACGGTTTTTTGCGCCAAAACAATATCGGTCAAATTCAACGAGCCGACACACAGCAAAACCGTGATGATAACCAAGCCGATGGAGACCTCATAAGAGACCATTTGCGCGGCCGAGCGCAGCGCCCCCAAAAACGGATATTTGGAGTTGGAAGCCCAGCCGCCCATAATCACGCCGTAAACGCCGAGCGATGAAATGGCGAAAATATATAAAATACCGACGTTAATATCGGCCACCGCCCAGCCTTCATTGACCGGAATCACCGCCCAAGCGCTGAGCGCCAAAAACATCGTCACGAAAGGCGCCAATAAAAACACCGGCTTATTGGCCGTGGTGGGAATGATAATCTCTTTGAACAAATATTTGGCAATATCGGCAAAACTTTGCAGCAAGCCAAAAGGCCCTACCACGGTCGGGCCTTTGCGCAATTGCGCTGCCGCCCAAATTTTACGGTCGGCCAACATGAAGAAAGCCAGCGACACCAAAAGCGCCAGAATAATCGCTAAGGAATGCAGCGTGACCAAAAGGGCTGGCCAGATATAGCTATCGAAAAACACGCTATCCATGGGTGCCCGTCCCTTCGGTTTCGCCGTCGCGTTGCTGTTTGGCCTTGGCGCAATCGGCCATCGTGGCCGAGGCGCGCGCAATCGGATTGGTGAAATAAAAATCATTCACGCTATAGGCAAAAGCCTCGCGGCTCATTTTCGCGGCTGCCATATCTTTCGCAGTTGCTTGCGGCGCGGCGCTCTCGCTTAACCCATCCAGCTGAGCAAAATGCGGCGCGACCTCAAACATCGCGCTTCGCAAATCTGCCAGATTATCAAACGGCAAAGTCAGGCCCAGAACCTCGGAGAGTGCCCGGAAGATTTTCCAATCTTCGCGCGCTTCCCCTGGCGGGGTGGCGGCGGGCTCGGTCATTTGCGGACGCCCTTCGGTGTTCACGTAAATCGCTTGCTTCTCGGTATAAGCGGCGGCGGGCAGAATAACATCGGCCCGATGCGCGCCGCGGTCGCCATGGCTGCCGATGTAAATCACAAAAGCATCGCCTAAAGAAGCACCAGCAATTTCATCCGCACCATAAAGGATAACCGTTTCCACCTCGCCGCTTTGCGCCGCCTGTTGAATGCCCGCCACGTCGAGCCCGCCCTCGCCTGGCAGCAAGCCAAGGTCGAGGCCAGCCACGCGCGCGGCCGCCGTATGCAGCACGTTAAAGCCGTTCCAAGTGTCAGAAATCGCCCCGCTCTTCTCGGCCAGCGCAATCGCTGCCGCCAGAACCGCATCGCCATCGGCGCGCGTTAAAGCGCCTTGGCCAAGGATAATCATCGGACGTTCGGCCTTGGCCAGCACGTCGCTAAAGCCATGTTTGCCAGCTAAAACATCGGCCAGCGTATCGGGGCCAGCGCCAATGTTGTCGGCTTCATAGGTCAGCTCGGCCGGCGCGCCAAGGGTGGCAATGGGGAAATTGCCCATCAGATAACGCTTGCGAATGCGCGCGTTTAACACTGGCGCTTCTAACCGCGGGTTGGTGCCGATGAGCAGCAAAGCGTCGGCCTCTTCAATGCCCGCGATGCTGGTGTTGAATATATAATTGCCACGCGGGCCCGACAATTTGGCGCCATCTTGACGACAATCCACATGCGGGCTTTCCAACTTATCCATCAAGGCCTTCAAGGCAAATTGGCCTTCGCCGCAAACCAAATCGCCGGCAATGGCTGCTGCCTTGGCGCCTTTGCCGTTCAGCTTTTCCGCGATATGGGCAAAAGCTTCTTCCCAACTGGCGGGAGCGAGGTTTTGTCCGTCGCGCACATAAGGCCGGTCGAGGCGTTGCGTGTTCAACCCATCCCAAACAAAACGAGATTTATCCGACAGCCATTCTTCGTTCACATCGTCATGGTTGCGCGGCATAATCCGCATCGCTTCGCGGCCACGCATATCGACGCGAATATTGCTGCCCACCGCATCCATCACATCGATGGTTTCGGTTTTCTTCAGCTCCCACGGACGCGCGGTAAACGCGTAAGGGCGCGACGTCAGCGCGCCCACGGGGCACAAGTCAATCACGTTGCCCGACAGTTCGCTGTCGAGCGAGGCTTCTAAATAAGTGGTGATTTCCATATCTTCGCCGCGGCCAATGGCGCCAATCTCTGGCACGCCCGCCACCTCTTGGGCAAAGCGCACGCAGCGGGTGCAATGAATGCAGCGCGTCATAATGGTGCTGACCAGCGGCCCCATATGTTTGTTTTCCACGGCGCGTTTATTATCGGCAAACCGACTGGCATCGCCACCAAAACCAAGCGCTTGGTCTTGCAAATCGCACTCGCCGCCTTGGTCGCAAATCGGGCAATCGAGCGGATGATTGATCAGCAAAAATTCCATCACGCCTTCGCGCGCCGCTTTCACACTGTCTGATTTCGTGCTGACCACCATATCGGGTGCCACAGGCATGGCACAACTGGCAACCGGCTTGGGCGCTTTTTCGACTTCCACCAAACACATGCGGCAATTGCCCGCCACGGATAGGCGTTCGTGATAACAAAAGCGCGGAATTTCAGCGCCCGCTTCTTCGCAAGCCTGCAAAATAGTGGTGCCGGGCGCAACCGAAACGGCGGTGCCGTCGACGGTAAGATTTACCTTATCACTCATTATTCAGCTGCCTCCTGATGGCCGGGCCCTTGCGTCAGACGCGCTTCAATCAGCGGACGGAAATGGCGAATGAGCCCCTGCACCGGCCAAGCCGCCGCATCGCCCAGCGCACAAATCGTGTGGCCTTCAATCTGTTTGGTCACTTGCAGCAGCATGTCAATCTCTTTGACCTGCGCTTGGCCAGCCGCCATGCGTTCCAACACGCGCCACATCCAGCCCGTGCCCTCCCGACAAGGGGTGCATTGGCCACAGCTTTCGTGTTTGTAGAAATGCGAGATGCGCGCAATCGCCTTAATAATGTCGGTCGATTTATCCATCACAATCACCGCCGCCGTGCCAAGGCCCGACTGCACTTCTTTGAGACTGTCAAAATCCATCAACACTGTGTCGCAAATTTCTTTCGGCAGAAGCGGCACCGAAGAGCCACCCGGAATCACGGCCAGCAAATTATCCCAACCACCGCGAACGCCGCCCGCATGTTTCTCAATCAACTCTTTCAGCGCAATGCCCATTTCTTCTTCGACATTGCACGGATGGTTCACGTGACCCGAAATGCAAAACAGCTTGGTGCCCGTATTGCCATCGCGCCCCAGACCGGCGAACCACGCGCCGCTGCGGCGACAAATCGTCGGCGCCACGGCAATGCTCTCGACGTTGTTTACCGTTGTCGGGCACCCATAGAGACCCATATTGGCAGGAAAAGGCGGCTTCAAACGCGGCTGACCTTTTTTGCCTTCAAGGCTTTCAATCAGCGCCGTTTCCTCGCCACAAATATAAGCGCCCGCGCCGTGGTGGACATAAATATCATAGTCCCAGCCCGAACCAGCCGCGTCTTTGCCCAAAAGGCCTGCCGCATAGGCTTCATCGACGGCGCGTTGCAGGGCTTCGCGCTCGCGAATAAATTCGCCGCGCACATAAATATAGCAAACATGAGCGCCCATGGCGAAACCCGCCAGCAGGCACCCTTCCAGTAATTTATGCGGCTCATGGCGCAAAATATCGCGGTCTTTGCAGGTGCCGGGCTCGGACTCATCGGCGTTAATCACCAAATAATGGGGCCGCCCGTCGTTTTCTTTCGGCATGAAAGACCATTTCAAACCTGTCGGGAAACCCGCACCGCCGCGCCCGCGCAAGCCAGAGGCCTTAACTTCGTCGATGACCCAATCGCGGCCTTTTTTAATCAGCTCGCCCGTGCCATCCCAGTCGCCGCGCGCTTTGGCAGCCGTCAGGTCTGCCCCGCCGAGGCCGTAAATGTTTTTGAAAATCCGGTCTTCATCCCGCAACATTATTGCTCACCTTTCAACACAGTCAGCCCGCCTTCGGGCTCTGACCCATGACGGCTATTTTGCGGCCCCGTAGCCACTGTTTTGCCATCGCGCAAATCTTGCAGCAATTGCTCGAAACTTGCCGCCGTCAAATCTTCGTAAAAATCATCGTTAATCTGCACCATGGGCGCGTTGACACAAGCGCCCAAACATTCGACTTCAAGCCAGCTCAATTTGCCGTCTTCGGTAATATCGCCCGGCTCGCCGATGACGTTGCGGCACACTGATTTCAAATCATCGGCGCCGCGCAACCAGCAAGGGGTGGTGCCGCATAGCTGCACAAAATGCTCGCCAACCGGCGATAAGTTGAACATCGTGTAAAAAGTCGCCACTTCCATCGCCCGAATATGCGGCATATCCAACATATCGGCGATGGTGCGAATGGCCGGCTCAGACAACCAGCCTTCTTGTTTTTGCGCTTGCCAGAGCAGCGCAATTATCGCGCTGGCTTGGCGGCCTTCTGGAAATTTGGCAATTTGACCGCTTGCCCAGCTGGCGTTTTCATCGCTGAAAGCAAAACTGTCTGGCTGGTCTGCATGTAGGCGGCGTACACTCATCGATCGACTTCCCCAAATACAATATCTAACGAGCCCAAAATCGCTGACACATCGGCCAACATATGGTCGCGGCTCAAATAATCTAGCGCGTGCAAATGGGCAAAGCCCGGCGCGCGAATTTTACACCGATAGGGTTTGTTCGACCCATCCGAAATCAGATAGACACCAAACTCGCCTTTGGGCGCTTCCACGGCAGAATAAACCTCGCCTGCGGGCACGTGATAGCCTTCGGTATAAAGTTTAAAATGATGGATGAGCGCTTCCATCGATTGTTTCATCTCGCCACGTTTGGGCGGCACCACTTTGCCATCTTGCGACGACACAGGGCCGGACGGCATATTGGCCAAACATTGTTTCATAATGCGAATGGACTGGCGCATTTCTTCCACCCGACATAAATAGCGGTCGTAGCAATCGCCGTTTTTGCCCAGCGGAATATCAAACTGTAAATCGCTATAAACCTCATAGGGTTGCGAGCGGCGCAAATCCCATGCCAGACCCGAGCCGCGCGCCATAACGCCCGACATGCCCCAATTTTGCACATCTTCGGGCGTCACAATGCCAATATCGACATTGCGCTGCTTGAAAATACGGCTGTCGGTCAACAGGCCTTCAATATCGTCGAGCACTTTCAAAAACGGGTCGCAAAAAGCTTCAATATCGTTCAGCAAATCTTGCGGCAAATCTTGATGCACGCCGCCGGGGCGAAAATAAGCCGCGTGAAGCCGCGCGCCACACGCACGCTCATAAAAAATCATCAGCTTTTCGCGTTCCTCAAAGCCCCAGGTAATCGGCGTCAAGGCGCCGACGTCGAGGGCTTGCGTGCAAATATTCATAATGTGGTTGAGAATGCGGCCAATCTCGCAATAAAGAACCCGAATATATTGCCCGCGAGCGGGCACGGCGACGTCCATCATCCGCTCGACGGCCAGCGCATAAGCATGTTCTTGGTTCATTGGCGACACATAATCGAGACGGTCGAAATATGGCAGGCTTTGCAGATAGGTTTTATGCTCGATGAGCTTTTCCGTGCCGCGATGCAGCAGGCCGATATGCGGGTCAATGCGCTCGACGCGCTCGCCGTCCAAATCCATCACCAGACGCAAAACCCCGTGCGCGGCTGGATGTTGCGGGCCGAAGTTAATGGTAAACTTGCGGTCTTGTGTGTCTTGTGGGCTTTGCGCGGACATGATTAGCCTTCCTGCTCTTGTTGCGAGGCTTTTTCGTCACCCGGTAAATTATCAGGGGGTAAACTATCGGGAATAAGATTGGCAGCCCGCGCGCCTTCCCAAGGGCTTTCAAAATCAAAATCGCGGAACTCTTGCACCAAGGAAACCGGCTCTTGGATGACTTTCTTGGCGTCATCATCGTAGCGCACTTCCACATGGCCACTGAGCGGGAAATCTTTGCGCAAAGGATGGCCTTCAAAACCATAATCGGTCAGCAGGCGGCGCAAATCTGGGTGGCCCGAAAACAAAATGCCATACATATCGAAAGCTTCGCGCTCGAACCAATCGGCGACATCGAAAAGCTCGGTGGCACTCGGCACTTGGGTTTCTTCGCCCGCTTGCAGCTTCACCCGTATGCGCTGATTTTGGGTCATCGACAGCAGGTGGTAAACCACATCAAAGCGCAACGGACGCTCGGGATAATCGGCACCACATAGGTCGATTAATTGCGTGAAAGCACAATCGCTATCATCGCGCAAAAACTTCAGCACCGCCTCAATATGGCCGGGGTTTACTTCCAGCGTCAGCTCGCCAAAGCGGACGTAATGATTGGCTAATTTATCGCCAAGCTCGGCCTGTAAATGAGCAATCAGTGGCAAATGGGCGAGGGTTTGCTGTTTCGACATCTCTCGTCCTAACGCTCAATCGTGCCCGTGCGGCGGATTTTCTTTTGCAGCATCAAAATGCCGTAAAACAAAGCCTCCGCCGTGGGTGGGCAACCGGGCACATAAATATCGACCGGCACAACCCGGTCGCAGCCACGCACCACCGAATAGGAATAATGGTAATAGCCGCCGCCATTGGCGCAAGAGCCCATGGAAATCACATAACGAGGCTCGGGCATTTGGTCGTAAACTTTACGCAAAGCTGGCGCCATTTTATTGGTCAGCGTGCCAGCCACAATCATCACATCCGACTGGCGCGGACTGGCGCGCGGCGCCACGCCATAGCGCTCAATATCGAGGCGCGGCATTTGAATGTGCATCATCTCCACGGCGCAGCAAGCCAAGCCAAACATCATCCAATGCAAAGACCCCGTGCGCGCCCAATTCACCAAATCTTCCGAGGACGCCAAAACAAAGCCTTTATCGGCCAGCTGGTCCGACACTTGCTCGTAATAGGGGTCGGCCATCGGCGCAGGCAGGGTCTTCTTTAATTCATTTACATTATTGCTAGACATGCTTGCCCTCCCCTAGTCCCAGTCCAACGCGCCTTTGCGCCACTCATAGGCAAAGCCTACGGTCAGCACCGACAGAAAAAACATCATGGACCAAAACCCAAACAGACCGACCTCGCCAAAAGCCACCGCCCATGGAAACAGGAAGGCGACTTCGAGGTCAAAAATAATGAACAAAATAGCGACCAGATAAAACTTCACATCGAACTTCATCCGCGCATCATCAAACGCCTCAAAACCGCACTCATAGGGCGCGTTTTTTTCGGGGTCTGGATTATAAGGAGCGATGAGAAGCGGCGCGAATAACAAAGCTGCCGTAATAACTGCCGACAGGCCCATGAAAATCAGGATTGGGTAATAAGTGCTCAGCAATTCATGCATGGGACGCGCTCTTTCCGTCTTTTAAAGGACAAAAACAAATCAGGGCAAAACAGCCCCTTTGGCGCGGAGTATAGTCGCCCTTCTTGGCTTTGCAACACCAATTTATGCTACTTTTTAGCACATAAACCATCGCTATTTTATCGCGCGTAACCGGGCCGTTAAAACTGCCAGGTCAGCGACGCAGCCCCCATGGTTTTGTCGAAATCATTGTCGCTCGACACGCCGCGCAACGAGAGACTGAAAACCAGCCCCGCATCCAAGTTTATTTCCCCGCCTAAAGCCAGCGTCGTATCTTTTGCCGCTTCGGCGGCATCCACCACGGCGTAAGCTGTCTCCCCCACGGTATAATTTGTCGTCGTCCCCTCCAGCAGATCGGCCACCGAATAGCTGAGCTCTGAATAAAGCCGCCAAGGCAAACGAGAAAATGCGTTGCGCCCCTCGAAATTAAACCGCAGGCGCGCAAATTGGCCCAAAGACTGAATATCGCGCTTGCTCGTGGTCAGATAGGTGCTTTCGGCAAACCGGTCTTGCTGCTCGCTATGCAGGCTGCCACCCAGCGCCATCTCAAGGTTCATCCGATAGGGTTTGCGCCGCGATAATTTGCGCTTGGCACCCGATAGGAAAACATCGGCCAAGAGCTCATAAACAATATCCAGATGCGTCGCGTCATAGGACGAGCGCACATCGAAAAACCCGCGCGTGTTGGTGTTCGAATAAATCCGCCGGGTCGTCGCATTATCCGACAGCCCGCCCATAACCATCAACGAGGCCGAAAAAGGGCCAATGGGTAAAATGTCCGTGAACCCCAAACCGACGCCCGTGTAGGTCGTGTCGAAACCATAGAGGTCTTTATTCAATTCATACTCACTTGTGCTTTGCATGAAAATTAACTCGGCATCGAACCAGCCGAAAATATTTTGCTGCACGCTCTGCGCCAAGCCCGAACGGTCGCCCTCCATCAGAAAACTACGCGCGCGATTGCCATCGTCTTCTAGCGAGCTGGCAAAGCCGACGCTTTTCAGCTTCTGCGTGCGGCCAAGCTCTGACATTTGGCGCCAAACATTGCGTTGCTGGTCTCCATGTTCGTGATGTATCAGCAAAGCCGAGGCATAATTGCTAGTGCCAGCCGAGAAACCAGAGGCGCGTTCGGTTTCATCGGTGCCGATAAAGAAACGGAAATGAGCGGGCTCGAAATCATAATAATAACTGGCATTATCGGCAGCGGCCAAAATCACTCGGTGCTTTTGCCCATCGGTCCATGTGTTGGTGCCATCGAGGGCCGAGATATCGCCCAGCAAACGAGCCCCCTCGTTGAGCGTAATCTGACTTGCGGTTCCTTCCAGCGCCAAAGCAATCGGGTTTGCGCCAGCCGCTTGCACTTTGCCACCGATGGTAATGGTCGAGCCCGTGCCGACCCGCATCGCCGTGGCGCCAGCACTGGTAACACTGCCCGTCGACACCAAAGTGACCGGCAGGCCGGTAAAATCGACCGCCAGCCCGGTGCCGCTGGTGCTTATGGTGCCGCTATTGGTCAGCTGGTACGTGGGTGTGGCGACGGGCGCGCCTTGGGTCACCCGAAACGCCGTGCCGCCAGAGGAAATAGTGCCACTATTGGTGAAGACATGGGCGCCCTCAATCGCGCCTTGAAGAAACACCGCCTCGGAGCCAGTGGCGGAAATCGTGCCGCTATTGGTAAATTGAATATTATCGCCGCCCGTCAGATGCACCGCGTGTTCGCCGCCAGATGAGATAGCGCCCGAATTGGTAAAATTCACATTGCCGCCAAAGCCGCCCATCTCCACCGCATTGGCCCCGAAAGAGGCAATGGAGCCGCTATTGGTAAAGCTCATACCAGCCTCGGCCGCCACCGTGCCAATAATGGCATTGGTGCCGCTCGAGGAAATCGTGCCCGAATTGGTGATTTGCACCGTGTTTTGAAAGCTTGAAAAATCCAACACATGATTTGCCGTGCTGGCACTGCCCGAGATCGTGCCCGCATTGGTAAAGACAATCGTCGGCGTGGTAGCCGTATTGCCAAATACCACCACATCATCGGTGGCCGAAATCGTGGCGCCGGCAGCATTGGTAAAGCGCAAGGTGCTGGCTCCTTCTAGCTGCACGGCGCGGGTGCCCGTGGCCGTGAGCGCGCCGCCCGCCAGATTGTCAAAATTGACGATATTGCCATTGATGCCCAAAAGCCGCACGGCGTCATTGCTTACCTGCGTGGCATGGCCCGCCGATAGGGTGCCGCTATTGTCAAAATCCACCGTGCCATTGAGACCTTGCAAATAAACCGTGCTGCCGTCTTCGGCCGAAATCGTGCCGCTATTGTTCAGCGTTAAACTGACGCCGCTTGCGTTCACCGTGCCAGTTATCGCGCCAGCTCCCTCGGTCGACAAAGTGCCGCTATTGGTCAAGCTCAGTGTGGTCGTCACATCGGTGACGTCCAATAAATGCGCAGCGCTATCGTCGGTGGCGGAAATTGTGCCTTGGTTGTTAAAGGTCAAGCTTGGGGCTTGCGAGGTCGCGTCGATAACCACAACCCGGTCTTCGGCCTCAAGGCTGGCCGTGCCCAAATTGTTAAACGTCAAGCTCGAGGCGCCCTCAATGGACACGCCATATTGGTTGCTCGCGCTAATGGCGCCCGCCCCTTGGTTGGTGAAGGTGACACTATTATTGCCAATGTCCTCGAGGCGCACGGCATAGTCGCTCTCGGTGGTGGCATCGCCCGCGCGAATAATGCCGCTATTGGTCAGGCTAACGGTCGAACCGATATTGGTTAGGTAAATCGCATTGCCGCCAAGGCTGCTGATGGTGCCGCTTGCGGCATTGGTTATCGACACGGCGACGGCGGCAGCATCCAACGCGCCACGCAGCGCCCCTGCATTCGCACCGACACTGCTGGCGCCCGCCAAAATAGAGCCCGCATTGCTAACCGTCAGACTGGTTAAAACGCCCGTCACATCAACCGCCTTATCGCGCCCGGCCGATACAACCGCGCCCGCATTTTGGGTCAGGGTGACGCTGCGCGAGCCCGTGAAATCGAGCGCCTTATCGCGCCCCGCCGAGAGCGTGCCGCTATTGGTCACGCTCACCGTATCGGTTGCGCTATTGAAAGCGCGCAAGCCCACGGCTCGGTCAGAGTTTGTGGTAACTCGACCCGTCGCCGCATTGGTTACGGCCACAGCGGCGCTGGCGCTGCCACCGCGCGAGGCATCCACCACGAAGTTTAAACTGTCATCGCTCTCGGCATCGGCTTGCGCATGTGTGGCTTCTATTGTGCCGCTATTGGTAACCGTCACGCTGCCTGCCACATTTGTGAAATCCACCGTGCGATTATAGGCGCGCACCGTGCCTTCATTGGTCAGGCTGACACTGCCCGAGGCCGACGCGGCACTGAGCGCGTGGAACGAGCCCGCCGATAGGCTCGACGACGTGCCACTATTGGTTATGGTGACCGTGCCGGCGCGTTCAAAGTCGACCGTGCGGCTTACCCCGGCGGAAATCGTGCCCGCATTGGTTAAACTGGCGGTGGCGGCAGAGGTGGCGATCAGCGCATGGCTGGCGGTCACGGCAATCGAGCTGCCTGATTTATTGTTAACGGTAACACTCATGGCGTCGGAGGCGCCCGTATCCGAAAACACCAAGGCGCTATCGCTGGTCGAAATCACCGAGCTAGACGTGCCATTGCCATTGTTCAAGACGATATCGCCCGAGACATTTTGCAGCGAGATAACCCGACTGCTGACACTCGACATTGTGCCATTATTGTTAATGGTAAAACTACCCGAGCTGCCATTGCCAGCAATCGCATTTCTGGTCGAGGCCGTGAAACTACCGCTATTGGTCAGCGTCAGGTAGCCGGTATAATTGGTGACATCCATTGTATCGCTGGATGACGCCGACACGGCGCCCGCGTTGACGATTTCAATATTAGCTGAATTGGACAGCACAATCGCTGATTGCGTGGGCGAGGAGACGACGCCCGTCGACGTATTGGTAAAGGTAAATTGCCCCACGCGGTCGGCGGTCAAGACACCCAGCGTGCCAGAGTTGCTGACCGATGTATTGACATCATCATCGCTGGTATTGGGCAGGCCATCGGCATTGACCGGATCGCTTTGCGCGTTCAATAAAATACTATCGATCGACCCACCGGTGGCATTGGTGATGGTGAGATTATTGGTGTCTGTGCCATCAATATGGGCAATCTGGCCGCCCGCGCTGTTTAAAATCGCCAGCACCACATCGACGTTGGTGCCATCCACGCCACTGCCCGCTTCGGTCGAGCCAATGGTGCCTGTATTGGTCAACTGCACGTTCGAGGTATTCGATAAATCAACATTCTCGACCGAGCCAGCATTGGACAACACCACTTCTGCGGCCGCCACTGCGCCATCTTGAAACAGAAGGTCGCCATAAATCTCACTGCCCGTGCCAATGCTCATCGTGATGCCGCTGTTGGTGCCGCCATCATCGAAGCTAATATCGCCGCCCACATCGGCGGTGAAGTCGAGGACTAAATCACCTTCAAAAGAAAACCCAGCCATATCGCGCGAGGCGGCATCAATGCTGGTGCCCGCCACAATCGATTGGGCGGTGGCATGGGTGTCGGTCGTGTCATCTGCCGCATCGGTATCGGTGCGCGTGGCGCCAATAGCGCAGCGATTGTCGATGTTGAAACTGAGGTTTTGTCCGCCCGCAACCACAAAGGCGCCATTGCTTGCGCCATCGGCATCGGCGGCCGTGCCATCAAATGGCGAAGCAAGCAAAGCGCTCGGCGTGCCAGACAGCGTCAAAGTGGTTTCGTTCAAAGCGCCGTTTAATTGCACGGAGCGCGTGTAACTATATAAATCCACGCTGGCAAAATTAGCCCCAAAGCTGCTCGGTAGCGCTTTGCTGGTCAGCGGCAATTCAGCAAAATCAATGACGCCATTGGTGTTGGCATCGTCGACGCAATAGCCGATAGAAAATTCGGTTGAGACCTGCGCGTAGCTCATCTTTGGCCCGGCACTCAAAAGGACTGCAAATGTCACCAAAGGGACAAAAACGCGCGTACTTAGTCTCACAACAACCTCAACCCATTTAGGCTATGAAACTAAGCTGATTCTAAGCAAGCCTGCTTTCGCAGGGGCCCAGGTATTTTATTTAATTGTGATAAAAATGGCGGGAGTGACGGGACTCGAACCCGCGACCTCCGGCGTGACAGGCCGGCGCTCTAACCAACTGAGCTACACCCCCTAAGGTGTGACAATCCTTACGGCGCGTCTCAAACCCTGTCAAGCCTCTAGCACGCTAGAAAACCGCTAATGTTTGCCTCGCCTAAGGGAACCAAACTGGCTGCCTCAAGGAAATGGTGGGCGGTGACGGGATCGAACCGCCGACCCTCTCGGTGTAAACGAGATGCTCTCCCAGCTGAGCTAACCGCCCCACGGTTGAAGGCTTTAACGCATAGTTCGCAAGAATGCAAAAAAAAACATCGGCTGCCCTAAAAAAAGAACAGCCGATGCTTGATAGGTAAAAAAGAAAGCCTAGTTAACGGCGTCTTTTAGCGCTTTACCAGCTTTGAATTTAGGCTGGTTCGAAGCTTTAATTTGAATCGCTTCGCCCGTACGTGGGTTGCGGCCGGTTGTTGCTTTGCGGTGCGATACCGAGAACGTACCAAAACCAACGAGACGAACTTCGCCGCCGTTGCCCAGGGCACCCGCGATATTGTCCAGCACGCTATCTACGGCTTTGGTTGCATCTACTTTCGACAGACCACTGTCGTCAGCGACTTGGCTAATCAGGTCATTCTTATTCATGGCTAAATCTCCAAAAAAGTTGTTTAAAACATCCACAACCTAAGCCTATGCGCCGATTCCAGTATGCGTCAAAGAAAAATACGCAGTTTTTTGCCCGTTTCGAACAAATCGATCAATGCGTTTGCGAGACACTTCTGGCATTTTCCGCCGCCAATTTTTGACTGGCGTAATAAGCTTCCTCATCCCACTCGATAGCCGTCGGTGCTTTTTGCAGCGCGTGGTGCAAAACCTCATCCATATTTTCGACCGGAATAATCTCAAGCCCCTCTTTAATATTATCTGGAACTTCCGCGATATCCTTCTCATTTTCCTTTGGAATCAATACTTTAGTGATGCCGCCGCGCAGGGCTGCCAGAAGTTTTTCTTTCAAGCCACCAATGGGCAACACGCGCCCGCGCAGCGTTACCTCGCCGGTCATGGCAATTTCTTTGCGCACCGGAATGCCCGTCATCACCGACACAATGGCCGTGGCCATCGCCGTGCCAGCCGAAGGGCCGTCCTTTGGTGTGGCCCCTTCGGGCACATGCACGTGGATATCTTTTCTTTCGAATAAAGGCGGCTCAATGCCAAAAACAGTGGCTCTGGAGCGCACATAGGACGAAGCAGCGTTGATTGATTCTTTCATCACATCGCCCAATTTACCCGTCGTCGTCATGCGACCTTTGCCAGGCAGCATCACGCCTTCGATGGTCAACAGCTCGCCGCCAACTTCCGTCCACGCCAATCCCGTGACGACCCCGACTTGGTCTTCCGTCTCGGCCAAGCCAAAACGGAACCGTTCGACGCCCGCGAAATCAGACAGATTAGCGGCATCAATCCCCACGCTTTCGGCCTCGCCTTTGACGATTTTGGTAATCGCTTTGCGGGCCAGTGTCGCCAGCTCGCGTTTCAAGCCCCGCACGCCAGCTTCGCGCGTATAGGTCTGGACGATTTTGCGAATGGCGCTTTCTTCCAAATCAAACTCACCGACACGCAGCCCGTGCTCTTCGATGACTTGCGGCAGCAAATGCGCTTTGGCAATTTCCACTTTCTCATCTTCTGTGTAACCGGCGATACGGATAATCTCCATCCGGTCCAACAAAGGCCCTGGAATGTTCAGCGAGTTCGCCGTGGTGACAAACATCACATTGGAGAGGTCATAATCGACCTCCATGTAGTGGTCGCCAAAAGTGCTATTTTGTTCCGGATCCAAAACCTCCAATAGAGCCGACGATGGATCACCGCGATAATCGGCGCCCAATTTGTCAATCTCATCCAGCAAAATCAGCGGATTGGTGGTTTTCATTTTCTTCATCGACTGCATCACTTTACCTGGCATGGAGCCAATGTAAGTGCGGCGGTGACCGCGAATTTCGCTTTCATCGCGCACGCCGCCCAGCGACATGCGGGCAAATTCGCGCCCTGTCGCCTTGGCAATCGATTTGCCCAGCGAGGTCTTCCCGACGCCCGGAGGCCCGACCAGGCACAGAATAGGCCCTTTGAGCTTCTTGGAGCGCTGTTGCACCGCTAAATACTCGAGAATGCGTTCTTTCACCTTATCGAGCCCATAATGGTCGACGTTTAAAACGGTTTCCGCATGGCCCAAATCTTTTTTTATGCGGCTCTTCTTGCCCCATGGCACGGCCAGCAACCAATCGAGATAATTGCGCACCACCGTCGCTTCGGCCGACATGGGGCTCATATTGCGCAGCTTCTTCAGCTCGGCATCGGCTTTTTCGCGCGCCTCTTTCGATAGTTTCGTGGTGGCGATGCTTTCTTCCAATTCGGCCAGCTCGTCGCCGCCATCTTCGCCCTCGCCCAATTCTTTTTGAATGGCTTTCATTTGCTCATTCAAATAATACTCGCGCTGGGTTTTTTCCATTTGGCGTTTCACGCGGCCACGAATTTTCTTCTCCACTTGCAGAACGCCCACCTCGCCTTCCGTATGGCCCAAAATCGCCTCGAGGCGCTTATCGACCGATAGGATTTCCAGCAAAGCCTGTTTCTCATCCAGCGAGATATTCAGATGGCCCGCAATCGTATCGGCCAGTTTCACCGGATCGTCGATTTGGCTGACGTTGGATTGCACTTCGGGTGGAATTTTGCGGTTTAACTTCACATAGCCATCGAACTGGCTGACGGCGGTGCGCATTAGCGCGCGAATTTCTTCGCCGTCTTCGCCGTCTTCCATCAGCGGCAGAGCGCTGGCTTGGAAGAAATTTTCATTGGGCAAATATTCCAACATTTGCGCGCGCGACTGACCTTCGACCAAAACTTTGACCGTGCCATCTGGCAATTTCAGCATCTGCAAAACCGTGCCGATGGTGCCAATGCTGTGCATGCCCTCGGGGGTTGGGTCATCTTGGTCGCCGTCTTTTTGGCTGACCAATAACATTTCTTTATCATCCGCCATCACATCTTCAAGGGCGCGGATCGACTTTTCGCGGCCAACAAAAAGCGGAACAATCATGCCCGGAAACACAACAATATTGCGCAACGGCAGAACGGGGAGAACTACGGGGATTTCGGTTTGCTTTTCGCTTAGGTCGCTCATATGCCTACTTTCCAATTATCAAGTTATGAAATCATTAACCGGCGATTCCGTAACGGAGGTCAAAAATCTTCTATAGGGATGTGGGGTTCATCCACATGGTTTTCAATAGCGCGCGGCAATATTTAAGACGCGACACTTTAACCAAACGCGCGCAACCGCAGGCAAAAAAAGGCGACCACGGGCCCGAAAGAGCCCGTGTGCCTAATAGTCCCCGATGCCAACCGCTTAAGAGGCGGTTGGCGCACTCGCGGTTTCTTCGTCTTTGTCTGCGTAAATATAAAGCGGCTTGGCCGAGCCCTCGACGACTTCTTTGCTAATCACCACTTCGCGCACGCCATCTAGGCCGGGCAGCTCAAACATTGTGTCCAGCAAAATGCCTTCAATGACCGAGCGCAGGCCCCGCGCGCCGGTTTTGCGCTCAATGGCTCTGCGCGCCACGGCAACCAAAGCATCGTCTTGGAAATTCAGCTCGCATTCTTCCATGCTGAACAGGCGCTGATATTGTTTCACCAGCGCATTTTTCGGCTGGCTCAAAATCGTCACCAGCGCATTCTCATCCAAATCTTCCAAAGTGGCCAGCACCGGCAGACGGCCGACAAACTCAGGTATCAGCCCTACTTTCAGCAAATCTTCTGGCTCCAGCTCCTGCAGCAGCTCGCCCGTATTGCGCTCTTCTGGCATATCCACTTTGGCATTAAAGCCGATGGAGGTCTCATTGCCGCGCTTCGAGATAATCCGCTCCAGCCCCGCAAAGGCGCCGCCACAGATGAACAAAATATTGGTCGTATCGACCTGCAAAAATTCTTGCTGCGGATGCTTACGCCCGCCTTGAGGCGGCACAGAGGCAACCGTGCCTTCCATGATTTTCAGCAATGCCTGCTGCACGCCCTCGCCCGATACATCGCGGGTGATGGACGGATTATCCGCTTTGCGGCTGATTTTATCGACTTCATCAATATAAACGATACCGCGCTCGGCCCGCTCGACATTATAGTCGGCCGCCTGTAGCAGTTTCAAAATGATATTCTCCACGTCTTCGCCCACATAGCCCGCTTCGGTGAGCGTGGTGGCATCGGCCATGGTAAACGGCACATCGAGAATGCGCGCCAGCGTTTGCGCCAGCAAGGTTTTGCCGCAGCCCGTGGGGCCAACCAGCAGAATATTCGACTTGGCCAGCTCGACATCGGAATTTTTCTCGGCATGGTTCAAGCGCTTATAATGATTGTGCACCGCCACCGACAACACGCGTTTGGCGTGCGGCTGGCCGATGACGTAATCGTCGAGCACTTCCAAAATCTCGTTCGGGGTCGGCACGCCGTCTTGGGTTTTAATGGTCGAAGATTTGCTCTCTTCGCGGATGATATCCATGCACAGCTCGACGCATTCATCGCAGATGAAAACCGTAGGGCCCGCAATCAGTTTGCGAACTTCGTGTTGGCTCTTGCCACAGAAAGAGCAATACAAAGTGCTTTTGCTGTCTCCGCCATCTTTTCCGCCAGAACCGTTGGTTCCTGTGGGGCTATTGCCGCTACCTACTTTACTCATGTTTTCGTCCTTATGGTCAGGCTAACTGATTGCTGTCAGTGGATACCACCACGAATGCGCTACGGAATGCAATACGGGCGGCAGAAGGAGCTGCGCGAACTTGCCCGCGCGCGCCCTTCAAAGGGTTAATCAGAACTGCCGGGGTTGTCGTCTTTCTCTTCGCTGCGCTTGTAAGAAACTTCGTCAATCAGGCCGAAATCTTTCGCTTGTTCGGCGGTCATGAAAGTATCGCGCTCCAGAGCATCTTCGATTTTACGCAAAGTCTGCCCTGTGTGCTCCACATAGATTTTATTGAGGCGCGAGCGCATGTCCAAAATCTCTTGCGCATGGCGCTCGATATCCGAGGCCTGCCCCTGAAACCCGCCAGATGGCTGATGCACCATCACGCGCGCATTGGGCAGCGCATAGCGCATGCCTTTTTCGCCTGCGGTCAGCAATAAAGAGCCCATGGAGGCCGCTTGGCCGATGCACAAAGTGGCCACGGGGGCGCGGATATATTGCATGGTGTCATAAATCGCCATGCCGGAGGTCACCACCCCGCCGGGCGAGTTGATATACATGGAAATTTCTTTTTTCGGGTTTTCCGCTTCCAGAAACAAAAGCTGCGCCGTAATCAGGCTGGCCATATGATCTTCGACACCGCCGGTGACAAAAATCACGCGTTCTTTGAGCAAACGCGAATAAATGTCATAGGCGCGCTCCCCACGGTTGGATTGCTCCACCACCATCGGGACCAGCGAATTCGTTAAGTTATCGACCAAATCGTGCATTCTTCTCTCCTATAAGCTCCCCATAATGTGGGGTGCTTTGCCCCAATTTCCAAGGAGAAATCGTGCAGGCGAGACGCAAGTTGGCCAGATTACTTCTTATCTGCGGCTTTCTTAGCAGACTTTTTGGCGGCCGGCTTCTTGGCAGCTGGCTTTTTGGCTTCTGCTTTCTTCGCTGGTGCTTTCTTCGCTGGTGCTTTTTTCGCGGCAGGTTTTTTCGCCTTTGGCTTGTCTTGGCTATCGGCACCCGGCTCGACCATCAGCTCTTCCAGCGATACTTTCTTGTCGCTGACCGTGGCCATTTCGCAAATAAAGTCGACCACTTTTTCTTCAAAAAGCGGCGCCCGAATTTGCCCCATGGCTTCTGGGTTCTTCTGGAAATACTCAAACACTTGTTGCTCTTGCCCAGGGAATTGTTGCACCCGTTGCATCAAGCCTTGGTTCAATTCTTCTTGGCTCACTTCGATGGCATTATTATTGCCCACTTCGGCCAATACCAGCCCCGTGCGCACGCGGCGAACGGCGATGCCGCGATATTCGGCGCGCAAATCATCTTCGCTTTCATCGAGGTCTTCGATGGTCTTCTCTTGGCTGGTCAGCTCTTGTTGGAACTGGCCCCAGATTTGTTCGAACTCCAGCTCGACCATGCTTGGCGGCAGATCAAAATCATGCGTATCGGCCAATTGGTCCAACAGGTCTTTTTTCAGATGGCCGCGCGACATTTGGCTGTAGTCCGCCCCAATTTGCTCGCGCATGGCCTCTTTCAATTTGTCTAGGCTTTCCATGCCCAAGGAGCTGGCGAATTCTTCGCTAATTTGCGCGTCTTTCGGCTCGCTCACTTCGTGCACGGTGCATTCGAATACGGCGGCTTTGCCAGCCAAATCGGCGGAGCCATAATCGGCCGGAAAATCAACCGATACGTCAATTTTATCGCCCGCTTTGGTGCCGACCAATTGCTCTTCGAAGCCGGGAATAAATTGTCCCGAGCCCAGCTCGAGGTCAAAGCCTTCGCCTGCGCCGCCTTCAAAAGCTTCGCCGTCGATGCGCCCCAGAAAGTCGATTTTCACGCGGTCGCCGTTTTGCGCTTTCGCGGTTTTTTTACGGGCGACATATTCTTTGCGGCTCGAGGCCAAACGCTCCAGCGCTTCTTGCACGCGGGCGTCGTCTACTTCGACGGTTGGTTTTTCGAGTTTCAATTTCGAGAAATCGGTCAGCGTGATGGGCGGAATGATTTCATATTTAATGTCATAAACCAAATCTGCGGTGCCGGCGACGATGGCGTCGACTTCGCCGACCAGTTTAATTTCTGGCTGCATGGCGGGGCGCTCTTCGCGGTCGGTCAGCATTTTTTGGCTGCTTGTATTGACGGTCTCTTGAATGATTTCGCCCATCAATTGTTCGCCGAAAGTTTTGCGCACATGCGCGGCTGGCACTTTACCGGGGCGGAAGCCCTTGATTTGCACTTGGCCTTTGACGGATTCGATTTTATCGTCGAGTTGTTTGGCTAAATCGGTTGCAGCGATGGTGATTTGCACTTCGCGCGCCAGGCCTTCGACGTTGATTTCTTTGATATTCATTTTATCCTCTTTCGGCGACTTTTCGCCTTTCAAATCTTAGTTGGGGGTTTTTTCAAACCCTATTTTCACCCTATTGGATGGTGCGGGCGAAGGGACTTGAACCCCCACACCTCTCGGTACTAGAACCTAAATCTAGCGCGTCTACCAATTCCGCCACGCCCGCAAAACAACATTCTGGGCGCTTCATAGCAGGAGATACGCCAGATGACTAGCCCGAAACAGCCTTTTACCCCGCCTCTTTTACAAGCCACAAGTTAAGCAAACGTAAGCGGCAGGGAGAAAACAAACGAGGTTTCGCTTTAGCAATAAATTAACTGCAAGGCAGTATTCAAAAATAGGCACATTGAGCGCGCTGGCGGAACCCGCGTAGCCTTACCTATTGCCGCAACCATGATGAGACCCGATGACCCAAGCCACCGCTTCCGCTGATTTACCGCTGCCCTTGCTGGGCGGCTGTTTGTGTGGCGCGGTTCGATATCAAGTGGCAGCCGCGCCCGTGGCGGTTTATCTGTGCCATTGCAAAGATTGCCAACGCCGCACAGGCAGTGCTTTTGCTATGGCGATGCTGGTTAAAGCGGCCGATTTTAGCTTGTCCAAAAACCATCTCATCACCCGAAAAACAGAGAAACCAGATGGCAGCCATTCGCTGCAACATTATTGCGCCGATTGTTTGGTGCGCACCCATACGACGTTTTCCAAACGCCCCAATCTCACCTCCGTTCGCCCCGGCACACTCGACGAGCCGAGCCTTGTCTCGCCCACCCATCAACTGTGGACGAAAAGCGCGCACCCATGGGCCCTCGCCTCCCAGCTAGACAGTTTTGCGGGCGATTTTGAATAATCCCCCATGACCCAACTCGCCCTGCTCACCACTGATTTTTTAGGCCCCTTGTCGTCGGGGCCAAATGCGACGCATCGGTTTATTGCCGAGGACGACCTGCCCTTGGTGGCCGCTCTGGAGCGCGAGGGCTATCCGGTGACGCCGATTTTCTGGCGCGCCGAGGCCGATGCTTTTGCCGAGTTTGATATTTGCCTCGTGCGGTCGCCGCTTGATTATATTCTCGACCGAGAGGCTTTTTTAAACACGCTTCGGGCGCTGCAAAAGGCCGATGTCGCGCTGCTCAACCCCTATGAGACGCTGGCTTGGAACAGCGATAAAACCTATCTCGCCGAGCTATCGGCCCAAGGTATCGCTTGCGTTGACACTTTCTTTACCGCCACCGACCCCAGCCAAAGCTTAACCGCCATAATGGAGGCCCACGCGTGGCCAGAGGTGGTGGTGAAACGCACCATATCGGCGGGCGCGCATTTTACCCATCGCGTGGCCTTTGCCGAGGCGGCCGCGTTTGAGGCGCAATTTGCCGAAGAAAAACGAAATTTCAGCCTGATGGTGCAACCCTTTATCCGCCAGATTGTCAGCCAAGGCGAGTGGTCGCTGGTGTTCCTCGATGGCGGTTACAGCCATGCGGTGCTGAAAAAACCTGCCGACGGCGACTATCGGGTGCAACAACAACACGGCGGCTCGCTGACCCCCGCCACGCCGCCGCCCGAGCTGATTGCGCAAGCCGCCAAAGCGCTGGCCGCCGTGCCCTCGCCTTGGCTTTATGCGCGCGTCGATGGCTGTGTCCTCGACGCAGAATTTACGCTGATGGAACTCGAGCTGATTGAGCCCGAGCTGTTTTTTCGCAGCCAAAAAGGCGCGGCCGAGCGATTGGCCAAAGCGATTGCCAAATACGCCAGCCAAGCCTAGCCCGCCTCACATATGCATCAGCAAACGCTTTATGGCGTGGCGTTGGTTGTCGTTGAGGGCGCGATAATATTCGACGATGCGCCGCGTTTGCCAATCGAGCAGCAGCGCGAAATCGGGCGGCGCGGTGAGCGCTTCTTCGGGCAACGCCAAACGCTCGGCAATCAGCGCCAGATGCGCCGGCGGCACCGGACGAAAGCCATATTCATAGGCGCGCACCATGCCCGACTTCAGGGGGCCGTCGGCCAGCTGTTGGCGCGTGAGGGTTTGATAGGCGCGGTAAATCCATAGGTTTTGGCGGATGTTTTCGGCCACATGGGGCGGCAGTAAGGGTTTTTGGTCTTGGCTCATATCTGGCTCTTTATCTAACTGGCCGACACCAAGTTGCCTTGGTGTCGGGGGTTAGAAAAACCGGACGTAAGAACGGCCGCAACCTATTCAGTCGAAACCTTATTTGGTTGCCACCCCGACCTAAGTAGGCGAGGTGAACAGTTTCACAGCAATTCATTAAAAAAGGCTTGAGCGCTAACTCAAGCCACATACGCAAAACAAATTGCGGCTTACATCCGGAGTTTTCTAAGCTCCCGCAAGCCCGTTCACGGAGCTTGCCTAAAAACCCTAGCAGGAAGTGGACGCTGAGCGCAATCTTTGGTTTTGAGGGATGGGGGACCCCAACCTTGGCAAGGTTGTGCTCTACCCCTGAGCTACGCCCGCGTCACACGCACCACTCTCTCAAACCCTAGAAGTCTAGCGTTTTTACTCTAGCAGAACTCTAGGGTATTCCAACCTAATAT